>Ga0209415_10011791_pt1 | contig 14677 bp, 14 predicted proteins | sample PeaSoiSIISIP2007_FD_187696 | JGI IMG/M metagenome (GOLD analysis project Ga0209415, IMG submission 187696) | Peat soil microbial communities from Weissenstadt, Germany - SII-SIP-2007 (SPAdes) (version 2) | ecosystem: Environmental > Terrestrial > Soil > Wetlands > Peat | place: Germany...
TTTATTGGACCGCGATCCGGTCGCCGCCCTCAGCCTGGTTGCCAAATTAGTACACTTCATGGACATTTTGCCAACATTCGAGGGGCCTGGTCTCAAGTGGGCGCGACGATCTCTCCTAGCTGATCGATCGCGGAGGAAGGCGATTTGAAGATCGCAACGTTTAACGTCAATGGCGTCAATAGCCGCCTGCCGTCGCTCCTGCGCTGGCTCACCGAATTCAAGCCGGATGTCGCATGCCTTCAGGAGTTGAAGGCGCCACAGGAGAAATTTCCGGAAACTGCTATCCGTGAGGCGGGCTACGGAGTGATCTGGCATGGCCAGAAGAGTTGGAACGGTGTCGCGATTCTCGCGCGCGGTCGGGAGCCGGTCGAGAGTCGTCGCGGCCTGCCCGGCGATCCGGACGACCTGCATAGTCGCTATATCGAGGCGCTGATCGATGGCGTGCTCGTCGGCTGCCTTTACCTTCCCAATGGCAATCCGGCACCGGGGCCGAAGTTCGATTACAAACTCCGCTGGCTGGAACGTTTGACGAAACATGCCGAGGAGCTATTTGCCAAGGGCGCGCCGGTCGTTCTCGCGGGCGACTACAACGTTATCCCGACCGATCTCGATGTCTATAAGCCGGAACGCTGGGTCGATGATGCGCTCTTCCGGCCCGAGACGCGGGCCGCCTTCGCACGCCTCATGGCGCAGGGCTGGACCGACGCGCTGCGCAAACTGCATCCGGGCGAGCACATCTATACCTTTTGGGACTACTTCCGAAATAACTTCGGCCGCGATGCCGGTCTGCGCATCGATCATCTGCTGCTGAGCCCGTCGGTCGTGGCGCGTCTTGTCGGCGCGGGCGTCGATCGCGAAGTTCGCGGCTGGGAGAAGGCGAGCGACCACGCGCCGACCTGGGTGGAAATCGCAGACGGTGCATCCACTGGAACGGTTTGATCTTGTTTCATCGCGCTCGCTGCCTGTCTCTATTTTCGGGGTCTCTTCTCTGAGGTTCCGGGAGGTATTCGTCGAGGCCCCGTCAACATCGGTCAGCGAACTCACCGAAGATGAGACAATCTACGCTACGATGAAAACGATGCACGCAAATTTCGGGACCATCGGCGGAGCGATAGGGGTGCGATTACGGCACGGCTGGGTGAGCCTCGGCGACTACTTCGATCGCTGGTACGAAGAACTGCCATGGCGTCGGAGTGTCCCGCTAGGGCGGCGCGGTGAGGAGATTGCGGCGCGGCGTCTGCGGCGCTGCGGGTATCGCATTCTGGAGCGTAACTTTTGCGCCGCCGGCGCGGAGATCGACCTGATTGCGACCGATCACGAGACTTACGTTTTTGTTGAGGTCAAGGCGCGAAGCAGCGCCATATTCGGCGTGCCGGCGGAGGCCGTCGACGCGCGCAAGGCGGAGCGAATCCGCCGCGCCGCGACATTATACTTGCGGCGGAATCATGCGGAGGAACGGCCTGTGCGTTTCGATATCGTCTCGATCATAGGGGTGGGGCGGCCCTGCCGCGTCGAACTATTGAAGGACGCATTCTGAACAATTGACGAGTTCGTCGATTGCCCCGGCCGGGAATCGAACCCGGACTTGAGGTTCCGGAGACCTCCGTGATGTCCTTTTCACTACCGGGGCGCAAGAGTGCTTGCCGCCCGCACTATAGCAGCCGCATGGGGCAGACCGGAATGCGCTCCGGCATGTAGCAGCCCGTCCGCCCTGAGGGCCCGCGACTTCCACCTGGCGGACCGGAATCGATTGCAGCGTCGGTGTTCAGTCGAATCGCCGCACGCCGCGAGCCCTACCAACAACAATGAGTTCTCCACTTGTAACAATCGCCGACCATCGCGATAAAACCAGTGACGTTAATAGAAGCGCCGCGACTCAGACCGCTTCGGTCTCGCGCAACGCGCCGATCTCTTCCCACGAGTAGCCGAGTTCGAGCAGAATCTCCTCGGTATGCTGACCGTGTTCGGGCGCCGGCGTCGCCTCCGTCGCAATCTCGCCATTGAGCGAGACCGGACATCCGGTCACCGTGATCTTGCCGGCCACCGGATGGTCGAGATCGAGCAGATAGCCGTTGGCGCGCGCCTGCTCGCTCGCGAGCACCTTCTGATGGGTCGCGACCTCGGTCACCAGGATGTCGGCCTCGGTCAGCTCGGCGAGCCATTCGGCGGTGGTCTTGTTGGGGAAAATGCCGTCGAGAACTTTTTCGATCTTGTCGCCATGGAAATTGCGCGTCGCGTTTTCGAATTCGGGGTCATCCTGCATTTTCTGGATGCCCATGATGCGGCAGAAGTCGGCCCAGCGTTTGTCGTCAACGCCCGCGATACAGATGAAGCTATCCTTGGTGCGAAACGCGCCCCATACGCCGTGCAAGAACGGATGTCCGCGGCCTGCACGCGCCGGCTCTTCGCCGGTCATTGAAGCGTAGTTGAGCTCGAAGCCTTGCGCGGCGATCATCGTGCCGTAAATCGACGCGTCCACTTTCTGGCTCTGGCCGGTGCGCTCACGCGCGAACAGCGCCGCCATCACGCCGCCCGCCAGCGTCAGCGCTCCGGTCTGATCCGCAATAGCCGCTCCCGCCGCGAGCGGGGGATCCGACGGCATCCCGGTTTTCGACATCAGGCCGCTGGCCGCCTGCGCGAGCGTATCGCGGCTCGGACGCGAGACCCATGGACCGCGCGGACCCCACGAACTCGCCTGCGCGAAGACGATTTTCGGATTGAGTTTGCGCACATCCTCGTAGCCGAGCCCGAGGCGGTCGAGCACGCCCGGCCGATAATTTGTGAGCAGCACGTCGTGAGTTGCGGCCAACCGCTTGACGATTTCGACGCCCGCTTTTTTCTTGAGGTCAACCGTGATGCTGCGCTTGCCGCGGTTCATCGCGGTGAAGTAATGCGAGACGTTCGCGTTCTTCAGCTGCGGGCCGCCGAGCATCCCGGCCAACAGCCAGCGGCTCAAATCGCCAGTCTCGCGATTCTCAACTTTGGTAATCTCCGCGCCCAGATCGGACAGAAAAAGCCCTGCGAACGGCCCCTGGATTTCCTGGGCGATCTCAATGACCTTGATTCCTTCAAGTGGCTTGCTCATGGTTCGAACTCCCGGCTGAAATGCGTGCCTCGAGAGGCGGGCGCAATTATCACGCGGTTGCGCGGCTTTCTTCAAGCGGCCGATTCAGGGTTGGCACCCTCAGAGATTCGTCCTTTGATACGCGCGCGCACTCACCGCTAAGCTCCGTTTGATGGAGCCGAGCATTTACGAATTTCCCGATATCTTCCGGCGCGTGCACATGGAGCGCCCGGGCGAGATCGATCAGGAGGCGATGTTCCTGCGCGAAGTCTGGCGGCGTCACTCTCCGCGTCCGGTCCGGCGGGTGCTCGATGTCGCGAGCGGCAATTCGCCGCACGGACAGATTTTTGCGCGCGACGGCATTGAAGCGGTTGGCGTCGATGAGTCGCCGGCGATGATCGCGGCGGGGCGCGTCGAGTCCCGTGGGCGTCACCCGATGCGCTTCTATCGCCGTAAGATCGATCGTTTCACGATCCCCGAGCGCCCCTTCGACGCCGCCATCTTCATGTGCGAGACCTTTCCGGCGATCAGAACCAACGCGGTTTTGATGTCGCATTTGAAATCGGTTGCGGCGCTACTCAAACGCGGCGGCCTGTATTGTATCGACGTCGATCGCCACGACGGAGTTGATCTCGTCAAACGGCGCCGGTTATGGCGCGAGCGCATAGTGAAGATCGGTCCGATCCTGGTGGACGTGCGCGAGTTCCATCGTCCCATTTCGTGGCACGACGCGATGCATTCGATCTACGAACTCGAATGCACGATTCATTTTCCCGATCGCAAGGTTGTTACGCGCGATTTGATTCCGGTGCGCTACACCACGCCGCCGCTGATGGAGATGGTCGCGCGGGCCTCCGGATGTTTCACGTTAATCGCCTGCTATCCCGATCTTTCGATTACACGCCCGATAGCGGATTGCGACGGGCGCTGGTTCGCGGTGCTGAAGCGCTTATAGCGCTCTGCTTACAGATGTAGGTGGCGATGGCAGTGCCATCACCGCGTGACGGCGTCGATCAGATCGCGCACCGCGGCAGCGGGGTCCGGTACGCCGAAGATCGCGCCGATAACGGCGACTCCCGCTGGACGCACGATTGTCTTCTCCGCCTTGGCGATTGCGAATCGCGCGCGCAGATCGCCTACACGATTCGCCGTCATCCCGCCCAGCGCGAATACCGGTATCGATGCCGCGCTGCACGCGGAGATCAACCCGTCCGCGCCGCGCGCGGCGGTGTACGCGCCCTTCGACAGCGGATCGAAGACCGGACCGTACACGACGAAATCGGCGCCAGCGCGCGACGCCGCGATCACTTCCGCAGGCTCGTGCGTCGATACTCCGACGAGACGATCGTGGCCGATTAATGCGCGCGGATCCGCGACGGCGAACGAATTCGCCGGCAAGTGAACGCCGTCGGCGCGTGATGCGATCGCGACGTCGAGGCGATCGTTGACGAGGAGTCGCGCGTGATGGCGGTCGCAAATAATGCGCAGCGCGCGCGCCAACTCGACCAGTTCGCGGGCCTCGAGATCCTTTTCGCGCAGTTGCAATGCGAACGTGTCCGGCGGAGCTGCCGCGAGGGCCGCCTCGGCCATCGGGATCAGTCCGCCATGCCGCGCGGCGAGCTTGCGATCAGTAATGAGATAAATCTTGAACGACGGTTCGATCGCGATGCCTCACCGAATCAAGCCGCTCAGCGGGCTCGACGCGGTCGCGTAGAGTTTCATCTCGATGCGTCCCGCCAGGTATGCCGTGCGTCCCGCTTCGACCGCGAGCCGCATCGCACGCGCCATCGCAATCGGATCGCGAGCGCTCGCGATGGCGGAGTTGATCAGCAGCCCGTCGCATCCGAGCTCCATCGCTTCCGCCGCGTCGGAGGCGGTTCCAACGCCCGCATCGACGATCACCGGGACCTTCGCCTGCTCCATGATGATGCGTAGATTGAACGGATTGCGGATGCCCATGCCCGAGCCAATTGGCGCCGCTAGCGGCATCACCGCCGCGCATCCGATCTCCGCCAGCCGCAGGCATGCGACCGGGTCGTCGGTGATGTAGGGCAGCACCTTGAAGCCGTCCTTGACCAGGATTTTCGCCGCTTCGAGCGTCGCCGGAACGTCCGGGAAAAGCGTCGCCTGATCGCCGATTACTTCCAGCTTGACCAGGTCGCCGACGCCCGCCTCGCGCGCCAGCCGGCAGGTGCGCACCGCATCCTCGACCGTATAGCAGCCGGCCGTATTCGGCAGGATCTGGTATTTTTTCGGATCGATATAGTCGAGCAGGTTTTCCTTGCCGGCGTCGGTGATGTTGACCCGTCGCACCGCGACTGTGACGATCTCAGCCCCGCTCTCTTCAATTGCCGCGCGCGTTTCAGCGAAGTCGCGATACTTGCCGGTGCCAACGATCAGCCGCGACTTGTAGCGCTTGCCTGCCAGTTCAAACGAGTCGTCTTTCATTTCATTATCCCGCCACAATTTTCGCGATCGATTCTTGCTGATGATTCCTGGCGTTTCGCAACGCAGGTTTCCATTTGCTATCATCCGCCGCCGACAAAATTGACGATTTCGACGACGTCGCCGGACGCGATGGTCGTGCGCTCCCACTCGGCCTTGGGCACGATCGCGCGATTGATTTCGACTGCAACGCGCCCGCGCTTGAGCTTCAACCCTTCGATCAATGCGATCAGGCGCGCGTCGCCCCGCACGGCGTAGGGCTCGCCGTTGAGCGTGATTTGAAATTCGCTGAGCATCGAAAGGCCGCTTCCGATTGGCGGGGAAGCGGCCGTGCTGCGGAACCCGAACGTCCCGCAATCGAAGCTGGCTTCCCTACGCCGGCATTACCCGGATCAGGTTCAAGGGGTTCTCTCGCGAGTTCTCAGTGCTTGCGCACACCCCCAGCCATCTCGAGCTATACCACCGCACGTTCGCGTCTGTCAAAACTTGGCGCCGCGGCCGAAAAAGGCGGAGCGCCCTAAAATGCTTTCAGACGTGAATCATCGCTGGCAACGCATACCGCATTACCCATGCGGTTGCCTGCGTCCGCGGATTGCTGCTGAGCAGCGAGGCGCGCCGACTCACACACTCCCGCCTTGTCGAAGGACCGCTCAATTGTCCATGTGCTGAGCTGTGCGGCGTTGTCGTAGCGTTCCGGGCCGGCCCACCAGGTTCTGGTCATCGGCGGTAAAAGCAGATACCAGCCCATCAAGGCCAGTGTGGCAATATGTCGAGTCTTCATCATGTGACGGTATCAGTTCGACCGTGGTAACCCTAACGGGGTCAGGAGGCGGAGTCTGTTGATTCAAGCGGCGCGATTCTCCGCACGCTGATTGCGCACGGCGCGCTCGCGGCGGATGATTTGCGCGGAGCGTCGCCTTGTCGAATTTTTCAATCCGGCGGCGCTATCCATCCGAAGCAACGGCGCCATTATGACGACAGCGAGCGGGCGTCCTACTTTCGCCGAAATCGACCTCGCGGCGTTGCGCGCCAACTATCGCGCGCTGAGCGCCTATACCAACGGCGCCACGATCATGGCGGTGGTCAAGGCCGACGCCTACGGCCACGGCGCGATCGAAATCGCGCGTACGTTGCGCAAGCAGGGCTGCGCGCATTTCGGCGTCGCCACCGTCGAGGAGGCGCGCGAACTTCGTGCGGCCGGCGTGAGCGATCGCATCTACTTGCTCGCCGGTTATTTCGCCGATCAGGCGCCTGACATCGTCGCGCTCGATCTGACGCCGCCGATCTTCGATCTCTCTCTCATCGAGCCGCTCGAGCGCGCCGCCACCGCTGCGGGACGCATCGGCTTCCGCGTCCATCTCGAGTTCGACACCGGCGCCACGCGCCTTGGAATTCTGCCGGCGGATTTCTCCGCGGCGGCCGATCATTTGCATCGCGCAACGTCGCTGAAAGTCGAAGGCGCAAGCACGCTGCTCGCCAACGCGGGCGATCCATCGAGTCCGATAACGGATCGCCAACTCGCCGTCTTTCGCGACGCACTCGCGACGTTCCGCGCCGCGGGCTTTGACTTGCCGGTGCGCCACGTGGCCAATTCCGCCGCGATGGTGCTGCGGGCCGACGCCCACTTTACGCTGATGCGCCCGGGACTCGCGATGTATGGTTTGCCTCCGGTGCAGGCGGTGCGCGACCATGTCGAGTTGCGCCCCGTCATGACCTTGAAGACGCGCGTGCTGCAGGTCAAGCGCGTGGCGGCGGGCAGCGGCGTCAGTTATGGACATACGTTTGTGGCGCCGCGCGAAAGCGTGATCGGCGTGCTCGCGGTCGGTTACGCCGACGGTTATCGGCGCGGCCTGCAGCACGGTGGCGAGGTCATGATACGCGGTCGGCGCGCCCCGATCGTCGGTGCCGTATGCATGGATCTGACAATGGTCGATCTCACCGAGGTCGCTGGCGTCGAGGTCGGCGACGAGGCCATCTTGTGGGGCGGCACTGGCGAGGCGATGATCAGTGTGAACGATGTCGCACGGCTCGCGCAGACGATTTCGTATGAGATGTTGTGTACCGTTGGCCGCCGCGTGCCGCGCATTTACCGGAGCTGAAATTACTATGGCAACTGGAAGCGTGAAGATTGGCCGGGCCCTGCTCGGCGTGTCGGATAAGAACGGATTGACCGAACTGGCGCGCACGCTCGAGCGCCATGAGGTCGAGATGCTTTCGACCGGTGGCACTCACGCGGCCTTGAAGCTAGCGGGCGTGGCGATTAATTCGATTGAGGATTTTACCGATTTTCCCGAAATTCTCGGCGGCCGGGTGAAGACGCTGCATCCGAAAATCCACGGCGGCATCCTCGCCAAACGCGACGATTTGACCCATCAGCGCGAGATGGGCCGCCACGGCTTCGAGCCGATCGATATGGTCGTCGTAAACTTCTACCCGTTCGAGCAAACCGTTGCGCGTGCGGGCGTTACGCTCGACGAGGCGATCGAAAATATTGACATCGGGGGGCCGACGCTGGTGCGCGCGGCTGCGAAAAATCATGCCGATGTTGTGGTGGTGGTCGATCCCGCGGACTATGCGGTGATCATCCGTGAACTCGACGAAAGCGACGGCTTCATCTCGGCTGAGACGCGATGGAAGCTCGCGCGCAAGGCCTTTGCGCGCGTCACTGCGTACGACTGCGCGATCTCGAATTACCTCGGCAGCTACGCGGGTGGCGAAGCCGGTCCGCTCGGCGATACCTTCAGCCTCTCGATGCCGCGCGCGCAGATGCTCCGCTACGGCGAAAACCCGCATCAGACCGGCGCGCTCTATGGGGATTTTCCGCGCATCGCGGAGCAGCTTCACGGCAAGGAACTCTCGTTCAACAACGTTTTCGACATCAGCTCCGCGATCAACCTGATGATCGACTTCGGCGACTACCAGGATGCGGTCGTCGCGATTCTGAAACACAACACGCCTTGCGGAGTCGGCGTGGCGCCGACGCTCAAGTCCGCATGGGACAAGGCTTTCGCGACCGATCCGGATTCGCCCTTCGGCGGTATCATCATCAGCAATCGCCCGTGGGACCTCGAATTTGCGCGCGCCGTCGATGAGCTTTTCACCGAGGTTCTGATCGCACCGGACTATCCGGCCGACGTCATCGAATTTCTGCGCAAGAAAAAGAATCGGCGCGTGATGCGTTTCCATCCGGAGGCGATCAAGCGCGACGAACTCGATATCAAGAAAGTCGTCGGCGGCCTGCTGGTGCAGACGCCGGATTTGAGTATCGAGGATCCGCGCGCTGGCAAAATCGTCACCAAACGCATGCCAACCGACGCCGAAATGCGCGCGCTCGGCTTCGGCATCCGGGTGTGCAAGCACGTGAAATCCAACGCGATCGCATTCGTTGCCGAAGATCGCACGCTGGCAGTCGGTGGCGGCGCGACCTCGCGCATCGATCCGGTTTACGCGGCGCGCGAAAAAGCGATGCGCCTCGGCGTCTCGCTCAAGGGATCGGTGCTGGTGTCCGAGGCCCTGTTCCCGTTCCCCGACGGACCGACGCTCGCGGCCGAAGCGGGTGCGACCGCGATCGCGCAGCCGGGCGGCGCCGTGCGCGACGATGAAGTGGTCGCGGCCGCCGACAAGTTCGGCCTCGCGATGGTCTTCACGGGCATCCGCCACTTCCGCCATTAACGGCTATACTCCTTTGCGATGAAAGTTCTCGTCGTCGGCAAAGGCGGCCGCGAGCATTCGTTGTGCTGGCGCCTCAATCAGAGCCCAACCGTGTGGGGGCTCTATTGCACGGGCGGCAGCCCTGGAATCAACCAGGTCGCCAAGCCGGTCGATCTCGCGCCGTCCGATTTTGTTGGCCTCGCGCGTTTTGCGGCCCAGGAGAAAATTGATCTGACGATCGTTGGTCCGGAGGATCCGCTTGCCAATGGTATCGTCGATGAGTTCAATCGCGCGGGGCTGACGATTTTCGGGCCGTCGCGCGCCGCCGCTCAGCTTGAAGCGAGCAAGGGCTTCGCGAAACTCGTGATGCGTGAGGCGGGCGTTCCGACTGCCGAATTCGAGATCTTCGATGACGCCGATGCTGCGCGTCGCTATGTCAAATCATTGGGCCGTCCGTGCGTGGTGAAGGCCGACGGGCTCGCATTGGGCAAAGGTGTAACCGTCTGTGCGGACGCTGATGAGGCGCTCGCTGCGATCCGCGACGCGATGGAAACGCGGTGTTTCGGCGCCGCTGGCGCACGCATCGTGATCGAGGAAGTCCTTGGCGGCGAAGAGCTTTCGTTCTTCGCGCTCTGCGATGGCGCCGGTGCGATCGCCCTCGGCTGTGCGCAGGATCATAAGGCGGCGTTCGACCACGATCGCGGACCGAACACCGGTGGGATGGGCGCGTACACTCCCGTGCCGCGCTTCGGCCCTGAATTCGAAGAGCGGGTGATGCGCGAAGTCGTGCGCCCGACGCTAGCGGCGATGGCGGCGCGCGGCGCTCCCTTTCGCGGCGTGATGTTCGTTGGCCTGATGGTCGATGGCGAACGCATCAGCGTGCTCGAGTACAACGTGCGCTTCGGCGATCCCGAATGTGAACCGTTAATGATGCGCTTCGACGGCGACCTTGCGGAGACGCTCTTGGCAGTCGCACAAGGCCGATCGAGCGATGTCGCGATCAAACTCTCGTCGCGTGCGGCGGCTTCGGTGGTGCTGGCCTCGGGCGGCTACCCGGGCGAATATGAAAAGGGTATCTCGATCACCGGACTCGAACGCATTGACGGCACCGAACCGTCCGAGGCGAAGGTCCGTTGGGCGATGGAAAAGACTCGCGTGAAAGTGTTTCACTGTGGAACTGCACTTCGGGACGGGGCTCTCGTGACCGACGGCGGCCGCGTGCTCGCCGTCACCGCGCTGGCCAACGGACTCGATCGCGCGGTGGCAGCCGCTTACGAAGCCGCCGCCATGATTCATTTCAATGGAATGCACTTTCGGCGCGACGTTGGCGCTCGAGCACTCGGCCGAGTGTCCGCCTGATCGATTACAGCGCGTGAACCTCGGGACCGCGGCTCATTTAAATTCAAGTTCAGGATTAGGATCGCCGCGGATGCTAGAAAAGCAAAATCTCCCGGATGCCCCTCCCGACGCTGCGATCGCAATCGCGATTGCGGAGTTGCGCGCGGGCGAGGGCGTGATCTATCCGACCGAGACTTTCTACGGCATCGCAGCTGACGCATTTGCGCCGGCGGCGCTCGAACGAATCTTCGAAATCAAAGGCCGCGACACTGCGAAAACGATCGCACTGATCGCGCACGACGCGGCCGCTGCTTTCGCGATCGCGCGCGAAGTTCCCGCGACCGCACGGCGCCTCGCGGATGCGTTCTGGCCCGGCCCTTTGACGATCGTGATGCCCGCACGGTCCGGTATTCCGGAATCATTGATCGGTCCAGACGGCGGCGTCGGTGTACGCGTGTCGTCACACCCGATCGCGTGCGCTCTCGCGCACGGCCTGGGACGGCCGATCACGGCGACCAGCGCTAATCGATCAGGCGAGGCGCCGGCGCGAACTATCGGGGAGGCCCGCGCCGCGCTCGGCGACAAAGTCAAAGTATTCGTTGAAGGTGGCACGTTGCCGGGCGGTGCGCCGAGCACGGTCGTCCAATGTGATCGCGACGGATGGCGATTGCTGCGCGCGGGCGCCATAGGCGTTGACAAAATTGAAGCGGCGCTTTCAGTCGGATTGGGAGCAAGATGCAAGTTAGATGAGTGACGATCCAATTCGAATTGCGCCGTTTCGAGCACTTACTTTCAATCTCGCGCGCAGCGGACCGTTGGAGCGCATAGTCGCGCCCCCTTACGATCTGATCAATCAGACGCGGCAGAACGAACTCTATGCGCGCAGTCCCTACAACGTCGTGCGCCTCGAATTAAATCGCGCCGCGGATCCGTACGCATCGGCCGCCGCGACGCTCGCGCAATGGATCGACGCGTGCGTGGTCGAGCCCGCTTTGCAGCCCGCGATGTACTTCTATACGCAAACCTTTCAGATCGAAGGACGGCGGCTCGTTCGCAGCGGCATGATCGCGCGCATCCGCCTGGAGGAATTTAAGGACGGTCGCATCCTGCCCCACGAGCGGACCTTTCCGAAGGCCAAAGAAGATCGCCTGCGGCTCCTGACTGCGACTCGCGTGAACGTCAGTCCCATTTTCGGACTTTATCCATCGGGCGATACGGCGGTCGAGGCGTTGCTCGCGAAAGTTGCCGCGCGCGCCCCGATGATCGAAGTCACCGACGATCTCGGAATCGTCAACGAGGTCCGCGCGATCGACGATGCAGAGGAGATCGCGATCGTGCAGCGCGCGCTGGCGGATGCGCGCGTGCTGATCGCCGACGGCCACCATCGCTACGAGACTGCGCTCGAATATCGCCGGCGTCGCCGCGCTCAGGATGGCAATCCGGCAGGCACGCGCCCGTATGACTATGTGATGATGACTTTGGTCGCGTTTGACGATCCCGGCCTCGTCATCCTCCCGACGCATCGATTGGTCCGTCGCCTGCCGGCAGCCGCGCTCGAATCATTCGATGCGCGTGCGGCCGAAATCTTCGAGCTGCGCGAGGTCCCATCAGTGGACGCGATGCGCACCGCGATCGCCGAAGAGAGTCACGGAACCATCGGCGTCGTTCTCAAGGGCAGCCATCCGCTGCGGGTTCTGCGATTGCGCGATCATGACGCGATTGCCGCCGCGATGACCAACGTACCGCCGGCGGTGCGCGAGCTCGACGTCTCGATTTTGCACACGCTCGTGCTCGATCGAATCTTCGGCATCAAGCCCGACGAAGTCCGCAAGGGCGGCAATATCGAATACACCATCGACGCGCACGCCGCCGCCGCGGCAGTGGTATCAGGAGCGGCCGACGGCGCGTTTATCATGACGGCGCCGACTGTCCACGATGTCGAGCGGGTGTGCAATGCCGGCGCGACGATGCCGGAAAAGTCCACCTATTTTTTTCCAAAGCTGCTCACCGGGCTGGTAATGAATCCGCTCGACGACGACGGCTCGACGAGCGGTACGGGCGCTAGCGCCAACAAAGCCTGAGTTCATGCGAACCATCGTATTGGTGCGGCACGGCGAGACGGTCGGCAATTCGAGCGTTCGCTATTTTGGCCGCACTGACCTCGAGTTGTCGGAACTCGGGCGCGCCCAGATGCGTGCGGCACGGCGTCGGTTGCGAAACCATTTTGGGTCCGCGCGCTTTGCCCATGTGATAGCAAGTCCGCTTCGGCGTGCAACGGAAGGCGCGACGATAATCGCCGGCCCGGATGGTTCAATCGTCGAAATTGAAGAATTTGTCGAAGTCGATTTCGGGCGCTTCGAAGGGCTGACTGCTGAGGAAATCGCGGCGCGCTATCCAGCCGAATTCGAGCGTTGGAATCGTAACCGGCTCGATCCAGCGTTCTCCTATCCCGGTGGCGAAAGCCGTCGGGATTTCATCGATCGCGTCGAGCGCGGAATTCAACGAATGCTATCAATGATCGGCGAAACCTCGCATCCGCCACCCCCGTCGCACAAGCAACCCACGTTGCACACGCAACCCGCGTCGCGCCCGCCACCGGCCACCAACGCAGCCGACGCGCAGCCCATAGCGCTCAACGCGCCGACCGCCGCGGCTCGCGCGCCGCTCACAGGAGCCGACGCGGTGCCCACTGCGGCAGATGACTCTCGGCCTTCGGTGGGTGAGGTCGCGCTCGTGGTCGCGCATCGCGGCGTGATCCGGATTGTCTGTAAGCGGCTCTCCGGTGCGGAACCGCAGATCGATTTGGGATCGATCCAGATACTCGAACGCGACCTATCGGCTGGCGTGTGGCTAGTAAAGGCGATCGACATCGTCGAGCACCTGTCCGAAGTGGAATAGATCCGCCAGCTCAGATCATAATTGCGCCACCAACGGGAGACGAAGATTTGCGGCGACCAGCCTGAGTTCGCCGGAGGGGGTGGTGCGGAAGATTTTGCCGTCGTGCTTGAGGGCTTGGGTGCCGGGCACGGGAATCTGGATATTGCCGGCGTCGGTCACGAAGATCTGATCCTTCAAGTTGCCGAAGCCGGCCGGGGCGACGTCGATACGGAAGGGGCAGATGAGTCCGGTCGCGACGGGTTTGGGTTTGATTTGTCCGTCGAGAGTGACGCGCACGACCATCCCTTTGCCCGCACTCGCGAGCGCAAGACCTGTAGCTGCTCCAGACACTGAAACCTCATCGAGGTTTCAGACTCCCGTTGGTAAAGAAGCGGCGGAGGGTGGTTGATCGATTCATCATCTCGTCATCGCGTCGTTGCATCATGGCGCGCGATTTTATGTGGCGCGATATTCGATCATCGAAGGTAATCTTACAAGTTTTGACAAGTTCACCAGCCGCACTCAATCGGACAGGGTGCCGATCCCGGAACATCTGGAAGGCGCCGCGGGAGTGGGAGGGAAGGGAAAGCGGGCGCCGGTTATTGAGACCCGCCGCTTTCGGGCTGCCTGGTTGGATACTAGCACGATTCGACGCGGGTGTTTTGCGTTATCCACAAGAAAATGCGCCAGTCGTAGCACAACACTGGTCTCGGTTCATATTTTGTACTGTTTGTTGCCCGATCGCCGCCTTTCACCTTGAGGGAGCACTCTGAGGCAGGGGCGCATCTGCCTTTCATGCATCCTACAAAAAGGCTGGCGCGACCAGTCGGAGCAAAGGGGCTGGCGCGACGGGCCGCAGCAGTAGGATATTGCGCGCGTCGGTGCTCCATATAACAATTCTCGATGGCTTTCCGGATTATCCTAGGGCTATGATCGAGATGTAGATCGGAATCGACATAGGAGTCGAATCCGAGCTTGATCCAGCCCGAAGTGTGGCGGCAGCCTTCGCCTGACACCACCTTCAGCTAGACCAATCCAACAGCTCTCGCGAAAACCAAGTAAGAGGTGGTTATGTTTATACCTATTTCGCTCGGAACGATTCTAATAATTGTCGTTATCGTTTTTCTGCTTCGCTAGTCTGAAGCACCGCTACAACCTCAACATGATGATGATTCGATTACAGGATTAGAATTCGCAGATGCTCGCCCGCAGGGGCGAGCAGAACTTCGCACTCCGACTCAATGCCAGCCGGAGCACAAGATGAGGCGGGGCAGTTAAATATCGGCCGTGATGCGATAAATT
>Ga0209415_10011793_pt1 | contig 14676 bp, 14 predicted proteins | sample PeaSoiSIISIP2007_FD_187696 | JGI IMG/M metagenome (GOLD analysis project Ga0209415, IMG submission 187696) | Peat soil microbial communities from Weissenstadt, Germany - SII-SIP-2007 (SPAdes) (version 2) | ecosystem: Environmental > Terrestrial > Soil > Wetlands > Peat | place: Germany...
CCGGGCGCATCCGGCGCCTCGATCCGGGCGAGCTGCTGCACGATCTCGAGCCCGATCGTGCCCTGTCCGGCGATCGTGGCCGAGTCGTCGTAGGGAGCGACCATCGCGAGCCCGTCGCGCTCCGCAAGCTCTGCAGCTCGTTGGGCGCGCTCCTCGCTCGACGGCCCCACCATCACGATCTCCGCGCCGTCCGCGCGCACCCGCTCGATCTTCACGCGCGGGGCGTCGGACGGCATCACGATCACGGCGCGAACCCCGAGGAGGCGTGCAGCGCGTGCGACGCCCTGCGCATGGTTGCCGCTCGAATGCGCCACCACCCCGGCCGCGCGCCGATCGGCCGACAGCGTCGCGATGTTGTAGTACGCGCCACGGAGCTTGAAGGCGCCGATTGGCTGCAGCGACTCGGGCTTCAGCCAGGTGCGTGTCCGGCCGAATGGATCGCCCGCCAGGGGCGGCCCGAACGGGAGCAGCGGCGTGCGCACCACGACGCCCCGGAGCACCTCCGCCGCGCCGCGGATGGTATCGAGCGATACCAGGAGCGGCTCTGCTTCCGCGCGATCCGACGACGACGCCGGAGCCGGCTGGGCGGCCGGCTGCTGCCCGGAGGCCGGCGGGTCGGCCGGCTGCCGCCCGAAGGCCGGCGTGGAGGCCCTGCCGGTGGTGCGGAAGCGCGAGTCCATGCCGGTATACTGCCTCGCAGCCATCCCGCCTGCTGTGCAGAGGGGGTCGACCGATCGTGGTGCAGGCGTCAGGCCCTCAGTCCGCCGTCGAGTCGGCCCTGCCGGAGCGACGGCGCCCATCTCGGGTCGATTCGATCCGCCACACGTACGGTTTCGACGACGTGTCGCTGGCTCCGGGAACCAGCACGATCGAGCCCGCCGACGTCGACACGAGCGTCGAGATTGCCGGCATCGCGTTACGGATCCCGATCCTCGCGGCCGCCATGGATGCCGTCGTCGACCCTGCGTTTGCCGGTGTGCTCGCGCGCCTGGGCGGGCTCGCCGTGCTCAACATCGAGGGCGTGCAGACCCGCTACGACGACGCGGATGGGCTGCTCGAGCGCATCGCGACCGCGTCCGACGGAGACGTGCAGCGGCTCCTGGCGGAGGCGTATGCGCAGCCGGTCCGCGAGGACCTGGTCGCGCGCCGGATCGCCGAGATTCACGCTGCGGGGAGCCCTGTCGCCGTGGCCGCAACGCCCGCGGGCGCTCGCCGGTTCGGGCCGTTCTGCGCGGAGCACGGCGCCGACCTGTTCGTGGTCCAGTCGCAGGTGAGCTCTGCCCGGCACCTCGCGGCCGGATACGACCCACTCGAGCTGTCCGACTTCACCCGCGGGATGCCCATACCGGTCGCCGTCGGGAACACCACCTCGTTCGCGGCGGCCTATGAGTTGATGGGCCAGGGGATCGCCGCGGTCTTCGTGGGCGTCGGGCCGGGCGCCGCCTGCACCACGCGGGAAGTGCTCGGAATTGGGGTACCGCAGGTCACCGCGATCAGCGACGTGGCGGCGGCACGGGACACGTACCGGGACGAGACACGGCGTTACGTGCCGGTGGTCGGCGACGGCGGCATTCGCCGCGGCGGGGAGCTCGCCAAGGCCATCGCCGCCGGTGCGGACGCCGTCATGCTGGGCTCGCCACTCGCCCGCGCCGAGGAGGCACCCGGCCGGGGCACGAACTGGGGGATGGCCGCGCCCTCGTCGACGCTGCCCCGTGGCAAGCGTATCCGCGTTGGCACGGCGGGCACGCTCGAACGGATCCTGTTCGGTCCGGCGAGCGTGACCGACGGATCGCAGAACCTGGTCGGGGCGCTGCGTCAGTCGATGGCCTCGCTGGGCGCGCGGACGATCCCCGACATGCAGCAGGTCGAGATCGTGCACGCCCCCTCGGCCGCGACAGAGGGCAAGTCCTGGCAACAGGCGAGGTAGAACCGTCGTGGGAAGCGGCGATCCGTCGCTTGGGCGTGGGCGCTCGGACCACGACGTGTCGGCCCCTGCGGTGGACGAGCCCGAAGCGATCGGCGACGAGATGGTCGCGTGGGGTCGCGCGGCCCGGATCGAGTCGCAGGGCCGCCGCAGCGGACTCGTCCGGCGTGCCGTGGTCGGGTTCGTCGAGCGCGCGGATGGGTCGCTGCTGGTCGCGGCTGGAAGTGCCGACACCGCCTGGGCTCTCAACCTGCTGGCGGATCCGTCCTGCGTGGTCACGATCTCCGGTCGCTCGTTCGCGGCCGTGGCCGAGCCGCTCGACGGCGCTGAGCACGCCGCCGCCGTTCGCGACCTGGTTCTGCGGGGGGGCACGCCCGCGGAAGGCCTGGGTCACGGCCCGTCGTTCCGGCTGAGACCCGCGTCGGCGCCGCCGCCGGTCCGGGACCCTCATGACCAGCCCGCCCAGCCGGAAGATCAGGATCCGGGCGGGATCGCAACCGGTAGACTGCGCTGAGGATTCGCGCCGGGGATTGACCGTTGCCCGAAGACCAGTCGACCGCGCACGCCGACCACGAGCGTCCGCTCCGGCCCGAGAAGGGCAGGACCGTCTACGGCGAGCCTGCGAACGCCGGGCACCGCGTGCTTGCTCCGGACGACGCCGAGGTCGAGGCCTACCTCGAGACCGCGCTCCGCGTGCCGTCTCCGGAACGGTCGCCGGCCGACCGCCCCGGAGGACCCGCCCCGGGCGGCGGTTCGAGCGCCTCGCACCCCGACACCGTGGTGGTGCTCGATTTCGGCAGCCAGTACGCGCAGCTGATCGCGCGGCGCATTCGTGAGCTGAACGTGTACTCCGAGCTGCTCCCCTTCGACACGCCGTGGCCGCAGATTCTCGCTCGCAACCCCAAGGCCATCGTCCTCTCGGGTGGTCCGAGCAGCGTGTACGAGGAGCATGCGCCGCACCCGGATCCCGGGCTGTGGGCCGGCGACGTGCCCACGCTCGGCATCTGTTACGGCCTCCAGCTCATGGCGCAGGCCCTTGGCGGAGAGGTGCTCGCCGCCACCCGGCGCGAGTACGGTCCCGCCACCATCCAGGTCGTGGAACCGGACGGCGCCGGCGAGCACGCCCGCCTCTTCGCCGGGACCCCGCGTCAACAGCCGGTGTGGATGAGCCACGGCGACTCGATCGCGCGCGTGCCGGAGGGTTTCCTGCCCACCGCCCAGACGGAGTCGACGCCCGTCGCCGGCATGGCGGACCCCGTCCGCCGGTTCTACGGCATCCAGTTCCACCCGGAAGTCGTCCACACGCCGGCCGGCCGGGAGATGCTGCGCAACTTCGTCGTGGACATTGCGGGCGCACGGCCCACGTGGACGTCGGCCAGCTTCATCGAGTCGACCGTGTCGGAGATCCGCTCGCGGGTGGACGCGCACGCGCGCGCGACGGGGTCGGACGGGCGAGTCATCTGCGCGCTGTCGGGCGGGGTCGACTCGGCCGTCGCGGCCACGCTCGTCCACCGTGCCGTCGGCGACCGCCTGACCTGCATCTACGTCGATCACGGGCTCATGCGGAAGAAGGAATCGGAGCTGCTCCGGGCCACGTTCGAGCGGAATCTGGGCATGCGCCTCGTGATGGTGGACGCCCGCGAGCGGTTTGTCGCCAGGCTCGCCGGCGTCATGGACCCGGAGGAGAAGCGGCGGATCATCGGCGACGAGTTCATCCGTGTCTTCGAGCAGGAGGCCGAAAAGCTGGGCCGGATCGACTTCCTGACGCAGGGGACGCTCTACCCGGATGTCATCGAGTCGACGGCGCCCGAGACGAAAGCCGCGCAGAAGATCAAGACGCACCACAACGTGGGCGGGTTGCCGACCGACCTGCGGTTCCGGCTGATCGAACCTCTGCGATACCTCTTCAAGGACGAAGTGCGCACGGTCGGGCTCGCCCTTGGGCTGCCGGAGGCGATGGTCCAGCGGCAGCCGTTCCCCGGCCCCGGCCTGGCGATCCGAATTGTCGGCGAGGTCACGGCGGAACGGCTGGACACGCTTCGCGAGGCCGACTGGATCGTCATCGACGAGATCAAGGCCGCCGGGCTCTACCGGGCCGTCTGGCAGAGCTTCGCGATCCTCACGCCGGTCAGGAGCGTTGGGGTCATGGGCGACGGCCGTACCTACGCCAACGTGGTCGCGATCCGCGCCGTGACCAGTGACGACGGCATGACGGCCGACTGGGCGAAGCTGCCCTACGACGTCCTGGCGAAGATCAGCTCCCGTATCGTGAACGAGGTGCCCGGCGTGAACCGGGTGGTCTACGACATCAGCAGCAAGCCTCCAGCGACTATCGAGTGGGAGTGACCGTGGACGAGCACGCGCCGATCGAACCCTCCGATCCCACCAGTTCGACCCCTCCGACCGATTTACCCGACGTCCCGGGTCCGGTCGGGCCCGACTTCGATGTGGCCGGCGACCCGCTGCCCGCCCGGACGTTCGCGCCCGGCCTCGATGACGAGACGCTCGGGTTCTCCGCCGACGTTCGGCAGCCGGGGGGCTGTCCGTGGTGCGGCGCCGCGCTTCCCGAGCCGGATCTCGCCACATGTCCGACCTGCGGAGCCGCCCTCCAGCCCGTCGCCGATCTGCCGGACATCCCGGGCGTGACCGTTTCGCCCGCCGTCGCGCGGCGCACCGTCGGCGACATCAGCCCCGACATCCTGGCGCTGGTCACCCCGCCGGTCACCGACGCGATCGCGGCTCCTGGCGATCGACCCGAGCTGGAGCCGCCCGACCCGTCGGTCCGGCGCGCCATGCTCGAGCTTGAACTCGAAGCGCTGGTGCCGGGCCTGGCGGCCTCGCTCGCCGCCCAGGGCCGCTCGGACGACGACACCGCCAGCGAGGGAGCGGCCGACGCTGCGACGGACGTGACCGATGCGGGCGCGCAGGGCGCTGCCGCGGCCGCGCCCGATGCAGCCGATGCGGCGGCACCCGCGGACACCCTCGGGCCGGAGGCCGGGCCGAAGAGCTGAGCCTTCCGGGACCGAGCGCCACCCCGGCCGATCGCGCCGGCGGAGCCGGGGCGACCCGGGCCGAGCGCACCCCGGAGCCGAGCGCGGACCGGGTTGAGGACACCCGCGGAGCCGAGCGCGTTCCGGGTTGAGCTCACGCACGGAACCGCGCGACGGCCCGGCTGCTCGCGAACGCCGCCCTCGCTATCCTCGTCCCCGTGCGCTCCCGGTCCCCCGTGCCCGGCCCGTCCTTCCTGGACGAAGAGGAGGTCCCCCTGCCTGGGCCGCCCGGCCAGCACGGGCCGACCGCCCGCGTGGGGATGACCCGGCCGTCCACCACCGAAGATGGATGGTGGCTCGCGGTGCTGTACGTTCGAGACGACGCCGGCGTCCTCGAGGCCGAGGAGTTCGCGCCGCGATCCGGGCCGCCCCCGGCGCCGCCCCTGTTCGTGCTGGGCCCGTCGCTTGCCGGCGCGCTGTCGGGCCTGGTCATGGAGGAGAACGGGCGCCAGCAGATCCGGCTCGCGCTCCCGTCGTCCGTCGACGAGCGGCGTCCCTGGCGGCAGCCCCTCGTCCTTCGCATGGCCGTCCGCTGGGAGCCGATGCGCATGGCGACCGCGCAGCCGACAGAGTTGGCGGAGGCCGCGCTCCGGGCGTTCCGTCGCTCGCTGATTGCCGCCGGAAGCCCGTCGTGAGAGCAGCCGTCCGGGACGTCGCTGCGTCGCCGTCGACCTGGCTGGTGGCGGCGGCCGGGTTCCTCGCCCGGGGCGGAATCCTGGTGCTTGCCGTGCCGGTGTTGTCGCTGCCCACGCCGGTCGGGGTGACGCTCCTAGTCCCGCCGCTCTCCGTGACCACGAGCGGCGTCGCCGCCGCGTTCGTGCCGCAGCTCGTGGTGGCCGGAGCCGCGCTCGTTGTCGCGGCTGCGGCGGCGCTGGTGCTCGGCGCTCTCGCGGACGCAGTCTGCTGGCAGCGCATCGGGCCGCTGGCGGGGAGTGCCGCAGATCCCGCCACGGACGAATCGCCGGCGGCGGTAACCGCCCCCCTCGTCGGGAAGCTCGTCGCGGTCGAGCTTCTCGCGCTGCTGCCGGCGGCCGTCGCCGCGGCCCTGGCGGCCAGCCGGCTGATCGCGGTGGGCGAGCAGGAGTACCTGCTGCCCTCGTCGCTCGACGTCCCATACGTCGTCCGCGTGCTCGGAGGCGCATCGCAATCGGTGATCGCGCTCGCGGCGTGCCTCCTGCTGGCCGACGTCGTCAACGCGCTCGTCTCGCGGCGGGTGCTGCGCCGCGCCTTCAGGGTGGGGCCGTCCCCCGCGATTCTCCGTCCACGGCGCGGCCTCCGTCGCGTGGTGCGGATCGCGGCGACGTGGATCTCCGCGTGGGTCGTCACGCTCGTCTCACTCCTGCCAGGCCTGGCCGCCATCGAGCTCGCCTGGCCCGGCGCTCGCGACGCATACACCGCGACCATCGCCCGGGATCAGCCCGGCCCGGCGGTCCTCTTCGCGGTCACGGTGATCTTCGTGGCGGCCTGGGCCGCGGCTGTCCTGGTCGCCGGGCTGGGGTCGTCGATCCGCACCGTCCTGTGGAGTTTCGCGACGGTGCCGTAGCCGGCGCGCCGGGAGGCCTCTGCTACACTCGGGCGACGTCGACCGTTCCCAGGAGGCGCCAGCGAGGCAGATGGACCAGATCCTCACGCCGCTCGGGGACGCGCTGAACTCGTTCCTCACCGACTCGAACGTGCAGTTCGTCGGCCGCGGGATCGCCGTCTACGTCGTGCTGCTCTGGCTCGCCTGCGCCTACTGGGCGTACCGCGACCTTCGGGCGCGCACGTCGAACCCGATCGCGCCGTACCTGGCCGCGGTCGTCATCGTCCTCTTCACGCCGATCCTGTTTCCGCTCGGCATCCTGCTGTACCGGCTGATCCGGCCGGGTGAGACGGTGGCAGAGTCGAACGAGCGCGCCATCGCCGAGGAGGCGATGCTTCGCGAGATCGAGACGCAGCCCCACTGCGCAATCTGCGACCGCCGCGTCGCGTCGGACTGGCTGGTGTGCCCCACGTGTCGCAACCAGCTGCGGCGCGCCTGCCCCTCCTGCAGCCGCAGCGTGGAACTCGACTGGAGCGCCTGCGCCTGGTGCGGGGCGGACCTCGAGGCCCGGTCCGTGACGGTCCCGTCACGACCTTCTGCCTCCGGTCGCCGCAGGCTCCAGGGTGCGGTTCCCGTGGCCCCCAGCGCCGATGCCACGCAGCCCGTGATCGCCGGGGGCTCGCTCGAGGCGTTACGGGTGGACCAGCGGGGCGGCGGTACCCAGCTTCGGTGAGCGCCGGCCCCGCGTGGGGACCGAATCCTGTCTCCGCGGGCGGGCCCCGAGAGCACGGCCCGGACGACCCAGGCGACGTGGCGGGTGGCGACGGCGTCCCTCACGACGAGCCCGACGCCGGGCCGGGCGCGGCAGCCACGCCGGAAGCGTGGGAAGGCGCGCGACGAGGGGGCCCGCCGGGGTCCGGGACGTTCAGCCTGGAGGGCCGCCCGGCTCCCGGCCTGTACGTCGTGGCCTGGCTGCTGGGGCTCGCCGGGATCGGCCTGTTCGTCGTCGCCGGCGGGGCGGCCTCGAGCGCTTCGGGCTCCGGCGCAGTCGGTGGCGCCGCCATCGCCCTGCTGTTCGCGGCATGCCTCGCCCTGACCTTGTCCTGCGCGAGCGCAGCGGGATACCAGGTGCTCTCGCGGGGGCGGCGGCGCGCGGACCGCTACCGCGGTCCGTCGCCGCTCATCCTCTTCGGGTTCGTGCTGTTCGGCGTCACGCTCGTCGTGGGGCTCCTGAGTGCCGTGGGGCTGATCGCGCCCGAGTCGCAGTCGGTGGGCGCCCTCGTGGACGAGGTCGTGACGACGGGCGCCTACGTCGGGGCCGTCTGGTTGTTCGTGGTGCGGACCGGCGTCCTCCCGTGGGAGTCGATGGGATGGCCCGTTCGCTGGCGCGAGTCGGTGGCCCGGTTGACCGGCGACGTCATGAGCGGGGTCGCCATGATCGTTCCCACGTATCTCGTAACGATCCTGCTGGGCGGCGCGCTGGCCGCGCTGCTCGGCGCCCAGCTGCCGAGCGCGCTGCCCGCTCCCCGCACGCTGCCGGACGCGCTGGCAACGGTGATCGCCGCCGTGGTCGTCGCTCCCATCGGAGAGGAGTCGTTCTTCCGTGGGCTATCGCTCACCGCCTGGTGGCGCGACCTGGGGCTCCGAAGCGCGCTCCTGCGGTCGACCCTCTTCTTCGCCGCCGCGCACATCCTCAACGTGACGGCGACGAACGCCGGCGACGGCCTCCGCACCGCGGTCCTCCAGTTCGTCGTGATCGTGCCGGTGGGCTACGTCCTGGGCTGGCTCTTCTCGCAGCGCGGGATCGTGGCGTCTCTTGCCGGCCACATGACGTTCAACGCGATCGCCGTCGCGCTGCTCGTCGGTTCGGGGACCATCCGCCTCTGACCACCGTGGCCGCGGGGGTCGATCTCGGACGGCGCCCGCCACCAGGACGCACCCCGAGAACAACGCCGCGGCAAACCCGCGGCAAGGCGCGGCAAGCGAGAACAACGGCGAACCCCGAATACAACGGCGTGGCAAACCGGCGGCAAGGCGCGGCGAAGCCGTCGGTGAGTGCCGGGTCCTAGGATCGCGGCAGCTCCCGGGTTCGGACGGCGGAGGAATCGGCGGGCTCCGTCGCTCGGGCCCGGGGGTGCCAGCCCGTTCGCACGCTCGGCCCTCCGCCAGCTAAACCGGAGGTGGGTGGCATGAGGTCGCCGTACGAGCCGGGAACCAGTCCAACGCCGGCGCGGCCCGACGTTGGGCCCGTGGCCCCACGGGATGTGGCGGCGCGCCCGGGTCGCCGGGAGATCGTGCGGCCCCGACTCCTGAGGGAGCTGCCGCCGGAGGAGCGGCCGCGGGAGCGCCTTGCCGCACGCGGGGTGGCCGGGCTGACCAACGCCGAACTCGTCGCCCTCATCTGGGGAAGCGGCGCGGCGGGTCGCAGCGCCGTCGAGATGGCGTCGGAGGCGCTCGCCACGCACGGCGGGCTCGCCGGGCTGGCCACGTCGGGTTCGGTCGAGCTCGAGATGCTGCCCGGCATCGGGACCGCGCGGGCCGGCCAGCTCGTGGCCGCCTTCGAACTCGGACGCCGCCTCCTGGCCGACTGGCCAACCGGGCGCTTCACCCTGCGGACGCCGCGCGACGTCGCCGATCGTCTCGTCATGCAGATGGGGCGCCTGGAGCGGGAGGAGCTGCGAGTCGTGCTCCTGAACACCAAGAACCAGGTGCTGGCCGTGCAGACCGTCTACCAGGGCAACATGTCCACCGCCCTGGTGCGCGTCGGCGAGCTGTTCCGGGACGCGGTCCGGCAGTCGGCCGCGGGCGCCATCCTCGTTCACAATCATCCGTCCGGCGATCCCACGCCCAGTCCCGATGACCCGCACCTGACCGCCGAGGCGGTTGCCGCCGGGCGCCTGCTCGACGTGCCCGTGCTGGACCATCTCGTGATCGGCCACGACGCCTTCGTCAGCCTCCGTGACCGGGGCGTGGCGTTCGAGCGTCCCGGGGGCGGAGCGTGACCGGGCGCGCTGGGGGGGTCATCGCGCCGAGGTGGAGCCGCTCGCGGCGCGGTGGGTAGAGCCGATCGCGGCGATGTGCCAGGGCGCGACCGCTGCCGCGGGCTGTGGCCGGTTGCGCACCCGCGCCACCGCCTCCCGAATGAGCCGCCCTCGCGGGGCCGTCAGGGTCGCCGGGTATACTGCAGGGCGCGTTCTGACATCTCGCGATCGATCCGGATCCGCGCGGGCGCGATCGCCGCCCGGCCCAGCCAGCACAGCATGCAGGTCTCGCCACGAGCATCTTCGACGCGTTCTTCGGGCTCTTCTCCCGGGACATCGGCATCGACCTCGGCACCGCCAACACGCTCGTTCATGTCAGGGATCGCGGGATCGTGATCAGCGAGCCCAGCGTGGTCGCACTCGACACCAAGACCAGGAAGGTGCTCGCGATCGGCGCCGAGGCGAAGCGGATGGTCGGCCGCACCCCCGCGAACATCATCGCCGTCCGGCCGCTCCGCGACGGAGTCATCAGCGACTTCGACGTGACCGAGCAGATGATCAAGTACTTCGTGAGCAAGGTGCACGATCGAGTCGGGCTGATCCCGCGTCCGCGCATGCTCCTGGGTGTCCCGTCCGGCGTGACCGAGGTCGAGAAGCGGGCCGTGCGTGATGCGGCAATGAACGCGGGCGCCCGCTGGGCGCGGCTGATCGAAGAGCCGATGGCGGCCGCGATCGGGGCCGGCCTTCCCGTCGGCGAGCCGTCCGGCAGCATGATCGTCGACATCGGCGGAGGCACGACCGAGGTCGCCGTCATCAGCCTGGGCGGCATCGTCATCAGCAAGAGCATCCGCATCGGCGGCGACGAGATGGACATGGACATCGTCGGGTTCGGGAGGCGCGAGTACAACCTGCTGGTCGGTGAGCGCACGGCGGAGGACATCAAGATCGCGCTCGGCTCGGCGTATCCGGGCGACTGGGACGAGTTGCGAATCACGCTGCGCGGCCGCGATCTGCTGACAGGCCTGCCGCGGGCAGTGGAGATCACCGCCGAGCAGGTCCGAGAGGCGATCGAGCCGTCCGTCCAGCAGATCGTCGACGTCGTCAAGGACACCATCGAAGAGACCCCGCCGGAGCTCGTGGCGGACATCATGGACCAGGGGATCGTTCTGGCGGGCGGGGGAGCCCTCCTGCAGGGGCTCGACCGTCGGATCGCCGAGGCCACGCAGATGCCGGTGCATGTCGCCGACGACCCGCTGACGTGCGTCGCCCGGGGCACCGGCAAGGCGCTCGAGGAGCTCGCGACCATGGAGCGTTCGCTCGTGGCGGACACCTACTCGCGCCCGCCGCGCTGACGATTTCGCCATGTTCGCGACGCGCGCGAGCCGGAGGCGCGGGATCCTGTACGCGGTCCTGATGGCCATCGGCCTCTTCCTGCTGGCCCTGAGCGCCACGCCCCCCATGCGCGACCTGCAGGTCGTGGTGGGCAATCTGCTCACGCCCGCGGAGACCGTGCTCTCCGGCGCGACGCGCACCGTCGGGTCGTTCGTCGGAGCCCTGTCGGAGATCGATCAGCTGCAGGCGCAGAACCGCTCGCTGGAGCAGCTGAACCAGCAGCTGGCCGTCGAGAACCGGCAGCTGCAGGAGATCCGGATCCAGAACGACCAGCTGAGCCGCCTGCTCGGGGTCCAGGGGTCGCTCGACTACCAGACTGTCGCGGCGACAGTCGTGAGCCGCGATGTCTCGCAGTACACGCGCGTGCTGACGATCGACGCAGGCGCGGACCGCGGGATCGAACTGAACGACGTCGTGGTCGCAGACGGAGGCGCCTTGGTGGGAACCGTCACGACCGTCGGCCAGGACTTCAGCCGGATCCTCCTCATCAGCGACACCCGTTCCACCGTCATCGGGCTCATCGAGTCGAGCCGTGCGACCGGCGAGGTCATCGGCCAGCTGGGGGGCGCGCTCGTGATGGAGAACATCCCCGCGACGGAGCTGGTGAACCTCAACGACACGGTGGTCACTGCCGGGATCGACCTGGGCAACGGGATCCGTTCTCCATTCCCGAAGGGCCTGTTGATCGGGAGCATCGTGGACGTCCAGCGCGATCCGAACGCCGTGGTCCAGACGGCGTTCATCAACCCCGCGTCGAACCTGGACAAGCTGGAATACGTCCTCGTCATCACGGACTACCACGGCGGGCTGCCGCCGGTCCCCGCCGCGTCGGGCGCCCCCGCTGCAGTCGGATCGCCGGGGCCCCCTTCGACGTCGCTGCCACTCCCGGGCCCGTCGCTGGTTCCCGGACAGTAAGGTCCCCCCGCCGAGGTCGTCCGTCAGGCGCAGCGGAGGCGCGGTAACCCGCCGGTCGCCCCTGTCAGGCGCGCCCGGCCGCCAGGCGGGTCCGGCGGCGCTGGGCGCGGCGGCTTCAGGCGCGGCGGCCGAGCAGCTCGAGCCGCAGCCCGGCGGCGCGCACCGCGGCGCGGTCGACGACGTTCCGGGTGTCGTAGACGAGGTCGCCCAGCATCGCCGCCCGCACCTGCGCCCAGTCGAGGGCACCGAATTCCGGCCACTCGGTGGCGACGACGACCGCCGCGGCGCCCCATGCAGCTCGGGCGGGGTCCGCGGCGACTTCCAGCAGCGGGTCGGCCCTTTGCGCCGTCTCCATCGCCTGCGGGTCGAACGCGACGACCACCGCACCGGCCGCCCGGAGGTCGCGGGCGAGGGCAAGCGCAGGCGACTCCCGGACATCGTCGGTGCCGGCCTTGAACGCGAGCCCCAGCAGCGCGACGCGCAGGCCGCCCAGCGGCCGGCCGAGCAGCACGGCCAACCTGGCGATCACCGCGCGCTGGTGGGACCGGTTGGACCGGCTTACCGAGTCGATCAGCGGCGTCGCTACCCCCAGCCGCGAGGAGAGCAGTGGGAGGGCCACGGCCTGCTCCGGGAGGCACGAACCTCCGATCCCCGGTCCTGCGCCAAGGAATGCCGGCCCGATCCGATCGTCCATGCCGATGCCGGCGGTCACGAGGTCTACGTCGGCGCCGATCGCATCGCAGATCCGGGCCAGTTCGTTGGCGAACGAGATCTTGGTCGCGAGGAACACGTTGGAGGCGAGCTTGACCAGGGCGACGGACCGCGCGTCCGCGACGAGCGTCGGCGCGTTGAGTGGCGCGTACAGGTCCGCAACCGCCTGGGCCGCCTCGCGTTCCTCCGCGCGGAGCCAACCCGTCACCACTCGGCTCGGAACATCGAAATCGCGCAGCCCCGAGCCCTCCCGCATGAACTCCGGGTTCGTGACGACCGTCGCGCAGGGGCCCGAGGCGCGCCGTTCGTCCACCAGTCGGGCCAGCCGGTCCGGCCCCTCGACGGGAAGCGTCGAGCGGACGACGATGACGTGCCCGGGAGGCGCGGCGGCCAGGAGCCCTTCCACCACTTGCTCCACGTAGACCGTCGACAGCGGGCCGTCTCCGTCGATGGGCGTTCCCACGCAGACGATCGAGAAGGTCGTGGCCGCAGGGGGCACGAGGTCGGTCGTGAAGTCCAGCCGCCCGGCGGCCGATTCGGACCGGATGGCCTCCTCGAGCCCGGGCTCGAAAATCGGCGACCGACCGGCGGCGAGTGTCGCGACCCGTGCAAGATCGATGTCGCAGACCGTCACGCGGTGGCCCAGGCGGGCAAAGCCGACCGCCGTGACGAGGCCCACGGGCCCGGCGCCGATGAGGAACAGGTGCACGCGCCACTCCTGGTGGGGCGAGAGGTGTCGCCGCGATGGTACCCGCCGGAGGGGGCCCCCGGGCGCCACGCACGCCCCGCCGGAACGTCACCCCAGCGCGGCGCAGGCCCCACCGGCATGTCACGGCGGCGTGGCGCACGCCGGCCGCCGTAATCCCCGGGTGCAGCAGTCCGCTACGGCATCGAGCGGATCTTCCCGCCGTCGACCGGTACCAGGGCTCCCGTGATGTAGCTGGCCCTGGAGGAGGCGAGGAACGCGACGACGCCGCCCAGCTCTGACGGCTCGCCGTACCGCCCGAGCGGGATCGCGCGCAGCTGGTCGGCCCGGATCTCGGCCTCCGCTCGACCCGTGCGCGCGGCGGTGTCCGCATCGAGCTGCCGGATCCGGTCGGTGCTGATCCGTCCCGGCGCGACGCCGTTGACGAGGATTCCGTCGGGTGCGAGCTCGATCGAAAGCGTCTTCATGAGGCCGTGGACGGCGGAGCGCACCGAGTTGCTGGTGACGAGATTGGCCACCGGCTCCCTGACGCTGCTGCTCTCGATGAACACGATCCGGCCTCCGCCCGACCGGCGCACGCGGTCGTCGCGCATGCACGGGATCGCGGCACGGACCACGCGCACGGCCGAGAGGAACGTCAGGTCGACGGACTGCCGCCATTGCTCCTCCGTCAGGGACTCGAACGGCCCGGGGGGCGGGCCTCCGGCGTTGACCACCAGGACGTCGAGGCGGCCGAACCGGTCGACCGTCGCCCGAACCAGCCGCTCCCCGGTGCTGGGCAATGACACGTCGCCGGCGACCCAGCCGATCCGCTCGTGGACCGGCCGGTGTTCGCGTGCCCCAGCGAGCCAGATGTCCGCGTCGTCGGCGGTCACCGGATCGAGCGTCTGTCCGGCCACCCCCCCGTCGAGTTGCGCAGCGAACTCGTCCGACGCCCGCGCCAGCGCCGCCTCGTCCCGAGCAGCGAGCATCACGGCGGCGCCCTCGCGCAGCAGCTCGAAAGCCGAGGCCCTGCCGAGCCCGTGGCTTGCGCCGAGCACGAGCGCGACCCGCCCATCCAGCCCCAGGTCCATCGCATGCCTCCGCTGTCAGTGACCTCCATCGTGCCACGACGAGCGCCGACCGTCCGGCCGAGCGGCCGCAACGGCGGCCGATGGGACCATGGCCGGGCGGGACCATCGCGCGATGGGCGGCGGACCCGTGCGGGCGCAGGCTCCGAAGACGAACCGGCGCCCGGGCCGCGCCTTTTCCGGCCTGGCGCCCGCAGCCGCCTGGGAGCCGTGATGCACCGTCGACTAGCCGCCGTGATCGTCGCCGCCGCCATGGGCGCCGCCGTCGCGTCGCCGCTGGTCGCCCTGACCGCCCCGGCGGTCGTGCGCGCGGCAGCACCCGTCAAGGTCGTCGTCGTGGTCGGCCCCACCCACTCGCTGACTGCCAGCAACCTGCAATGGGGCGCCGCGATCGCGCAGCGGGCC
>Ga0209415_10011794_pt1 | contig 14676 bp, 13 predicted proteins | sample PeaSoiSIISIP2007_FD_187696 | JGI IMG/M metagenome (GOLD analysis project Ga0209415, IMG submission 187696) | Peat soil microbial communities from Weissenstadt, Germany - SII-SIP-2007 (SPAdes) (version 2) | ecosystem: Environmental > Terrestrial > Soil > Wetlands > Peat | place: Germany...
TGCCCGGAATGGCGACCCCGAGATGATGCGGCTGCTGGTGAAATACAAGGCTGATCCGAAGATGCCGACGGCGGTCGGCGTCACGCCGCTCATGGCCGCTGCTTGTCTCGACTATTACGAGGGCGAGACGCCTGGCCCGCTGACCGGAGTCCCAGAAGCCGAGCGGCTGGAAGCGGTGAAGCTGGCTGTCGAGCTCGGCAACGATATCGACGCCAAAGTCCACATGGGGGACTTTAAGATGACGGGCACGTCCCAATCCATGCTGGCGCACTATCCGGATAATTTCGAAGAGGATCTGGCCAATCTCGGCGTAGGCGACCCGCGTTGGGATGGCTTCACCGCTCTGCACGGAGCCGTCATCTGCAATCAGCCCTCGATTCTCCAGTACCTGGTGGATCGCGGAGCGAAGCTGGACGCCCAGAGCAGGCTCGGCTGGACCGCGCTGACGATCAGCAAGGGCATCTTCATGGCGAACTCGAAGAAAGAGTTCCCGGTGGCCGCGGAGATCCTCAAAAAGGCGATGGCGCAAAAAGGCCTGCTGGCATCGAACGAGTAATCAATACTTCGCCCAGTCGCGCTCGAAGCGGAACACTTCTTTCGCCGGTGGCAGTGGCGCTTGCGTCTCGATCCACCGGACGGGCTCGGAGCCCGCATTCTCGAAGCTGTGGATGCATCCTACACCGGTCCAGATCACGTCCCCTGGACCTAAGTCGTAGGGCTCTCCGTCGGCGATGGCGAGCACGCGTCCGCTGACGATCAGGTACGACTCCTCGAAGGCGTGGTCGTGCGGATCGATTTTCGCGCCCGGCATGTACTGGATCAGAAAAAGCGATTGATGGATCGCGCCGAAGGAACGGTCCACGAACATCTTGATGGCGACGCCGGTGGTCGGGTTGAATCCTTCCATCTGTGAAGCTCCGCCGGGGCGCGGTAGTTGAGACTCGTCGAAGTGGCCCAAGGGCGCCTCTTGCGGGCCGGGCCCTTCGTCATTTATGAAAAAAGTGTCCTTCCCGTATTCGACAGGACGGGGCTGGGGCGCCTGCATTTCAAGCCACACTGCGGGCCGATCACTTGTATTTCGCCATGCATGGCGCATTGCGGTGCCGATCAATCCAAAGTTCCCCGTCTTCAGCGGATGGTTTTGCATCTCAACATTTCCTTCTAGAACGTAGAAGCTCTCTTCGAAGGAATGGACGTGCGGCTGAATCACCCCGCCGGGATCCAGGTAACAGATCCCTACGCCCATGTGAACCGACCCCATGGCTCTATCGACATAGGTCGCGCGGCGGAAATGGGTGCTGTGCTGAACATAGAGCGGCGGCGTTTTCGCGGCCGCTTCGTTAATCCTGGAAACGTGATGCATGCCGGTCATCATATCCCAACTTGTAAGATAGTTCCTCAGGAACACACGCCTCTGCTTTCCACCTTTACAAACACCGGCCTCACGAAAACCGAACGGCGAGCGTTCGCGGCGTGCGTGGGCGGCTGGGCGCTGGACGCGATGGATGTCCAGCTTTACAGCTTCGTGATTCCCACGCTGATCGCGATCTGGGGCATCACGCGGGCTCAGGCGGGAGAACTCGGAACAGCGGCGCTGCTGGTCTCGGCAGTGGGCGGATGGCTGGCAGGATGGCTCGCGGATCGCTATGGCCGCGTGCGCACGCTGCAAGTGGCGATCCTGTGGTTCGCGGTGTTCACGTTTCTGTCGGGCCTGGCGCAGAACTTCGAGCAGTTGTTCGCCGCGCGCGCCCTCATGGGACTGGGCTTCGGGGGCGAATGGGCTGCCGGAGCGGTTCTGCTGGGCGAAGTGATCCGCCCGGAGCATCGCGGAAAGGCGCTGGGAATGATGCAGGCGGGCTGGGCCGTGGGATGGGGCGCCGCTGCGCTGCTCTACGCTCTGTTCTTTTCCGTGTTATCGCCGGAGATCGCGTGGCGTGTCCTGTTTTTGATCGGGATTGCTCCGGCGCTGCTGGTTTTCTTCGTGCGCCGCTACGTCGAGGAACCGGCGGTGTATCTGGAAACGCGATCGAAGCTTGCCGCGCAAGCCGACCGGCCCTCGGCGCTGGAGATTTTCCAGCCGCCGCTGTTGAGAATTACCGTGCTCGGTGGACTCATGGGAACCGGCGCGCAGGGCGGCTATTATGCCGTCACCACCTGGCTGCCGACCTTTCTTCGCACCGAGCGCAAGCTATCGGTCCTGGATTCCGCGGGTTATCTGGCTGTGTCGATCGCCGGGGCCTTCTGCGGCTATCTGAGCGGGGGCTTTCTGGCGGACAAGATCGGCCGGCGACTGACGTTTCTGGTGTTCGCGATCGGGGCTGGAGTGGTCGCGGTGACCTACACGATGTTTCCGTTCGGCGATGCGGCCATGCTGGTGCTGGGATTCCCGCTCGGCTTCTTCGCGTCGGGTGTATTCAGCGCGATGGGTCCGTTCTTCACCGAACATTTTCCGACGCGCGTTCGAGGCGTCGGCCAGGGGTTCGCGTACAATCTCGGCCGGGCGACGGGCGCGCTGTTTCCGACGCTGGTCGGCCTCCTGTCGGCGCGGATTCCGCTGGGCCAGGCGATCGGACTATTCGCGGGCGCCGCCTACGCCACTATGGCCGTCGCAGCGTTCCTGCTGCCGGAAACAAAGGGAAAAGCTCTCACGCCTTAAGGCTGCCGGTGTATCCTGAGAAATCAATGAGTGACACCCTGGCACTGTTCCCGGACCTGATGGCAAGTGCGTCGAGCGATTCCCGCACCACAGGCATACTGCCATCTCAGCGATTGGAAGATCTGGTGTCCGCGGGTTACATCCGTGCGATTAAGGCCGCTTCGCCGATCGCTCCGAGCCAGATCCAAGCGTCCAGCATTGATTTGCGCCTGGGCTCGATCGGTTACGAAGTCTGCGCGAGCTTCCTGCCGAGCGTGAATGCGACGGTCGAGAAGAAGTTGCAGGAAGTCAAGCTCAAGGAATTCGATCTTTCGGCGCCGGTGTTACTGGAGAAGGGGAAAGTGTACATCGTCCCGCTTCAGGAAGAGCTACTCCTGCCGGAGAATTACTCCGGGAAGGCCAACCCCAAGAGCAGCATCGGACGGTTGGGCGTCTTCACGCGGCTCATTACCGATTACGGCGATGCATTCGAGGAGATCCGGCCCGCATACAAAGGGCGCCTCTACGCGGAAATCGTGCCGCTCACGTTTGAGGTATACATCCGCGAAGGCGTTACGCTAAACCACTTGCGCGTCCGGCGCGGCAATCCCCGCCAGTTCGACAAGAGATTGGTCGATCTCCACGAGCAACAACCGTTGGTCTATTCGCAGGACGAGTCGCCGGTGGAAGCGCTCATTTCCGATGGGTTGAAGCTGTCGGTTGACCTTCAGGGAATCGAGGGATCCGAGGTGATCGGATATCGCGCCAAGCGGGAAGCCGATCCCATCGATCTCTCCTTCGTGAATTACTATGACCCCGCCGACTTTTGGGACCGAATCTATCGGGATCGGGGATCGATTGTGCTTGAGCCGGGAGACTTCTACATTTTGACCTCCAAGGAAAAGGTCAGCGTTCCGCCTCACATGGCGGCCGAGATGTTGCCCTTCGATCCGGCCGTGGGCGAATTTCGGATCCACTACGCGGGCTTCTTCGATCCTGGATTCGGCTGGAACCCGGAAAAAACCACTGGTAATCATGCCGTGCTGGAAGTCCGGTCGCATGAAGTAAGGTCGCTCCTGGAGGACGGGCAAGTCGTCGGCCGCCTGAAGTACGAACCCCTCCTGGAACAACCAGACAAACTTTACGGAAGCACAGCGACCGGCTCTTCGTACCGCACGCAGCGTCTTACTTTGAGCAAGCATTTCAAAACATAAACATGGTCCTCAGTAGCGACCGCATACTCACTACCCACGTCGGCAGCCTGCCGCGCAATGCCGAGCTGTCCGATCTCCTCGTCCGGCGCGAAGATGGCGAGGCAATCAATAAAGACCAGCTCGCGCGCGAGATGGACCTCGCGGTGCACCGCGTAGTCGACAAGCAAGCCGCGGCCGGCATCGATATCGCCAATGACGGCGAGCAGCAGCGGGTCGGCTTCCAGACTTACGTGCCGCAGAGGATGTCGGGCTTCGCGGGCGAATCGAAGCGCCGCCGCGGGCGCGATTTCGAGGAATTCCCGGAGCTGGTCGCGCTCCTGATGCAGCGCTTCCCGAAACCCAGCCGGATGCAGAATGCTCCCGAGGCGCAAGCCGAGCTGCATTATCTGGACACAGCCGCAATCGAACAGGAGATCGGGCGTCTCCAGCACGCCGCGAGCGCAGCGAACTTCGCGGAGTGTTTTATGACGGCTCCGTCGCCGGGGATCATTTCGACCACGATGCTGAACGCGTTCTACAATTCGCAGGAAGCGTACCTCCAGGCGCTGGCTCGCGAGATGCACAACGAATACATGGCGATCCACAAGGCGGGGCTGCTGCTGCAGATCGATTCGCCCGACCTGGCGATGGACCGGTCGATGTTCTATCGCGACCTGTCGGACGGAGATTTCGTGAAAGCCGCGGAGTTGCATGTTGCTGCGATCAACAAGGGGATCGAGGGCATTCCGCGCGACCGGGTTCGCCTGCACTGCTGCTGGGGCAACTGGGATGGTCCGCACATCCATGACGTGCCGCTGGAGCTGATCCTGCCTGTGCTGTACCAGGCCAACGTGGGAGCGCTCAGCATCGAGTTCGCCAATCCGCGGCATCAGCATGAATACGAGGCGCTGCGCCGCCACCCTCTGCCGAAGCACATGGCGCTGATTCCTGGAACGATCGACACGACGACGAACATCGTCGAGCATCCCCAGGTGGTCGCGCGAAGGATTCAGGAGGCTGTGGCGGTTGTTGGGGATCGTGAGCGGGTAATCGCGAGCGCGGATTGCGGATTCGGAACGTTCACCGGACGGGAGTGGGTCATCGAGCCAGCGGTGTGGCTGAAGTTGAAGTCGCTGCGCGAGGGTGCGGATATCGCGTCGCGTGTTTTGTGGGGCCGGGGCTAAAGGCGTGGTCAAGAAAAAAGGGGACAGGCAGCTCTGTCCACTCCCACGCTGGCTGTGAAGTCAGGAGCTTGCTGGAGGGGACAGAGTAGCCTGTCCCCTTTTTTCTTTGAAGCCTGCCCTACTTTGGAATTTGCGGGACTACCAGGTGAAATATTTTCACCGGGGCGCTAGTTGCCTGGATGGTCGCGGTTTCCGAAGGGCCGAGATAGACGCCCATTCCCTTGGACACCTCGTGATCCTTGTTTTCGAGGTTAATGCTCCCCTTGCCTTCCATCAGGTACAGGAGCTGATGCTTATCGCTTGCATCCGTTTTGTACTTCTCGCCCGACTTGAGCCAGCGCAGCGTTCCAAGCACGTTCTTCGCCCCGGCGAGCTTCTCATTCAGGATCTCGGTGGCCTCACCCTGCGGCGTCTTCACGCGCGGGAGCTTGTTGGTATCGATGAATAAAGTCTTTGGCATGGGATTTAGGTTTGGATCCAGACGCGGCCGTCGACACGATTCCACTTGAGATCTTCAGGAGTGCCGTCAAGGATGGTTGTCACGAAGCGGTTCGGCGCCTGGAATTCGAAGTAGAACAGTGGTGACTCCGTGGCTCGCAGGCGATGTGTCGCCTCGGCCGGGATGAACACCATGTCGCCCGGGTTTACGTCGCGAATTCCTTCCGGAGTTTCGACGCTCCCCTTCCCTCCCATGATGAAGTAGAAATGCTCGCAGTTCTCATGCAGGTGCAGCGGCGATGCGGCACCCTGCTTATAGCGCATGATCCCTGCCAGCATGTCATCGATGTTGGTCAGCTCTTTGTTGACGAAAAACGTGCGCTCTCGCCCCGGTACGGCTGAGACCAACTTCGGCAGTTCGTCCTCATGGAAAATGTAAGCCATAGCTTCTCCTAATCTAATTCTTCGGCCGATAGGCGAGACGTGCAACCTCGGCGTAAGGCACCGATGCGACCGTCGCCCGGATTTCGGCTTGCTGATGACGCTCGACCGTCGGCTTCGGCGATCCGCGCCCTTGTTCGCCCCAGACTACTGTGACTTCGACACCTGGATCGCTGTGTTCAACGTCGACCATCGCCAGCGAGATCATCGCGCGTTCGTTGTACGTGTAGCCGGTGTAGGTCGATACGCCGATGGTCTTGCCGTTTTTCAGCACCTTGTCGTACGGAAGCGTCGAATAGTTCGCCAACGGAAGATCGATGTACTTGGCAATGTCTCCGCCACCGTGGAACAAGGAGCCAAAGACGTTCTTGATATCCTCGCCATTCCAGACGAGGGTTACTTTTTTGCGCTTCTGGTTGGCGGCCATTTTCTCAAGCGCTGCGCGTCCAACGAAGTCGTGATCGAACTTGACGAAGGGACCGTAGCCGAGATCGTACGGAGTCAGGTAGTAGTCGGTGATGTCGTTAGAGTAGAAGCTGCCGCCGAGCGACGCCATGGCTTCATAGCTCTTCGCGGTGAGCCACTGCCGGTACGCCTTCATTTCATCGCCAACATAAACCGCCGGAAGCGGCGAAGGAATCCAGCCCGATTCGAGGCAACTGGTAGGATAGGTCCGCGCGCCGACTTGCCGGATGCCGAATTCCTGACCAGCTTCGACGATGGCGTCGCGGACAGCCTCGCCATGCTCCCAAGGTCCGAATAGTTCCCATCCGGGTTGGCCGACCATTCCATGACGCAAGGCGCGCACATCGTGGCCCGCGACCTTGAGCGTTTCCATGTTGAAGAAGCGGATATCCGGCGCGGGCTTGCCGGTTACCTTTTCCATGACCTTGAGAGCATGGGGGCCTTGCACCTGGTATCGGAAGACTCTGCGCCGACCCTGATTGACCGCGGATCGTTCGTCTTTTTCCGCTTTTGCCTTGTACCCACCCGTTTCAACGTTGTACTGAACCCAGTTCGCGGCAGGAGGGCGGCCGACGAGGTTGAACTTGTTTTCGTCCAAGTAGAAGAGAATCGCGTCGCCGATCACGTAACCATTGGAATTGCACGCGACAAACTGCTTCGCCTGATTGACCTTGAAATTCTTATAGGTATTGACGCCCAGATCGGAGAACACCTTGAGGGCGTCGGGACCCTCCACATACAGATCCGTCATGTGGTGCGACTGGTCGAACAAAGCGCACGTCTCGCGCCAGGACCGCTGTTCGTCTCGCCAGTTGGTGAACTCGTGTTTCACGACAGGAAAGGCATACGGCCCAATCTGCGAATTACGCAACAGGTCGACCGGATTCCCAGCGGTTCGGATGACGTCTTCCAGGCTTTGGGAACTCATGATTGTCCTAATTTCTCTAGAGGTTTTTCGAGCGCGGCGGCCAGATCATTCAAGAATGCGGCGGCCTGGGCTCCATCCACGACGCGATGATCGCTGGAAAGCGTGATCGTCATCATCGGCCGAACAATCGGTTGGCCGTCGACAGCAACCACGCGATCGGCAATTCGTCCCACGGCCAGAACCGCGGCCTGCGGCGGCGTGATGATGGCGCTGAATGCATCGATGCCAAACATGCCCAGATTGCTGATGGTGAACGTCCCGCCGGTGATATCGGTGGGCCGCAGGCGGCCGGATTTGGCGCGTTCGGCAAGATCCTTACGCTGCGTGGCGATCTCAGCGAGGTTAGTCGTAGCCGCATTAGGGATCACCGCGCCGACTACGCCCTCAGGCACGGCAATCGCCAGCGAGATGTTGACGGTAGGGTTGAGACGAATCGCGCTGCCGGTCCAGCTCGCATTCATCTTGGGATGATTGAGCAGCGTTCGAGCGACCAGAGCGATCAGGAAATCGGTGTGCGTGAAGTTGTCACGACCGAGTTGCTCGCGCACGGCGTTCAATGCGCCGGCGTCCACATCGCGAGCCAGGAAGAAGTGCGGCACAGTGGTCCAGCTTTGCGTGGTTCGCTCGGCCATCAAGCGAGCGATCGCGCTGAGAGATTCTTCGGGCGCGGGGGCTGCAGCAGCCTTCAAAACGTCGTCCCCGGTGATCTGCCCATCGGGACCTGTCCCACGGATCTTCGTGATGTCGACGCCTTTTTCTTCAGCGATCCGGCGGGCTTTGGGCGATATTCGAGGCCCTCCCGAAGTGGCTCGGGGCGCTGAGGCCGGAATTGGTGTCGCGGCAGAAGCAGACGCCGCAGTCATCGGACGCGCCTGCTCAGCCATCCCTCTTGACGCGTTATCTGACTCCACGGGCGGCTGCTCTCCGGGAGCGACCAGCCACGCGATGATCTGACCCACCGGCACTACATCGCCCTCGCGCGATAGGACGCCAGCAAGGATGCCATCGGCTTGCGCTTCCAGCTCGAAGGAAACTTTGTCCGTCTCGATCTCGAGCAGGGGCTCGCCCTTTACGACTTGGTCGCCTTCCTTCTTAATCCAGACCAGAACCTTTCCGGTTTCCTGCGCCAGCTCGAGCGCCGGCATCACCACGCTGACGGCCATCTAGCGAACTGCTCCTGCTTCGGCACGCGCGCTGGCTTCGACCATCTCGACGATGCGGTTGCTGGGCGCAGGGTCGTGCTCGCGCGTCGTGGGGAGCGGCCCGTCCACGGTGATGTATTGCGTGCCCGCGACGAGAAGTTTTTCAGCGGGGAACCGCGTGATCACTTCGTGACCGGTCTCCGTAACCACGATTTCTTCTTCGATCCGGGCCGCGCTCCAGCCGTCTTTCGACGGCCAGAAGGTTTCGAGCGCGAACACCATGCCGGGTTTGAGCTCGTAGGAATGCTCCAGTGAAACCAGGCGGCTGATCACCGGTTTTTCCCAAATCGCGAGACCGATGCCGTGGCCGAACTGCAGCGCGAAGGCAGCTTCCTCATTGGTGAAACCGAATTCCTGCGCCTTCGGCCAAACCGAGGCGATCTCGGCGGTCGTGCGCCCGGGCCGGATCAGAGAAATCGCGGCGTCGAGATAATCGCGGCAGCGTGAGTACGCGTCGACCAGCGCGGGCGATCCGTATCCGATTGCAAAGCACCGGTAGTAGCAGGTGCGATAGCCCATGTAGGAGTGCAGGATGTCGTAGTACACGGGATCGCCGGGACGCAGGACGCGATCGGAAAACACGTGCGGATGCGGGCTGCAGCGTTCGCCGGAAATGGCGTTGACGCCCTCCACATACTCCGAGCCGAGGTCATACAATACCTTGCTCGCGAGGCCAACGGCTTCATTCTCGCTGAAGCCTGGCCGCATCGCGCGGTACAGCTCCTCGTAGGCCGCGTCGACCATCATCGCCGACGTGTTGAGCAGCGAGATCTCGTCCTGCGTCTTGATGACGCGGGCATCCGACATCAGCTGCTGACCGTCGACGACCGTGATTCCCTCGCGTTGAAGCGCGAATAAGATCGGCGGCTCCACCACGTCGATTCCGAGCGGCTGTTTGTTCAGGCCGCGCATTTCGAGCTCGATCTTGATCTTGCGCGCGACGTCTTCGGCGCGGCCCATTTCGGGCGACATCGCGCCCCGCAGAAGCGAGATACCGGGCCTCGATCGCTCGCCCAGCCAGGGGCAATTGAGCTGGTGGTGCTTGGCGGCCGAGCCGAAATCCCAGAGGATGGGCTCGTCATTCTGCGGCAGCAGCGTAAAGCGGCTGATTTTGTCCTGGGCCCATGTGCCGATGTGCGTCGCGGTGATATAGCGCACATTGTTCATGTCGAAGCACAGCAGCGCGCCCATTTCCGACTTCGCCAAGAGGGCCTTCGCGCGAGCCAGCCTATCCGTGCGAAGGCGGTCGAAATTTATCCGCTCTTCCCAGTCGACCGCCATCGTTCCGTGAGTTCTTAGAGCCATATTATTTTCCGCAGATCATTTTCCACAAAGTGCAAGGGCCGCCTCGCAAACAGTACGTTCCGTCGGCACGGTGGCGTCTTCCAGCGGCGGCGAGAACGGAATCGGCACGTGCATCGCGCCCATTCGTTTCACCGGGGCTTCCAGATCGAAAAACGCGTTCTCCTGGATCACCGATGCGAGTTCCGCGGTGACTCCATAACGTCCGTAACCTTCGTCGACGACGATCACGCGCGATGTCTTGCGAGCAGAGTCGATCAGCGTTTTCTCGTCCAGCGGCCACAGCGTCCGCGGATCCACCACTTCCGCGCTCACACCCTGCTCTTCGAGTAGGTTCGCGGCGCCCAGCGCCACCTGCACCATACTGCTGGTCGCGATGATGGTAATATCGTCGCCTTGCCGCTTTACATCCGCCACGCCCAGAGGGATCGTGTAGTCTTCCTCGGGCACCGGGCCCTTGAGCTTGTACATCATCTTGTCTTCGTAGAAGACCACCGGATTATCATCCCGGATCGCGGATTTCAGGAGTCCCTTGGCGTCGTAGGGCGTCGAAGGCATCACGACTTTCAGTCCCGGAATGTGGCAAAACCACGCGTGCAGCGACTGCGAATGCTGCGCGGCGGAACGTCGAGTCGCGCCGAGCGTAGTCCGCAGCACCATGGAGCATTTCCATTTGCCGCCGGACATGTAGTGGATCTTGGCGGCCTGGTTCGCCATCTGATCCATGATCAGGCCCGCGAAATCGCCGAACATGATGTCGACCACCGGACGCATGCCGGTCATCCCGGCGCCGACGCCTATGCCCGTGAAGCCAGCTTCCGAGATCGGCGTATCGAGTACTCTCTCAGTTCCAAACTCCTGGACCAGGCCGCCGAGCACCTTGAATGCCGTGCCCGCTTCGGCCACGTCTTCGCCCATGATAAAGACCCGAGGATCGCGCCGCATCTCTTCCGCCAGCGCTTCGCGGACGGCTTCGCCCAGCGTTAATTCGCGAACGGCCACAGCGGTTTCAGGCATACACGTCTTGCTCCACCTTGTCCACGTTAGGGTACGGCGCCGTCATGGCGAACTGCACGCCTTTCTCGATCTCGGCCTTCACTTCCGCCTGAATCTGGTCCAGCGCGCCACGGTCGGCGATGTTCTGCTCCAGGATGGCCTCGGTCGCAACCTTGATCGGATCGCGCTCGGACTTCCAGGTCTGCTCTTCCTGCTTCGACCGATAGTATTCGCGGCTGATATCGCCGACGTGGTGTCCCATAAAGCGGTATGTGTTGGCCATCAGGAACGCGGGACCTTCACCCTTGCGCGCACGCTCGACCAAACGCTTGGTGACGGAGTAGACGGCCCGCACATCCTGGCCGTCGACGCTCTCCGAGGGCACGCCGAACGCCGGGCCTCGCGCCAGAATGTCGCCCGCCGCCGCTTCCGAGACATGCGTGTACTCGTTGTACATGTTGTTCTCGCAAACGTAGATCACGGGCAGCTTCCAGAGCGCCGCCATATTCATCACTTCGTAGACCACTCCCTGCCCCAGCGCGCCTTCGCCAAAGAAACACACGGTCACCCGGCCGTTCCCTAACCGCTTCGACGAAAACGCCGCGCCCGTCGCGATTCCCGCGCTCCCGGCGACGATCGCGTTGGCTCCCAGGTTGCCCGTATCGGGATCGGCAATGTGCATCGAGCCGCCCTTGCCTTTGCAATACCCGGCTTCCTTGCCGAGCAGTTCGGCGAACATCCGGTCGATGGCGGCGCCCTTGGCCAAGCAGTGCCCATGGCCGCGATGCGTGCTGGTGATGTAATCGTCCGAGCGCAGCGCTTCGCAGACGCCGACAGCGATGGCTTCTTCGCCGATATAAAGGTGGGCGAGTCCGGGCATGAGAGCGCGGGTGTAGAGATCGTTGACTTGCTCCTCGAACAGGCGGATCATGACCATCCGCCGGTACATGCGCAGAAGCATCTTTGAATCGACGTCACTCATTTACCTACTCCAGACATGCGCGCCAGCACTTCGAAAAGGATGGCGAAATCCTTCTTGGCCAGGCCCATGCCTCGCGCAGCCGTCAGCATTTCGTTGGTCGCGGCGGTGGCCGGCAAAGGCACGTCCACTTGGCGGCCCAACTCCAATGCTAATAGCATATCCTTCTGCATCATATTGACATCGAACCACGCTTCGTCGGGCATTTTGAGCACGAACGGGCCGCGGTATTGGACCATCGGTGATCCGATCACGCTGTGGGTCATCACGTCGACCGCCGTCTCGCGCGCGATGCCACTTTTTTCGGCGAGCAGCACGCCTTCCGAGAACGCCAGCATCTGGACAGCGAGGCTCAAGTTGGTCGCGATTTTCATCACCAACGCGAGGCCGTTATCGCCCACGTGGGTCACTTTCGGGCCGATATCGAGCAGCAAGGGTTTCAGGCGCTCAAATGTGTCTGGGCGGCCGCCGACCATCACCGAAAGCTTTCCCTGTTGGAGGGTGATGACGCTTCCGGAAACAGGCGCATCGACCATGTCTGCATTCTTCTCGCGCACGCGAGCAGCCAGGGCGCGGCTGACGGCGGGGCTAACCGTGCTCATGTCGACCAGGACCTTACCGGCGCTCAATCCGGCCAGCATTCCATCCGGTCCTTCGAAAACCTGCTCAAGAGCCGCGGAGTTCGTGACCATCGACAGCGTGACGTCGGCTGCGGCACAAACGGCTCGGGGGGTGTCGGCCCACTTCATGCCGCGGTCGATCAGGCGCTGCGCCTTCGACTTGGTGCGGTTGTAGCCGGTGACGGTGTGGCCTTTGTCCAGGAGCCGCGCGACCATGTCGCCGCCCATGACCCCCAGGCCGACAAATCCCAAATTCGCCATCGTTCTAGTCTAACGCCTGTGCCGCTTGCTGACGCGCGCGGTTCGGAAGGCCCAGCACCGAACCGCGATCGCCAGAGAGCGGCTATTTGATCCAGACCGTCTTGGCGTTCATGAATTCCCGGATTCCATGGACACCCAACTCGCGTCCGTGGCCGGAGGCCTTGACGCCGCCGAAAGGAATCCGAGGATCAGAAGCCACCATCTGGTTGATGAACACCATGCCTGCGTCGATCTCATTGGCGAAGCGCTCACGCTCGGCGGGATCGTTGGTCCAGGCGCTGGCTCCCAGACCGAATCGGCTGTCATTAGCGACCTGAATCGCCTCGTCGATGTTCTTCACGCGAAACACACTCGCCACAGGACCAAATAACTCCTCGCGGTAGGCAGGCGAATCCTTCGGGATGTTCGCCAGAACGGTAGGAGCGTAGAAACTCCCGGGGCGGCCTAATCGCTTTCCTCCGGTCAGCACGCGTGCGCCCGCGGCGACAGTCTTCTGTACGTCGGCCTGCAGCGTCGCCACGGCATCCGCGGACGCCAGCGGGCCGAGCTCGGTCCCGGGCTGCATGGGATCGCCGACCTTCAGCCCTTCCATGCCCTTCACGAACCCGCGCTCGAATTCATCGGCAATCTGCTCAGCGACAATGAATCGTTTGGCCGCGATGCAGGACTGCCCATTGTTCACGATGCGCGCCTTAACCGCCGTGGCCACCGCGTCATCCAGGTTCGCGCTGGGCATCACGATGAACGGGTCGCTTCCGCCCAGTTCCAGAACCACCTTCTTGATGTTCTTCGCGGCGGAGACGCCGACCTGAATCCCGGCTCCTTCGCTTCCGGTGAGCGTCGCCGCAGCGATGCGCGGATCGGTAAGAACGCGGTCCACCTGGCTCGCTCCGATGAGCAGCGTCTGGAAGGCCCCTTCGGGAAAGCCCGCGCGGAGGAGAATCTCTTCGATTTTCAGCGCGCACTGAGGAACGTTCGAGGCGTGCTTCAGCAAGCCGACGTTGCCCGCCATCAGGCCCGGCGCGACGAAGCGGAATACCTGCCAGAACGGAAAGTTCCACGGCATCACACACAGGATCACACCCAACGGCTGATAGTGAACGTAGCTGCGGCTGGCGCTGGTTTCCACCACTTCATCGGCCAGAAAGCGCTCGGCATTTTCCGCGTAGTAGCGGCAGGCCGTCGCGCACTTGGCGGCTTCCGCGACCGCGGACGAAAGCGTCTTACCCATCTCCATCGTCATCAGCGCGCCCAAGGCTTCTTTATCGGCTTCGAGGATATCCGCCGCCTTGCTCATCATCCGGGCTCGATCGGCGAAAGGCAGCTTGCGAAATTTGGGGAAAGTGTTCGCAGCGGTTTGAATCTTCGCTTCGATCTGTGCGCTCGACAGCGGCTCGAAGGTTCGAAGCAATTGTCCGGTGGCGGGGTTAACGCTCGCAATAGCCATGGTGATCTCGACTTTCCAGTATAGGTCTCAGTTCGCGGCGCTTGCTATTCTTGTCAATCATGAACCGCGCCGACAAGCCGAAGGCATCTGGTGGCGTCAACTATCACACCCACACTGGTCCCAACGACCTGGCCGCGATGTGCCTGATCGTGGGCGCACCGGGCCGCGCGGACATGATCGCCGAGAAGTATCTGAAAGGGTCGCGGCGTTTTTCGAACGACGCTCGTGGACTCGTTTCGCATACTGGAAAGTACCGCGATATCGACATTTCGGTGACGACGTCGGGCATGGGCGGACCTTCCATGGGAATCGTTCTCCCGGAAGCGGTCCAGAGCGGAGCTCGCATCTTCATTCGCGTGGGATCGTGCGGCAGTTTGATCCGCGAATCCAAAATCGGCGACGTCATCATTCCTACCGCGGCGATTCGCTTCGACCGGACTGCCGACGATTGGGCTCCGCCCGAGTATCCGGCAGTGGCCGATTGGCGCGTGGTGAGCGCCTTACATCGCTCCGCGCAGGCGAAGGCTCCAGGCCGGTTTCACACCGGCGTCGAATGCACCACCAGCGACTTCTACACCGGCCAGG
>Ga0209415_10011795_pt1 | contig 14676 bp, 16 predicted proteins | sample PeaSoiSIISIP2007_FD_187696 | JGI IMG/M metagenome (GOLD analysis project Ga0209415, IMG submission 187696) | Peat soil microbial communities from Weissenstadt, Germany - SII-SIP-2007 (SPAdes) (version 2) | ecosystem: Environmental > Terrestrial > Soil > Wetlands > Peat | place: Germany...
TACCAGGGCCACCGGAATGAGGACCATCCGGCTCCAGCTTCGGGCTGCAGAGTTGTTTGTATTTTTCAAGCGGCCCCCAGACGCCCGACATGCACCCCAGCCTGTGCCATCGAACGAGGAAAACCGTACCATTAAAAACAAAACCGGGGGAGTCTCCGTTTCTCAGGAGACTCCCCCGGCTGGTTCCGGCGGCAACCAGGGCTGGCTCAGGCTTCCTGAGCCGGCTGGTTACGGCGCTTGACCGTGCGCGGATCAGCGGTGACGGGGCGATAGATCTCGATCCGAGCGCCGTCTTCAACGACACTTTCGATATCCACCACCTTGCCCCACACCCCCACCTTGGCCGAGGCCAGATCGATTTCAGGGCACTGGGCCAGTACTCCCGAACGGTCGATGGCCTGACGCACGGTGGCGCCGTCGTCCAGACTGACTTTCAAATTCAGCTGGCGCTGGGGCGTGGCGTAGACGACTCCAACCTTCATCTTCGTCTCTCCTCTGCTCAGACGCTGTGGGCGCCGGCCATGGCGATGGGCTTGCCGGCGCGAATGTCCAGCATCCGCTTGACCACCAGCAGCAAGCCGGTCGCCAGGAAACCACCCGGAGGCAGAACCGCCACCAGAATGCCGGTATCCTGCGGCAACAGGCGCATCTCCATGAACTTGAAGGCCGGGCCCAGCAGCAACGAGGCATCGGCGAACAAAGTGCCCGAGCCGACGATCTCACGCATGGCGCCAATCACCGTCAGGGCCGCCGTGAAGCCCAGCCCCATGGCCAAACCATCGCAAAAAGAGGGGAGCACCGGCTCGCGGGCGGCGAACACTTCGGCGCGACCCAGCGGCAGGCAGTTGGACACGATCAGCGGAATAAACAGACCCAGCACCTTATACAACTCGTGCATCCAGGCGTTCATGGTCAGATCCACCAGGGTCACCATGGCGGCGATGATCAGAATGAACACCGGGATACGCACCTGCTGGGTGATATAGCCCCGCAAAGACGCGATCAGCAGGTTCGAGGTGGCCATCACCACCAAAGTGGCCAGGCCCATGCCCAGACCGTTGGTGGCGCTGGTGGTCATCGCCATGGTCGGGCACATGCCCAACATCTGGCACAGGACGCCGTTATTCTCCCACAGACCGTCCTTGAAGATTCTTCCGTAGTCGGCAGACATCAGCGTACCTCCATGAATTCGGACTTGTGGGCCGTATAGAATTCCAGCCCGCCCTTGATGGCGGCAACCACACCGCGCGGAGTAATGGTAGCGCCCGAGAACTGATCGAACTGGCCACCGTCCTTTTTGACCTTCCACTTATCGGCCACCGGATTGCCCAGGGACAGGCCGGTGAAGCGGGTGATCCAATCGGACTTGGCGGGGTCGATCTTGTCGCCCAGGCCGGGCGTTTCCTTGAAGGCGGTGGCCCGCACTCCCAAAATCTTGCCCTCGGCATCGACGCCCAGCAGCAGGCTGATGGGGCCGCCATAGCCGCTGCCTTCGATGGCATAGGCGACGCCGGTCACTTTGCCGTCCTTGATGGCGCGATAGACGGTGACCTCTTTGCCCTCGTCATTTTTGACCTGCACGGCGTCCTTGACCGGATTGTTGTCATGGATCGACTGCGGGATCACCTGAACCAGCGAGTTCTGCAAATCCTCGACCTTGCGCAGGTCGATCTCGTCATGGGTCACCAGATCCGTTGCGGCCAGGAGCACCCCGAAACCGAGGCAAAAGGCTCCCAGCACCACGGCATGGGTGATCGGGCGCTGCTCACTCATTTCTCCCCCTTCAGCGGCAGAGGCTCGCCTTTATAGGTGCGGCCGAAAACCCGCGGACGGATGTGATGATCAATGATCGGGGTCAGGGCGTTCATCAGCAGAACGGCGAAAGCCATACCCTCGGGATAGCCGGCGAAGGTGCGGATGATCCAGGTCAGCAGACCGACGCCGAAGCCATAGACCAACTGCCCCCGTTTGGACACCGGCGAAGTCACATAATCGGTAGCGATGAAGAACGCGCCCAGGAAGGTAGCGCCCGACACCAGATGGAACAGCCCACCGGCATAACGGCCGGGATCGACGGCATGGAACAGGCTGCCCAGTACGAACAGGGTTCCCATCAGCGACACCGGGATGTGCCACGAGATGATGCGTCGGGCCAGCAGCAGCAGGCCACCGGCCAGGATCAGTACCGCCGAGGTTTCGCCGAAGCTGCCGGCGTGCATTCCCAGAACCATATCCATCAAATCGGGCAGATGCTGGGATGAAACATCCACCGGCACGCCGCGGGACAATTCGGTCTTCACATAGCCCAGGGCCGAGGCGGCGCTGACATGATCGAAGCCCGAAGCATGGCCGAAGGTGATGCCCAGGGCTTCAACGAAGCTGGGAGCCCCTTCCGAGCCCAGCGGCGCGGTCTTGACCCACGACGTCATCTGCAGCGGGAACGACACCAGCAGAGCGACGCGGCCGACCATGGCGGGGTTGAACACGTTCTGCCCCAGGCCGCCGAACAGATGCTTGGCCAGCACCACGGCGAACACCGCGCCCAGCAAGCCGACCCACCAGGGAGCCCACGGCGGCAGGCTCATCGCCAGCAGCCAGCCGGTCAGCACCACCGAGCCATCGCCCAGCGACGGATGGAACGGTTTGTTGGACAGGACCAGACAGCCGGCTTCCAGCAGAACGCAGGAACCGACGGTGATCAGGAACATGAAAATCGCCGGCCAACCAAACAGCCAAGCGTCGAACAAAGTGGCCGGAACCAGCGCCATCAGCACCGTCGCCATGGTCAGGCGGACGCTGGTGGGGGCGTGGGTAAAAGGCCCGCTCTTATCGTTATAAGCGGTCATGCTTCGCCCCTGTTCTCGGTGGTGGAAGCGGTTTCAGCAGCCGCCGCGGCGGCGGCAACGGCAGCGGCGGCAGCAGCCCGAGCCTGGGCCAGCTTCTCGATGCGGACATTGTGGCCTTCGACCAATTGACGGATTTGGTCGGTCTTGCGGGCCTCGCGGTCCAGGTCGTTCAGGCGGCCCTTGGCGTAGTTGAAGTAATGAACCAGCGGAATATGCGCCGGGCAGATATAGGAGCAACTGCCGCAGGAAACGCAGTCACGCACACCCAGGCGGGCGGCAGCTTCCAGGTTTTCCTTGCGGATGAAGGCCGACATTTCCACAGGCACCAGACCGCAAGGGCAGATGGTGACGCAGGTACCGCAGCGGATGCAGGGCTCGGCGGGCTGTTCGTTGGCTTCCTCGGCGGTCAGCGCCAGGATGCCCGAAGTTCCCTTGACCACCGGCACCGCCAGAGACGGCAACGGCTGGCCCATCATCGGCCCGCCATTGACCACCCGACGGGGCGGCACGGACAAGCCGCCGCAAAAAGACACCAGATCGGACACCAAAGCCCCCAGCGGAGCCTCGACATTCTGCGGCTTGGCGATGGCCCCGCCGCTGACGGTGACCACGCGGGACAGCAAGGGCTTGCCGAAGCGCACCGCATGATGCACGGCCCGCGCCGTGGCGACGTTATGCACCACCACGCCCAGATCGGCGGTCAGCTTGCGGGCCGGCGTTTCCTGGCCGGTGATGGCCTGAACCAGATGGCGTTCCGAGCCCATGGGATATTGGGCCGGCACCGACACCACAACCACATCGGCCAAACCAGCGGCGGCCTTGCGGATGATCTCCAGAGCCTGCGGCTTGTTCTCCTCGATGGCGATCACCGTATGGGGCGCCCCCAAGGCGTGAGCCATGATGCGGGCGCCATCGATGATCTCGGCGGCGAACTCGCGCATCACCCGATCATCGCAGGTCAGGTAGGGTTCGCACTCGGCGCCGTTCAGCAGCAGGGTTTCCAGCTTGCGCTCGGTGCCCAGATTGAGCTTCACCGCCGAAGGAAAGGTCGCGCCGCCCATGCCGACGATACCGGATTCCGCCACCCGCTGACGAATGACGTCGGGTGAGGCGTTCAAGGGATCGGCGATGGCTTCCGGCAGCTCGGCCCATTCATCCTTGCCATCGGGCTCCAGGATGATGGTGGGCTGGGGCAGTCCCGACGGATGGGGCGCGGTCATGTCGCTGATGGCGGCGATGCGGCCCGAAGTGGGGGCGTGCACCGGAGCCGACACAGCCCCGCCGGCACGAGCCAGCAGCTGACCTTTCTTCACCAGATCGCCGGCAGCAACCACCGGCAAAGCCGGAGCGCCGATATGCTGTTGCAGCGGCAAATACAAGGCTTCGGGCAGCGGCAGAGCGACGATGGCGCTCTCGGCGGTCCTTTCCTTGCGGTATTCCGGGTGGACGCCACCGCGGACGGTAAACAGCTTCATCGCGGAGCCTCCTTAATGGGCGTGAAGGGACGAGGCATCCTCGGGCTTGGCCCAATGCCATTCGCCCAAAGTCACCGGCACCTTGCACATCTTGATCGCCTCGGTTGGGCAGACCTTGAAGCATTTGGCGCAGCCGTGGCAGTTGTCCCTGAGGATCGAGTGCATCTGCTTGGGCGCACCAAAGATGGCGTCGGCCGTGCATTCGCGGATGCAGCGGGTGCAGCCGATGCAAAGGTCTTCCTCGATCACGGCATATTCCGGCCCCTTGTCCTCATGCTCGGACAGATCGGCGGAAACCCCCAGTTTCTTGGCCAGTTTCTCGGCAACGGCCTTGCCGCCCGGCGGGCACAGGGTCACCCCCGCCTCGCCCTTGGCCAGGGCCGCAGCCGCCTGGCCGCAACCGACGAAGCCGCATTGGGCGCAATTGGCGCCGGGAAGCAGAGCCAGCAACTCCTGCTCAAGAGGATCGTCCTCGACATGCAGGTAGCGGGAGGCCACGCCCAGCAGGGTGCCCAGAGTGGCTCCCATGACCGCAAGACTGCCTACGGCGGTGATCATGATCATGACGTCGGCTCCTTAATTCGCGCTGATGCCGGAAAAGCCCATAAAGGCCAAAGCCAGCAGGCTGGCGGTGATAAAGCCGATGGGCGGCCCGGCGAACAGCCGGGGCACGTCGCACAGGGCAATGCGCTCACGCAGACCGGCGAACACCACCAGGATCAGGCTGAAACCCAAAGCCGAGGCAAAGCCGTACAACATGCTCTGCATGAAGTTGTGATGGTGTTCCACATTCAGCAGCGGAATGCCCAGCACCGAGCAGTTGGTGGTGATCAGCGGCAGATAGATGCCCAAAGTCTGGAACAGCGAGGGCGAGATTTTCTTCACCGCCATTTCGGTGAACTGCACCACCGCGGCGATGACCAGAATGAAGGTCACCGTGCGCAGATAGCCAAGCCCGGTGGGCACCAGCAGGAAGGTTTCCAGCGCCCAGGTCAGCACCGACGACACCGTCAGCACGAAGGTGGTGGCCATACCCATACCCACGGCCGTATCCACCTTGGTGGTCACGCCCATGAACGAGCAAAGCCCTAAGAAACGCACCAGGACAACGTTGTTGACCAGCGCGGCACCCACCATGAGCATCATGTATTGTTGCATCTCGCGTTCCCCAAGCTTACTCGGCGTGGCACTGCTCGGCCGGCGCGGCGTGGCGAAGATAGCGGGGCATCAATTCCCCCCGCTCCGCCATGCGTCCGGCGCGAAAGCGCGCCACCAACAAACCCAAACCAAGTCCGGCAATGGCGGCCAATGCCGTCAGCCCATCATTCTTGGCCCACAGATCAGCCGTCACCGAAGCCGCCAACATGCCCAGCAGCGGAATGGCGTAAGCCACCCACGACGCCCGCACCAAGGTGGTTTCGGAAACCCCCACCACCACCCGCTCGCCCACATTCAAGCCGTGATCGTTGACGATGGTGAAGCGCCGCGCCGCCAACGAGCCCGCGCCGCCGCTGAAGGCGCCGCAAAGACCCGCCGAGACGCAGCCCTTGCAGCCGCTGGACACCTCGGGCTCCAACAAAGCGTGCCCGTCGCTCAGGCTCACCACGCGGGCGACGCCTTCGACCAGGGTGCGCCCCGAGGGATCGAGGTGATAATCAGCGGCCTGGGTCATGGCGTCTTAAGCCTCCAGCTTTTCGACCACGCCTTCCGGCGTGACGAAGATGGCGGTTTCGCCACCGGCGGCCCGCAGAACGGCCAGACGCTTTTCTTCCGGCACCAGGATCATGCTGGCAGCCAGACTGTCGGCGATAGTGGCGGTCGGCGCGACCACCGAGACACCCACCAGGCGCGGGGCGGTTTCGCCGGTCTTCGGATGGATGATGTGGGTGAAGCGCCCGGCCTCGTCGAACAAGGTGCCATAGCCGCCCGAGGTGGCCACGGCCTTATCCACCACGTCGATCTCGGCCACCGCCTTGCTGCTGTCGGCCGGGTTGGCCAAGCCAAGACGCCAGGCGGAACCGTCGGGCTTGGTGGAATAGGCATGTTGTTCGCCCATATCCACCAGCATCTTATCGAAGCCATGAGCCTTCAGCACCGCACCGACCTTGTCGGTGATATAGCCCTGAGCGCCGCTGTTCAGCGACACCGCCATACCGGGGCGACGCAAAGCGACGCTGCGGTTGACCGGGTCCAGCTCAACGGAGCGCCAGTCCACCAGGGCCAAAGCGGCATCGAGATCGCGGCGGGACGGACCGTTGGGGTCGACGTTCGCGGCGGTGAAATGGTCGAAATACAGCTTCCACACCGGCTGGATGCTCGGATCATGGATGCCGTCGGTGACCGAAGCGACATTCAGCGAATGTTCCAGCAATTCGACGAATTCCACCGGAGCATTGTCCAGACGCCCCTCGCGGTTCAGGGTCGAAATGGCGGAATCGGCCCGGTACAGGCTGAACACCTGCTCCAGCCGCGCCAGCTCGGCCAGACCGGCGTCGATGGCGGCACGGGCCTGAGCCTCATCATGATGATAAAGCTGAATGGTCGAAGGCGCACCCAGGGTCGTACCTTCCCAGGTGACCAGTCGGGCATTGGCGGAACCAGCCCTGAACAACAGGGGCAACCCGGCGGCGGCAGCAAGCACCGTGATGGCGCGGCGGCGGCTAATCGAAAGGGCCATGACGGCCATCCTCCCTCGTCTGACTAAGGAACGCCCCATACCAGAGCAGTCCAACACAACATAGCAAAACCAACGCAATCTTCACAACAAAACTTTGTTGCATTGCCACATATTTTTCACATGAACACAACTATGTGATCAATAAATAGACAGATACAATTGCGAGTCATTCCAGATTCAACCTATGAATTATCGCAAGTCATCACAACTCGGACTTCCAACCTATCAGCCATTGCTCAAAATCAATCGCCGGAACAGGCTTTGAGTACTTGAATCCCTGAGCGACATCGCATCCGACATTTTGCAGATACAATTCTTCGCCTTCGGTTTCCACGCCTTCGGCAATGGCAGACATTCCCAAAGCCGCACCCAAGCCGAGAATGGCCCGGACAATGGCGGCATTGTCGCTTTCCAAATCCAGGTGCCGCACAAAGCTGCGGTCGATCTTGATGGTGTTGAGCGGCAACTTCTTGAGGTAACTCAAAGAGGAATAGCCGGTGCCGAAATCATCCACCGACACCGCCAACCCGATATCCCGCAGTTTTTGCAACTGGCGGATGGCCCTTTCCGGGTCGGCCATAACGGTGCTTTCGGTCAGCTCGACCTCCAGCATCTCAGGCGCCAGATCATACTGCTTCAGCAGCTTGGCGACGCGCTCATAGAAACGGTCGTTCATGAACTGACGGGCCGAGACGTTCACCGCCACCCGCACCGGAGGCACCCCACGATCGCGCCACGCCGCCAACTGGCGGCAAGCCTCGTCCACAACCCAATCACCGATGGGCAGGATCAGCCCAGTCTCCTCGGCCAAGGGAATGAAGCGGTCGGGCGGCACCAGTCCGCGTTCCGGGTTATTCCAGCGAATCAGCGCCTCGGCACCGGAAATAGCGCCGCTCTTCAGGTCGATTTTCGGCTGGTAGTACAGCTCGAACTCATGATTTTCAACGGCATGGCGCAGGGCCGCTTCCATCTTCAGCCGCTCGACCGTCTCGCCGTCCACCTTGGCGTCGAAGAAGCGATAGGTGCTGCGCCCAGCATCCTTGGCCCGGTACATGGCGGTGTCGGCACCCTTCATCAGGCTGGTGACGTCGTTGCCGTCCTGCGGATACAGCGCAATGCCGATACTGGCCCCCACATGCACTTCATGCCCCTTCAGCTCCAGGGGCTGCATCACGCTGGCGACGATCTTTTCCGCCACCTCGGCCACTTCGCTGGCGGCGGCAAAATCGCTCAGCACCACCACGAACTCGTCACCGCCCAGACGGGCGATGGTGTCGCTGCGGCGCATACATTCCTTCAGGCGGCTGGTCACCGTCACCAGCAGGCTGTCGCCCACATCGTGCCCCAGGCTGTCATTGACCACCTTGAAGCGGTCGAGATCGATGAACATCACCGCCAGCTGACGGGTTTCCCGCCGGGCGATCTCGATGGCGTGATCCAGGCGGTCTTGCAGCAAGGAGCGATTGGGCAGGCCGGTCAAAGCGTCATGGAAAGCCTGATGGCGGATATGCTGATCCTTGTGATGCAACTCGGTAATGTCGTTGAACACCGAGACGAAGCGCACCAGATTGCCCGAGGGGTCGCGCACGGCGGTAATGGTCTGCCAAGCCAGGAAAGCCTCGCCGTTCTTGCGGCGGTTCCATAATTCGCCCTGCCACTGGCCGGTACTCAGCAAGGTTTGCCACAGGGCGCTATAGAATTCAGGGCTGTTGTGGTCGGACTTCAGGATGCGCGGGGTCAACCCCACCACCTCGTCCGCCCCATAGCCGGTAATAGCGGTAAAGGCCGGATTGACCGAGATCACCGTGGCGTCGGGATCGGTCACCACGATGGCTTCGGCGGTATTCTGAAAGACGCTGGTGGCCAACAGCTTTTGGGCATCGGCGGCTAAATGTTCGGTAATGTCCGAGGTGGTGCCGATAATGCGGACAGGCCGCCCCTGAGGGTCCCGATCCACCACCGCCCCCTCGTCGCGCAACCAGCGCAGAGCACCATCGGCGGCAGCCACACGATAGTCGCAGGAATAAACTTCCCGGTCGCTGGCCCGGAACGCCAGCCATTCATCCTCGAGCCGCTTGCGATCATCGGGCAGTACCAGTTCCAGCCAACCCGCCGTATCGGTGGGCACCGGACGACCATCCCCCAAGCCATGCAGAGCCTGCCAGCGCGCGCTGAACAAGGTCGGCCCGCCGCTGCGCCAATCCCACAGACCGTCGCTGGTGGCTTCCAGAACATATTTCAGCAGTTCACCATCGGCCCGCGCCGTCAGATGCAGATCCCTCTGCCGCACCAGCAGCATGAAGATCACCGCCAGCAGCCCCAGGCTGACCACGGTTCCAGCCTGGACGTCGCGGAAGCTTTCGATGGGAATCATATCCCCTGAATTGCTGGCTCCCGCCAACAGCAAGGCCAACACCAACAGAACGATCAGCAAGACCAGGCTGAAAGTTAAGCCCAGCAAAAGATCGCCCCGAAACAAGCGTCGCAAAGAGAACATGCCCATGACTCGCCAGAAGAACGGAAAACGACAAGCACCGCTCATGTCGGAAGAACGGCGGTCGTCACAGTAATATGGATATGGATTCCGTCCCAATATCAAAGTCACACCTCCCCCACGGCGAGAGGAGAGGAAAGGTCACTGGGCCGCACCAAGGCGTCACGCAGAACCAAGGCGATATGGCGGGCGATCCGCCCACTGCCGTCGCGGATTTGGTGACGGCAGGAAAAACCGTCGGCAATGATCGGCGTCTCGTCCGATGCGGCGCGGATGGTCGGCAGCAGAGACAGTTCGGCCATGGCTTGCGAGGCATCGTAATGCTCGGCCTCCAGCCCGAAGCTGCCGGCCATACCGCAACAGCTGGACTCGATCACCTCGAACTCGAACCCCGGAATCTGCGCCAGGGTCTTCTTCATGGATTTCATGGTGCCAAAAGCTTTTTGATGGCAATGGCCATGCACCAAAGCCTTTGGCAGGTTCAGCGCCTTCAGCGGCAGAGTGCGCCCCCGCATAGCCTCGCGGGCGATGAATTCCTCGAACAGAAAGGCCTGCTTGCCCAACTGCCCCACCTCGGCCCCTAGACCCAGGCTGTAGAACTCGTCGCGCAGGGCCAGCAGGCAAGACGGCTCCAGCCCCACGACGGGCGTCCCCGCCTCCAGGGCCGGACGCAAAGCCGCCAGCACCCGCTCCGCCTCGCGCCGGGCCTGCGGCACCATGCCGGTGGACAGATAAGTGCGCCCGCAGCACAAAGGCCGTTCGGGCTCGGCGTCCGTGGCCGCCGGACGGGCTATGCTGACCTGATAACCGGCGGTGGACAGCACATCAAAGGCCGCCTCCGCCAGCTCCGGTTCGAAATGATGCGCGAAGGTGTCGACGAACAGCACCACCGGGCCACGATCCTCGGTTCCCACCGCCTTGGGCGGGACGAAAGCAGCCGAGGCCGGCGGCGGAATGAAACGGCGAGCCGACAGCCCCAGCCCCTTCTCGGCCAGCCAGGACAGCAGCCCGGAGCCGTTGCGCAAAGCGACGACCCAACGCACCAGGCGACGATGCCGTCCCACCCAGGCCGGCAGGCCGCCGAACAGGCGGGCGCGGCGGGGAACGCCCATGGCGTCATTCTTCTGGGCCAGATATTCGGTTTTGATCAGCGTCATATCGACGGCGCTGGGACATTCTTTTTTGCAGCCCTTGCACGAGACGCACAAATCCATGGCTTCGGCCAAGGCGGGGCTGGCGAAGGGATCGGCTCCCAGTTCGCCGTTCAGCGCCGCCTTGAAGGCAGCCACGCGCGTCTCGGTGGAATGTTTGGCGTCGTCGGTAATGCGGAAGCTGGGGCACATCACCCCCCGGCCATCCCGCTGGCATTGGCGGTTGTGCATACAGACGGCCACGGCCTTGGCATAATTGCCCCCGGTGATCGGAATGCCCGAATAGGCATCGCCAATTCCATAGGTGTCGTAAGAGGACCAATCCAGATGCGTTTTCATGGCTACCACCATGCAAACCCCGGACCATCAGCATTTCTATTTTAATATCAACAAATTGCTCATAAACGACAAAAGCCTGTCAGGATATTTCCGACAGGCTTCGTCGTAAAAGCGACATAGGGCGAAGGATATCAGTCCACCGCCAGAATGACATGAGAGGCCTTGAACAGAGCGCAGGCCCGATCCCCCACGGTCAGAGGCAATTCCTCGGCGCTTTCCCGTGTGATCACCGCCGTCAGGGTCTTGCCCTCACCGATATCCAGAATGATCTCGCTGTTGACGCCGCCATCGATGCGGTCGACCACCTGACCCCAAATCAGATTGCGGGCCGACACCCGAGGCAAAACATCGCCGCGCGCCAGCATGACGAAAGAGGATTTGACCAGCGCCACCACTTCTCGTCCCGGAACCAGTCCCAGTTCCTCGGCGCTGTCGTTGGTGACCACTGCCACGATGGAATTCAAATCGGACACCCGCAGGGTTACTTCCACATTCACCGGAGCGCGGCGGACATCGGTCACTTCACAGCGAAAGGCATTGCGGGCACTGGTCTTCATGGCAAGACTCCAGAATAACAGTTCGGACCCGTGGGTCTCGGTGTCGTCGATGATGGCGCGGGAAATACGGGTCAGCTTTTCTTCCATGCGACGGAAAGCCGCGATCAGCCGCCGCCCCTCGTCGGTCAAGGCGGCGCCGCCGCCGCCCCGCCCACCGGCCTGAGCCAGCAAAGCCGGACGCGGCAAAAGATTATTGATGGCGTTCACGCCGTCCCACACGGCTTTATAGCTGAATCCTAAAACCTTGGCCGCCTGGGTAATGCTGCCATGCTCGGCTACCGCCTCTAACATGGCGATACGATCGCGGCCGATCGGCCCTTGCCCCTTGCCCCGCAGGGCCAACAAAGCTTCAACCTTGCTGTCCGTCATCGCCTCGCTTCCCGCTATGTAGAATTACTATACAGCGGCGCACCCCGCTGCCAAGGGGGCAAATCAACGGCTTGCCCAAGAAAAAGGCCCCGGAAATCCGAGGCCCGATTCTCAAGCAAAGCGATCACTCAAGGCTCACTTGCCGATGATCACATCCGAAGCCTTGATGATGGCGGTCACATTGTCGCCAACGGCCAGGGCCAGATCCTCCGCCGCTTCGTTGGTGATGATCGAGGTGATGTGGTCGCCGCCAATGGTGATCTTGACGGTGGTGGCCACCGCCCCTTTTTTGATGGCCTCGACCCTGCCGGACAAGGCGTTGCGCGCACTGAGCTTCATCGTTGACAGCCTCTTTGAAATTCAACCCGCCGATATAAGCAGATAATGTTTCAAAGAACGACACGCAGATCGCGCGGCAATCCTGATTGGATACGCCTTAAGGTTTATGCTTGGACGGTTGTCCATCGGCCCCCACCCAGGGAAACAGCCCCATACGGAAGCTTTTGGTCATATGCTCGGCCCGCGAGATCGCCAAGGCCGCATAGGTGGGCGACAACACCTCTTCGGCGGTCTGACGGAACAGCCCCAGCCAGCGATCGAAATGATCAATCTCGATGGGCATGTTCATATGGGGCGGAAAGGGGCTGCCCTTATAGCGCCCGCTGCCCAGCAGCATATGCGACCAGAAATCCTGAACGATGACGAAATGCCCCTCCCAATCGGACACCATCTGGGCGAACAGCGGCCCCAGCCTTTCTTCCTGACGGGCCCGTTCATAGAACAGACGGACCAAACGGGAGATTTGTTCCTCGGTGGGCTTTTCCGCCTCGGTCATTGAGAGATGCTCCAGAGCTGACGCTTTTCCGGCCGGGTTTGGCCGGGCTTCATGTAACGCTCCACCAGGATCATTTCAATATGAGCCCGCAGACGCGGGTTAGCCTGACGCATCCAGAACAGCTTGTCAGCCCGCGCCGTCACTTCGGCGGAAACCAGCGCCAGCGAGGCCGCCAAATTCAGCCCCTCGCCGACCTGCAAGGCCTGAAAGCGGCCATCAACCTGCTCCGCCAACAGATAGACCCCGGCAGCATCATCGGGAACCGGGCCGCTCTCGAAGGCATAGCCAGCCCAATGACTACCGTCTTCGGGGATGGAATCTTCAAACGAGCCGCACTGCCCGCCACCGCCGCCACCACACATGATTCATCTCCTTCTGCTTTTAGGGCTCGGAAAAGCCGTGGTTTTTCAAGATCGCCAAAGTTTCCCGGCCGCTCAGATAGGCGAACAGGGCAATGACGCCCGCCCCATCATGTCCCTTGATCACCGCCATGGGAAAGAGCACCGGCGGCGTTCCCGCCTGGGAGAAATCGAAGACGGTGCGCAACTTGGCGTCACCCGCCACATCGCTGGAAAAGGCGATGCCCGCCGGAGCCTCGCCCCGCTCCACCAGAGCCGCCACTCCCCGCACATTTTCGGTCAGAGCCAATCGTCCGCTCACCCCCGGCCACGAGCCTTGAGCCTGCAAGGCGGCCATCGCCATGCGCCCCGCCGGCACCATGCCGGGCTCGGCCATGGCCAGACGCCCCTCGCCCATGGCCAAGCCTAAGGATTCACCTGGCCGCCCAGTGAAGATCAGCGACGATGACGACGGAGCGATCAGCACCAGATGCGTCGAGGCCAAAGGCCTGGCTCCGCCTGTCGCCAATTGATCCTTGTCGGCCAGAACCGTCATCCACTGAGCTTCCGCCGAGATGAAGATGTCGCAAGGCCCGCCCTCGATAATCTGCCGGGCCTGCCCCGGACTGTGGCCGATGACGGCCTTGAAGGGCATTCCCGCCAAAGCTGCCTTGACGGCAACCTCGGCCAAAGCATCGTTCATCGCCCCCGGACCACAGACCACCATCTCGGCCCGCGCCGAAGCGGCGGCAAGGACAAAGACGACAACAAGGGCTAATCCCACAAGTCTGCGCATCAAGACACCTCGAACGATCGGCACCCGCCCTTTATAACGCCCCGACGCCACAAGAGCAATTTTTAGGCACAAAAATTTGAAGCCTATTTTTTGTGCTGAAATGTCAAGCGCCGACGACGACATCCCGGCTAGCATCACATCACTGTCATCAATGCGGTGAGCAAACCGATGCCGACACGCAGCACCATTCTGGGCGGAGAACGCCATGTTTTCGAGGATTTGCGGGCCGTCATGGCCTGCGCCTCGCCCCGGCGCTCGGGCGACGAACTGGCTGGACTGGCCGCCGAAAGCGACGCCCGCCGGGTGGCCGCCCGCATGGTTCTGGCCGATCTGCCCCTGTCTGTCTTTCTGTTGGAAGACCTTGTCCCCTATGAGCAGGACGAGATTACCCGGCTGATCATCGACAGCCACGACGAACAGGCCTTTGCCGCCGTGTCCCACCTGACCGTGGGCGGCTTCCGCGACTGGCTGCTGTCCTATGACGCCGACGAAGCCGCCTTGATCGCCCTGGCGCCCGGCATCACCCCGGAAATGTCCGCCGCCGTCTCGAAGATCATGCGCAACCAGGATCTGATCGTCGCCGGAGCCAAATGCCGGGCGGTCAGCCGCTTCCGCACCACCATGGGGCTGGCCGGGCGTCTGGGCAGCCGCCTACAGCCCAATCACCCCACCGACGATCCCACCGGCATCGCCGGGTCCACTCCCAGCGTTTCCAGCTCTGGGCCGCTGAAGAAGGGTTTCGAGTCATGGAGCGGGGGGAGGCGCAGATCGGGCTTGTCGCTGCCGTATCGCTGGATCG
>Ga0209415_10011796_pt1 | contig 14675 bp, 12 predicted proteins | sample PeaSoiSIISIP2007_FD_187696 | JGI IMG/M metagenome (GOLD analysis project Ga0209415, IMG submission 187696) | Peat soil microbial communities from Weissenstadt, Germany - SII-SIP-2007 (SPAdes) (version 2) | ecosystem: Environmental > Terrestrial > Soil > Wetlands > Peat | place: Germany...
GCCTTGGGGTTTTGATCTCACTGGCATAACCCCGACCGGGGGTGCCCCATCCTTGCGTTCTTTGCAAGGGTGGGATTCCACAAACCTCAAGGGTTGGGATGTTGATTCTTCTTCTACCTCATATCAAAGTTCTCTGACGGCGCGACCCAAGGAAAAGTCCGTGGCTTCGAGCCGGGTCCCACCCTCCGAAAACCGCGGAGGGCGGGCACCCCAGGATGCAAGCTGCAGGCACGTTTCAGGGTTATACTCGTTTCCCGGAAGGGCGGGCCATCCGCCACTGATACGTACACCCTAGTACGTACATTACCGTAACAACAAAATGTCGCCAACCCGCCGTTTCCGCAGAGCCAGCTAACCCCATCCCCATCAGCAACTTACCGGGAAATCCGCCGCACCTGGAACACTCAGCGTAGTGTTCCACGTGGAACACTTTCTCCAGCTCTCCGCCCCGCGGCAGACGACGACAGGCCATGACCGCCGGGCATCTGGTTGATAACCCAGGACCTTCCTACACTTGAAGTCTCCCCGGTAGGTGCCGATCCCCCTAAGTAGCAGATCTTTCAGCCTTTCCAGCGATAGGCGTCAGGTTGAGGCAGTCCAATGTGGGCGAGCACCCGGTAGGCAAACTCGCGCGCCATGGCGTCCACGCTGGTGGGCCGGTTGTAGAGCGCGGGGATCAGCGGGAAGACGGTCGCGCCGGCGTCGGCAGCCCGGTACATGTTGCGGATGTGGATCTTGTTGAGCGGCGTCTCACGCACGCACAGCACCAGCGGACGCTTCTCCTTGAGGCACACATCGGCGGCGCGCTCGATCAAATGTAAGGCGATGCCATTGGCGATGCGCCCCAGCGTCCCCACGCTGCATGGGATGACCACCATGGCCTCAGCGGGATAGGAGCCGCTGGCAACGTTGGCGCCGATATCCGCGTTCGATTGCTGGCGAATTTTGCGTGAGGCCTTGCCGAGAATCTGGCCGATCAGGTTGCTGCGTCCGCGCAGGCCAAGCTCCTCGGCGATGACCCGCAGCGCGCTGTCAGAGGCGATGAAGTTTACCGTCCCGATGCGCTGATCGCGTTCGACCGTGAGCAGAAAGTGTTTGAGAAACAACGAGCCGCTGGCGCCGGTAGTCGCGACCGTCAGGTTCTGAGGCGGCAAGTTCTGCAACAGAGGCTTGGGCAAGTTCAACTCCGCGTCCGGTCCTGAGCATAGGGACGCTGCGGAGGGCAAGTCAAGGAGCAGGCGGGCGAGGGCGCCCGCCCCACACTCGACCAATGGCGACCACGACGAGCTTACGGTCCCGGCGCAGTGAAGCGCAGTTGCACGCGCTGGCAGGGGTGGAGCGTGAGATTCGAGTCAGCGACCCCAGTGGCCGCCGCAAATACTTGCGGGACTTCAGCCAGGCATTTCGTTCCTACGATTCCGTTCTCCATCCTGAACAACTGAAGAGCGTGGTGGGCGCTGCCGACATCGTCCTTATCGGCGACTACCATGCCCTGCCCGCGGCGCAGCGCTTTGCTGCTGCGCTGTTCGAAGAGCGGGCCCAGCCCGGAGATCGCCCGGTAGTCCTTGGGGTGGAGACCATCTTCGCGCGCGACCAGCACATTCTGGAAGAATGGTGGCGGCGCGAGATTGACGAAGCGGAGTTGCGCCAGCGCATTCGCTTTGACTTCGACTGGGGCTACGACTGGGCGCCCTTTTACCAATTGCTGGTCACGGCGCGCGAGCATGCCGAAGGAGTCTACGGACTCGACTGCATGCCGCGCGAAGACTTGCGTAAGATCGGGGCGCGCGACCGCCATGCTGCTCACAAGATCGGCGAGATTCGGCAGCGTCATCCCAATGCCGCGATCCTGGTGCTGTTTGGCGAATCGCATTTGGCGCCGGGCCATCTTCCCCGCCTGCTGCGCGAACAGATGCCGCAGGAGCGGATGCTCACCGTGCTGCAAAACGTGGACGCGCTTTACTGGCATGCGGCGGGAGAGCAGAGCGAACGCGTCGAAGCCGTGCGGGTCGCGGACGACGTGGTCTGCGTATTCAACTCCACGCCGCTGGAAAAATACGAGAGCTACCGCCTGCACCTGAGCCGCTGGGGCCGCAGTGAGGAGGAGGGGCCCGACCTTGTGCCCACGATCTACAACCTGATCGACAGCCTGCTGCGCTTTCTCGACATCAACCGCTACGCCTCGCACAACGGCACGCAGCCGAAATTCCTGGTGGACCTGCTGCCGGAGGTGTACTGCGGCGCTTCCGGCGGGCGCCTGCGACGTCTGGTGGCGCGGGAAAGCGTGGTGGACGAAGAGCAGGAGGCTGTGTTGCGGTGGGTGGAAGAGCGAGGCAGCGCATATCTGCCGCGGATGAATGCGTTTTATGTGCGCGAATTCCAAATGATGTATGCGGCAGAAGAGGCGGCGCGATTTCTGCATCATGCCGGCCGCGGATTGCCTTCACTGCGAAACGAAAACGCGGCCGAGCCGGCGGATTTGTTCTACACGCGGACTTTGGAACATGCGCTGGGATACTTTGGGTCACGGGTGCTGTATCCGGCGCGCGCGGCGGTGCGGGGCGGTGGCGAGTTGTCGCGCACCGTGTGCGCAGACTTCATGGAAGCGGCGGTTCGCGGCGATGGAACCAAGCTGGAGGAGAATGCCCTGCAACTGGGTTACATGATGGGCAGCCATCTGTACGACAAATATGTCGCGGGAGGCGTGAGCCGGAGCCGATTGCGGAGCTTGTTTCTCTCTCATCTGGAGGAGACGGGCCGGGCGCGGGAGACTTGTTGGGAGATCGTCGGCAAGGAACGCTCGAGCCGCAAGCGGCCGCGATCGGTCAGAGTGGCGCTGTCGGAAGAGCGGCGGACGATCGGGTGAGGAGGCGGCGGTTCCGTTCGCTTTCGCTGCTCGGGCTGGCTCAGTTCCCACAGATTTGAAGGGTGCCGTCCCTGCGGGACTCTTTCTTGTCCTAACCCCCGTTTCCCGGCACTACCGTGCCGGGCTTTCATGTGCCGCCGCGGCGCGGCTGGTTCATTGGTTGCCAGGCAGCTCTGCCCTCTTCCTCCAGGCAAATCTTTCAGCGGTGATAGTCTAGAAGCCGACTCTTGAATGATATTGTCCGACCGTAGAGCGCTGCTTTGAACGCTGAATCCATCCGCAAATTATTCGAAGAGGTGCGCAAAGGGGGGCTCTCGCCCGATGAGGCGGTGCAGCGGCTGCGGCATCTTCCGTTTGAAGATTTAGGATTCGCCAAAGTGGATCATCATCGCGCGCTGCGGGTGGGGATGCCGGAGGTAGTGTTCGGACAAGGGAAGACCCCGGCGCAGATGGCGCAGATTTTTTCGCGACTGGCTAAGCATGGGGGCAACGTACTGGCCACGCGCGCGACCGAGCAGCAGTTTGCGGCGGTGAAAAAAAAGGTGCCGAGGGCGGAGTATCGGGAACTGGCGCGGGCGATCGTGCTGCAGCGAGATAAGAAAAAATACGGCAAGGGGACGATCGCGGTGGTTTCGGCCGGAACCAGCGACATTCCGGTGGCGGAGGAAGCGGTGGTAACGGCCGAGGTGATGGGCAATGACGTTACCCATCTCTATGACGTAGGCGTGGCGGGCATTCACCGGCTGTTGGCGAATCGTGAAGCGCTGACGCGGGCGCGGGTGGTTATCGTGTGCGCGGGGATGGAAGGAGCGCTGCCCAGCGTGGTGGGCGGGCTGGTGGGCGTTCCGGTGATTGCGGTGCCGACCAGCGTGGGATACGGCGCGGCGTTCCAAGGCTTGGCGGCGCTTTTGGGGATGATGAATTCCTGCGCGTCGAATGTGAGCGTGGTGAATATTGATAATGGGTTTGGAGCGGGGTATGTGGCGGCGCTGATTAACCGGCTGTAAGTTGAGAGCGTGCTAAGGGTAGGGGTCCTGCGACTGCGTGGCTGCTTCGCGTTGCGAAGCAGCCACTGCGCTCAGGATGACAACAATAAAACAAAAAAAGGCACGGCCGAGGCCGTGCCTTTTGACTGATCCAACGGCGCCGAGCTAGGAGTGCTTTTCTACTTCCAGGTTGTTCTGGACGCTGAACACGCCGAAGACCTGGTTGGCTCGGATGCCGGCGATCTCTTTGTCCATCTTGCTCTCGACGGTGCCGTAGAGGGTCAACTGGCCGTTGGTCACCACGATGCGGATGGGCCGCGCGGGATCGCTGGCATAGCGGCCGAGTTCCGAGTCGCGATAGATTGCCTGCATGGCGCGCAGGCGGATGCTGTCGTCAAAGTTGGACACGGGCGCGACCTGGATGTCGTTGACCACGTCCTTGACGCCCGGCATGAAATTGGCGAGCGACAAAGCGGAGTCGCGGTCGACCTCGGTTCTGGTTTCACCGTTCAGGGTGGCGACGCCATCCTTCACCGATGCGGTGACGTAGTTGAACAGATTGTCATAGCCGATGCGATCGTAGTAAAGCTTGCGGTCGAGTTGCGCCGTGAGCTCCGCGTCGGAAACAGCTTTGCCTTGGACGGCGATGAGGTTGCGCACGCCCTGGACATTGGGCAGCTTGCGAACCGCCTTGGCCGCGTCCAGCTTCTGCTGGTAAAGATCGACGCTGCCGGTCAGGGTAACGATACCATCCTCGGTCGAGGCCTGCAGGCTGTGGAACTCCTGCTTGGCTGAGAGTTTCTGCGTGGCGCGAGCTTGAATCGCGCTGTCATAGCGGCCGGCGCTGGCGGTCTGCGCGGCTAATCCGGCGCTGAGAATAGCTACTGCCAGAAGTGAAGCCAAAGTCTTGAGAAGCGATTTCATGGATGTGTTGCCTCCTATCCTTTTTAACTGATTAACCGGTTAGTTAAATCATTGGATGCCGCGCTCCCGCGCCAGGATGCTTGTCCGCAGCGGAGGAGGTCTACCTGGTGAACCAGTCTTACTCTTTTAAACACTTGGTCCGCGGTGAAGTTGCGCGGGCAGATGGGGGCGGGACGCCCCCACGACAGCCGCCGGGACGGCGGCGCTACGCTACGCTGTGGGAGGGCTTGTTAGAAAAGGCGGGCGTGTTGACAATCATCGTTATAACGAATAGTCTGCGGCGTCATGGCCAGGGGAATCCAGGCGGAAATCAAGCAGAACAAACCGTTCGACAGCCTGGAGGCGGAAGCCTTTCTGAGCCTGCTGCGGACCGCCGACCAGTTGCAGGGGCTGGTGGCGGAGATGTTGAAGCCCCACGGAATCTCTCCCACGCAGTACAATGCGCTGCGGATTCTGCGGGGCGCCGGAGCCCAGGGTTTGGCGTGCCGAGAGATTGGGGAGCGGATGATTCACCGCGATCCAGATATTACCCGGTTAGTGAATCGGTTGGAAGGTCGCGGACTGGTGACACGCAGCCGCGGGCGGGTGGACCGGCGAGTGATGAAAACGCGGATCACCGCCGCCGGGCTTGCCATGTTGCGGGGGTTGGACCGCCCGGTCGCGGAGTTCCAACGGCGGTTACTCGGAGGCTTGGGCGCAGCGCGGCTGCGCGGGTTGATCCGGTTGCTGGAGGCGGTGCGGGAGATTCCCAGCAGGCGACAAGTATTTCTGGGAGGCAGTCTGGCCGCAGCGGCTAAAGCCGGCGCTGAAAAGAATGGTTATCGCAGCGCTGAAGCGCTGCGCCACCCAAAGGCGCCACCCAAAGGCGCCACCCAAGGCCGCCACCTAAGGCGAGCGCGGGCCGAGTTTTTCAGCCGCCTGCCAGGCAAGAATTCCGTGGGCCAGTGAGAAAGCAGGTTGTCAAAAGGAGAATGACATGAGCAACAGCTCGAATCGGTCGTGGGGGCTGACGGTATTGCGAGTGGCGGTGGGAGTCGTGTTCCTGATGCACGGCACACAGAAGCTATTCTCAATTGGCGTTCCGGGGGTGGCGGGATTTATGGGGAGCATTGGGATTCCGTTCCCCAGATTTTTCGGAGTGGTGCTGACCCTGGTTGAGCTATTCGGAGGGGCGGCATTGATATTAGGAGTGGCGACCCGGGTGACCGCGCTGATGTTGGCGGTTGACATGGCGGTGGCGATCCTCAAGGTGCACCTGAAGAACGGCTTCTTCATGCCCATGGGATTTGAGTTCGCTTTCACCTTGCTGGCAGCCAACGTTTGCCTGCTGTTGACGGGCGCGGGCGCGGCTTCGGTGGATGGGGCGCTGTGGGGACGCAAACAGGACACGCCTCCGGCGAAGTCCGGCGCGGCGGGGGTTTGATCGCTATTTTTTCAGCTGCTGGCGGTGTTGGGCGATGGCGGTCAGGTACAGCACGGCAGCCGCGGCCGTGTATTTGACCGAATCTTTCTCGTCTGACATCGCGGGCACGATCTTGTCGACGTAGGCAGGATCCTGGCGCCGGGCCAGGGCTTCGAGGGCAGCGGTGCGCACCAGTTCGTTCTTGTCATCGACGGCCTCGTCGGCCAATCCCTCGGCGGTCTCGGGGTCGGGGTCAGTGGCTAGCTCCCGGGCCGCGGCCGCGCGCACCGGGGAGCTGTCATCCTTGGTGATGGTTCTTACGGCGGTGTAGCCGACGCTGGCGAAGGGGATAAAGCCAATCCCTTCCTCAAAGCCAAGCATGGCCATTTTCTTGGGATCCTTCAGAGTATCCAACTGCCCGGCTACCAAGCCCTGGGAGCTCTTCCGCTGGCCGGTGAGGATGGCGTAGTAGACCTGGTAGGCGGCGGGGTCCTTGAGAAGCAGCAGGGAGTGGGCGGCGGCGAGAACAACGGAAACCTCCGGGTCGGCCAAAGCCTCTTTGAGCTGAGGAATGGAGGAAGTGGCGTGCATCTGGCCAAGAGCCATGGCGGCGGCTGTCCGCACTTTCGGCTTGCTGTCAGTCAAGGCCTTGCGAGCCATGGTGACGGCTTCGGGTTGGCCACGCAGAAGAGAGAGCACACGCACGGCCGTGGCTCGTTCGTCGGTTTTACTGGAGCGCACTCCGGTTCGGAGAAGCTTCCAGGCCTGCTGGGCAGGAGTTAACTTCAGAGGAGCCGCCGGCGCGGGAGGGGGCGGAGTTGTGGCGGGAGTCTGGGCTGCGGCCCCAGGAGCAATGAGGCAAGCAGCGAGCAGAAGCGCGTGACGGGCTTTCAAGCGAACGGGCATCGTGGCTCTCCGGGGCGCCAGGTCTGGCGCGCGTTTATCTGGTGCGTTTCTTGGCGGCTTGTTTTTTCTTGAATCCAGCCGGCTTACTTTCTGGTCCGAAGACACGGCCGAAGATCTTATCGATATTGCGGAGCTGGCGCCGCAGATCGAAAGCCCGCTCGATCTGCGAGCGCGGCACGAGCGTGGTGATTTGTTTGTCCTGGAGAATCAGCTCGCGGAAATTCAACCCTTCCTTCCAGGCGCGCATGGCGTGGGTCTGTACGGCGCGGTAAGCGTCCTCGCGGGAAACGCCATGCTCGACTAAATCCAGCAACAACTGTCCGCTGAAGACCAGGCCACCGGTGCTCTCGAGATTCGCTCGCATGCGTTGGGGATAAACGAACATGGTGTCGAGCAGGTTGGCGGTCTTTTGCAGCAGGTAATCGACCAGGGTGGTGGAGTCGGGAATGATGATGCGTTCGACCGAGGAATGAGAGATGTCACGCTCATGCCAGAGGGCGACGTTTTCAAATCCGGCCTGGGCGTTGGAGCGGACCACGCGGGCCAGGCCGCTGATCTGCTCGCAGGTGACGGGATTGCGTTTGTGCGGCATGGCGGAGGAACCCTTTTGCTTTTCGCTGAAGAACTCCTCGGCTTCGCGGACTTCGGTGCGCTGCAGGTGGCGGATTTCGGTGGCGATTTTGTCCAGCGTGCAGGCGATCACGGCCAGGGTGGCTAGGTAGTGAGCGTGGCGGTCGCGTTGAATCACTTGGGACGAGATGGCGGCGGCTTTCAGTCCGAGGCGGGCGCAGATTTTTTCTTCCAGCTCGGGAGTGAGGTGGGCGAAGGTGCCGACGGCGCCGGAAAATTTGCCAACGCGCATATCTTCGGCGGCGAGTTGGAAGCGGACGATATCGCGCAGGACTTCGGAGTACCAGTTGGCCAGCTTGAAGCCGAAGGTGATGGGCTCGGCGTGAATGCCGTGGGTGCGACCGACCATGGGAGTGTCTTTGAATTCCCAGGCGCGGCGCTTGAGGACTTCCGACAGGCGTTCGAGATCGGCGGCAATGATGGCGGAGGCCTGGCCGATGAGCAGGGCCTGGGCGGTATCGACAACATCATTCGAGGTGAGGCCATAGTGGAACCAGCGGGCATGGGGGCCGACGATTTCCGCCACCGCGGTGGTGAAGGCGATGACGTCGTGGCGGACTTCGGCTTCGATCTGGTTGATGCGGTCGACGTTGAAGTCGGCGCGTTGGCGGATGGCGTGGGCGGCGTCCTTGGGGACCAATCCCGCTTCGGACAGGGTCTCGGTGGCAGCGACTTCGACGGCCAGCCAGGTGCGGAAGCGGTTTTCGTCGCTCCAAATGCGGGCCATCTCCGGCCGGGTATAACGTGGGATCAAGGCGGCGCCACCTCTCCGATGGGAATAATAAGAGACTAGGGATTCTAAATGGAGAAGGATGGCGGTGGCCAGCGGAGCTTCCGAAAGGCAGTGGGTTCGTATCTTTTCCACAAGTGATGCATTGCTGGCGAATCGGTGGCATGATGGAGCCATGCCGAAACGCTCCACCGAAGCGCGACTTTGCGATCACGTTTGGAGCGTCGAAGAATTGTGCGACCTGCTCCCAGAAAATCATAAGATCGGCGTGGATACAGACAGGGCGGCGCTCATCCTGAAAGCACTCGGCTAAATGACTAAATTCCAAACCATCTTTTCCATAGCGTTCGTACTCCTGTTCGCAGGGTACGGATGGTTTCTTATATTCCGGCCACACCTCCTTGCCAGAAAAGTCCGCGAGAGCATCGCAAGAAAAAATCTGGAAGGTAATCCAATCGCTTACATCATTTGCAGGAGTTGGTATCCACCTTTTCTCCGCTGCCTCGGATTATTCCTATGGCTCTTTGCCGCTGCTTTCATCTTGGTTGTGATTAGGGACGTACAAAAGTGAGCAGCCCGTGGAAATCAAACTGACCCACTACCTTCCGAAAACCTAACAACGCAGAGAACGCAGGGGAACTGCCGCAGAGTGCGCGGAGAACTTAGCGTCCTGTCATTCCGAGCCAGCTCCATCGGCGAGGAATCTGTTTTTTTCTGGGGAAACAGCAGATTCCTCGCGCGACAGTACCGCGCTTCGGAATGACAATTTCTATACGTTCAGCCTGCACCCCTACCGACACGCCCCCGTTCTTTTGCGACGCAACTATATCGTGATACGATGAAAATTGGAGATATAGTCTTGATGCGATAAGATCCGCTGCCATGGCAAAACTTCTCAACCGGCTGGATTATCAGTCACTGGCGGAATTGCGCCACCAGATCGGGCGCTTTCTGCATTTCAGTGAGCAGGCGGCGCGGAGCGTAGGGCTGGAACCCAGGCAACACCAGTTGATGCTGGCGATCAAGGGACTGCCGAACGGAGCGCGTCCGCGGATCGGGGAACTGGCGGAGCGCTTGCAGATTCAGCATCACAGCGCGGTCGAACTGGTGAACCGGCTGGAGGCCAGCGGCTTCGTGATCCGCAGCCGGCACGGGCAGGACCGGCGCGAAGTGTTCATCTCCCTGACCGCCAAAGGGGAGCGGGTTTTGCGCGACCTGTCGCTGCACCATCAGGACGAGCTTCGCCTGCGCGGACCGGCCTTGGTTGCGGCCTTGAAGCGCGCCATGCAAGCCGGCAAAAACGCCCGGGCAGCCAGGAAGACATCGCGGGAAAATACTGGGAGAACAGGCTAAGGCATGGCAGGAATTGAAGACGCGAGCAGGAGCGGGGGTTCCCAAGCCCCCGGGGGGACAACCCCTGCCGATCCCGCGCAGTTTCGCATGGTGTTGGTTTCATTCCTGGGAGCCGGCATTGGCCTTCTCGCCGGCTTGATCGCATTTGCGCTGTACCGCCTGATTGGCCTGTTCACTAACATCGCGTTCTACGGGCGCTTCTCCGCCAGCTTTATCAGCGCACGGCACAATCATTTGGGATTGTGGGTGATCCCGATTCCGGTGATCGGCGGGATCATTGTCGGCTTCATGGCGAAGTACGGAAGCTCCAAGATCAAAGGCCATGGAATTCCCGAGGCCATGGAAGCAGTCATGATCAACCGCAGCCGGATTGCGCCGCGGGTGGCGATTCTGAAGCCGATCTCGGCGGCGATTGCGATTGGCACCGGTGGGCCGTTCGGCGCGGAGGGCCCGATTATCCAGACCGGCGGAGCAGTCGGATCGCTGGTGGGACAGGTGTTCCACACCACGGCCTCGGAACGCAAGGTTCTGCTGGCGTGTGGCGCGGCGGCGGGGATGTCAGCTACGTTCAATACGCCGATTGCGGGCGTGGTCCTGGCGATTGAGCTGCTGTTGTTTGAATTCAAAGCTCGCTCGTTTATTCCGCTGGTGGTTGCCAGCACCTTGGCCACGGCTGTCCACATGCAGTTGCTGGGAGCGGGGCCAATGTTCACGGTGCGGGCGGTGGACTTCGGAATCCCCCGCGCTCTGCCGTTCTATCTGGTGCTCGGGCTCATTTGCGGGCTGGCGGCGGTGGCTTTCAGCAAGAGTCTCTACTGGGTGGAAGACCAGTTTGAAAAGCTGCCGGTGGATGAACTGTGGTGGCCGGCGATTGGAGCGCTGGGGCTGGGGATTATCGGCTACTTCGTGCCGCGGGTGCTGGGGGTGGGGTACGACACCATCGGCGACATCCTGAACGGGGACTTGGCGCTGAAGCTGCTGTTGGTGGTGATGGTGGCGAAAGCAACCGCCCTGGTGGTTTCGCTCGGATCGGGGACCTCGGGCGGGCTGCTGGCGCCGATGTTCATGTCGAGTGCGGCGCTGGGCGGAGTGTTCGCCATGGGGATGGACCGGATCGTACCCTCGGCCAAACTGTCCGCGGGCGCGTTCGCGCTGGTGGCGATGGGAGCGGTATTTGGAGCGGCGGCGCGGGCGCCGTTCTCGTTCATCATCTTTGCCTTTGAAATCACGCGCGACTACAACTCGGTGTTGCCGCTGATGCTGGTTACGGTGATTGCGGATGGCATTGCCATACTGCTGATGCCGCGTTCCTCCATCATGACGGAAAAACTAGAGCGGCGCGGACTCCACATTCACCAGGACTACGAGGCCGACGTGCTGCAGCAAGTGAAAGTTTCCGAGACCATGGACTCCGATGTGCCAGCGCTGCCCGCCGACCTGCGCGTGGGTGAACTGGCTGAGCGAATCGCACGCCGCGAGCCGGAAGCGAGCCGTCATCAGGCAATGGTAATTCTGGACAAGGACGGCAAGCTTGCCGGCATCATCACCCGTGGGGACGTGCTACGCGCGCTCGACCAGGACCCGGCGGGAGTCATGACGGTGCTCGAAGCGGGAACGCGGAATGTGATTGTGACCTATCCTGACGAAGTGCTGCACGAAGCTTCGGCCAAGATGCTGCGCAACAATATCGGCCGCCTACCGGTAGTGGACCGTGAAGACCCTCGCCGCGTCGTGGGCTATCTGGGCCGGCCGGGCATCATGGCCGCGCGCTTGCGCCGCCTGCACGACGAACACGTCCGTGAGCCGGGCTGGGTCGGGAAGTTCTTCTGAGGAGACTCTGAACAATATTTCCCTGCACCGAGGAGCAGTATAAACGCAGGCCTTTCGCGGGCGAGGGCGCCCGCGCCACAGTTACTCAGAGGTTCCCTGAGGGAAGCGAGCACTACCTAATTTTGCGAGGGAATCGACGCGGGCTTCCTCTGGGCTGCCTGGATGAGGGGACGCAGCGCTTCGACCGAGATGCCCAGCGTGCCGCCTGAGAAGCCGTCCAAATAGGCGGAGTTGACGCCGATCACGTGGCCGCGGGAGTCGAATACCGGCCCGCCGCTGCCGCCATGAGCGGTGGGAGCGTCGTAGATCAATTTGTCACCCACCACGTCGCCCAGGTGTCCGCAGGTAGCCGAGGGGCGAATCAGGGACAGCGCGGCCAGTTCGCTGGCGGCGCCCATGTCATCCCGGCGAAAAGCGAGGCGGTCATAGACTGCCGAGGGCGATTTCGCCACCATTCCCAGGACCCCCATAGGATAGCCAATCACGGTCACCAGTTCTCCTGGATGGGACGTTGCCGGGGCTAGGGGCAGTGGCGTGAGCTTATGGATCGCGGGCGATTCCTGGACCTGGAGTATGGCCAAGTCGCTGTGTGCGGAAAATACCACTGGAGTAATGTTCACGGCCGAGGGCAAGCCGGGAAAGAAGGCGAGCAACCTTTCCAGCTGGGGGGTGGCGCCGCGGCGAATCAGGGCGGTAGCTTCCGCGTCTTCATACCAGGGCTCGGCTACGTGGCGGTTAGTGGCCAGCAGGCCGTCGGCAACCACAAAGCCGGTGCCCGAGACACGAACCCGGAGAACCGGGTCGCGGCCGGGAAAGCCGACTTGGTAGACCCCGAAAACGTAGCAGATGGAGTTGCGATACCGGTTCAGGACCATGGCTGGCATGGCCTGTTCCTGTTGCAATTGCTGGACTTGGCTGGTCAGCTGCTGCACCTGCTGCTGCAGATCATTGGTCGGCGCAGGGGCATAGTAATGCGCCAGAAAGCCGGCCCCAATCAGCAAGGCAACCCCTAGGCCAGCGGGTAACAGACGCTGCCATTTTTGGCGGACTGATTCTTGCGGTTCCAAGTAGTTATCGACCATGAAGGCATTCTTGGGCGTGCTGGCCGGGAGCGAGGGGAAGAGAAAGCTCCGAACCCTCCAGCCACCCCTATGAACCTCCTATTTTCTCGTAAGGGAGGCGGTAGTCCTAGGGTACGGAAGGTTATGGTCGGGGGATGTTAAGGTTCACTAATTCCTAGTCTTTCGGCCATCTCCTGGTACAGGAAGCCCTCCCCGGTGCGGCAGGGCTGGACCCATTCGCCGTCGATCACGAACTGGGGGATGGAGCGCGTGCCGGTCTGCTTGACGACTTCATCGGCGGCTCCGGGAGTGGTTTCAATGTCGATCTCTTTGAAGGGAATGTTGTGCTGCTGCAAGAAGCGTTTGGCAACGCGGCAGTCCGGGCACCAGAAGGCGGTATAGACGACGATTTCCATAGGCGAGGCTTGGATGAATTTCAGGCTGCAAATGGGTCGACCGAAATACTCCGTCGCCAACGCAAAACGGACAGGCGCAGAGAAACCTCCAGAACAAGACTGCCGAGCTGCGCTCGGCGGACGGGCGAGTCGCCCGTCCCCACACGGGGATCGATGGTCCCCCAAAACAAAAGCCGCCAGTTTTCGCTGACGGCCAAAGGCTGAGTGATTATCGCAGATCCCTCGCCTCGATTCCCCCTACGCGTAAACACCGCGCGTAGGGGCCCGAATCTCGACTCGGGATGACACTCGCACTGCGAGTATCAGTTCTCGTACAGCAGCACGCCTTCGGCCTTTTCCGAGTCCACCGGACGGTAGAACAGCTTGTTGCCGTCGAGGAAGACCTCGATGAACGCGGGGCGGGTGGCGATGGTGCCCTGGATGAGCGCCTCCGACAGCGGGTCCTCGATGTACTTCTGCAGGGCGCGGCGCAGCGGACGAGCGCCGTAGCTGCGGTCGCCGAGGGTCTGGCTGAGAATCCACTTCTTGGCTTCATCGGTGACCGTGACCGTGATCGACTTCTGCGAGAGGTTTTGGTTCAGCAAGTTCACCATCAGCTCGAGAATCTGGATCAGATCCTGCTCGTTCAGAGCGGTGAACAGGATGATTTCATCGAGTCGGTTCAGGAATTCCGGGTTGAAGGTGCGCTTGACCTCGTTCTTGACCAGATCTTCGACCTTGCCGGAAATCATGTCTTCGTTGGTGGACTGGAAGCCCAGACCTTCGCGCTTCTGTAAGTAACGCGCGCCAATGTTCGACGTCATAATGATGATGACGTTCTTGAAGTCCACCGTGTTGCCCAGGCCGTCGGTGAGCTGGCCGTCTTCAAAAACCTGCAGCAGGATGTTGAAGACATCCGGGTGCGCCTTCTCGATTTCGTCCAGCAGCACGACGGAGTAAGGCGCGCGCTTCACCCGCTCGGTGAGCTGGCCGCCCTCCTCGTAGCCTACGTATCCCGGAGGCGAGCCGATCAGCTTCGAGACCGAGTGCTTCTCCATGAACTCGGACATATCGAAACGGACCAAAGACTTTTCGCTGCCGAACATGAACTGCGCCAGAGTGCGGGCCACTTCGGTTTTGCCGACGCCGGTGGGGCCGAGGAACAGGAACGAGCCGATGGGGCGGTTCGGGCTCTTCAAGCCGGCGCGGCTGCGGCGGATGGCGCGGGCCAGGGCGACGATGGCCTTGTCCTGCGAGATGATCCGCTTGTGCAGCTCTTCTTCAATGCGCAGCAGCTTCTGTGACTCTTCTTCCTTGATGGATGTGATGGGCACGCCGGTCCAGCGCGAGACCACGTCTTCAATGTCCTCGCGGCCGACTACGCCGGTGGCGGACTCATCCAAGTGATATTTTTCGCGAAGAGCGCGCAGGTTCTCGCGCTCCTTGCGTTCCTCGTCGGAATAGAAACGCGCCTTCTCGAACTCGTGGTTCGCGATGGCGTTTTCCATGCGATGGACGATGAACTTGATGCGCTTCTGGACCTCGGTGATCTCCTCGGGCAGCGAAGTCTGGCGCAGCTTGACGCGGGCGCC
>Ga0209415_10011797_pt1 | contig 14674 bp, 14 predicted proteins | sample PeaSoiSIISIP2007_FD_187696 | JGI IMG/M metagenome (GOLD analysis project Ga0209415, IMG submission 187696) | Peat soil microbial communities from Weissenstadt, Germany - SII-SIP-2007 (SPAdes) (version 2) | ecosystem: Environmental > Terrestrial > Soil > Wetlands > Peat | place: Germany...
GAGCCGATGGAAACCATAAGTAGCGCAAATACGGACTTCATTTTCAGCTACGACATTCCCCCCGATTTTATTGGCCAACCGAAAATGGAAATTGCGCTGAACGTCGATCGCGCGACCACCGTTTTGGGTGACCAAAGGCTTTTGGGGTTAGCCTTTGGGACGTTCGCTATCCGTTAATACACCCGGCAGAGCCTGCGAAATGCGCCGGCCTTGGTATAATCGGGTATTCGATTTGGCTTGCTTGTGCCTTTTCGTCCGGGAATCAACGGCACAGGTGGCCGCCCGCGTCTTGAAAAATCTGTAACAGAGGAGAAATAGAGGAGCCTCATGTCATGGATCCGTCGCGGAAACCACAACCCAGGTAAAACGACGCATCGCGCAACAGCCACCGCCGTCGCGGCACTCGGCCCCGGCCTATTAATAGTCCAGCCGATCCTGTTTTTCTGGCGAGTGCTGATTAACCCGCGGGCGCACATCCCTTACGACATTGAGGGATTTCATTTACCGCTCATTGCTTATGTTGCGCGGTGCTTGCGCGAGCATACCGCGCCGTTGTGGGACCCCAACAGCATGTGCGGGATGCCCATTCACGCCGATCTGCAGGCACAGGTCTTCTATCCGTTGACGTGGCTGGCGATTTTAGCGGGAAACCTCAGCCAGGGCCGCACCCTTTATTACTGGGTGGAATGGCTGGTTCCGCTGCATATGGTTCTGGCCGGTCTGTTTACTTTTCTACTGTTACGCAAGATGGGAATTTGCCGGCCAGCGGCATTTCTGGGCGCGAGCGTCTACCAACTAGGCGGTTACTTCGCATCGCAGACACAGCATTTGTGTGCGATCTGTACGGCTGCGTGGTTGCCGCTTGCGATCCTGGCGGTCTTTGAACTGCGGCTCGGGTTCCGGATCCGTTGGGTCTCGATGCTCTCGATCGCGCTTGCGTTAAGCCTGCTCTCCGGGTTCGCAGCCACGGCCCTGATCGTTGGCGGGGCGGTCCTGCTGGTGGTCGCGGCCCTCTTAATTACGCGCGAAGCAAATTGGCGAATCGTGCCGGCGGTGGCGGCCGGATGCGCCTATGCCGCGGCCATCGCGGCGGTCGAGGTGGTACCTCTGTGGACTCTGACGCACGCCAGCATTGCAGCGGAGCGCGCGCGCTGGCACATCTTAGGGGGCGGGTTGCCGCTCCCCGTGCTGGTGTCGCTGGTTTTTCCGGATTATTACCATATATTCGAGTGGCCGGCGCAATACAAGCTGCCGTATAACTTCACTTTTTTATATGCTTATTGCGGGATCGCGACCATCGTTCTGATCGCGCTGGCGCTTGTGGTGCGCAGCACTCGTGCCGCCGTGTTCTTTGTTCTGACAATCCTGAGTGTCTTCTGGATGCTCGGAGAAAGTACGCCCGTGTACCGCTCGGTTTACCTCCGCCTTCCGGAGTTGCTGCGGGGCGCACTGTATTCCGAGTACGCGCTGATGGCGTTTTGTTTTTTCGCCGGAATCACCGCGGCAATTGTGCTCGACCGATTTCGGACACGCGCGCCGCTGGCGATCTTATGGGGGGTTGCTCTGTTTACCTCGTACGACCTGATCCATACCGGCGCCGACCGCCCCATGAACACGGCCGAGGGCGGGTACAGATATCATTCGTTTTGGACTGAGGCAAATGAGGTCGCCGAAAACCTCCGCCCCCTCACGGCCGGGACCTCTCCGCCGCCGCGAGTGGACTACACCGACAACGGTTTCGCGCAGGGCTACCTCGGACCCGGGTTGCTGCGCCTGCCCACCGCCGACGGCGACAACCCGTTCATGCTGTCGAGGATGCTGCATCTTCGGCTTACGTTCGGCACCTGCCAAGCTTGGGAACGCCTGTGCGCAGCCAGCGTGAACGACATGCCGCTGCTGAGCATGATGAACGTGTCGCTCCTGGCGGGAGCTTCGCCGCTGAGCGCGGAAGCGGTAACAAAGGCCGGGGTGGAGACGTTGGAGGTAAGGCGCGGAATCAACCTTTACAAGAACCCGCGGGTGCTGCCACGTTTCTTCCTGGTGCCGCGCGTGCGCAGGTCGCCGAACGAAGCCGAGACATTTCGCATGCTTTCGCAACCTTCCTTCGATCCGTGGACCGAGGCCGTAGTGGAAGGCATAACGCAAGACCGCGCAGCGTTGGCCGCCGGAGAAGTCACGGTGCAGCGTTACACGGCGAATCGCGTCGAACTGGCGGTAACGGCCGCCGGACCGGCATTTCTCGCCACGTCCGAAGTCATGTACCCGGGTTGGGAAGCCATCGTGAACGGCGCCGCCCAGCCGCTGCTGATGACCAACGGGGCGTTCCGCGGCCTGGCCTTGCCCGCGGGAAAGAGCCAGGTAGTGATGGAGTACCGGCCCCGATACCTGCTGCTCTGGCTGACGTTGAGCGTTCTTTCGACACTGCTCGCTCTGGCAGCCATAGCGCCGGCCAAGGACGAATACAAAACAGCAGCGGCACGATGGCGCGAGTTTTGGGACGATTTACGCTTGCGCACGCAAGCGCGTCGGAACCGGCTGGCCGCAACAGTGATGCGCTGGGCGACTGTCGGTTGGCCGTGCCTGCTCTTCGTTCCCACCATCGTTCTGTTTTACTGGAAGATCTTGTTGACCAAGCAATTTTCGCTCTTGACGGAAAGCGAAGGTGTCAACCAGGCTTATTCCTGGCTACGATTCTGGATTTATAGTGTTCGGCACTGGACGCTACCGATTTGGGACCCGTATAGTTGGGCTGGCCACAGCTTTCCTGGTGAGATGCAAACGGCGGCGTTTTACCCTTTGCACTTGCTGCTCGCGCTATTTCCCTTGAATAAGAATTACGTACTTTCACCTTATTTGTACAACGTCTGGTGGGCCGGAGCACATTTGCTGGCAGCATGCTTCATGTACGTTCTCGTGCGCGAATTTGGCTTGGGCCGCTTCGCTGCATTCGTTGCCGGTATCTGCTTCGCGCTGGGCGGCGCGGTCGGCTCATTCGGGTGGCCTCATATGCTCGAGAGTTCCGTCTGGCTCCCCGTTATTTTTCTGTTCGTCCTTCGAGCCATGCGCATCCGAGATCGATGGCAGTGGATATCCAATGCGTGCGTCGGCGGACTCGCTCTCGGAATGTCGATTCTGGCGGGCGGTTTCCATATCGTAATCATGCAGTCGCTCTTGGTGACCTCGGCGATAATTTTCTATGCTGTCGCTTGCGGCCCTGCGACGAAATCACGCGAGCAGCACTGGCTTAAGTCCGGCACGATCGTCGCTATTGTCGTCCTGATCGGCGTCGCCGCGGGCGCGGTTCAATTGTGGCCATCCATGGAATATAGCGGCCGCGCGTTGCGTTGGATTAGCCAGGGTCCGCTGCCTGCCACTCAAAAAATTCCGTATGAAGACATGAACGACGCGCTGTTGCCCCAGGGGATCCTAACCCTCATTATGTCGAACGCCTTCAACGGAAACGTTGGAATGGGCGAGGTATCCAAACCTTATCTCGGCGTGTTTCCGCTCTTTGCCGCCATCATCGGCATCCGAAGAAACTGGCACAATCCCTGGGTGCGGTATTTGACCGGTTTGGGAATCGTAGTGCTGCTCTATTCATTCGGGCCGTTCTCATGGCTGCACGGAGTCCTCTACGCGGTTGTTCCAAAACTCTGGATGGCTCGCGAAGCGCCTCGCATGTTTTATCTATGGGATTTTTCGCTCGCAATCTTGGCTGCATTTGGAATCGAAACACTGTTTTTGCGAAAGCAGGAGGCCATCTGGCCGAACTTGAACCGTTGCCTCGCTGCTCTGGTCGCCATTTGCGCGCTTTGCCTGCTAATCCCTGGTATTTTTGGGAAACCAGATATCAGTTCCTGGGTCTCGCTCTCCATCGTGCTAATTTTCGCTTCCTATGCCTTGTTGCTCTACGTCGCGCGCGGAAATTCGGCCGCGTTCGCTCGATTTCTCATTGTCGGGCTAATTCTGTTCGATCTCGGCGCCTTCGATTGGACCGCGCGAAGTCTGGCGTCTGTAGCCAAATCCGGCACCAATCACTTGGACAGAGATATGAGCCTGCAAGGAGCCGCCAATTTCTTGAAATCCCAGCCTGGTCCATTCCGCGTGCAGGTTCTGTCTGATCCGCAGCCGAACATCGGCGACTTGTTCGCTGTATCGAGTATCGCCGGAGCCGGTGTGACGTTGCCGACGGACTTTGTGCGCATCATGGGGAATCGCGACCTGCTGAACGCTCGTTACTTGGTGAGGCCGGCCTCAGCCGGGGAGCCCGGGGCGATATACCAAGACGCGGCGTGGAAGATATACGAAAATCCGGCCAGTTTGCCGCGAGCCTGGATCGTACATAACGTAATGGTCACGGACTACGCAGGCAATCAACTGCCCCAATTCGATCCAACTCGAACCGCCCTCGTAGACAAGGCCTCGAACCTCAAGCTCGACCCAGCAGCCGCCGACGCCCGTGAAACTGTGAGCTTTTCGAGATTCGAGGCAAACCAGCTAGAGGTGAGCGTGCACGCTCAAAGCCGAGGTTTGCTGGTTCTCAGCGAGACCTTTTATCCTGGTTGGCATGCCAAGGTCCGGGGAAAGTCGGACGCCATCTACCAGGTAGACGGCGATCTTCGTGGAGTCCCGGTGCCGGCTGGCGACAGCCAGGTAATTCTCACATACGCACCCCTGTCTGTTTACGGAGGGGCAATGCTCAGTATTCTTGCCTTGATCGCAACGCTGTACTGCTGGAGGAGGTCCCGAAGAGCTCCCGCGTCCGTAACAGGCAGCAACCCGGCTCCGAAGTAACCGCGTGCTACAATTCGGGCGTTCATGAGTGAGGCCCTGCTTCCGACATCCTTGGTAGGTTCCTATCCCCAACCCGACTGGCTGATCGATCGCGCCCAGCTTTCGCACCGCTTGCCTCCGCGCGTCCGCGCCACCGACCTTTGGCGGGTCGCGCCTGAGTTTCTCGAAGAGGCGCAAGACGATGCCACCATCCTTGCGATTCGCGCGCAGGAACGCGCGGGTCTCGATATCATCACGGACGGCGAAATTCGCCGGGAGAGCTACTCCAACCGTTTCGCCACCGCGCTGGAAGGCATCGATCTGGATAATCCCGCGCAAGCGGTCGCGCGCTCGGGCAAGCTGAACTTCGTGCCGCGCGTCGTTGCGAAGATCCGCCGCAAGCACGCGGTCGAGGTTCGCGACATTCAGTTCTTGCGGGCCAACACGGACCGCCGCGTCAAGGTCACCGTGCCGGGTCCATACACAATGTCGCAGCAGGCCCACAACGATTTCTACAAATCCGAAGAAGAGATGGCGCTGGATTATGCCGCCGCCGTCAACGAAGAGATCAAGGACCTGTTCGCCGCCGGCGCCGACATCGTGCAGATCGACGAGCCGTACATGCAAGCCGTCCCGGACAAGGCGCGGCAGTTCGGTCTGCGGGCGCTGAATCGCGCGCTCGAAGGCGTGCATGGCGAAACCGCCATTCATCTTTGTTTCGGCTACGCAGCCATCGTGGCGAACCGTCCTTCCGAATATCAGTTCCTCACTGAGCTCGCCGATGCCCCTGTGAACTCGATCTCCATCGAAACCGCGCAGTCCTCGCTCGATTGCTCGGTGCTTGCTAAGCTCACCGGGAAAAACATCATCCTCGGCGTGCTGGATCTTTCCACCAATGAAGTGGAGACTCCCGAAAAGGTAGCTGCCCGGATTCGCCGCGCGCTTCCTTATATCAGCGCCGAACGGCTCATCATCGCGCCCGACTGCGGAATGAAGTATCTTCCATGCGATGTTGCCTTCGGAAAATTGCAGGCGATGGTAGCCGGAGCGAGCCTGGTCCGAGCGGAACTGGGCGACCGCCGGCTGGCCTCGCAAAGCGCCTGATTCATACTTCTTGTCCGTCCGCGGGCGCGGCCTGGGATTCCGGAACCCGCTCGATGTGCACATACATCGGACCTACGCCGAGTGTCCCCACCAGGAACCACGTAAAACGCCCCCCGCGATTCACCGTCTGAAACCGGGCATGTTCGCCGGGCGCGACGGTGAAATCCACATTCTTCCAGTTCCACGTGTTGTCCACTTGCAAACGATGACGTCCTGGTTCCACCGGCCGCGATATTTCCTCGCCGGTCATTAATTCACCCAGCCGCTTACCGTCCAGCTTCACGATGATCTGGCGTTGTTTGATATCGTCCGGCGAGGTTCGACTAACAGTGACGCGGGACTCCACGTTTCGAGTATAATGCGCGTGAGAGGTCATCATGAAAAAGTTCGCTCTTTCGATCCTTACCTTTCTTGCCGCGGCTGTCGTTCCTGCCTTTGCGCACCACTCCTTCTCGGCGGAATTCGATATAAAAAAACCAGTCACTCTAAAGGGCGTGGTGACGAAAATTGAGTGGATGAACCCGCACGCTTGGTTCTACGTAGACGTCAAAACCGACGCTGGCGTCGAACAGTGGCAACTCGAAACCGGCGCGCCCATCGAGCTAACGCGGCGCGGCTGGAGGAAGAACGACCTCAAGGTCGGCGATGAAGTCACAGTCGAGGGCCTCCGCGCCAAGGATGGCACGAACACGGCCAGCGCCCGCATGGTCACCTTGCCGTCCGGCAAGAAAGTATTTAGCGGCGCGGCCGGTGATGACGCCCCCGCTCCGACGCCTCCGCCCGCGACTCACGAATAGCACGGCGCGACTCGGGCCCGCCAGGTTCCGGATAGATCACGCGTTCCAGGAAAAGACCCGCGGCCGGAGCCGTCCAGGACGCAACATCCAGATTCGAATTTGTTTTGCCTTCGAGCAGGCAGGAAAAATCCTCCACCGTTATTTCTCCCAGGCCTAACTTCACCAGCGCACCCACCACTCTGCGCACCATTCGCCAAACGAAATGCGACGCAGAGATGCGGAAAACAATCAAATCTCCCTCGGTCTCGATTCCGGCATCCTCCACCACGACGATGGGCGATTCATCCGGGCGCGACTTGTCGTCGGCTCGAAATGCAATGAAATTGTGCCGCCCAATCAGCGTCCGCGCGGCGCTGGTCATCGCCGCGACGTCCAGCGGCTGTTTCACCCACCAGACAAATTTCTTGAAAAATGCCGTGCGCCGCGTCGAGATTTGATAAATGTAGGCCCGAGCAATCGCGTCATGCCGCGCGTGGAAGCTCGGCGCCGCCTCCGCCACATCCAGCAGGCACATATCGGAAGGCAACCGGCTGTTGAGGGCCTTCAAGATATCGTCGGGCTTCGGCCAGCCCCGCTGGTCCCCCTCGTTCCGCCGTACTCTAAGGTGCGCCACCTGCGCCCGCGCATGCACTCCCGCATCGGTCCGCCCGGCGCCTTGAATGTCGACCGCACCATCGAAAAAATCCTCCGCGGCTTTCCGCAGCTGGCCTTGCACGGTTCGAGCGTTGCGCTGTTCCTGCCAGCCGCTATACTTCGTGCCGTCGTATTCGAGGGTTAGTTTCCAACTTTTCAACTCACTAGTGTACCGTTGGAAGTGCGCCGCCAATGCTATGATGGAGCGCTTTGAGGAGGAAAAATGTTCAAAGATTTTCGCGAATTCATCATGCGCGGCAACGTCCTGGACTTGGCCGTAGCCGTGATTATCGGCGCGGCCTTCGGCAAGATTGTGACGTCACTGGTGAACGACATTCTGATGCCACCCCTCGGTCTGGCTCTCAAGAACGTCGATTTCACAAATCTGTTTGTCGATCTTTCCGGCGGAAACCACGCGACTTTGGCTGAGGCTAAGGCCGCCGGCGACGCAACCATCGCCTATGGCACATTTCTCAATAACGTCATCGATTTTTTGATCGTCGCGTTCGTGATTTTTCTCTTGATCAAAACCGCCAACAAACTGAAGCACGCTCCCGCGCCGGCGCCGCCGAACACCAAGGACTGTCCGTTTTGCCATACATCCATCCCGCTCGCGGCCACCCGCTGTCCAAATTGCACGTCCAATTTGGGGGCGGCTACAGCCTGATCTCGCAGCCTTCGTAGGCGCAGCAAACCTCCAGCTTCGAATCCAAGCTTCGCGCCAGCTCTTGCGCCTTCCGTTCCACACCGGCGATGAACTCGTCATCGTGCGACGGGTCGTGATGCGTCAGAAAGAGGCGGCGCACACCCGCGAGCACGGCCAACTCCACCACATACACGTACGTGCTATGGCCCCAGTGGCGCTTGGACGGATATTCCTGCGGTGTGTACTGCGCTTCGTGAATCACAACGTCCGCGCCTCGCATGTACTGGGCGTGACGGCGATCGCCCTCCTCGATAATAGACTCCATTTTCCGCGCCTCGCCTTCCCGCCAAATCCTTTCGCAATACGGCTCGTGATCGCACAGATAGCAGATACACCGACCCTCCGCTTCGATGCGGTACCCCAACGTCGGCGAAGGATGATTCATCTGCTGCGCTCGCACCCGGACGCCGTCCACTTCGTAGGTCCCTTCGCACAGATCTTCGTAATTGATCCGCGCGGCCAGCTGATCCAATTCCACGGGAAAATAATGGTGTTCCATTTGACCTGCCAGCACATCGCGCAACGACAGATGCGCGCCCTGCGGACCGTAGACTTTGAAGTGATTATCGGGCTTAAACAGCGGCGCAAAAAATGGAAAGCCTTGAATATGGTCCCAATGGGTGTGCGTCAGAAGAATGCTGGCCGAGATGGGGCCCGAAGCGCAGGCTAGCAGGCGATTGCCCAGCGATCGTGCGCCAGTGCCGCAGTCCAGCACCAAAACTGCGCCGGAGGGCGTGGTCAGTTCCACACAAGAAGTATTGCCGCCGAAATGGGTGGTGCCTGGCCCAGGCGCCGCAATGGACCCTCGAGTGCCCCAAAAACGCGCTAGCATGGCGCGGCCTGAGGTACGCCGTCCGCTTCTCTTTCCAGGAATTTGCGAACAATCGCGCCGATGGCCATGAATCTCTCCAGGTCCGCCGGCTTCCGGAAGTAAAACGAAGCGCCCAGTTGGCTGGCTCGAGCCCGATCCTGCGGCGAATCGGAAGAAGTAACCACGATCACGGGAACTTGGGCGCAGCGCCTGCTCTGCCGAATCCGCGCCAGAATCTCGTCGCCCGACCGCCTGGGCAGGTTCAAGTCGATCAGAAAAAGATCGGGACAAGTTTCCGACGGTTCCGCGTCAAGTTTTGCGATCAAATTCAACATCTCTTCGCCGTTTTCGGCGGACGTCAAACGATATGCGAATTTGTGGCGCCGCAGCGCTTCCTCAATCAGATACACGTCCGCGGCGTTATCTTCGGCAATCCAGATTCGATAGGGGCTTTCCGCCATCAGGCCGGCTCGCTCTCCGCCGGCTCGCTGTCGGCAAGCGTGAAGAAGAGGGTGGAACCCTCGCCCAGCTTCGATTCAACCCAAATCCGTCCATGATACCGCTCCGCCAACTTCTTACAGATGGCCAATCCGAGGCCGGTACCGGAGTACCGGGAGCCACTATGCAGCCGTTTAAAGAGTCCGAACACTTGATCCTTATATCGGGGCTCGATGCCGATCCCATTATCCCGCACGGAAAACTGCCAAACCCCGGTCTGAAGAACCGCGCCTATGTGGATGCGGGGCGGGTGGCTGCCCCGGGACTTGATCGCGTTTGATGGTGTAATAGGTCTCCTCGCGATATCCGTACAGCTCCATGATCAGCAACAGCGCTTCGTCGTAAGTGCCCTCGTTAGCGGTCATGGCGGAGGTGGCGCGGGGGCCCACTTGGTCCCAAATCTCACGCCACACCAGCGATGCCGGCTGGCCGAGCGCCCCAGGGATGTTTACCGCCTACGATGCTTTTATAGGCGTCGTTATAAAGATTGATCAGCTCATCGCCCCACCACGGGAACATGGGCTGGCGCGAGGTTAGGAGAATCCGCACGGAAGTCCGGAGCGCTTGCGGCCACATTTCGACCGGGCCCAGCGCGGTCCGCGACCAATCCATGGCACGCATGAGCCGGCCGAGTTCTCCACCGCCCGCCAGCAGGCCGGCCTCTAATGCGGGTTTGAATGATTCCTGAGGCATTCGTTCTTTTGGGAGTCTGCTTATTAAGAGATCTCCGGCGAGGTCAAATCGTTTCGGAGTTCTGTAACTTTTCCTAACGGGGCGGCTGATTTGTGACGGCGTCATCTAATCCGCAACTGCCTCGATGGTCTCGGGCGCATTGCCCTCCAGACGGTTGTTGACGAAGATGTAGGACGGCTGGTGACGCTGGCGAGCGCGGGCGATCAAGAGACGAAGCGCGTCGCGGGTTTCGGGGTTCGGATCCTGGACGTGGGCGTACGGGGTGAAGTTTGCGACGGCTTCCTCATAAGCGCGGCCTCGACGAAGCAGCGCGCGGGCCACATTGAACCCGGCTGTTTGAGCGTCCGGCAAACGCATTTGGACGCCGATCTCGGGCATGCGCGTCCAGGCGTTGAAGACGTGGGCGACCTGGTAGGCACGCAAGCAGGCGAAGTATTCGGGCGAAAGAAAATCGGGGTTGCGGATCTCGACGGCGAATCGGAAGTCGCGTGGCAGCGCGCGAAGGAACGGATCCAGTTCCTTGAGAAACGCGCCGACATCCGAGTAACATTGTTTGGCGAAGCTGCCAAACTCGAAAATCAGCGCGGCGACGCGCGGCCGATAGGGCGCCAGCAGATCCAGGAACGCGGTTTGAAATAGCGCGGCGTCCAGGAAGGAGGAGTTGTTGTCGCCCGCCCGGGGTCCATAGCGCGGATGCCGGGGGAACTGCTTTGCCGTGACATCCTCGGGCACTTTGAACGCAAATTGCAGCGTCGACGGCGTCGATCCGAACAGCTTGCGCCAGTAATCCGGCGATGGAAATTGATAGAACGAGAAATCGCCACAAACGATCGGAAATGTTTCGGCGTATTCGCTCAGGCACTCGTCGTTGAAACGCTTTTGCGAAAAACGGCCGCGCGTCAGGTAGCGACTACGCGAATAGATTTGCCCGAGCCAACCCTCATATTTCCAGGAACTGGTTCCGATGAAAATCTTTTGCTGGGCAAAGGCAGCCAGGCGGGCGCGCAGGCGCTCGCGATCGAACGACTGTGGCTCGTCAAAGAGCGACGCTGTTTCCAAGGGTTGGGAACGCTAATAAGCGTGCGCCACGCGATAGCCGTAGGGATCGGCGCCGGCTTCAATGACGCCATCGGGCGTAACGCGAATCATGACGGGCGCAGCGCCACTGGCCCATCGCGAACGAGTGCCCACCTTGTGCCCGCGGGCGGTTAAATCGGCCCCGACGTTGGGCGGAATACGCTCGTCCAGCAGCAAGTCTCCGCGATTCCAGGCATGATTGTCGAAGCTGGACACTAGGTGCCGGGTCTGGAAGCGGGGCGCTTCGACAGCGGCCTGCGCGTTATCGCCGAACTCGACGACGTTAAAAAGCAATTGGATCAAGCTTTGTTCTTGATTGTCGCCGCCGGGCGTGGACAGCGCGAGGAAAGGCTTGCCGGCCTCGGTGACAATGGTGGGGCTAAGCGTCACGCGGGGGCGCTTGCCGCCCTCCAACTCGTTCGGCGATCCGGGAACCAGGATAAATTGCTGGGCGCGCTCGGTGAGCGGAATACCGGTATCGCCGGCGATCACCGAAGGCAGCCAGGCGCCCGAAGGAGTGGCGGAGAACACGACGCCGTCCTTGTCGATCGCGTCGATGCAGGTGGTGTCGCTGGCCATCAGGGCGTCGTCGATTTTGGTGCGCGCGATGTCCATTTCGGTGGGATGCTTGCCGTGCTTTCCGTTAATCACGCCAGGCAGGAAGTCCATGGATGCCATGTGCCCGATCAGCTTGCGGCGCTCGACGGCATAGGCTTTCGACAGCAGCGTGTCGGCTGGAATATTGTTGAACTTCGGATCGCCGTAGTAGGTGTCGCGATCGGCGTAAGCGAGCTTCAACGCTTCGGTGAGGGTGTGAATGTAGTCGGCGGAGTTGAAGCCCATGGAACGGAGGTCGTAGCCCTCAAGAATATTGAGCGTCTCAATCATGGCCGGCCCTTGGGTCCAGAAGCCGGGCTTGTAGACCTTGTAGTTGTGATAGTCGGTGGCGACGGGCTCTTCCGGCTGCAGCTTGAACGCGGCCATGTCCTCATAACGCAGCAGGCCGCCATTGGCCTGCATAAATGCGTCGATACGGTGCGCGATTTCGCCGCGATAGAAGTAATCGGCTACGGCGTCAATCGCGGCAGTGCGGGAGGCTCCCGAGGCCAGCGCCTTCTTTTCAGCGGCGGCCATCCCTCGCAGACTGCGCGCGAGATTCGGCTGACGGAAGACCTCACCTGGCAGCGGGACGCGCCCGTCCGGGAGGAAAGTTTTCTTCGAATCGGGCCACAGATCGAAGAACCGGCGAGAACGCGCGATGGCGCCCGAGCGGGTTTCATCAATGGCCATGCCATCGGCCAATTCGATGGCGGGTTCGATTTCTTCGGAGAAGGACTTGGTGCCGAATTCGCGCAGAGCGACTAACCCGGATTCCACCATGCTGGGCACCAGAGCGGGAAGAATGCCCGCGACGGGAATGATGCCTTTCAATCCGCCCGGATCGAGCGTCAGGATTTCGCCCGGCTTGGGGCGGTGCTCCAGAAAGAACTTGGCGCTGGCGAGCTTGGGCATCGGGCCGACGCCCGCGATGGCATAGACCTTGCCGGCCTTGGTGCGAATCAGGATCGGCGCTTCGCCGCCCAAACCGAAGTGTGAGAACTCCGCTACCGAGGCGGCGAACATAGAGGCAACGCCTGCGTCCACTGCGTTTCCACCGTGGAAGAAGATGCGCATCCCGGCCTCGTCGGCGTACTCGCTGCCGGAGGCAAGAGCGCCCCGAGTGCCGCGAGCGGCATGCATCGTGGGAAGTTCAAAATCCTTGCGCTGCTGCGCGAACGAGGGGGAGACGCAAAGCAGGAGGGTGAGCAGGAGAACCGACTTGTGCTTCATAGGGCTGACCTTATTATAGCTTTGGGATTGGGGGCTGGGGATTGGGGATTGGGGGTCGGCGGGAGGGAGGCTGCGGCTTCACGAACAGAATACCAGTGGCAGCGGCAAAGCGAGAAAGAAATTCCCAACCATAGGGACGCGGGGTTCAGCGGCGATCGAAGTGGTCGCCGAGGCGGATGGTGAAACCGGGAATCAGATCCGACGCAAACTGATCGTTATCGTCGAGAATGGCGCTGCGATGGTCAGAGAACAGGAAGGCTCTTCTGGATTCGGGATCGAGAATCCATGATTCTCTGGTGCCGCACTTTTGATACCGAGCGGCTTTCTTCGTAAGTTTCTTGAACGTGTCGTTCTCCGAGACGATTTCGATTGCAAGATCCGGAACAAAGCGCTGCACCCGTTTGCTTTCTTCCGTCAGGGCCATCTTGTCCGGAACGAAGAACGAAACGTCGGGGCCGTGAGCGTTGCCATCAAAGTCGAATTCCTGTTCGGATACGACTTCACCGAGGCCGTGCTTATTGACGTTTTCGCATAGCAGCCGTATCAAGTAATCGCGAAGACGATTGTGTAAAAGCGTATTTCCCGACACGTCAACCAACTCCCCGTCCACCAGCTCGTGATTGAGCGCGAGCGCGTCCGGAAGCCGTTCGAAATCGTCGATCGTGAGGGGGCTGACGAGCGGCATAGGGTTATTTTAGCTCACCGCTCCCTGCGACCTATACAAGAGCAACCTGCTCGTCCTGGTGCTATTTGGAATGTGCAAGTTGCTGATTCTTTGTTCTTAGTTTTGCTAGTTAAGCAAGGTTCCGACACACGGAATGTACCAAAACTGTACCAGCGCCATTGAAGTGGTTATATTGCTCTTCGTTTGCTCTTCGATTTTGGAAGCCACTTCGCTTGCTTCGCGCGGCACTTCTAGCACGTGACCACTTTGGCAGAATTGAGAGCCGAGCCGCCACAGTGACCTTGAAGGTCCTATCAGGCCGTTAGCTTCTCGCCTTCCCAGTACGGATCGTGGAAGAACTTCCATGCGTTCCTGACGACTTCAAAAAAGGCAAGCATGTTACGCCATACAGCCGCACCCCACCCAAGTAAGATGGCCCCTTCAAGAATGTTCTTGGTGCAACCCGATATCAAAGAACTCCTGAAGTCGCATTGTGACCTCGGAGCCGCCCTGATGTTCGCCGGAAAGAGAATCCGTCAAGTCAGCCGCAGGCATGAGCACGATCCTGCGTTGCCGGTCCTGCGGACAGCGTTGAAAGAGGCTAGGGCGGTAGTGAGAAAAGCGGGGGAGCCATCCCACTAACTCAAGGAGGCATTTGAAAATGAAGATTCTTATTGCATTCATGTTTCCGATGCTAATTTTGGCTGGTGGACCGTTCGGGTTTGAAAAGGGCATGACCAAAGAACAGGTGATTCAATTGGTTGGACCAACGGCGGTCATCAAAAATGCGGACGATGAGCTGAACCTGAAAACCGCTCCGCATCCTCACCCGGCTTTTGAGGAATACGATCTTTTGTTCTCTCCTACTCAAGGCTTGTTAAAGGTTGTTGCAATCGGAGTGCAAATTCAAACAAACTCATTTGGTGAGAGTGTTAAGAGCAACTTCTTGACCATTCAGAATGGTATCTCACAAGTATACGGGCATCCTTCAGATTCGTTTGACTTCGTACAAGCAGGTAGTATTTGGACCGATGCACGAGATTGGATGATGGGGCTTCTTGGAAAAGAAAGAAGTCTTTACACGTACT
>Ga0209415_10011798_pt1 | contig 14673 bp, 13 predicted proteins | sample PeaSoiSIISIP2007_FD_187696 | JGI IMG/M metagenome (GOLD analysis project Ga0209415, IMG submission 187696) | Peat soil microbial communities from Weissenstadt, Germany - SII-SIP-2007 (SPAdes) (version 2) | ecosystem: Environmental > Terrestrial > Soil > Wetlands > Peat | place: Germany...
GTTGCGTAACGGTCGGATGCGGGTATCTGCGGTCATTTTCGCGGCAATCATGGCTGTGTCTCTCCGGCCTACGAGATAGTCCTATTTTCGTACCTTAATACCTCTTAAGAAAAAGTCAAGCCGCCTGTGCAACCGGATTTGTGTACGGCGGCCCACCGAGGTATTATAGTACCGAAATACTTATTTAGAGCTCATTGACTGACGTCGACTGTGCGGGGGAGATCGATGGCATTGTGCGTCCGACCGTCCGATCGATCGCAATTCAGAGCCTGCGCGGTTCGCGCAATATAGCAATCATGGCTGCCCAACAACGTTACAATGCCGCCGTCGACTTCCTGGACCGCAATGTTGAGGAGGGGCGCGGCGACAAGCTTGCGGTATGCGATCCGCAGCGGGCACTGAGCTATCGGCAACTCCTCGATGCCGCTGCGCGCGTGGGCCCTGCCCTCGCCCGCTTCGGCGTCGAGCCCGAAAACCGGGTCGCACTCGTGGTATTCGACTCGGTCGACTATCCGATTCTATTCTGGGGCGCAATCCGGGCCGGGATGGTCCCGGTACTCCTCAATACCCGTCTCACGGCCGATCAATATCGATTCCTGCTCGAGGATTCACGGGCCAAGGTGGTGTTGGTCTCCGCCCTGCTGCTGCCGCTGATCGAGGAGGCCGCCCGCGATGTTGCCACCCTCAAGACCGTCGTCGTCGTCGGTCCGGCACCATCAACCGTGCCGAATCTCGATGATCTGCTCGCGGCGGCAGCACCGGCGCCCGCCGCAAGCACGTTCGCCGACGAAGTGGCCTACTGGCTCTACTCCTCCGGTACCACGGGCAATCCGAAGGGCGTCATGCACGTCCATAGCACACCGCGGTATATCTCCCAGTTCGTCGGCCACGGCCGGCTCGGCATGCGCGAGAACGATGTCTGCTTCTCGGCACCGAAACTCTTTTTCTCCTACGGGCTCAGCAACTCGCTGATCGTGCCGATGGGTGTCGGCGCCACCGCCGTGCTCTGTCCCGATCATCCGACGCCGCAGGTGGTGTTCAGTCTGATGCGCAGGTATCAGGCGACGATCTTCTATGCCGTGCCGACGCTGTACGCATTGATTCTCGATGACCCGACGTGCCAGCCGGACAGCGGCTGGGTTCGCGTGCGGTACTGCTTCTCTGCCGGCGAGCCCCTGCCGGTGCATATTGGCGAGGCATGGCGTGAGCGGTTCGGCGTGGACATCGTCAATGGCGTGGGTACCACCGAAATGGGCCACCTGTTTCTGACCAACGTACCCGGCAAGGTCGAGTATGGAACCGCCGGCGTCCCGGTCGATGGCTACGAAGTGAAGCTCGTCGATGACGATAACCAGGATTTACCGGACGCAGGTGTCATCGGCGAGTTACTGGTTCGCGCGCCGACGGCTGCGCACGGCTACTGGAATCAGCGCGACAAGACGCGCAGCACGTTTCAGGGGGAATGGACCCGCACGGGCGACAAGTACGAGCGCCGCCCGGATGGCGTCTACCTGTACTGCGGCCGCAAGGACGACATGTTCAAGGTGAGCGCCATCTGGGTATCGCCCTTTGAGGTCGAGGCGGCGCTCACCAGCCATCCACTCGTGCTCGAAGCCGCGGTCATCCCCTTTGAAACAAAACAAGGGCTGCTGAAGCCGAAGGCCTTCGTCGTGCTCAGGGAGTCCTCTGGCGACGAACCGCCGGGGCGAGCCCTGTATGAGGAACTCAAGATCCACGTCAAGCGTTCCATTGGGCCCTGGAAGTATCCGCGTTGGATCGAGTTCGTGACCAGCCTGCCGCGCACCGCGACCGGCAAGCTGCAGCGCTACAAACTGCGCGAATGGAGCGAGAAGGCGGCCCAGCAGCCGCCCCCGAAGCGGCGCCCGCGCAAGATTCCACCCGCGCCGCTCAAGGGGCACTGAATGCTCGATCTGACTCACCTGTCATGGCCTTTCTTCAGTGACCCGCAGCGCGCCTTTGCACAGGGGCTCGCTGCGTGGGCCGGCGAGTCGGTCGAGTCGCAGCTGGTCCGCGGCAATGTCGATGAATCCTGCCGGCGCATGGTCCGGGCGCTGGGCGAGGCCGGATGGCTCCGGGCGTCAGTACCGCGGGCGTACGGGGGCCTGCACGATGTGCTGGACGTGCGGACGCTGTGTCTCGGCCGCGAGATTCTCGCGTGGCACGAAGGCCTCGCTGATTTCGCCTTTGGCATGCAGGGCCTCGGCAGCGGCTCGATCTCGCTGTTTGGATCCGATGCGCTGAAAGCCCGCTATCTGCCCCCGGTTTGTGCAGGACGGCAGCTCCCCGCCTTCGCGCTCTCCGAACAGGAGGCCGGCTCGGACGTCAGTGCCATGAACACGACTGCGGTGCCCGACGGCGCCAACCATGTTCGTATCGACGGCATGAAGACCTGGATCTCCAACGGTGGGATCGCGGATTTCTACATCGTGTTTGCGCGCAGCGGCGAAGCCCCGGGCGCGCGCGGGATCTCGGCATTCGTGGTGGACGCCGACAACCCCGGGCTGTCGGTTGCCGCGCGCATCGAGGTGATCGCCCCGCATCCGCTCGCGACCTTGCGCTTCGAGGGCTGCCGGGTTCCGATCAGTCACCGTCTTGGGGCGCCTGGCGCAGGCTTTAAGGTCGCGATGGCAACCCTGGACATCTTCCGCTCCACCGTCGCCGCGGCCGCTCTCGGGCTCGGTCGGCGCGCTCAGCACGAGGCCCTGCACCGCGCCGCGACGCGTCAGCTATTCGGTGGGCCGCTGGGCGATTTGCAGCTGACGCAGGCCGCACTGGCCGACAACGCGGCGGAACTGGATGCCGCGGCCCTGCTCGTCTACCGCGCCGGCTGGACCAAGGATAACGGCGCCGCGCGCATCAGCCGTGAATCGGCGATCGCCAAGATGTATGCGACCGAGGCGGCGCAGCGCGTGATCGATCGTGCGGTACAGCTGTTCGGCGGCAACGGCGTGCGCGTTGGCGTCAAAGTCGAGGCCTTGTATCGTGAAATCAGGGCACTGCGCATCTATGAAGGCGCCACCGAAGTTCAGAAGGTGGTGATCGCCCGCGAACTCCTGAAGTCACAGGCCGCTCCGGCGACGGTCGGAGGGAAGCCATGATCAGCGTTGCCGTCGCCGGACACATCGCCATCCTGAGTTTGAACCGCCCACCAGTAAATGCCATCAGCAATGAGTGGCTCGATGAGTTTCACGCACACCTCGATGCACTCGCAAAGCGGGCGGATTGGCATGTGCTGCACATCCGCTCCGAACTGAAAGTGTTCTGTGCCGGCGCCGACCTCAGCCAGATTCGCGATCGCATCGGCGCCGCGGACGGTCCGGACCGGATGCTCGCCTATGCGGCCGGCATACAGCGTTTGTACGCGCGGATCGACGCTCTGCCGCAGGTGACGCTTGCCGAGATCAATGGGGCGGCCATGGGCGGTGGGCTCGAACTGGCCCTGGCCTGCGATCTGCGGGTGGTCGCGAACGAGGCCAAACTAGGGCTGCCGGAGGTGCGTCTCGGTCTGTTACCGGGAGCCGGCGGCACGCAGCGGCTCAGCCGCCTCTGCGGCCGCGCGCTCGCGACTCGACTCATACTCAGTGCTGAGGTACTCGACGGTGCAACGGCCGCGGCCTTAGGCCTCGCACACTGGGCGGCACCGAGGCCGGGGCTGGCCGCACGGGCGGCAGCGATCGCCCAGCAGGTCGCGGCGTTGCCGCCCGCCGCGCTCGCCGCTTCAAAGAACTGCTTGGCCGCCGCTGGGGAGCCCGGCCGGGGCGGCTATTTCGATGAGCTCGAACACACGCGCCGGCTGCTCACGAATCCGGAAACCCGCCGGCGCGTCGAGGCATTCTTGGCCGGGACACTGGAACAAACTGCAACTGAGCATAAGGAGACAGGCCATGAGGCTTGACGGACAGACGGCGCTCGTCACGGGCGGCGCTTCGGGGATTGGCAAGGCAACGGCGCTGACGCTGGCGCGCAGTGGTGCATCAGTGATCTGTGCCGACGTGAACGAACAGGGAGCCGCGGAACTCGTGCGCGAGGCGGCGGCGGCGGGCCTCGCGATCGAGGCGGTGGCCATCGACCTCGCCGACCCGGAGGCGACGCGGCGCACCGCAGCCGCAGTGCTGACGCGGCGCGGGCGGGTCGATATTCTGGTCAACGGCGCCGGCTGGGGCGGTATCCAACCCTACATGGATACCCCGGCTGAGGTGATGGATCGGCTCATCGCGATCAACCTCGGTGGTCCGGTGCATCTGACGCAGGCGCTGTTGCCGCCGATGATTGCCGCGCACCGCGGCAAGATCATCAATATCGCGAGCGATGCGGGACGCGTCGGCAGCAGCGGCGAAACAGTCTATGCCGCCGCCAAAGGCGGCATTATCGCATTCACCAAGTCCCTTGCCCGGGAAGTGGCCCGCTACGCCATCAACGTCAACTGCGTCTGTCCCGGTCCGACCGATACGCCGATGCTGGCGACGCGCGCCGAGAAGCTGCGAGATGCGTTTCTGAAGGCTATTCCCTTCCACCGCTTCGCCAAGCCCGAGGAAATCGCCGATGCGATTCTGTTCTTCGCGAGCGGACGCGCAACCTATATCACGGGCCAGATCTTGAGTGTCAGCGGCGGGCTGACGTTCGCGGGTTAGCCCGGTGAAGCCGCACGCCGCGAGCGAGTTGCACCTACATCACAAAGAGGACGAGACCATGACCGCTACCGATACTCGCTTTCACCCGACTGGAGTCGATCTGCTGGAGTTTACGCCCAAGCACTTTCTCTGGCAGGTCGACGGCTCCGTCGCGACCATCACGCTGAATCGACCGGACCGCAAGAACCCACTGACCTTCGACTCCTATGCCGAGCTACGCGACACTTTCCGCAACCTTGCCTATACGCCGCGCGTAAAGGCAGTCGTGGTCGCCGGCGCCGGCGGCAATTTCTGCTCAGGGGGCGACGTTCACGAAATCATCGGTCCGCTGGTCGAGATGCAGCGCAAACACGACATGCCGGGCCTGCTGGCGTTCTGCCGCATGACCGGGGATTTGGTCAAGGCGATGCGCGCCTGCCCGCAGCCGATCGTGGCCGCCATCGACGGGATTTGCGCCGGCGCGGGCGCCATCGTCGCCATGGCATCGGATCTGCGCTATGGAACGGCGCGCAGCAAGGTCGCGTTTCTGTTTGTGCGTGTTGGTCTGGCCGGTGCCGACATGGGGGCCTGCAACATGTTGCCGCGCATCGTCGGTACCGGTCGCGCTGCCGAGCTGCTGTATACCGGGCGCGCCATGGACGGAGCGGAGGCGCTGCAATGGGGCTTCTACAACAAGGTTTCCGAGGCCGATGCGGTCCTGGCCGATGCCAAAGCGATGGCCAAGTCGATCGCCGACGGCCCGGTGTTCGCCCACGCCATGACGAAGAAATGCCTGCACCAGGAATGGAGCATGGGCATCGACGATGCCATCGAGACAGAGGCGCAGGCTCAGTCGATTTGCATGCAGACGAAAGACTTCGAGCGCGCTTACCTCGCCTTCGTGGACAAACAGAGGCCGGAGTTCGCGGGCAACTGATGCCGCGCTGAGGAGCTGCGGACCTAGGCGTCCGGCACGACCGCGGTTGCTTCGATTTCAACCTTGGCGCCGGCATCCACGAGTTCGCCGATCTGCACGACCGTCATGGCGGGGAAGTGCCGCCCCATGACGGTCCGGTAGGCCGCGCCGATTTCCTGCTGATCGCGCAGATACTCATCGTAGCTCTTCAGGTACCAGGTCAACCGTACGATATGCTCCGCTCGGCCGCCGGCCTCGGCGAGTATCCGCACGATGTTCTCCAACGCAAGCTGCACCTGGGTCGCGAGCGCAGCGTTCGGAATTCGCTGCGCCGCGTCCCAACCGACCTGCCCGGCAATGAATACCAAACGCCCTTGCGCCGCCTCGATCCCGTTTGCGTAGCCCTTCGGCCGCATCCAGTCCACCGGCTGCAGCACCGTATGCGTCATGGCAACCTCCTTCGCTACATGACTTCGCCACCGGCGATTGCGATGCTTTGGCCGGTGATCGCTTCCGCGCCCGGGAGACACAGCCAGGCCACGGCGTTGGCGACCTCCACCGGCTGCACGAGCCGGCCCTGCGGATTCAGGCGCGTCAGCGCCTCGCGGGCCTCCGGTTCGCTGCGTCCGGTTTGGCGCTGGATATTGGCGATGGTCTCGAGGACCAGGTTGGTCTCTGCGTACCCGGGGCAGACGGCGTTTACGGTGATGCCGCGCTGTGCCACCTCGAGCGCGAGCGCCCGGGTCAGTCCAATGACGCCGTGCTTGGCCGCACAGTAAGCGGCGACATAGGCGTAGCCACGAACGCCGGCGGTGCTGGCGACGTTTACGATGCGTCCGAATTTACGCTGCAGCATGTCGGGCAGCGCTGCCCGAATGCCATGGTAGGTACCGGTGAGGTTGACCGCGAGCATCGAGTGCCACAACTCGGCGGAGGTTCGATGCAGCGGCGCACTGTGCGCTTGACCCGCGTTATTGATCAGGATGTGCACGGATCCGAAGTGCATCGTCGCCACTTCGAAGGCGCGCGCAATCGCCTCGGCATCGGTGACGTCCGCGCAGACCGGATAGGCTGAATCGCCGAGCGAAGCCGACATCGTATCGAGCAGCGCGCGATTCCGGCCGAGCAGCGTGACGCGAGCGCCTTCATGCACCAGCCGCGCGGCAATCGCCGCACCAATGCCCCGCCCGGCTCCGGTCACCAGTGCATGGTGTCCTTCGAGTAGATGCCGTCCAGGCGCGGCCGAATTCGCCGTGGACACTGTCATGCGCCGCTCCCGTGCGCAGCGGCGAGCGAGGCGAGCAGGCGCCGCGCCAGCGCGCCAGCGACGACCCGACGGTAGCTTGCTTGCGTGAGCGTGGTGCGCATCGGACACACCTGCCTTTGCACGAGCTTATCGAGTTCAGCGAGAAGCGGCTCCCGCACCTCCCTCCCGCGGAGTGCCGCGGTGCCCTCGATCAGCAGTGGCCGAGAGTTGGTGCCCGTGAGCGCCACCCGCAGCGCCGACAGCCGGCCGTCCGCGAGTTCAAGCGCCACCGCAACGCCGGCCAGCGGGAAATCGAATGCCCCCCGGATCCTCACCTTGGCGTAGCTGCAATGCACAGGCCCCGGCGGCAGCGTGATGGCGGTCACCAGTTCGCCGGCGGCGAGCCGCAGGTGGGCGCGCCCGTCCTCAGCGTACAGGTCCGGCAGGGCGGTGCGACGGCGGCCGGCAGGCCCGGCAATCTCCACGTCGGCGCCGAGAGCGAGCAGTGCCGGTGCAAGATCGCCGCTGAAGGCGGCATGACAGCGCTCGCCTTCCGGTGCTACATGGCAAATCGTGCCCCCATACTTGAGACAAAAGCCGTTGGACGCGCGCCACCATTCGCTCTGGTTATAGTAAATGCAGCGGGTATCGAGGCACAGATTGCCGCCGACCGTCGCAAGGTTGCGGTGGCCCGGTGCGGCCACGGTGAGCGCGGCCTCGCGAAGTGCCGGATAACGCTGGCCGATAATCGGATCCGCCGCAAGTCTTGCGATGCACACGCCCGCACCGATGCGCGCCCCTTCTGTTCCGCAACGCAGTTCGCCCAGCTCGCTGATGCCGGTGAGATCGACGAGGGCGGGGGGCACGCCCAGGCCGCGGCGCAGGTTGACGATGAGATCAGTGCCGCCGCCCAGATACCGCGCGCCGTGCCGAGTCTGGCAGGCGGCAACGGCCTCTTCGATGGTCCCCGGGCGCAGAACGCTGAAAACCGGCATTGGCGCGGTCATGGCTTGCCCCCGCTGAGCGAACGGCGCCGCGCCTGGCGGCGCAGGTTGACCAGCGCCTCCATCAGTCGATCAGGGGTAACCGGCAACACGTCCATCTCCACGCCGACGGCATTGGCGACCGCGGCGACGAGCGCCGGGGCGAAGCCGGCGAGCGCTCCCTCGCTGGCCTCCTTGGCGCCAAAGGGCCCGTTCGGATCGATACTCTCGACGATCTGGACGTCGATGGGTGGAGATTCAACGATCGTCGGCACACGGTATTCGAGGAGACTCGCATGTGCCGGCAATCCATCCAGATAGCGGGTCTCCTCGTATAGCGCCTGACCCATAGCCATCCACACTGAGCCTTGGATCTGGCCCTGCACCGCCAGGGGATTGATGGCATAGCCGCAGTCGAGCGCAACCCACACCTTGTCGACGGAGATTTGGCCGGTGGCTTCATCGATGCTCACCTCGACCACCTGCGCACCGTAGCTGAAACCCATGGTCGAGCCCACCGCGCCGCCTCGATGCTTACCGCCCTGATACTCCGGCGGGCAGGTGAACGTACCCTTGACTGTCAGCGTGCCGCGATCCACGAGCGCTTCCTTGACCACCTCGGTGAACGTCATCGCGGCCTCCGGAACATCCAGACCTTGAAACACCCCGCCGACGCACTCGACCGCTTCCGGCTTCAGCCCCATCTTGCGTGCGGCCGCCTCGATGAGCACCTGTTTGAGCTTGCGCGCTGCATCGATCGCCGCGTTGCCGACCATGAAAGTGATCCGCGACGAATAAGCGCCGTTGTCCTTGGGCGTGATCGCACTGTCGGCGGCGATGACCCGTATCCGATCGAGCGGCAGGCCCAGAGTCTCTGCGACCGTGATGGCCACCATCGTCGAGGAGCCCTGCCCAATATCCGCCGCACCGGTCAGCGCCGTGATCGAACCGTCCCAGTCGAGCTTGACGTTCACGACCGCGTGCGGCTCGCCGGTCCAATGGATCGGCTTCGCCGAGCCGCTAACGTAGTGCGAGCAAGCCATGCCGAGACCCTTGCCGGGTGGCAGCCGGCCGCGGCGCTCGCGCCAGCCGCTTGCCCGTTCCACCAGATCCAAACACTCGCCCAAGCCGTAGCTGCTGACCATGAGATCGTTCAGGGTCCGCGTCGGCGCGTGCAGCAGATTGCGGCGGCGCACCTCGAACGGATCGAGGCCAAGCTCACGGGCCATGCGGTCGAGCAGCACTTCAAAGCTATGGCGTGTATTGACGCCGCCATGGCCGCGCATGGCTCCGCATGGCGGCAAATTGGCGTAGACGCGATAGCCATCGTATTTGACCGCCGGGATGTCATACAGACCCTGCAGCAACGCGCCGGCGTAGAGAATGGTGACGATACCGTAGCCGGCATACGCGCCGCCGCGCTGCACGAGCTCGCACTCGCAGGCAGTAATGCGCCCATCGCGCTGCAGTCCGAGCTTGAGGCGGACGGTCGTCTGCGGCCGCGCACGGTGCGTGAGGAAATTTTCCTCGCGCGTGAGTTCCATGAGCACCCGCCCCTGGGCAGCACGCGCCAGTAGTGCCGTCACAATCTCGAAATTGAGCACCTCGACCCGCGCGCCGAAGCCACCGCCGATGAACGGCTTGATGACGCGAATCTGGGACTCGCTCATGTCCAGACAGTGCGCGAGCATCATGTGCAGATAGAAGGTGACCTGTGAGACGCTCTGCATCGTCAGCCGGTCGGTCAGCGGATCGTATTCGGCCAGTGCGGCGTGGGGCTCGATCTGCGCATGGTTGACCTCGGCGCAGTCGAAGGTAGCCTCGCGAACCAAGTCGGCTGCGGCAAAACCCGCAGCTGGGTCGCCGAACACGTGATGCACGGCCCGCTCCAAATTGTCCGCTTTGTTGTCGTGCAGACGCACCGCGCCAGGGGCCCGCGCGCTCGCGGAATCAAAGTAGGCGGGGAGTTCCCGCACTTCGAACTCGATCAGACGCAACGCGCGCTCGGCGGTCTGCGCGTCGATGGCCGCGACGGCCGCCACCGGCTCGCCGCGGTAACGCACCTTGTCGTGAGCCATCGGGAACTCGTTCATCGACACCGGCAGGACTCCATACGAATGACGGCAGTCCGCCCCGGTCACCACCGCGACGACGCCCTCGAGGCTGCGCGCACGCTCAACGTCGAGACGCAAGATCTCTCCGTGGCTCACCGGACTGCGGAAGATCCGGCCGATGAAAGCGCCGCGATGCTCGAGATCCGCGGTGTAGCGCGCCCGCCCGGTCACTTTGTCGATGCCGTCGATTAGCGGGACGCCGCGCCTGATCTTCGCGTCGGATGTCATCGCTGCCGCCTAAGCATCGGCGTCGGCCGCGGCGCGGACCGACTCGATGATTTTGACGTAGCCGGTACAGCGGCAGAGATTGCCGCCTAAGGCTGCGCGGATTTCATCGTCGCTCGGCGCCGGCCGGCGCCGCAGCAGACCTTCCGCCGCCATGATCATCCCCGGGGTACAAAACCCGCACTGGGTGCCGAGCTTCTCGTGAAAGGCACGCTGCAGGCGATGCAGCCGACCGCCGGCCGCGAGCCCCTCGATGGTCTCCACGGAGCGGCCGTCGCAACGGATCGCAAGCGTAATGCAGGATGGCACCGCCTCGCCGTCGAGGAGCACGGTGCAGGCGCCGCACTCGCCGCCGTCACAGCCGGTCTTGGTTCCCGTGAAACCGACGGTCTCGCGCAGGTAGTCAACGAGCAGCTGATTCTCAGCGACCGCGTCCTCGCGCCAGCGCCCATTGAGCCGCAGGCGCAGGATGCGCTTGCTGAGGATGGGTTGCCCGACTTCGCCCATGTATCCTTCCTGACGACGTGGCCAAATTTGTCTACACGATGCCCATAAGGTATTATAGTACTAAAATACGAATATATATTCTATAATTTTCCGGAACAGCGCGCTGAAATCGCTGAGCCGCCATGAACGATCAAGGTACAGGTTGCAACATTGAAGGGGACAGAGAGAATATTTCATGAAACGGGCCGCCACTCGAACTAAGACGCAATCTCGTTCGCCCGCACCGGGTGCGCCATTCGCAACGCGCCCGGGCGAAACGGCGCAGCTGGTGGGCACGCTCAAGAAGACCTTCCTGCTGCGCCCGGCTCGCCGCGACGACATGGCCGCCGTGACGGACCTCGACGAGCGAATCACCGGGCTCGCGAAGCCGGCGCACTGGCTCGAACTTTACAAACGCCAGAAGAAGCCCGGCCAGGCACCCGGGATCTTCCTGGTCGCCATCGATAAGGATGCTGCGGGGCGCCTACTCGGTTTCATCGTCGGCGAGATTCGCGCCTGGGAATTCGGTTCGGCGCCCTGTGGCTGGGTCTACGCCTTGTCGGTTGAACCCGACTCGCGGCTTCTCGGCGTAGGCGAGGCGCTGCTCGAATCCATTGCCGGCGAATTCCGCAAGGCGGGCGTCGGCAAGATGCGCACCATGGTGACGCGCGACAATCTCCTGCCCATGCTGTTTTTCCGCGGCGAAGGCATGATGGCCGGACCCTATACCCAATTGGAAAAGGACCTGGGTTGAAGCTACAAATCGCAAGCCGCTTGGCGATCTTTGCCGTGCTTGAACTAACCGAGCACTCCGAGCGGCAGTTGACGGTCGCCGAGATCGCAACCCGGTACGGCGTCTCGACCCACCACCTAGCCAAGGTCATGCACGAGCTGGGCCGCGCCGGGCTCGTCCGTTCAGTGCGCGGCGCCGGTGGCGGTTACCAATTCTGCGCCAATGCGCGGCGCACGACGCTGCTCGACATCATTGAACTCTTCGAGGAATTCGGACCTCAGGGACCCGATGCCAACGAGCCGGGCGGCGGCACCGGCGAAGCCGCCGCTCTCGACATCGTGCTCGGCGAGATCGACGAAGCCGTGCGTGCAACCTTCGGCTCCATCACGATCGCGACCATGCGCCGCCTGATCGAGCGTGGCCGCGTGCCGCCTGTCGCCACCGGCCGGCTGGGCAGCTGAATGATCGCGCAGCGGATCCGGCACGCCAATCCGAGGGCGATTGACCAGTCCAACGGCGAAAAGCGCGGGTGAAGCTGCTGCCGCAGGAGAATCCCAGCAAATACGTAACTTCGCTGACGCTGTGTTGCGGCTCGCTGAGATAGGCGAGTGCCAATGCATGCCTCGTATCGTCCAAAATTTCCTTGAACGTGGTACCGGCATCGCCGAGCTTCCGTTGCAGCGTGCGCGCACTGACGTTCAGCAGTTCAGCGACGTCCTCCTGAGAAGGTTCACTTTCCTGCAGCTGCTGCTCCAGCACCTCGCGTACGCGGGCCTCGATGTTGTTGCGTTCCATCCGCGCGAGATACTGATTGGCGATGGCATCGTTGTGCCGGGCCAGCTCCGGGTTGCCGCCCTCCAGCCGTTGCTCGATGCTCGCGCTATCGAAGATCAGCCGATTGTGCTCGGCATCGAACCGCAGCGGGGCCCGCAACAGTACTTGAAAATCCTCGACCACGGCCGGTCGCGGCCTTCGCAATTCGACCAAGAGCGGCGAGTACTCCCGCCCTGTCAACGAGCGGCACATCCGAAGAAATGCGGCGACCAAGGCGTCGACCGACTCGATGGGCACAATCGTGGTGGGTTCTATGAAGAAATGATACTCGGAGCCACACTTGTAAAATCGGTACTCCACGGCGTCGCTGACCAGGTGGCAGTATCGTTGAACACGCTCGAAGGCTTCCTTCAATGTCGAACTGGCGCTTAGGCCATAGCCCAGCGCATGGAACGTGGTGTGCTTGATGTGGCTCGCCACTTTTAGGCCGAACGCCGCATCGCCGGTCGCCGCCAGGGCAAGGCGCCACAGGCGTGCAGTCTTGGCCAGCGTGCAGCGCGCGTTCGGTCCATCCAGAGCCTTGAGATCGAACCCCGCCTCCGCGAGAAGCGCGGAACCATTGCAGCCCGCGGCATCGAGCGCTCGGACGATGGACTTGACCCAGGTGCCCAAAATGAATCCACGACTCGTTGCGGTATGTTTCCGCATTGCTGTCTCGACCTCCCGACTGCATCCCGTCAAGCTACGCCGCCAGGAGAGCAGCTTAGCGCCAAACCGCTTGAGCGTCGATCGTATTAGCGTTTGCAAGGCTTGCGCCGCTTGAGCTATATGGCGTCGACGGTCAACAGGTTGGCGTGTGAGGTGCTGCGTCCACGCCGGTTTTCCGTAAGCTCCACTCAGGGAGGCCTGCATCCCAGGGAATGCAGGCTCGAATAACCAAAACGGATGAGAGGATGATATATGACAGATCGAAACTTCGCCTCGCGACCGGTCGCGACTTGGCTTCTGGCCGTTTCCGGCACCATCACGGGCTATGCGAGTTGGGCGCAGGACACCGCGAGCCAACCCACCCTGACGGAGATCATCGTCACCGCGCAGAAGCGCGAGCAGAATTTGCAAGATGTGCCGATTTCCGTCATCGCCTTATCCGGCCAGCAACTCCAGGATGCCGGCGTCACCGACATCAAGAACTTGACGGCGCTGACGCCGGGCGTGACCACCACTTCCACGACCTCCGAAAACGTCACGACGGTGCGTATTCGCGGCATCGGCACCGTCGGTGACAATCCCGGCCTGGAGTCCTCCGTCGGCATCGTGATCGACGGCGTTTACCGCCCCAGGAACGGCGTCGGCTTCGGCAACCTCGGAGAAATCGACCGCATTGAAGTCCTCGAAGGTCCGCAAGGCGAATTGTTCGGCAAGAACAACGACGCCGGTGTCATCAATATCATCACCAAGAGACCGTCGACGACCTTTGGAGCGACCGCGGAAGTCACGTATGGGAATTATAACGACCGGGAAGTATCCGGGTCCGTCACCGGTCCGGTCGGCGGCATATCGGCATTCCGCCTGTACGCCGACTATCACAGGCGCGATGGCTTTTCCGACGTGGATACCGGCCTCGGCCCGAACACGAACGGCACCTCCAACGATCGCAACGCCTACACGGCACGGGGTCAATATCTGATCACCCCGACCGACGACGTGAGCTTCTTGGTTATCGGTGACTATTCCAAGCGCAATGAGAACTGCTGCGATGCCGTTCCTGTGGCGAACGGTATATTCTCCGGAGTCATCAACGCGATCGCCGGGACGCCGGTTCTCGGGGGTCAACCCGGCACGGTCGGCATCGGGACTCCGCCCCTGACGCCGTTCAACCAACGGGCCTGGGCCAACCAGCCCATCACCCAGCGGATCCGCGATATGGGTCTCTCCGGTCAGCTCGATTGGGATCTACACTTTGCCAAGCTCACTTCGATTACCGCGTGGCGCGACAACACCGTCGTGTCAGGCACCGATCTCGACTATACGGGCATCGACATCCTGCAAAGTCCCGGCAACCTCGGCAATCAAACCGACTTCAAGCAGTTCAGCGAAGAACTCCGGTTAGCGGGCAAGAGCGGCCCATTGGACTGGTTGGTCGGCGGTTTTTTCTCGAGCGAAAGCCTCACTCCTAACACAACCATCTACGCCGGCAACAATTTTGAAGAGTACGTCGGCGCCGCGGCGTCGGCAACCGTCGGACCGCCGAACCCCTTCTTGATCGCCGGTTTCACCGGCAATGCCCCCGGCGGCACATTCCTGCCCGGCGTATCCGGCGAGCAAGATCAGTACCATCAATCGTCCAAGAGCTATGCGTTCTTCACCAACGAGACCTACAGCATCACCCAGGCTGTGGATCTGACCGCAGGTCTGCGATATACGTCGGAGAAAAAGACCGTAGCATCGAATTACGCAGATCCGGACGGGGGCGCAGGGTGCGGACAATTATTGACGTCTCCGGGAGTCGGAGGGCTGAATCCGGCGAGTCCCGAGTACCTGTTTTTGCTCGGATACGGGTGCTCG
>Ga0209415_10011799_pt1 | contig 14673 bp, 14 predicted proteins | sample PeaSoiSIISIP2007_FD_187696 | JGI IMG/M metagenome (GOLD analysis project Ga0209415, IMG submission 187696) | Peat soil microbial communities from Weissenstadt, Germany - SII-SIP-2007 (SPAdes) (version 2) | ecosystem: Environmental > Terrestrial > Soil > Wetlands > Peat | place: Germany...
CCCAGCCAGCAGATGCGGCTGCCCAGCGTGATCGCGCTGAAGGACTACATCCCCTCGGCGCGGCGGCCGGCGTTCACCCGGTTCAACGTGTTCCTGCGTGATGCCTTCACCTGCCAGTATTGCGGGGAGCGGTCGCCGGCGCATGACCTGACCTTCGATCACCTGGTGCCGCGCTCGCGTGGCGGGCGCACCACCTGGCAGAACGTCGTCACCGCCTGCGGCGACTGCAATCTGCTGAAGGGGTCGCGGCTGCCGCGGGAGTGCCGCATGTTCCCGCGCGCGAACCCGCGCCAGCCGACCACGTGGGAGCTGCAGGAGACCGGGCGGGCGTTCCCGCCCAACTACCTGCACCAGAGCTGGCGCGACTATCTGTATTGGGACACCGAGCTCGAGAGCTGAGGGCCCGACCTGCAGCGTCGGTGTGGCGGGATCTCCGCCTTGGTCGGCTGTGTGTCCCTTTCGTCACGGCCTGGCTTGTTTCGTCCATGACGTGGGGAGGGCGCTGGCGTGCCAGCCCCGCGCGTCAGATCCGTTCGCTGAGCGCGATCGCCGCCCGGCAGCCGGTCTTGATGACCGCACGCAGCAGGCGATAGGCGGGGGCCTGCTCGGCGCCATGCGCCAGGCCGGTGTCGCGGTGCTCGAGCTCCTCGTCGCGGAATTGGCTGATCGTGGCGCGCAACGCCGGCTCGGTCGCGTCCAGGGCGGCAAGCTGCTTCTGGTAGTGCGCGTCGATCGTCTCCTCCACCGCGACGGTGCAGGCCATCGCGCTGCGCTCGCCCAGCGCCGCGGTCAGCGCGCCGAGCGCGAAGCCGGCCAGGTGCCAGATCGGCAGCAGCGCGGTCGGCCGCACGCCACGGTCCGCGATCAGGGCGTTGAATGTGTCGAGGTGGTGCTGCTCCTGCGCCAGCATGTGTTGCAGCAGGTCCGCCTTGCCCCGCGCGCGCAACGCGGCGAGCTGGCCCTGGTAGATGCGGACCGCGGCATACTCGCCGGCGTGGTCCACCCGGATCATGCGCGCCACCGACGCCTGCGCCGACGGATCGCCTGGCAGATATGGTTGCGCTTCGGTCATCGTCTGTCCCGCCCACTTCGCCACAGCCCGCCGGCCAACAGCACCGCGAAGGCCGCGGCGAAGAGCAGATTCATCGCCGCCGCCGACACCGGCAGGCCGGGAATCAAAAAGCTCGGCGAATCGCATGGTTTCGCCGCCTGTGCCGGCATCGCCTTCAGCATGTCGGCGATGGACCCGCCGCCGAATGTCGGCGCGGCGCATTCGGGCAGCGGACTGGGCCAAAAATGCTGCTCGACGCCGACATGCACCGTGGCGAGCGCCGCGTCGGCCAGCGCCGCCAGCACCGCGAGCCACAGCAGGATGCGCGCCGCGCCGCGCGGCAGCACGGCGGCGACCAGTCCCAGCACGATGATCACGCGATAGGGCCAGCGTTCCCACAGACACAGCGCACAGGGCGCGAACCCGCCCCAGTGCTCCGATAACAACGCGATGCCTAGAGCGAGTCCGGCGGCAATGGCAGTTGCCAGCGCGATGGTCCGGGTGGCCGGTACGGTCATGCGCGGCATGTGCACGCGAACGGAACCCGTTGCAAGCAGCGCCCCGGTTGCGGGGAATTCACGCCTTGTTTACGATCGCCGCGGGGCGCGGGAACGGGAGGAACACAAGCATGCAACGCATTCTTTGGGGGCGGGCCACCTCCAGCAACGTCATGAAGGTGATCTGGCTGCTGGAGGAGCTGAACCTGCCGTACGATCGGATCGATGTCGGCGGCTCGTTCGGCAAGACCGATACGCCGGAATACCGCGCGATGAACCCGACGGGCCTGGTGCCGACGCTGCAGGAAGACCATTTCACGCTGTGGGAGAGCAACGCGATCCTGCGCTACATCTGCTCGGCACATGCGCCGGACAGTCCCTTCTGGCCGCGGAAGCCACATGCCCGCGCGAATGTCGACCGCTGGATGGACGCGCAGCAGACGGTGCTGAACCGGCCGATGTCCGCCGTGTTCTGGGGCCTGGTCCGCACCCCGGCGGAGCAGCGGGATGCCGCGGCGATCAAGCAGGCCGTGATCGACACCACGCGCGTCTGGCAGATGGTATCCGCGCAGCTTGCCCACCACCCCTATCTGGCCGGCGATGAACTGACCCTGGCCGATTTCCCCTGGGGTCCGCATCTGCACCGCTGGTTCAACATGGCGTTCGACCGGCCCGAGGTGCCGCACCTGCGCGCCTGGTACGATCGGCTGCTGGAACGGCCGGTCTATAAGGAATATCTCGCCGGCCCGGTGGTGTAGCTCGCGGCAGTGTGAGGCGTCCGGGATAGGGCCAGCCGTCGAAGGTTTGACCCCTCGGGCTGCTTATGTTTGTGCCAGCAGCGTGCGCCAGTCGCGCGTCGGCGCAAAGCCCAGTTTTTCGCGCGCCTTGCTGCTGTCGTACACGCTGGCGGTGGGATCGTCCGCATAGAGGTCGGGACGCCGCAGCTCCGGCATAGTGCCCCAACGTGTGTGCAGCCGCTGCAGCGTCGGCTCCTCGCACAGTGTATTTGGCGCGCCCAGGAAGAAGGTGTCGAACGCGGTGTCGAGTTTCACCGCGGCGACGGTCGCGGCGGCAACGTCGGCCGGGGCGACGTAGCACCACATGTCGCCGTGATCGAGGGCGCGCCGGGCTGCAAGGTCGGCCTGCGTGATCGGAAACATCACCCATGTCGGGCGCAGAATGACAACGCTGGGTCCACCGGCGCGCCGAAAGCCGGCCGCGATCGATTCGCCAAGCTGTTTGCTCAAACTGTAGGCGTCCTGTGGTTCGAGCGGATGGTCCTCGTCGATCGGCAGGTAGCGGGGCGGACGCACGACGCGCTGGAAACATTGCCCCACCGCACATTCGCTGGAGAAAGACACCACCCGGCTGACGCCGGCGCGCGTAGCGGCGTCGAACACCATCCAGGTGCCGCGCGTGTTGACCTCGAAGATGTCGGCCTGCGTGTTGCCGCGACTGAGCAGCGCCGCAGTGTGGACGACCGCGTCGGCGCCGGCAAACGCCGCGGCCAGGCAGTCCGCGTCGAGGATGGAGCCTTGGATAAAGCTGGGGTCATCCGCCGCTGGTGTGCGGTCCAATCCGACCACATCGTAGCCCGCGGCCTTCAAGGCCCGGGTTATATACCGGCCAAGTCGCCCGTTGCTACCGGTCACGGCCACGCGAGCGCCTGATGTCGGGCTCATCGAGGCCTGATCCGTAAGGTGCGGCGCAGTCGGTATCGCGTCCGGTATCGCATCCGCGATGGTCTGGTCATTCACGATCTCCTGGAGGCCGGCACGTCATAACGGGTTCGGCTTGCGGTGTATATAATCGATCGTTCTCGTCAGGCATCGGTTGCGCCACCCATCCTCGCGCGCCACAGCGTGTGGAACGTGCCGATGGAGCGCTCCCAAAAGGGCGAAAGCAGCAGATTGTCCGCAATCGGCGAGGCGCGGCCGCGCTGCATCCATTCGATCGCGCGTTTGTCCTCGACGCGCAACTGCCGCCAGAACGCCACCATGTCGTCGCGGGCCGGGCGATGCGCGTCATCGTCGGCGGCTTCGCCGACCAGGTACCAACTGGTCCGCCATTCGCAGCGATCGACCGCCAGCGGCACCCAGATGGTACGGACCCCGAGTCCGCCGAACAAAGCTTGCTGGCAGTTGGGGAACAGATAGGTCAGATTGTCGCCGCGGCTTGCCGCAGGGTCGTACAACGGCACCAGGGGGGTCTCGCTGCGCAGGGCTGCATCCGCCTCGGTCGCGAAGCCGAACATCGCGCCCCGCGCCACTTCTTTGAAGGTGGGCTGCGCCGCGTCCAGGCGCGCCGGCAGTTTTTCGTGCACGAACGGCTCGTGGTAGTTCTCGATCGACGCCTCGATGGCCAGCTTCCAGTTGGCTTCTATCTGGCCTGTCTCGTAATGGGCCAGCCGAAGCGTGGTCATGTCATAGCTCTGCCAGAGCGCGGTCAGCGGCGCCACGTGGTCTTCCAGCGACGGCGCCGTGCCCGACAGATCGATCCAGACGACATCGCTCCAGACCCCGCAGCGAACCTCGCGCAGGCCGAGTTGCGCGCGATCCAGAGCATCCGCGGCAGGCACGCGCTGGCCGTCCCAGAGCGGCGTCGCACGCAGCGTGCCGTCGAGACCATAGGCCCAGCCATGGTACGGGCAGCGCAGGGTCGGCTGGCCTTTCACCGCCGTGGGCACCACAAGTGACGCGCGATGGCGGCAGACGTTGTGGAATACCCGCACCGCATCGTTACGGTCGCGCACCGCGACCAGGGGCAGGCCGGCGGCCTCGACTGGGATCTGGTCTCCGGCGTCGGGCAACTGGTGGGCGAACAGCAGCGCGGTCCAACCACCGGCAAACACGAGTTGCTGCTCGGAGTGGAACACGGTCGCGTCGGTGTAGGCGACGCGACGCAACGGGTGCGTGCCGATGACATCCGATGCTGCGTCCATCTCGCCCTCCTGGGTGTTCAAGCAAGCCACCTTTCGTCGAGTCGTCGCCGTCCCCGGGGTTGACCGCGTGTCAACGGCCATCCCACCAACACCGTGCCGCGGCGGATGGCCGGGTCAAGCCCGGCCATGACGTGAAGCGCAAGGCATCAGAACGGGCGCACGATCACCATGATGACGATGACGATCATCAGGATCGTCGGTATTTCGTTGGCAATTCGATAGAAACGCTGCGACTTGGTGTTGCGGTCCTCGAGGAAGCGGCGGCGCCAGCCGGACAATGCGCCATGGAATCCTGACAGCAACACCACCCCGAGCAGTTTTACGTGCCACCAGCCGGCGTGCCAGTCGAGCGCGCCGGGGGTAAACGCGAGCAGCAGGCCGAGGCACCAGACAGCGATCATCGCCGGCAGCATGATCTGGCGCAGCAGGCGCCGCTCCATCACCTTGAACCGCTCGCTTTCGGCCGATCCCGGCTTGACCTCGCAATGATAGACATAGAGGCGCGGCAGGTAGAGCAGGCCGGCCATCCAGGCGATCACCGCGATGACGTGAAACGCCTTGATCCACGGATAGAGCGTGAGCAGCACCATCATTCGGTCCCCTCCAGTGCGGCGCGCAGCAGCGTCGGCAGGTCGTGCAATGAGTGGAATGGCGCGGCGCCTTCGGCCAGCAGGTACGCGCCGTCGTCTTTTGGGCAGAACCCCAGGCAGGTCATTCCGGCGGCCATCGCGGCGCGGACTCCTGGCACTGAATCCTCGACCACCACGCAGCACGCCGACGCGACGCCCTCGGCCGCCGCCGCGGCCAGGAACAGATCCGGGGCCGGCTTGCCTTGCGGTACGTCGTGATGGCTGTGCAGCCGCCCGGCGACGACATCCAGCAGCCCGTTGCGGCCGAACTTGGCGCGCAATTCGGCGTGCGAGGAATTCGACGCGACGCGCCAGGGCAGGCCAAGCCGGGTGGTTTCAGCGAGTGCTGCCGCAGCACCTGGCATCAGCTCGACTTCTTCGGCCAGGATTGTGACCAAACGCTCCTCCAGGCGATGCGACCACCGTGGGGGCAGCGGATGGCCCAGTTTCGCCTCGATCAATGGTGCCATCGCCGAAAGGTTCAGGCCGAGAAACCGAACTTGACATTCCACGGCCGTCATCGGCCAGCCGAGCCGGGTCAGTTCCGTGGCGACCAGGCGGTTGGTCACTGGTTCGCTGTCGACCAGCACGCCGTCGCAATCGAAGATAACCAGACGCAACGGAACGCGCCGTGCCCGCAATGCCTGGGCGACGAGATGCGTCATGCGGCCTGGCTCCGGGGCAATGGACAGGCAGCGTGCCGGTCAAGGCACGCACGTCCGCCGACGTAGCTGCACGATCCGTCGCCATTGGCCAACGCGGCTTGCACAAGATGCGCCAGGGCGGCAATGAAATCGGGGTCGGCGGTCGGCGTCGGCAGACGAAAATAGCCGGCAACGCCAAGGCGCTGCGCAAGCTCGCGATATTCCACGTCGAGCTCGACCAGGGTCTCGGAATGCTCCGAGACGAACGCGATCGGCACGACCAGCACGGCAACCCGGTCATGCGCGGCGCGCTCGATCTCGACCTCAGTGCTTGGATCGAGCCATTTCTGCGGTGTGGCGCGCGACTGATAGCAGATCGTCCAATCGATGTCCGGCGCACCCCAGGCTCGCATCACCGCCTGGGCCGTCTGTTCGATCTGGAACTGGTATGGATCGCCGCGGCGGATGATCGTTTCGGGCAGGCCATGCGCGGAGAACAGCACCCGCAGGTTTACCCCCGGCGGCAGTTTTACGCGCGCGGCGGCATATTCGTTCCGCAGTCGGCCGGAAATCGACTGGACGTAGCGATCATCGGCGAAATAGCAGCACAGTCCGGTCGTCGATACGGCGAGACCGGCACGCGCCGCCGCTTCCCGCCAGGCGGTCAGGGAACTTCCTGTCGTGGTGGTCGAATACTGCGGATAGAGCGGCAGCAGCAGGATATGGTCCGGCTGCCATGCCTGCACGGCGCGGACGGCCGCGTCACTGAACGGATGCCAGTAGCGCATTGCGATGAAGCATTTCGCGACCAGCGCCGGAGCTACCTGCGCTAGCGCCTGTTCAAGTGCTTCGACCTGCTGCCTGGTCTCATCCAGCAGCGGCGACTTACCGCCAAGCAGCGCGTAGTTGGCGGTGGCCGGCGCCACGCGCGCGCGCGTGATCCACCAGGCGAGCAGCGGGCGGACGAAGAACGGCACCCGAAGGATCGCAGGATCGCGGAACAGGTTTAGCAGGAACGGGCGGATCGCCTCCGGCCGGTCGGGGCCGCCGAGGTTGAACAGGATGATGGCGATGCGCTGGGTGGCGTTAACCGGCACGCACCAGCTCCGTCAGTCGCGCCACGTGGTCGATCGGGGTCTGCGGCACGATGCCGTGCCCAAGGTTGAACACAAACGGCCGGCCACGCATGACCGACAGGATCGCAGCCGTTTCGGTTTCCAATGCCTTCCCGCCAGCCACCAACGCCAGCGGATCAAGGTTGCCTTGCAAGGCAACCGACGGCTGGACCGTCGCGGCGGCCACGGTCATATCCGTCGAAGCATCCATGCCAACCGCGTCCACCCCGGTTGCCCGGACGAATTCACCGAGCATCAAGCCGGCCAGGCGTGGAAACGCGATGATGGGGATGCCGGGACACCGCACCCGCAAAGCGCGCACGATCCGGCTGACCGGTTCGATTACCTGGGTCCTGAATTGCGATGGGGACAGGATGCCGGCCCAGGTGTCGAACAGCATGAGCACTTCGGCACCCGCTGCCACCTGCATCGCGAGGTACGCGATGGTCGCTTCCGTCACGGTGTCGATCAGCCGGGCGAACAGCGCAGGATCGGCATAGGCCATGCCTCGGACCGCGGCGAAATCCCGCGATCCGTGGCCCTCGACCATGTAGCAGGCCACGGTGAAGGGGGCGCCCGCAAAGCCGATCAGCGCGGTCGCAGCAAAACCTTCCGCCAGCAGCCCCGTGCGGACGCGGCTGACCGTTTCCATGACCGGTGCCACCGCCGCGGCAACCCGGCCAGGATCCAGTGCCGCGATGCCGGCCGCATCACGCAATGGGGGCATCACCGGCCCCTCCCCCTCCTTGTAGGCAAGGCCTTGTCCGAGTGCCCAGGGCAGGATGAGGATGTCGCTGAACAGAATCGCCGCGTCGAAGCGAAAGCGTCGGATCGGCTGTAGCGTGACCTCACAAGCCAGCGCCGGCGTGGTGCAGAGCGCGATGAAATCCCCGGCCTGGGCGCGGATCGCCCGATACTCGGGCAGATAGCGGCCGGCCTGGCGCATCAGCCAGATCGGCGGGGGCCATACGGCCTCGCCGCCCAGGACGCGCAATAGAGGCTTGGTCACCAGGTGCATCCCTCTTGCATATCAGTAAGAGAGAATAAAGGAAGTTTTGGTAGTGGTAGATGGGGGTGTGGGTTCCCGGGTACCCGGGGATGCAGGAATTTCCGCGCGGCTTGTCCACTGTCGCAAGGGCGGGCAAGCCGCTGACCGGGCAGGCTTCGCCGGGGTTGTCCGCGGTGTCCACATCGCCGGGGGCGGAGTCATCCCGAGTCCCGGCCGGTGACCGCTTGTCCCCGGGATTCAGGACCCATCGTGTCGCAGCGCGTGCCTGTCCCGGTGAGCCCGGTTATTATCCACAGCATGTCCATAGACCGCATGAACCTCCACCTGATCTCGGACGCCACCGGAGAGACCATCAACGCGATCGCCCGGGCGACCACGGTGCAGTTCGACCATGTCGACATCCTGTATCATCGTTGGAGCCTGATCCGCAGCCGGCTGCAACTGCATCGGGTGATCGGTGGGATCGAGGCGGAACCCGGACCGGTGCTGTCCACCCTGGTCGACCGCGCGCTGAACGTGGAGCTGGAGGAGGCCTGCCGGCGGATCCCGGTGCCGGTGATCAATGTGCTGCAGCCGGTCATGGGCCTGCTGCAGGAGTTCATCGGCACACGGGGCGCGGCGCGACCGGGCAAGCAATACATCCTCAATGCCGACTATTTCCGCCGCATCGATGCGATGCACTACGTGCTGGCGCATGACGACGGGCAGGCACAGCCGGGCCTGACGGAGGCGGACGTGATCCTGGTCGGGGTGTCACGCAGCTCCAAGACCCCCACCTGCTTCTATCTGGCCAATCGCGGGATCAAGGCGGCGAATGTGCCGCTGGTGCCCAATACCCCGCTGCCGCCCGAGCTGGAAGCGCCGCACTGCCCGGTGATCGGGCTGACCCTGGACGCCAAGGTGTTGATCGACATCCGCCGGCACCGGCTCAAGCTGATCGGGACCAGCGCGAACATGGGCATGGTACGGCAAAACGGCGCCGAGTATGTCGATGAGGAGGCGGTGAAGGCCGAGCTGCTCTGGGCACGGCGGCTGTGTGGCAGCCACGGCTGGCCGGTGATCGACGTGACGCGGCGCTCGATCGAGGAGACCGCGGCGACCATCCTGCAGCTCATGGATGCCTGGCATGAGCGCCAGGCCAAGGTTTTGCAGCCGGCGCCGTCGGTATGACGTGGCGGTTTGGCGCAACGGTGTGACGAGGCCACCTGATGTTGCAGCGCGCGGAACCGCGGCTGATCCTGGCCAGCGCATCACTGTCCCGGCGATCCGTGCTGGCGGCGGTCGGACTGCGCTTCGAGGCGATGGCGGCGCGGGTGGACGAGGCCGCAGTGAAGCAAGCCGCGCGGGCCAATGGGATGAGTGCGGCGGACACGGCGCTGGCTTTGGCCGACCTGAAGGCTGCCGCAGTGGCGGGGAGCAATCCCGCGGCGCTGGTGATCGGCGCCGACCAGATCCTGGTGTGTGACGGTGCGTGGTTCGACAAGCCGGCGGACCAGGCGGCGGCGCGGGTCCAGCTCGGTGCGTTGCGCGGCAGGTCGCATACCCTGGCGACCGCTGTCGTGTGCCACCATGGCGGCACGCGGGTCTGGCACCACCTGGCCGAACCGGGCCTGACGATGCGGTGCTTTTCCGATGATTTCCTGGACGCGTATCTGGCGGCCGAGGGCGAGGCGGTCACCTCGACGGTCGGCGCCTACCGGTTGGAGGGGCGCGGGGTGCACCTGTTCGAGCGGGTCGATGGCGAACATTCGGCGATTCTGGGACTGCCGCTGCTGCCGCTGCTGGGTTTTCTGCGTCAATACGACACACTGATCGGCTGACATGCGGCGCCCGCTGGCGTCGCGGCAGAAAACGTCCCATATCGCGCCGGATGACCGAACCTCTGAAAGCTGGCGAGCGCCTGGTGGCGCCGGACGCCGACGCGACCTCGCGCGGGGTGAAACGCCGCGCTCGCCCGCTCGCGCCGAAGCCACCGCAGGGGGGCGGTGCGGGTTGGTTTGTCCGGCTGTTCGGCAGGTTGTTCGGCGCATTGTTCGCGCTAGGCGTTGTCGTGCTGGTGGCCGGCGCCGGCGTCGGCTACGTCGCCTACCGCACCTATAGCGCCGACCTGCCGGACGTCGATGGGCTGCGCAACTACCAGCCGCCGGTGATGACGCGGGTGTTTGCCGCGGATGGCAGCCTGGTCGCGGATTTCGCCACGGAACGCCGCATCTTCGTGCCGTATTCGGCCATCCCGGACGTGGTGAAGCAGGCCTTCGTCTCCGCCGAGGATCAGAATTTCTGGACCCACCCGGGCATCGATCCCCTGGCGATCGCCCGCGCCGCGGTGTTCGACCTGACGCATATGGGCGAGGGGCGGCGGCCGATCGGCGCCTCCACCATCACCCAGCAGGTGGCGAAGAACATGCTGCTGGACAACCAGGTGTCCCTGGCGCGCAAGGCCAAGGAAGCCATCGTCGCGATGCGGATCGACAGCGCGCTGACCAAGCAGCGGGTGCTGGAGCTGTATCTGAACGAGATCTACCTCGGCCTGCAGTCGTATGGCGTCGCCGCCGCGGCGCAGGCGTATTTCAACAAGCCGCTCGACCAGCTCAGCCTGAGCGAGGCGGCGTTTCTGGCGGCGCTGCCCAAGGCGCCGAACAACTACAACCCGTTCCGCTATCCCGATGCCGCGCGGGCGCGGCGTGACTGGGTGCTGGATCGCATGACGGATGATCACGTCATCACCGCGGCGCAGGCGGGTGCCGCGAAGGCGCAGCCGGTGATCCCGGCGCAATACCGCCGCCCGGATCCGATCCCGGGCGCCGACTGGTACACCGAGGAGGTGCGGCGCGAGCTGGTGTCCCGGTTCGGCGCGGACAGCACGACGCAGGGCGGCCTGATGGTGCGGACCAGCTTGGTTCCCGCGCTCCAGGCGACCGCGGAGCGTGCGGTGCGGAACGGGCTGATCGCCTATGATCGCAAGCGCGGCGGGTGGCGCGGGCCGGTGGCGCATCTCGACCTGGTTGGCCCTGCCTTGGCGCATGGCTGGACGCAGGCGCTCGCCGGGGTGGCTCGGCCGGCGGGCATGCTGCCGGACTGGCGGCTCGGCGTGGTGCTGGAGACGGGCGATGCGGAGACGAAACTCGGCTGGCTCGACGCGCCGCCCCAGGGCGTGACCGGTCAAGCCGCGTCCAGCCCGACCGCGCCCGGCCAAGCCGCGTCCAGCCCGACCGCGCCCGGCCAAGCCGCGTCCAGCCCGACCGCGCCCGGCCAGGCCACGTCCAGCCCGGCCGCGCCCGGCCAGGTTGTCGCCGGCCAGCCGCACACCGGCAGGCTGCTGCTGTCGGACGTCGGATGGGCCCGGCCGGTGAGCGACGGCAAGCTTGGGGCGGCGCCGCGGCGAATGGGCGACGTGGTGAAGCCGGGCGATGTGGTGATGCTCGAACCGGCGCCGCCCAGCGCGACCGAGGCGGTGCGCGGCACGACGCCAGTTCGGGGCGCGCCGCCGGTTGTCGACCGCGGTGGCGCCGATCGCATGGTGCTGCGGCAGATCCCCTTGGTGCAGGCCGCGCTGGTCTCGCTCGACCCGGCCACCGGGCGCGTGGTGGCGCTGGTCGGCGGCTGGAATTTTGACGCCAGCCAGTTCAACCGCGCGACCCAGGCGAAGCGTCAGCCGGGATCGAGTTTCAAGCCGATCGTCTACCTGACCGCGCTGGAGCAGGGGGTGTCGCCCAGCCAGCGCTTCCTGGATGCCCCGGTGGTGGTTGACCAGGGGCCGCTCGGCCGTTGGCGGCCAAACAACTTCGAACTGGAGTTCAGCGGGCCGACCCCACTGCGGGTGGCGCTGGAGAAGTCGCTCAACCTGGTGACCCTGCGGGTGGCGGCGCATATCGGGATGGACGCCGTGGCCGAGACGGCGATCGCGTTCCATATGGTGGACAGCATGCCTCGGCTGCTGCCCGCCGCGATCGGCGCGATCGACACCACGCCGATGCGCGAGGCCGCCGCCTATGCCTCGATCGACGCCGGCGGGCGGGAGGTGGTGCCCAGCCTGATCGACAGCGTGCAGGATCGCGACGGGCACGATTTGTGGCGGCCCACTGGCGTCGGGTGTTCGGGCTGTGACGATCCGGCCACGCCGCCGCAACTGGTCGATGATCGTAGGCAGATCGCCGATCCCGCCAGCGCCTTCCAGCTCATCAACATGATGGAGGGGGTGGTGCAGCGGGGCACCGGCGTGACGGCGGGCGCCGGGCTGAACCATCCGATCGCCGGCAAGACCGGCACCAGCCAGGAGTTCAACGACGCCTGGTTCTCCGGCTTTACCGCCGACCTGGTGACCGTGGTGTGGGTCGGCTACGATAACCCGGCGACGCTCGGCGAGAACGAGACCGGCGCCGCGGTCGCCGCGCCGATCTGGCACGAATTCATGGCGGTCGCCCTGAAGGATCGGCCGGCGCTGGCGTTCCCGCAGCCGCCGGGCGTGACCATGGCGCAGTGGGATACCGGATCGGGGATGGTGACCGACGCGTTCAAGCCCGGCCAGGTTCCCGGCGCGTCCAACTCGGTGATCGGCGGGGCCGATATCGCGCATTCCGCCGCCGCCGCCGCCAGGGCGGACACGACCGCCGCCGCCGCGCCGCGCCCGGTCAGCGGCGGGGTCGACAGCTCCATGGGCGGCCTGTATTGACCGCTCCCCGCATCAAGCGACCCCCGACCAGGCGCGCCCGAACCCAGCAGGCCCCTTCGCGATGTCCACCGAATCCGACGCCCTGAACCAGCAGATCGAGCAGTCCATTGCGCTGCTGAGGAGGCATCTTTGACTGGGATGTCGCGATCGCCCGGCTGGATGAGCTGAACCACCGCGCCGAGGACCCGAACCTCTGGAACGACGCCGCGGGGGCGCAAAAACTGATGCGCGAGCGGAACCAGCTTGCGGCGCGGATCGAGGCGGTGCGCAAGCTGGAAGCCGAGGTCGCCGACACGCTGGAACTGCTCGCCATGGCCGAGGCCGAGGGGGACGCAGCGATGGTGGCCGACGGGCTGGCCGCGCTGCACACCCAGGCGGAGGAGGCGAAGCGGCGCGAGCTCGAGAGCCTGCTGTCCGGCGAGGCCGACGCCAACGACTGCTACATCGAGATCAATGCCGGCGCCGGCGGCACCGATGCGCAGGACTGGGCCGAGATGCTGGAGCGCATGTACACCCGCTGGGCCGAGCAGCACGGCTACAAGGTGGAGTTTTTGGAGGAAGCCGAGGGCGAGCAGGCCGGCATCAAGTCGGCCACGCTGCGGGTCAGCGGGCCGAGCGCCTATGGCTGGCTGAAGACCGAGGCGGGAGTGCACCGCCTGGTGCGCATCTCGCCATTCGATTCCAACGCACGCAGGCAGACCAGTTTTGCCAGTGTCTGGGTGTATCCGGTGGTGGACGACACGATCGAGATCGAGATCGATCCCTCCGACCTGAAGGTGGACACCTATCGCGCCTCGGGCGCCGGCGGGCAGCACGTCAACAAGACCGAGAGCGCGATCCGCATCACCCACCTGCCGACCGGCATCGTGGTGGCGTGCCAGACCGACCGCAGCCAGCACCGCAACCGGGCGACGGCGATGGCGATGCTGAAGGCGCGGATGTATGAGGCCGAGCTGCAGCGGCGGGAGGCGGCGTCGGCGGCGACCGAGGCGGCGAAGACCGAGATCGGCTGGGGGCACCAGATCCGCAGCTACGTGCTGGCGCCGTATCAGTTGGTGAAGGATTTGCGGACCAACGTGGAGAAGGGCAACCCGGTGGCCGTGCTGGACGGCGATCTGGACGCGTTCCTGGCGGCGGCGCTGGCGCAGCGGGCCGGGGCGACGCGCAGCGAGGCGAGTGCACAGGCAAGGTAGGCCCCTGACGTCGTGGTCGGGCGTTTCCCTGCCATCTGTCGCGGCAGGATTCTGGATCAGGGCCGTCGGTATAAGACCGTACTCGCTCGATGATTCAATGACTGGCGGCAAGAGCCCGCCTGGCCTTGGCGCGTGTGATCATCAATGTCATAGGTTCTATCGGCGATGCCTTGAAGCCATGCCGTCGACCGTCGCGCTTTTCAGATCGTTTTCTCTCTCATATCACTCGGTGCGTTGAACGCGGCGCGAACGGGAAGCTGCGCGGATTACGAGGCCGGGCTCGGGCTTTGGCAGCCTCGCGGGGACCAGTCTTTGATCAGCTCATCGAGATGCTGGTGCCTCGGGTCCATCTCTGCGCGGCGGATCGCGTCGATCATGTCCTCGGGTAATTCACCGGCGGTAAACACTTGCCGCTCACGACCGCGGCGCTTCACGTCGTCGGCCAATGCCCGCATGGACGCCTGCGTGATGGGGATGCCTTCGCCACGCGCGATGGAGGCCTTCGCGTCGTCGAGGCTTGCAAGAAACTCCGAGCGCAGGACCTCACGGACCACCCAGAGAAGCAAGGCTTCCGTTACCGCATCTTCGGCGCGCTCAATCCGGCCGGTCTGGATGGCTTGCCGGATAAAGGCTTCCTGGTCAGGCGTTAGTCGCACTTCCATATCGCCACCGTATCTGATTGACCTGACCTGTCAAGCCGGCACTCGATGGTTGATCGCAGCAAGGCTGCGGTCCGCATTTTTACCTCGCGTTTGAGATAGTGCCACGCCTGACGCTTTCAAACCCCGACACAGACGAGCAGCCACCGGGAACATGGGCGCAACCCAATCCGGCGGAGCCGTTCATTCTAGTGCTCTGAGTCGCTCATAATGCCGGGTACAGCCGCTTGAGTTTAACGCGGGCGTCGGCGGTGGTGAATTGC
>Ga0209415_10011800_pt1 | contig 14673 bp, 15 predicted proteins | sample PeaSoiSIISIP2007_FD_187696 | JGI IMG/M metagenome (GOLD analysis project Ga0209415, IMG submission 187696) | Peat soil microbial communities from Weissenstadt, Germany - SII-SIP-2007 (SPAdes) (version 2) | ecosystem: Environmental > Terrestrial > Soil > Wetlands > Peat | place: Germany...
AGGCGCTTCTGCTTCTGTTCCAGCCAGGAGGAGTAGTTGCCTTCCCAGGGAATCCCCTGGCCGCGGTCGAGCTCGAGGATCCAGCCGGCGACATTGTCGAGGAAATAGCGATCATGGGTGACGGCAACGACGGTGCCGGCGTAGTCGTGCAGGAACCGCTCCAACCAGGCGACGGACTCGGCATCGAGATGGTTGGTGGGCTCGTCCAGCAGCAGCAGGTCGGGGCGCTGGAGCAGCAGCCGGCAGAGCGCCACTCGCCGGCGTTCGCCGCCCGAGAGCCTGGTCACCTCGGCATCGCCCGGCGGACAGCGCAACGCGTCCATGGCGATCTCGACGGTGCGCTGGAGATCCCAGGCGCCCGCGGCATCGATTTTTTCCTGCAGCTCGCCCTGCTCGGTGATGAGCGCTTCCATCTCCTCGGGCGAGACCTCCTCCCCGAGCCGCGCGCTTACCGCTTCGAACCGGTCGAGCAGGACCTTCTTCTCGCCCATGCCCTCCATGATATTGCCGAGCGCGTCCTTGGCCGGATCGAGGACCGGTTCCTGGGGCAGGAACCCGACGCTCGCCCCCTGGGCGGCCCAGGCCTCTCCAGCCACGTCATGGTCGAGGCCGGCCATGATCCGCAGCAGGGTCGACTTGCCGGCGCCGTTCAGGCCCAGGACGCCGATCTTGGCGCCGGGCAGGAAGCTGAGCCAGATATTGTCAAGGACCTTCCGGCCGCCGGGATAGATCTTGGCCAGGCCTTTCATGACGTAGATGTATTGATAGGCGGCCATGGGTTCTCCTTGGGCGGCAGGGGCCGGGACTTTTAACCTAGGCGGAGCCCTCGCGCCAACTATGGCCGTAGCGTGGCGGACAGAAGTTGGCTAGCCTTCATCGTTGCGTTACGGCGACAGCATCTATCCCCTGTCGCACCAGCAAGGTCATGTAAAAAAGGGCCACAGCTAGAGGAGGAACGCATGGCGACGGCAACGGCGCACGCTTTACCCCAACGCCACAAGATGACGGCCGAAGAAAGAAAGGTGATTTTCGCATCATCTCTCGGCACCGTGTTCGAATGGTATGACTTCTATATCTACGGAACCCTTGCCGCCATCCTGGCCAAGCAGTTCTTCTCCGGGGTGGCCCCGACCGCTGCGTTCATCTTCACCTTGCTGGCGTTTGCCGCCGGCTTTGCCGTCCGCCCATTCGGCGCTCTCGTCTTCGGTCGTATCGGCGATCTGGTCGGCCGCAAATACACCTTCCTGATCACCATCACCTTCATGGGCATGGGCACGTTCCTCATCGGCCTGCTGCCCTCCTACGCCACGGCCGGCATCGTCGCGCCGGTCATCCTGATCTGCCTGCGTCTCGTCCAGGGCCTGGCGCTGGGCGGCGAGTACGGCGGCGCGGCGATCTTCGTCGCCGAACATGCGCCGGCGGGCAAGCGCGGCCTCTATACCTCCTGGATCCAGACCACCGCCACCCTCGGCCTGTTCCTGGCTCTCCTGCTGATCCTGTTCATCCGGGAAAGCATGGGCGAGGAAACCTTCGCCCTCTGGGGCTGGCGAATTCCCTTCCTGCTCTCGGCCATCCTGCTGGTGATATCCTTGTGGATCCGCCTTCAGCTCAATGAATCGCCGGTCTTCAGGCGGATGAAAGAGGAGGGCAAGGGATCGAAGGCACCCCTCACCGAAGCCTTCGGCACTTGGGCCAACGCCAAGATCGCCATTCTGGCCTTGCTCGGGGCCACCGCGGGCGAGGCCGTGGTCTGGTATGGCGGGCAGTTCTATGCGCTCTTCTTCTTGACCCAGACGTTGAAGGTGGCGCCGACAAGCGCGCCGGTCATGATCGCATCGGCTCTGGCACTCGGAACGCCCTTCTTCATCGTCTTCGGCTGGCTGTCGGACAAGATAGGGCGTAAGCCCATCATCATGGCCGGCTTCGCGCTGGCGGCGATAACCTATTTCCCGATCTTCCAGGGCATAACCCACTACGCGAACCCCGATCTGGAAGCCGCGCTCGCCCAGGCTCCGGTGACAGTCACCGCCGATCCCGCCGAATGTTCCTTCCAGCTCAACTTGACGGGCACCTCGAAGTTCACCAGTTCCTGCGACGTGGTCAAATCGGCGTTGGTGAAGCTGTCCGTGAACTACGCCAACATGGACGCACCGGCAGGCGCCAAGGCCTCGGTCAAGATCGGCGACCAGTCGATCGCCGCCGATACGCCCGACTTCGACAAAGTGCTGGCCAAAGCCATCGTCGCCCATGGCTATCCGGCCAAAGCCGATCCGGCCAAGATCAACTGGTTCATGACCATCATCCTGCTGACTGTGCTGGTGATCTACGTGACCCTGGTCTATGGGCCGATCGCGGCCTGGCTCGTCGAAATGTTCCCGACCCGAATCCGCTACAGCGGCGTTTCCCTGCCCTATCATATCGGCAACGGCTGGTTCGGCGGCTTCCTGCCGGCGATCGTCTTCGCCATCGTGGCAGCGACGGGCAATATCTATTCCGGCCTGTGGTATCCGATCGTCGTGGCGACGGCGAGCCTGGTCATCGGCCTGATCTTCCTGCCCGAAACCAGGAATCGCGACATCGCCAAGCACTGAGCAAGCGGACGGGCGAACCCGTCCCCGACCCAACCGGAACGGAAAGCCCCGCCTCGCGGCGGGGCTTTTCTGTTCAGCCTGCCTGCCGCCGCCCCTCAATGCGCGAGCGCGTGGCGGACGAGGAGGTCGATGCGCCCGATGGCCGAGAGCGCGGCTTTCAGGCGCTCGCGTTCGAGGCGCGGCAGACGCCGGATTTCGATGGCCGTGCCGGCGGATTTCCCGGACTCGATGTCGATCAGCTGCTGCTCGAGGATCAGGCGCAGCAGCCGGCCATGAGCGTCGAGGAAAAGGGCGAGGTCGTCGGCCGGCAGCAATCCCGCCTCGGCCGCCGCGGCAAAGCGCCGGTCGGTCGATATTTCCACCGAGCCCAGCTTGAGCGCGAGAATGCGCGCCGCCGACACCAGGGAACGCAGGCCGCCGCGCTTGAGATCGATCCGGCCGGCGCGGCTGCGGAAGCTGCCGAAGATGGGCGAGAGCGCGGGGCTGCGCGGATCCAGCATGTGGGCGAGGCGGACGAGAAAGGCCGGCGATCTCGCGGCCAGCGGGACCGCGAAGGAGCGCAATTCGTCGCCCAGCCAATAGTCGCCGTTGACCGGGCGAAAATCGAAAAATATGTCGGCGTTCAGCAGCTGCACCGGCTCCCGCTCGGCGATCCACCGCTCGACCTCCGCCCCCCAACCCACGAGGCTGTGCCGGCAGGCCCGGTTCTTGGCCATGACGCCGCCGGAGCAATAGACGAGGCCGGCCGCATTCAAAATGTCCGCGGCCCGCCGGCCGAGCTCGGCGAACCAGTCGGTCTCCTCGTCGTTTTCTCCGGCATGGACCAGGGCATTGTCCTGGTCGGCGGCAAGCAGGCTTTCCCCCCGCCCGGCCGAACCTAGCACCAGAAAGGCCCAGGGCGCCGGCGCTTCTCCCTGGCCCTCGGCCTTCATGGCCTCGGCGGCCAGCTCGGCCGCCCGGCCCGACAGGTCGCGCAAGGCGGCGCTCAGTACCTCGGCGATCTCCAGCACCGTCATGCCTTCGCCCAGCAGGCCGAGGGCCAAGGCGGGGAGGCGCCGATAGACTTCACCCAGCTCCTCGGGCCCCTGAGCCGCGGCGATGTCGTCGCCGAGCGCCAGGGCCTGGCTCGAACGCTGGCGCAGCAAGGCGCGCGCGACCACCACGCCGACGAGCCGGCCGCTGGCCGGGTCGACCACCGCCAGATGCCGGAAGCCGAGGCGGTCCATGCGGGCAAAGGCCGTGTGCAGGAATGCATCGGGGGCAATGCTGGCCACCGGCCGGCTGAGCAAGCCATCGACGGGGCGGGTGAGCGCAACGCCGCCGTCGCGCGCCACGGCCGCCAGGATGTCCCGCTCGGTCATGATCCCCGTCGGGCGCTCGGACTCGTCCACGGCGATGAGGGAGCTGACCTTCTGCGCTGCCATCAGCTCGGTGGCCGATTGCAGGCTGGCGGTGGCGGCCACGGTCACCACGGGACTCGCCATCATCTCGCGCACCCGGTGGCGATAGGCGAAGACGTCGATCCTCTCGATCGTCTGCCGGTCCATGGCCTACCAGCCCAAAGCCTGCTGCAGGCGCCGGATCATGAGTGGCCGCTCGGCGAAGGCGAGGGCCTCGCCCAGCGTCTTCACGCCGTCGGCCGCCAGCAACGGCAACAGGCGCCGGTAGACTTCCGCCGTCATCAGGGCATCGCCCAGCGCCGTATGCCGTCCGCTCACGTCGACGCCCAATTCGACGGCAACGGCATCGAGCTCGACGTCCGGGGCGCGCGGTCTCAGCGCCGCGAAGAGACGCAACGTATCGAGATGGACGGGGTCGCGCCAGGCAAGACCGGCCAGCCGTGCCTCGCGCCTGAGGATGGCGACGTCGAAGCCGATGTTGTGGCCAATCCAGACGCGTCCGCCGCAGAACGCCATGAGGTCGGCCGCGATGGCCGGATAGTCCACGGCATCGGCCACCATGGCGTTGGTGATGCCGTGAATGGACGTGGAAACCGGCGGAATCCGTTGCCCTGGGTTGACCAGCCGATCGAAGGTGACGGCCGGAAACATCCTTTCGCCGTGGAGCGCCACGCCAGCGACGGAAATCACCCGGTCGCGGCGCACGTCGAGCCCCGTGGTCTCGGTATCCAGCGAAATGGCCGGAAGCTCGGTCAGCGGCGTTGCATCGTCCGGCGGCGGAAACTCGGGCGGGCGGTCGTGGAGGGCAAGGTCATGCTCCAATAGCGGTTCGCCCCCTGCGACCCCGCCGGCAAACCGCAACAGCGCGCCGCCGCCGAGGCCGAGGCCGGCTATTCCGGCCATGATCTCCCGCCCATCCACGGCGCGCAGCGAGGCGCGATAGGCGAAGCCGGTGGCGTCCGCCTGGGTCAGGGCCTGGGAAAGGCTCTCGCGTTCGAACAGCTCGAACAAGCTGGCGCCTACGCCGCAGCCGCCACCCAGCATTTCCTTGCCGGCGGCGTTGAGCAGACTCACCTGGCCCTGGGCGGTGACCACGACGATGGCATCGTCGATCGCCCCAAGCACGCGTTCGAGACGCCGATCCAACAGGCCGCGCCGGTCGCGCTCGCGACCGATGAGCGCGCCCACCGCCTGCTGCAGCTTGCCGATCTCGTCCGGCGGTCCCTCGGCCGGGCGCGGCAGAGGCGTGCCGAGACCCCCGGCGATGAGCACCGCGCCCCGCAGCCGCTCCAGGCGCCGGCGCTGGCGGTCCAATGCCAGAAGGGTGGCGGCGATGGCGCCAAGCCCGCAGACGACCCCAGCCAGCAGGACATATTCCGGCCCGCCCAGCCCGCCCGGCAGCCTGAGACCGCGGGCCAGCAGCCAAGCGAGGCTCCCGGCTGCCATCAGGAGCCCGCCGGCCGCGGCAATGGTCTGGGTGCCGCGCATGTTCAACGCCCCCGGCCGCGAGCGCTTCGGCGTCTGCCCTTGGGTTGACCCCTCGCCATGTCCCATTATGACAAGCCGGCGCGCCGGGGGCACCATCCTGCGGAAACCTTCGTCCGCCTCACCGCGCCCTGGGGAATTGGCAAGAAATCAACACGCGGGCTTCAGCCGATCGGTTCTACTGATAGTTCCAGCCGAAGGCGGCCGACCGGCGGAAATCGTCGTAGAACATCAGGTAGCCGTCATAGTCGTAGCTGGACTTGGCGAATATCAGCTCGGAATGCCCGTCGCCGCCATAGTCGCCGGCGTCGATCAGCAGGAGTTCGCTGCCGAGGAACCGGACCTGGCCAGAGCTGTCGGTCACGAACCAATGGGGGCTCCATTCGGGCCCCGGCACCTCGTCGGGCGCCGGCGCCTGGCCGGTCACGATCAAGGCGAAGAGCAGGCTGCCCGACCGGGAACGATAGGCTTTCAGCAGCTCGCCCTTGCCGTCCTCGAGCTTGAACTTGGTGTTTTCCTTCTGCACCGCGGCGCGGAAGCTGTCCATGCCGCTCCTCACCAGGGAGTCGTCCCCGGCGGCACGCTGCCAGCCGTCCGGGTCCTGGACATTGGGGGCGGAGACGAGAATGAGCGGCCGATAGACGGCCCCGTCGGCGCCCCATTGAGCGAAATCGCTGCCGGGATTGCCCACATGGGGCACCCGCTCGCCGGCGAGCAGAAAATGGAGCCCGATGTCGCTGAAAGCCAGCCATTGCTTCGGGCGCGCGCTTTCGATGCGACCGAGGGACTTGCCGTCGAAGGCGATGGTCCAATCGAGGCTGGCGGGAAACTGCTGGCTTGCGCTCTGGAGCTGGTCGAGATTGCCGATATCGTCCGGGAATGCCACCCAGCCGTCCGCGGCTCGTCGGAAGGCCACGCGGACCACGCTCGTCGCGGCCGTGCCATAGGCCTGTTGGATGCGTGCCTGCAGGTTCGGCGAGAGGTTTTCCAGCACGCCGACCACGATGCTGTCGCCGGCGCGAGCCGGGGCGGCGGCGGTCACGCCAGCTAGAAGAATCAGGGCCCCAAAGCGGGCGAAGCATCGCAGCATGAAAAGCTTCCGGCAATTCGGCTCGAGTGGCGCCGTCACTATAGCATTGCGCCAGGCTGGTAATTGTCGCCTTGGCCGGTCATCTTCCGACGATAGCTACCTGGGGAGCAAGAGTGGTCGAATGGTGCATGGCGTCGCCCGACTGGCCGCAAGCCTGCGCGCTGGCCGCAAGCCGCGGGTGTCGCTCAGGCCCGCCAGGCCGGTCGACTATGGTTTCGCACGGCAGACCTGCTTTTCCGCCCTGAGGGAGGTGCTCGGCCCCAATGCGGATTGGGACGAGGCGCTGGAAGACGGACTCTTCGCCAGGCAATTCGTCCAGAGCGAGGTCGAGATGGTGGCCTTGGGCGGGCAGGAGGCCGGCTGGCTCCAGACCCGCCGCGAAGGCGGCCGGATCCATCTCATTCGCTTCTGCCTGGCCGCCGCCTTTCGTAGCCGGGGCCTCGGCCGCTTCGTTCTGGACCGACTTCAGGCGCGCGCCAGGAGGGCTGGCAGCCCAATCGTCCTCTCCCTCGCCCGCATCGATCCTGCCTTGGAGTTCTATCTCCGCCGGGGGTTCCGCATCGTCGAGGTCGAGCCCTACAGGATTCATCTGCGCCTCGACCCAAGGCCCTCCTACCGCGGCCCTGGGCCTACTCCCGGGATGCGGCGTGGTTGAGGAGCCCGCCCGCTCACGGCCGGAATGAACGCGATGCACCACGCCGGCGCCTTACAGCACCCGGAGATGCTTGGTGAGCTTGGGGGTTGACGAAGCCCCGGGCTTCGCCACACTCGCCGACGGCAACCAGAGGCATGGGACGTGACGGACATCGTCGGCTTCGTCTTCGACAATCTGCTGCTGATCGTGACCGGCATATTCGGTGCGGGCGGGCTGATGATCCTCGGCCTCGTGTGGCTCCGGAAGCTGCCGGGCCGCGAGCTGTTGCCGCTGCCGAAGGTGCTGGGCACGCCCGGAGCCGAGCCTGAGTCCCTGGCCCCGCCTAAAGCCTGATCGAATTCAGGAAATCCATCAGGACCCGCGCGGTCTCTTCAGGAAACCTGTCGATGAAGAAATGCCCGGCCGGCAGCGAGGCCGTGCGCAAGTCGGCCGAGCGTTTCTGCCATGCAGCGCCGATGTCGAAATTCTTGTGCATGGCGCCTTCCGTCCCCCAGAAGGCGAGTGTCGGGCATCCGAGCTTGGTCGCGATGTCGGCGCCGTCGTGTTCGAGATCGATGGTCGGGGCCGAGCGATAGTCGGAGCAGGAACCGTGGATCATGGCCGGATCGCGCCAGCAGCGCCGGTATTCGGCCAGCATCTCGGGATCGAAATCCCGGACGCGGGTGGCGCCCCAGCCGAGCAGGCAGGTTTCATAGAAATAATCAGGATCGGCGCCGATGAGCCGCTCCGGAAAGGGCTCGGGTTGGGAGAGGAAATACCAGTGCCAATAGACCCCGGCGACATGCCGATTGGTCTCCATGAACATGGCGTAGGTAGGCACGATGTCCAGCACAGCCAGCGATGCGACCGCTTCCGAGTGGTCGAGAGCCATGCGATGGCCGGTCCTGCCGCCCCGGTCATGGCCGACCATGTGAAAGCGTTCGTGACCCAGCGCGCGCATGAGTCCGATCTGGTCGCCCGCCATGCTGCGGAAGGAATAGGTCGAGCCGTCTGGCGCGGCCCTCGGCTTGGCCGAGTCGCCATACCCGCGCAGATCGGCGCAGACGACGGAGAACTTCTCCGCCAGAAGCGGAGCAGTCTTGGCCCACATCGCCAGGCATTGGGGAAAGCCATGGAGCAGCAACACGGGCGGCCCTCTGCCGGCGGTCACGCAGGCGATGGCAACGCCGCCGACGTCGATCTTCCTTCGCTCGAAGCCCTGGAAGAGCATGCTACCGGCGCTCAGGCCGTGATCTTGCCGTCGAGCACCGCCATGCGGAACGGCCTGATGTCGATCTTCTGCCACACGCCTTCCTTGACGTAGGGTTCGCGGGCGAGCCAGGCGTCGAACTCGGCCCGGCTCGGAAATTCCGCCATCACCGCCGATCCGATCATCCTGCCGGCGTCATCCAGGATGGCGCCCGCGGCACGAAGTTCGCCCCGGGCCACCAGGGGCTTGATCCCTTCGAAATGCGCCGGACGGGCGGCGCGCCGGCGTGCGGCCGCACCCTCATCGGTCCCGTCATAGGCCAGCAGCAGGAACTGCGCCATTTTTCCCCTCTCTTGTCGGACTATGCGGCGACCCTAGCGCGCTTCCGCGTCGACAGCGTCGGCAAGCTCCCCCAGGCTCGCGAAATGATAGTCGGGCTCGGTCAGCCTGGCGGGGATCTGGGTGCCTCCGAACCCGCCCAAGCCCTTGCGCCGTTCGATCCAGCAGACCTTGTAGCCGAGTTCGCGGGCCACGCCGATGTCGTGATACTGGCTCTGGGCCACATGCAAGATGTCCTCCAGCACATAGCCCAGGGCGCTGAGCCGGCCGCGGGCGAAGGCGAAGAACTTGGGATCCGGCTTTTCGCAGCGCGCCTCGTCAGGCGTCACGGCGTCGTCGAAGGGCTCGCCGAGCGTCCGGGCCATATGCTCCAGCGCCCATCGCCGGGCATTGGTCATGGCCATCAGGCGATAGCGCCGGTGAAGGCGCTTCAAGGCCCCGGCGGAATCGGGAAAGCCCGGCCAGATCTTGATCGAATCCCTGAAGCTCTCGCCGAGTCCAGGTCGTCGTGGCAGGTCGAGATCGCGAGCCACGTCCTCGTAGACCCTCACAAGGTCCTCGGGATAGCGGGCCTCGGCCGCATGGGCGCCGCGCGAACGCCGATAGGATTCCAGGATCGCATCGTCGGCCAGCTGGGCATCGCTCCGGCCCGATATCCGGCGGATGTGAGCGATCATTCCACCTTCGAAATCGATCAGCGTGCCGACGACGTCAAAGGTCAGCACCTTGAATCCGAGCAGGGGCATCACTGGGCACTCCTCATTCCACGGGACCTGCGGCGAGCCTAAGCCAATCCGCCATCTGCCGCATCGACCACGCCTATTCCAGAGGCTTCCGCGCTTTCATCAGCGCCACGAGATTGGCGTCTCGCCATTCTTCCAGCTCGTCCATGGAGCGGCCGCCGGCGATTTGATCCAGGGACCGTCTGATGTCCTGCTTGCTTGCCTCGCTGCCCCACCAGCCGAAATGCGCCAGAGCGTGGTCGATCCCTCCCCTGCCCCCGGCGAAGTGGTAGCAGAGCGCCGGACCCATGAAGGCCCAGCGCAAACCGACGCCGCCGGTCACCGCATCGTCGATGTCCTTGAAATCGCAGATGCCGGCATCGACGAGACGAGCCGCCTCTTCCAGGATCACGTGCTGAATCCGGTTGGCGATGTAGCCTTCGATCCCTTTCTTCAGCAGCAGCGGTTGTTTGCCCAGGCCGGCATAGAAGGCGACCGCCCAGTCCAGCACCGCCTTGGGATTGCCCTCGGAACCCACGACCTCCACGAGGGGCAACAGATAGGAGGGCGCGAAAGGGTGGCCGACGATGCATCGTCCGGGATGCCGGCAGTTGGCCGCCAGGCGTTCCGGCAGGAATTGGGACGAAGAACTGGCAATGATCGTATCGGGCGGCGCATAACGGTCGATCTCCGCGAACAGCGCGATCTTGAGGTCCTCCCGGTCGGGCGCGCTTTCCTGGATGAATTCCGCACCGCTCACCGCATCGGCGACCTTGGCCACGAATTCCAAGCGGCCCCGTGGCTTCGTGCCCGCTAGGCCAACGCTTGTCAGGGACGGCCAGACCTGCTCGACCATGGCATGGAGCTTCGCCTCGGCGCCGGCGCCGGGATCGGTTGCCACCACATCGAGGCCCTGGGCAAGAAACAGCGCGGCCCAGCCTCCGCCGATCGTGCCCGTGCCGACGATGCCGACGCGCTTCACCCGTTCCGGATCCGGTCTCATGGCTTTGCCTTCCCCTGAAATGCCAGGGGCGAGCATATCGTTCGTCTGCCGGGGCCTGCCAGGGGGTTCCCCACGCCGCATCCATCGATGCAAGGCAAAAGGTCAAATTGACGGGGCTTCGAGCAAAACGTTACGGTGACTCCACATCGGGGGGCAGGGCGCGACCGGCGAGTCCCGGGCGGACTCTGGGTGCGGTTCCCTCGGACATGACCTGCAATCGAGGGGGATCGGGGAATGGCCTCAACTCAGAGACGACCGCTGGTTTTCGCAGCCCTTCTGGCCATCGCCATGGTGGCGGCTTTATCTGCTCAGGCGGGCGAGGTGAAGGTCGCCTCGGAAGGGACGTACAAGCCCTTCAGCTATTTCACCGCGGGCGGGCAACTCACCGGCTTCGACGTCGAGCTTGCCGCGGCGATCTGCAAGGCGGCCGGCCTCGACTGCGTCATGGTCACCATGGACTACGACGGCATGATGGTGGCGCTCAAGGAAAAGAAGATCGACGTCATCGATTCGGGCATGAGCATCACGGCCAAGCGCAAGAAGGTGGTCGCCTTCACCGATCGTACGCGGACGTCGGGCAAGCGCTTCGTCTCCTGCGCGCCCGACAAGTTCAAGAAAATCGGCCCCGAGGATCTCAAGGGAGATATCGTGGGAACCCAGGCGGACACCACCAGCGCCGATTACATCAAGGCCTTCTACGCCGGTTCGGACATCCGGCTCTACAAGTCCATGGACGAGGCCTTCGCAGATCTTTCCGCCGGCAGGCTCGATCTCGCGCTATCCCAGGACGCGACAGGCTACGCCTTCATCTCCTCGCCGGCCGGCAAAGGTTGCGCTTTCGTCGGCGACCGGCTGGACGACCCGAAATTCTTCGGCGAGGGCGTCGGCTTGGCGCTGCGCCAGTCGGATGCGGAAATCGTCGCGGCTCTCAACGCCGGTCTGCGCAAGATTCTGGCCGACGGCACCTACAAGGCCCTGAACGACAAATATTTCCCGTTCTCAGTCTACTGAATCGGCGCTGCGGCCGCAGCCGCGCGGCGAATGCTGCAAGTCCTGCAATTCGGCCCCGGCGGATGGGGCGGAGAGCTTGCCGCCGGCCTTGCGGTGACCCTGGCGCTCGCCGCCTCGGCCTTGCCGCTCGGGCTCATAGGCGGCCTCGCGCTCGCCTTCGCGACCCATTCCCGGCGGGCCTGGGTGCGGGAATCGGCGGCGGCCCTCGCCGGCGCGTTTCGCGGCATACCCGAGCTTCTGACCCTGTTCCTCGTTTTTATCGGCGGCCAGCGGCTGATCAATCTCGCCTTGCCGCTTCTGGGCTTGAATGGGCGGTTCGAATTCAGCGGCTTCCTTGCCGGCACCCTCACCCTGGGGCTGGTCTTCGGCGCCTATGCCAGCGAGGTGTTCCTGGGCGTCCTCAAGACTCTCGACGGGTCCTCCATCGAAGCGGCCAGGGCTCTGGGCCTGGGGCGCTGGCCGGTCTTGCGCTTCATCATCCTGCCGGAGCTGTTCCGGCTCGGCCTGCCCGGACTCTCCAACCTGTGGCTGTCGACGGTGAAGCAGTCGGCCCTGGTTTCCGTCGTCGCCTGCGATGAACTCATGCGCAAGAGCTACCTGGGCGCCACCAGCACCGGCGACCATATCCTGTTCTACGGGGTCGCCTGCCTCTGCTATATCGCCATCACCACGGCGTCGGAAGCGGCCCTTGCCGCCTGGCACCGGCGTCTCAGCCGCGGACGCAGCCGTGGCTAAGCCGCCCTTCAACCCGCGACCCGAGGGTTCCAGCGGCTACCTTCGCGTGGGGCTGCTACTCGCCAGCGCCGTCGGGGTGGGGCTGTTGCTCCAGCTGCTGCTCGGCAGCAGCGGCATCGGAGGAGAGGATTTCGCGGCCGCATCCCCTCTTCTGCTGAAAGGATTGGGTCTCACTATCTTCATCACCGTCACCTCGGTGCTGCTGGGCGCCATGGCCGGCGCCGGGCTTCTCGCCGGCCTGCTTCAGCCCTGGCCGCCCCTCAAGATAGCGATCCGGGCCTTTTGCATCGCCTTCCGAGGCACGCCGGCCATCGCGCAACTCTATTTGATCTACTACGGGGCCGGCGAGATTCATGCCCTGCTGCAGGAAGCGCATCTCTGGTGGTTCTTCCGCGATCCGCTGAATTGCGTGATCTTCACCTTCACCCTCAATTCCGCGGCCTATCAGACGCGCATCATCCATGGCGCGCTGGTGAACCTTCCCCGGGAGCAGACCGACGCCGCCCTGTCTCTGGGCCTGCCGCGCCTGGTGGCGCTGACGCGCGTGCTGCTGCCGCAGGCGCTCCTGACGGCGCTGCGTCCGCTGGGCAATGAGCTGACGAAAGTGACCAAGGCCTCCTCGGTCGCGAGTCTCGTCACGGTGCTGGACCTCCTCGGGACGGCCAAATACCTCGTCGGCCAGAGTCTCGATTTCGGCTTCTACATCCTTGCCGCGATGCTCTACGTGCTCCTGGTCGGCGCGATCCGCCTGGTCGTGGACGCGATCGAGCGCCATCTGACCCGCCATCTCTCGCCCGCCGGTTAGAGCAAGATCGGGTCAGCTTCCATCAAGCTGACCTCTTGAATCTTGCTCTACATGTTAGAATCAGGCTCCAGGCCGCCGGCCGAACCGGCCCTCAAACAAAAGATTCGTGCATGAAGTACTTGCCGCCCGGGGCCCGTGGAATCTCGGCGACCCGGACGCAGCGGACCTTGAAGCCGGGCGCCATGTACATGTCGATCAGCTCTTGCGCGACGGTCTGCGTCACCTCGGCTCCGGGATCCCGGGGGATGTAGTGGAATTCCACCTCGCCCAACGTCCGCTGGAACAGCTTGAACCGGTGCAGTGCTAGACGCTGGGCGACCCGCCCCGGCAGGCGCGGCATGATCCGCCGGCCGTCGGGCAGCTTGAACAGGCTCTGCTGTCGGCCGACGATGCGCTCGAGGGCCACGGATGACCGCGGACAGTCGTTGCTGCTCGCCTTCACGGCGTAATCGCCGGTTTCATAGCGCAGCAACGGCATGGCCCTGTTGAACAGGGGCGTGACGACGACCCGGCCGAGTTCTCCGGGCTTGGCGGGGCGCTCCTCGTCGGTGATCAGCTCGAAAATCAGGTGGCGTTCGGCCGGATGGTACGCCTCGCAGAGATGACATTGCAGGGCGATGAGTCCGGCTTCCACGCAGCCGTACAGATCAACCAACCGGCAACCGGGTATGCCGCGGACGAGTTCGCGAAGCTCGTCGGGCACCACTTCCGACAGGGTCGCGACAAGCCGAAGCGGAAGGACATGGGACTCCTCCACGCTGTGTTCCAACGCGCCCCGCAGGACCGAGGGAAAGCCCCTGACCATGGTCGCCGACGTGCTTCGCAGCAGATCGAAGGCGGCGCGTGGCTCCACGGTATATAGCTTCCACCAGTGACGCCCGTCCGGCAGGTCTTCTTCCTCCAGCTTGCCGACGGGGTGGTCTTCCTGCGGGTTCAGGATATTGGCCATCCGCCGATGGTCCTGGTAGCCCCAGCCCCGTTTGAGCCGCAGGTTTTCCATGGCATTGATCCGGAAGGCGCGGCTCGTCTTGCGGACATGGAGGGGTTCGCCCGTCGATCCGGAGGTGTACTTGGACTGCACGTTGCCGTCCTCCGGCGGGACGAAGTCGCTGTGGAACTTCGCCGGCTCCTTCCTGACCACGGACTTTCCAGTGATCGGGATATCGCGAAAGCCAATCGTCTCGCCCGCCCTGAGGCGGGCGGCCCATGTCTGATCGCGGTAATAGGGCGAATGGACCACCGCATGGGAGAGAATGACTTTAAGTGCCGTCCTGGGATCAGGTAACTCTGCGCGTGCCATCCGCCGATAATCCCCAGACCTCGTCGCCAGCCAGTTCCTCGTCTTCCGCCAACGGACTATAATGCTGGTTCGGGCCCGCCGGCCAGGTATCCACTGCCCCGGAATGGGCCCGCAAATCAGAGGGAGATTTGACAATGGCCAAAGGTCAGAAGCGAAGCGGCCGGGAACCGAAGAAGCCCAAGGCCGACAAGAACAAGAAGAAGGGAGCCGCCTCGGCGCCCGTTCTTTCCGCGCCGCCGCCCAGGAACCGCCCGCCGGGCAGCGCCTAGAACCTGATCGTCTCAAGCCTGCTCGGCTTGAGACGTGAATCAGGCTCTAATCCTAACATGTAGAGCAAGATTCACGGGT
>Ga0209415_10011801_pt1 | contig 14672 bp, 10 predicted proteins | sample PeaSoiSIISIP2007_FD_187696 | JGI IMG/M metagenome (GOLD analysis project Ga0209415, IMG submission 187696) | Peat soil microbial communities from Weissenstadt, Germany - SII-SIP-2007 (SPAdes) (version 2) | ecosystem: Environmental > Terrestrial > Soil > Wetlands > Peat | place: Germany...
TTCCCCGCGGCGCAGTATTACAGTTGGCGGCCGTTCGGCACCTGGATCCTGTTCGCCGAAATCGTGCTGTTCGGCCTGGTGCCGGCCCTCATCATGCTCACCCCCCGGCTGCGCGCCCACACCGGCTGGCTGGTCTCCGCTGCAGCCATGGCCTGCTGCGGAGTGGCGCTCAACCGCTTCGTACAGACCATCCAGACGTTGGCGCTTCCCACCCTCTCGTTCGACAAGTTCCTCTCCTACTATCCGAGCTGGCAGGAGGTCGGCACGTTTCTCGCGGTGGTGGCGTACGGCGCACTGGTCTATTCGTTCTCGTTCCGCTACTTCCAACTGTTCCCCGAAGAGCGCGAGAGGTATCAAATATGACGCACTACATCTTCTTCGGAGCGTTCTATACAGTGATAGCAGTCGTGGCTGCCACGCTGATCGCCGCCGTCCTTCGTTCCCGCCGCGCCCTGGTGAGTGCCTGCCAGGTCGACCGCATCCGCTGGAATTCCGAATTCCACGATCTGCCGCAGCGCGACCGCGTCTGCCGCCATGTGCTCACCGGCGAATTCAAGTCCCGCGAATGCCCGCACGCCTTCGATTGCCGCGAATGCGAGACGCACGCCCGGCTTATCGAAAAGCATCCGCTCGCGCCGGCCGGAGAGCCCGAAGAAGACCTCTTCGGCATGCAGTTCCCGCTCGACCGCTTCTATCACCGCGGCCACACCTGGGCGCACCTGGAGCCCGATGGCACCATGTCGGTGGGACTCGACGACCTGGGCCGCCGCCTGCTCGGCGTCCCCGATGCGGTCGAACTACCGCAGCCGGGAACCCGGGTGCATGCCAACAGCCCGGCCTTTCGCGTCCGCAAGCGCGATGCCGACGTGCGCGTGCTATCTCCCGTGGATGGCGAAGTGCTCGAGACCGGCGGCCCCGGCCGCCCCTGGTACCTGCGGGTGCGGCCCGAGTCCCTCGACCTGACGCACCTGCTGCGCGGCTCGGAAATCCGTCCGTGGCTCATGCGCGAAATGGAGCGTCTGCAACTGGCATTGTCGCTCGAAAGCGCCGGAGCGACCCTGGCCGATGGCGGCGTCCCCGTGGCCGACATCGCGGCCAGTTATCCCGATGCCGACTGGGACGCCGTCTGCGGCGAGATGTTCTTGTAGTGTAATTGATGTCATCAGGCCTGAATCTTACTGGTGATCAATCCGTGGGGTGACAATACTGCCGCAAAACCGACTTCTCTTGGGCATGGTTCTCTTCTGTAGCGGGCTGCTGCCGGCACTGACTTTGGGAGGATCGGGACAGACCGGTAATAGTCAGTGCACAGTGACTGGCGAGGGATCGTACGCCGTCGGCAACGGCACCACCCTCACGTTGACCTTGAATATGACTTTCGCGGCGGGATTTGTGGGGAACAAGGTGATTTACCAGGCCGCGCGGGACCTGCAAGGGGGCAATTCGGGCTGGCAGCCGTTGGGGACCTGGGGCGTCCCCGGAGCGGCGATCGCGGGGCCATCGGTGGGAGGCGTGACGCCGGCGCGCAACACTACCGCGGAGCAAACTTATGTGTTCACGTTCAACGATACCAACGGATGGCAGGATCTGGGGTGGTGAACGTCCTGATCAACAATGCGTTGAATGGCAACCAGGCCTGTTACCTGGCATATGTGCGGTCGAGCAACGTGCTGTACCTGGTGAACGACGCGGGCACCGCTCTCTCGGCGGGACTGGCGCTGAACGGCCGCGGGAGCGTGAGTAACAGCCAGTGCACGGTAACCGGCGCGGGATCGTCGGCGAGCGGCAGCGGGAACTCGCTGACGCTGACGTTGAACTTGATTTTCCCCGCGGGATTCGCCGGGAACCAGGTGATGTACCTGGCGGCGCGGAGCAATGGGGACGTGCTCAATTCCGGCTGGCAGGCGGTCGGGTCGGTGACCGTTGAGTAGCCCCGGCCCGCGGCGTATGTTTCCTCACAATTCGACAACCAAGAATCCCGCCCGGCGAAGTAACACTTGTGTAAACTGGCACAGATGACGAGACTCGTAACGTGGTTCGTTCTTTTCGCGGCCCCGGCGCTTCCGCTCCTGGGCCAGACGACAACCTATGTGCTGCCGCAAGCGGGATGCGTGAACATCGGCAACTGCATCATCTACGGTCCGGCCGAAAGCTTCTCGCTCTGGGAAGAAATCGGAGCCAACGGCCAGAGCTGGCAGATTTTCAATGTGTATTCGTGGGTTGGCGGCTTTTCGGTCGTCGATACCTACCACTGCAACTCCGCCGCCTATCAGCGTGGGCCGTCCGGCAGCGGCGCGCCTGCGGGAAGCACCACTGAAATTACCGCGTCCTGCTCAGGTGTAGACACCAAGGGGGCCGACTTCACGATGCAGTTTGTCGTGTACGCCTATAGCTACTATTCCCGCGGCGGCGGCGGCAAGGGCGGCGGTGGCGCCGGCACTCGCTGGTGGGTTACGGGCGGGTCGGTTACCATCGTCAAACAAATCGGCGGAGCAGCAAGCGCTACTACGCGTTACAAGCTCTCGCGATTCGGGACAAAAGAGTGTATGTCCTGGGAGCACCGGAGGTGCCTAATGGTGCGGTCAGGATCTACCTGGACGTGGAGAGCAACCCCGAAGAGGGGTTCGTCTACCTCATAGGGATGATCGTGTGTGATGCCGGCGGCGAGCGCCGATATTCATTTTGGGTCGATAGTAAGGACCAGGAGTGCGAGATCTTCGAGCAACTCATTGCTGTGGTCGCTCGGTACGAGAATCCCGTGGTCTTCTGTTACGGGAGCTACGAGAAGGCTTTCGTCAGGCGCATGCGGCGGTACGCCAAGCGAAAGCGCCCGGTTGACAACCTGCTGGTAGCGCTCGTCAACACGCTATCAATCATCTACGCTCATTTCTATTTCCCGACCTACTCTAATGGGCTGAAGGAAGTGGCGACCTGGCTGGCGTTCCGATGGAGTGATCCGGATGCGTCGGGGCTCCAAAGTATCGCGTGGAGAATACGCTGGGATCGAACACAGGACGAACAGTGGAAGGCGAAGCTGATCGACTACAATCTTGAAGACTGCGCCGCACTTCGGACGGTGACTGAATTTCTTCAAGGCGCCTGTGACCGAGCGCCCGCGACATCTGACTCCGGTCGCGTTGATGCCAGCACACCACAGGTCATGCGGGTTCAGGACTTGGATAAATTGGTCGATACGCGAACCTGGGGCAGGGTTGCGTTCGTGCACGACGACTTCGAGTTCGTGAACAACTGCGCTTACTTCGATTACCAGCGGCAAAGGGTGTTCGTCCGAAGCAGCAAGATACTGAGGCGCCACCAGCGCAGGGCGGCGATGCGCCAGAATCGGAGAATCCGTCCCACCAAGCGAATCGAGGTCACGGCGTCCAAGTGTCCCGTCTGCGGAAGTCGGCACCTGGTCATCATCGCGAAGGGTCAGCGATTCGAGGGCGTGAGAGCGAATGTGAAACGGTCATTCGACCTGGTGATTACTTCGGGCGGCATTAAGCGGAGGGTCATCGAGTGCCGGGCGACCAGATATCGATGTTCAAGTTGTGGTCATTCCTTCACTTCGGAGCGATATCACCGGCTCGCGAAGCACTTCCATGGCCTGATGAGCTGGGCGATGTACGAGCACGTTGCGCACCAGCTCAGCGCCGGGTCGCTGGAGAAGATGTTTCTCGATTTGTTCGGCTTGAACATCAGCGATCCCGAGATCCTGATGTTCAAGTCGTTGATGGCTCGCTTCTATCGCCCTACTTACAAAGCGTTACTCGCGAAGATCCTCGCCGGGCCGGTACTACATGCCGATGAAACATATGTGAAGCTGCGGACTGGCAAAGGGTACGTGTGGGTCCTGGCAAACATGGAGGAAGTCGTATTCATGAACAGGCCGACCAGGGAGGCAGAGTTCCTACAGGAAATGCTGCGGGAGTTCCAAGGTGTTCTGGTATCCGACTTCTACGTTGGCTACGACTCCCTTCCGTGCCCGCAACAGAAATGCCTAATCCACCTGATTCGCGACATGAATCAGGATTTGCTGAACAACCCCTTTGATGAGGACCTGCAGTCCTTCACCAAACAGTTTGGCGCGTTACTTCGCTCAATCCTAGCCACTGTGGACGAGCACGGCCTAAAACGGCGCCATCTGGAACGGCACGCGGGCGAGGTCGAGAAATTCTTCCGCGTGCTGTCGGATCAATGTCGCCGCTCGGACACCGCCCGCGCTATACGGGACCGGCTACTCAAGTGTCCGGATAAACTATTCACCTTTATTCAATACGACTCAGTGCCTTGGAACAATAACAACGAGGAGAACGCGATCAAGCAGTTCGCCTACTATCGCGAGCGTACGGTCGGCACGATGAAGGAGGCGGGGCTGGACGATTATCTGGTGCTGTTGAGCATTTACCAGACCTGCCGGTACAAAGGAATCAGCTTTCTGAAATTCCTGCTATCGAGGGAGCGCAGCATCGACAAGTTTTGCGAAACGAAGAGGATGCGGCGACGCTATCGGGGAATCGAGTTGTACCCGAAGGGATTCACCCCTGTTCAGGCCCGAGTTCGTGACCGCGACAAAAAGACAGGCTCCGGGAGAACGGGCCCGATCCCCGAGGATCAGTAGGATGTCGAGGGCATCTCCTGCCGCCTCGTTACAATTTCGGTGCATCGCACGCTACGCGGGCACGGGGACGGTGCTCGATCTCGACAAGCGGAGGAGTACGCCAGCAGGAAGGGGGACATCTCCTCCGCAGAGCCCAGCGGAATTGTCCTGAAAAGGGCGGCGCGTTAGTTTTCAGAAGGCCGCTCGACGTGATCGATGACGAGGAGTTCGCCGGGTCCCTTGGCCGGCGTGAGCTTCAAACCGAGCTGCTGTTGTAAGGCGCTAAAGATAGACATATCGACAGGGTCCGAGCCATCTGGGCCGGCTTGGCCGGGTGCATATTCCAGATGAAAATCGAATAGCCCGGTGAGGCCGGTTTTGTCGATGACCGGCCGGTCCAGCCGGGAGAGGAAGATCTTGATCAATGCAGCGACACCGATTCCGTCGAGTTGCAAGATCGCATTCGCTCCCCTTCCCGTGACCCTATCGACACAGTGCTTTTCGGCCTGGCTCTGGATTTGATCTGGTAGAGGCCTATTCCAGTCGATGGGAGTGCAACTCCCGGCTGCAAATCGCGGCACCTTCAGGCCGCCTTTTGCGACAGTCAACTCATAGACCGGAACCTCCCTGGTTTCGCGGTGGATCTTCAGCCTGAAGCGGTCTTCCAGAAGAGCTTGCAGCATCGGTCCATCCATCATCCCTTCGCTGGCGATGCCCTCCGCTTTTGCGGTGATGGAGTAGCGGTCATCGATCCAGTCCGGGGCACCCTGGAGTTCCGGCAGCGGCTGGAGGATATTGAAATGGCCATCTCTGTAGTAGACATAAGCCCTGACAATGAAGACCCTCAAGGGTTGACACACGAGATCGAGCCTTCCGGGAGATGGGGCCCCACGTCCGCCCCGATAGCCGGGTCCGGAGTCGTCCCTGCAGGGCTTGACGGAGGCCACTTCGAATTTCGGCGTGATCGCGGGCGATTGCGTCTGTCCGATCGCAACGGCGGCGGCTGTGGCGAGTAGCGCGGCAGTTTCAGGGAAAGCGCGGATTCTGCGCATGGGGCTCTTCTGGGATGTCCGACGATTGCGCCAGTCAAAGCGTGCAGACACTCTCAATCCCACCGCAACGCCGTCATCGGATCCACCCGCGCCGCGCGCCGGGCGGGCACCAGGCAAGCCATCGCAGCCGCGGCCGTCAGCAAAACGGCCACCGCGACAAATGTCAGCGGGTCGCGCGACTTCACGTGGAACAGCATGCTGGTGAGCAGGCGCGTCAGACCCGCGGCCGCCGCCAACCCCAGCGCCACTCCGATGGCCGTCAGCCGCAATCCCTGCCCCAGGACCAGCCGCGACACCTGGCCGGGCCGGGCGCCCATCGCCATGCGGATGCCGAACTCGCGCGTCCTCTGCGTCACCGTATACGCCATGATCCCGGAGACGCCCACCACCGAGAGAACCAACGCCAGCGCGCCGAACACTCCCAGCAGAAACGCCGCGAACTTTCTGCGCGCCACGGATGCGGCCAGCACCTTGGTCATGGGCGCGATGTGCGAAACCGCCTGGCTCTTCTCGACGCTGCGGATGGCGGCCACCGTCCCGCGCGTCAGGCTGGCGGGGTCCACCGAGGTCCGCACCACGATGGTCATGAAGTTCACCGGCATCTGCGCCGCGGGAACGTAGGCCTCCGAGACAGCCGGCGAATCCAGCCCGTCCTGCTTCACATCCGCGACCACGCCTACCACTTCCAGGTCGCCGCCTCCGTAGACGATGCGGATGTGCTTCCCCACCGCGCCGCCGTGCGGCCACACCAGCCGTGCCAGCGTCTGGTTGACGATGACGATTCGGCCCGATCCGCCCGTGTCCGCCGCGGTGAACAGGCGGCCTTCCATGAGTGGGACCCGCATGGTTTGGAGATAGCCCGGCATCGCCATGTTCAGTGCCGTCCACGGCCGCTGGGAAGGCGGGGTCTGTCCCTCCAGCTCATATGGCGAAGTCCAGCAGGTCCCGGACAGGGGCGGACACATCGCGGCGCTGGCCGATTCCACGCCGGGATCGAGCGCAATGCGATCGAGAGCTTCCTGGAAGAACTGGAAATGCCGTGCGGGGCCGCCGCCCGAATGCACCACGTCGAGCGCCAGCAAATGGTCCGCCTGAAATCCGGGATTCACGTCGAGCGCCGCAGCCAGGCTGCGCAGCAGCAGGCCCGAGCCCACCGTGAGCACGATGGCCACCGCAATTTCGGCGACGAACAACGCGGAACGGATGCGCCTGCCGCTGCCGGGGCTCGCGGCCGCTTCCTTGAGCCCGGTCGTCATCCCCGCGCGCAGCAGTTGCAGCATGGGCGCGAGACCGAACAGGGCGGCGGCCAGCAGACAAACACCCAGCGTGAACAGCAGCACGCCCGAATCCAGCCGCACGTCTTTCAGCCCGGGCAGCGTGGCCGGGTACATCGCCACCAGCGGCGGAAGGCACCAGTAAGCCATCAGCAGGCCCGCGCCGCCGCCCGCGAGCGACAGCAGCAGGCTCTCGGCCAGCATCTGGCGGATGAGGCGCGAGCGGCTGGCGCCGATCGCCACCCGCACCGCGAACTCCCGCTGCCGGCCCGCCGCCCGCGCCAGGGCCAGGTGAGCCACGTTGGCGCACGCGATGAGCAGCACGAAGGCCACCGCGCCAAGCAGGATCCACAGGTCCGTGCGGGCATCGCCCAACAGGCGGTCCGTCATGAGAGCGACCCTGGCGGTCTCATCGCGATTGGACTCCGGAAACGCCTGCGCCAGGCGGCTCATGATGGTCTTCATTTCCGCCCGCACCCGCCCGATCGAAACGCCTGGCCGCATCTCGGCGATGACCATCAGGCCCGGGTGGTTGGCGCGGTTGGTGAAATCGGGATCGCCCGCGCGCGCGCCGGCTGGAAAGAAAACGTCCGGTTCCCCCGGCTGGAGTTGAAACTCGGGCCCCAGCACGCCGATGACGATGGCGCCGTTGGCGAAGCCCACCGGCTTGCCCACCACCTGCGGATCGCCCTTCAATTGGTTGCGCCAGAACCGGTAGCTCACCACCGCCACGGCCGCCGCGCCGGGCTTCTCTTCTTCCGGGGAGAAGATGCGGCCCAGCGTGGGCTTGGCCCCCAATAGCGGAAACAACGAGCCGGTGACCCACCCGCACCGGACCGACTCCGGTTCGTCTCCTCCGTGGTATTGCATGCTGTTGGGCTGGAACGCCGCCATATCCACGAAGACCTGGTTCTGCGCGCGCCAGTCGAGGAAGTCGGGCCAGGCCACGTTCAGGTACGGCGATTTCGGCAGCGATTCGTTGATGAAGACCAGGCGGGAAAGGTTGGGATACGGCAGGCCCTTGAACAGCACCGCGTTGACCACCGAATAGATGGCGGTGTTGGCGCCGATTCCCAGGGCCAGCGTGATCACGGCCACGGCGGTGAAGCCGGGAGTCTTGGCGAGCGTGCGGACGGCAAATTTGGCGTCCTGTAAGCTGGTCGTCATGAGGGGGTCTCCTGTGGATTTGGTCTGTCGTGAACCGCGCAGGTCGCCGGCCCAAAGCAGAAAGGCGCTGCCGATCAGGTCGGCGATGGTTCGCACCGCCAGCCGCCACCCGCGACGCTCCTGCCAGCGGTCATCGAAAGTGGCGCAGAGGTCCGCGCCGAACTCCCGACGGAACCGGCGCGGAAAAAGCCGCAGCAAAATCGCGACCACCCGCCGCATTTCAGGCCTCAGCGTGCGGCAGCAGCTTGCGCGCACGCAACCGGTCCACCACGCCCGCCAGCCTCGCGGCTTCCGCTTTGACCACCCGCCGCCCCATGGCCGTGAGCCGGTAGTTGCGGCGGCGGCCGTCTCCCCCGGCCTCCTGGAGAAGGCTGTCGTCCAGCAGCCGCGCCAGAATGCGGTAGAGGGTGCCGACTTCCAGCCGCACCGTGTTTCGCGACTCGCGCTCCACTTCTTTCATGATTTCGTACCCGTGCCGCTCGTGGTCGAGGAGCGCGAGCAGAATGTGGAAATCGGCGGGCTTCAGGGGATCGGTCATACCAGTAATCAGAATGTATGTAGTTTACTGGTAGTGGGCGGGTCTGTCAAGGGAGTCCGCGCAACGTGCATACTGTACTTATCGTGCTTGACGCCGTCTTTCAGGATCTTCGCTATGCCCTTCGCGCTCTGCGCAGGAGTCCCGGCTTCGCCGCCGCGGCGATTCTCTCTCTCGCCCTCGGAATCGGTGCCAACACCGCGATTTTCAGCCTCATCGACGCGGCCATCCTGAAATCTCTGCCGGTGCCCCATCCCGAGGAATTGCTCCAGGTGATGATGGGCACGCAGTCTTACGTGGGCTACACCAACCCTACCTGGGAGCATCTTCGCGATCGCCAGGACGTATTCTCGGGGATCTTCGCCTATGGCCGCTGGGGCTTCAATCTCGCTTCGGGAGGCGAGGCGCGTCCGGTGAATGGCGTCTACGCGTCGGGGCAATATTTCGACACGTTGGGCGTACACGCCGTGCTCGGCAGAACGCTCGAGCCCGCTGACGATACGCGCGGCTGCGCCGGAAGCGCGGTCCTGAGTTATGGCTTCTGGCAGCGCGAATATGGCGGCCGGGCCGGCGTCCTCGGCAAGACGATTTCGATCGACAGGCATCCGATCCGGATCGTGGGCGTCACCGAACCCGGATTTACCGGAACCGAGGTAGGCGCCGCGGCCGATGTGATGGCGCCGCTCTGCGCGGTAACGCTCATAGGCAGCGGCTACCCCCGCATGCTCGACACGAACTTCTATCCCGTCGGCTGGCTGCAAGTCATCGGACGCTTGAAGAGCGGCGTCCCGGCAAGCCAGGCTACGCCCCGCCTGAAAGCGCTCGCGCCGCAAATTTATCAAGCCACTCTCGACGACAGCGGGCTGACCAGAGAAGACGGCCGCCAGTTGGGGCCCCAAGACCGGGACCGGTACTTGCAGCGGACCTTCGATACGTACCCCGCCGCCAACGGAATCTCCTGGCTGCGCCGGGAATACGGCCAGGCTCTGATGGTTCTCATGACGATGGTTGGCGTAGTGCTGCTGATCGCTTGCGCCAACGTGGCGAACCTGCTGCTGGCGCGCGGCGCGTCCCGGCAGCGAGAGATCGCGATCCGCATGGCCGTTGGCGGCGGACGCGGCCGCTTGATGCGCCAGTTGCTCACCGAAAGCCTGCTGCTGTCGGGCATCGGCGCGGCGCTGGGCGTTCTCTTCGCGGAATGGGGCGCCCGCCTGTTGGCTCGATTTCTCGATGCTTCCCTCGACCTCGCTTTGGACCTCCGGGTCCTCGCGTTTACCGCGAGCGTGGCCATCCTCACCGGCCTGCTGTTCGGCATCGCGCCGGCCTGGCGAGGCACGCGCGTCGATCCCCAATCCGCGATGAAGGCCCATGCCCGGGGCGCGATCGAAGGAACGAAACTGGGCCTCGGCCAAGTGCTGGTGATGGCGCAGATCGCTCTGTCCCTGTTACTGGTGGTGGGCGCGGGCCTGATGCTCTCGACCTTTTGGAAACTCATTTCGCTCGATGCGGGATTTGAGAGCGGCCACGTGCTGCTGGTCACCGCCGATCTTAGCAGCGGACATTATCCCAGGGAGCGGTGGTCCGCCGTTTATCGGGAGATGCTGGACCAACTGCGCGCGATTCCGGGTGTCCGCTCGGCCAGCGTCTCCTACATCACGCCGGTCTGTCACTGCCGTTGGGCCGGTGAAGTGACCATCGAAGGCTACACTCCGAAATCGCGCGATGACGCCATGGCCTCCTTCAACAATGTGAGCGACCGGTACTTTGAAACCCTCGGCGCCTCCATCGCCGCCGGGCGCGACTTCGACAGCCACGACACGTCCACTTCGCCCAAGGTGGCCATCGTCAGTAAATCCATGGCCCAAAAATATTACGGTGCGGCGAATCCGATCGGGCAACATTTCCGCATCCGCGACGGGAATATCACGGGCGGTCCGGTCGAGATCGTCGGCATCGTGAACGACGCGAAATACGGTTCGCTGCGGGAAGAGCCGTCGCCCTTCGTCTTCATCCCCTGGAGTCAGGGCGGAGTGCCCGGTCCGCTCACCAGCTTTGAGCTTCGATCCGCCGGCGGCGCACCCACCGCGCTCATTGCCGGCGTGAAGTCCGCCATCGCCGGCGTCAACCGCGATGTGTCCATCGAATTCAAGACGCTATCCGCCAAGGTGGACAGCTCGATCGAGAGGGAAAAATTACTCGCGGCGCTCGCGGGATTTTTCGGCGCGATCGCTCTCCTGCTCGCGACCATCGGACTCTACGGCGTGATGTCGTACAACGTGGCGCGCCGGCGGAATGAAATTGGGATTCGTATGGCGCTGGGCGCGGAGCAGTCTAGCGTGCTGCGTATGGTGCTCCGCGAGGCCGCGATTCTGACCGGGATCGGCCTGGCGGCCGGCTTCGGCGCGGCGCTGCCGGCGACGCGGCTGGTAGCGAGCTTTCTTTATGGCCTCCAGCCGAATGACCCGTGGACGCTCGGTATCGCCGCAGCGGTGTTAGCGGCGGTAGCTGCGATGGCCGGATACTTGCCCGCCCGCCGGGCTTCCCGTCTCGACCCCATGGCCGCCCTGCGCGAGGAATAGCTTCGGCGGAACCGCGCAGCAGCAGGATCTGAAAACCGTGCGGAATCCCACTGCTTCGGATAGCTACACCGTTGTCTATACCGGACGTCTCTTCGGCTACTATCGCTTTCCCGAGGTCGAGGTCACGCAACGAGGGAAGGGCGGCATATTTCCCTTATTTTTCTTCTCCCCCTTGACAACCGCGCCAATCAGTGGTGTATTCTTCTGAGCGCCCGGCTTGCCGGAATTTGAGGGGATACAAAAAAATGTCGACGCAACTACGTGTGTTGCCGCGTCTCGGATGGTTGGTTGTTACGTTTTTCTTACAGTCGATGCTGCTCTGGGGGCAGACGCCCACCGGATCCATATCCGGCACGGTGTACGACGCCACCGGCGCCGTTGTTCCCAATGCCGCGATTACGATGACGAACCGGGACACCGGATTGGTCCGAAACCTGCTGACTGCGCCGGACGGCTCCTATACCGCGGCGGCGCTTCCTCCGGGCGTCTACGAAGTGAAGGCCGCCATGCCGGGGTTTCGAACGCTGGTCCGCGATGCAACCGTCGAGACCGGCACGATCACTACTGTGGACGCTCACCTGGAGGTGGGCCAGACCGGAGAAGTGGTCGAGGTGGAGGCCGCCACCGCGCTAATGGAGTATTCCAGCAGCAGCGTCGCGGGCGTGATTACCCGCGACAAGATCCAGGACCTGCCGCTGAACGGCCGCAGTTTTCTGAACCTGGCATTCCTCGAGCCCGGCGTGACGGTGAGTCCCGGCACGACGTCGCAGTACAACTCCCTCTTCTCCGTCTCGGTCCTGGGCGGGGACTCGAGTAAGACCGCCATCACGGTGGACGGCGGCAATATCCGGAACCCCATCGAGGGCAACACCGGCATGAACTTCTCGCAGGAGGTGGTCCAGGAGTTCCAGATTTCGTCTGTCAATTTCGACCTGTCCACCGGGATCACCAGCGTCGGCTCGGTGAATGTGGTCACTCGCAGCGGAGGCAACGATTTTCACGGAAGCGGCTACTTCTTCTTCCGCGACCACAATATGTCGGCCTACCCCGGGCTGGCTCGCAACCCGCTTAGTACCGATCCTTTCTTTGCGCGCCGCAACCCGGGGGTGTGGATCGGCGGCCCGGTGAAAAAGGACAAACTGTTCTTCTTCTTCAATTATGAATACCTGAACCAGACGCAGGTAGTTACCTATGTGCCGAACGTTTCGTCCGCCGCCGCCCTGGCGGGCAATTACTTCAGCCCCTATCACGGGAAGAACCTCAGTGCCCGGTTCGATTACTTTATCAGCCGGAAACATCGTCTGTTCGCGCGGTATTCGCACGATGGCAACGCGGGCCTCGGTCCCGCCGGAAGCCAACAGTTGCCTTCGCACTGGCTGCGGAATACCAACTGGAGCGACCAGAGTCTGCTGGGAGTAACCAGCGTCTTGAAATCGACCTTAGTCAATGACTTTCGATTCAGCTACCAGTATTGGCAGAACCGGAATCTGTTCCCCAGCAGTTCCGATTGCCCGGACTGCGTGGGCCTGGGTTTTCCCGAGGTGGCGGTCACCGGCACCAATGTGACGATCGGCGACACTTCCAATGCGACGCAGGGCCGCGACCTGCGTAAGTACAACGTTACGGACTCGCTAAGCTGGCAACGAGGGAGTCACTCGCTGCATTTCGGCGGGGAGATCGAACATGCGCCGGGCACGGGGTTCTGGGGATACTGCGACCCGGCCTGCACGGTGGTGGCGCCGCCGGAGCTGGTGCGCTCCAGTGTGCCGGCAGCGCTGGTCGCCGCGCTGTTTCCCACGCTGCCAACGAAGATCGCAACCAACGCCGACTTCCTGAACCTCCCGTTCCTGGGGGGTGTGGTGGGGATCGGAGATCCGAGCCAGCCGCCGCCGTATAACGTAGATCAAGCCAAGGTCAACAACCGCTATCGCGTCTATGCCGCGGATTCCTGGCGAGTCAAACCGAGCTTTACCCTGAACTACGGGCTGGGATGGAGCTTCGAGAGCACTCTGGTGAACCGCGACTTGCCTAAGCCCGCGTTCCTGGCGCCGCTCTATGGATCGGACCTCTCGCCGACCAACAACAACTATCACAACTTCGAACCCACTTTAGGGTTCGCGTGGACGGTCGACAAGGCTCAAAAGACCGTGGTGCGCGGCGGCTTCGGTATCTACTACGATACGGAGTCGCTGTACCGGCGGCTTCAGGAACGAGCCTTCATAGGCCCGGTGGGCAATGGCCGCATCCAATTCCCCACAACCGGCTTCACCAACATCTTCCCGGGCATTGTCAACATCAGCCTGGGCGGCGCTCCCGTTCCGGTCGGGGCGCCCTTGCCATCCGGGCAATTGATGAACCTGACTCTCGGCCAGTACCTCCAGATTCAGCAGCAACAGGCGCCGATCATTGCCGCGGAACTCGCGCCCAAGAACCTCAACGATCTTTCCGTCACCAATATCGATATCAATAAGGCCGCCGCACAACTGTATCCCAAGAACTACCCGGTACAGCACGGCCTGCATTTCGATCTGGGAGTCCAGCGGCAGATCGGCAGAGATCTGGTGGTGGACGTCGATTTCGTACGGCGCGTATATCTGAACACTTTGCTGGGTGAGGTGGATTACAACCGTTATAACCGTTTCATCAATGGTGTCCGCTCGCCGGTGATTCCCGTTTGCCCTGCCGCGGAAAAGAACACCCCCGGAGTGGAATGCTCGAACGGCCCGATCACGTTCTGGACACCCGGCGGGCGCTCGGTTTACAACGCGATGCTGGTCAAAGTCAACAAGCGTTTCGCCCGGCGGTATCAGTTCACCGCTTCTTACGCCCTCAACGATCAGCACGGATACAACGGGCTGGTGGATCTGGACCACTGGAATGCAAGCTGGGGCCCGCAGGGTCCGCGACATATCCTCAATCTCTCTGGCGTGGTCGATCTCCCTTGGGGGTTCCAACTCGGACTGATTTCCGAATTCAGCAGCAAGGGGCCTATCATGCCGTTTATCTCCGGTGTGTCGCTGACCGGCGATGGCTCGACCAGCGCGCCGCTGCCCGGTCTGGCCTTCAACTGTCTGAACGCCGGCTGCGGCACGGCAGACCTGGAGCGCGCCGTCGCGTCCTGGAACCAGACCTACGCCGGCACGAAGGACGCCCTGGGTAAGACGATCCCCGCGGTTGTACTGCCTCAGAAGTTCGCGCTGGGCGACAATTTCAGCTCACAGGACGTCCGCCTGACGAAGACCTTCAAGTACCGCGAGCGCTACAAGCTCTCGATCTTCGCGGAGGCCTTCAACATCTTCAACATCGCCAACCTGAGCGGATACAGTTTCAACCTCGATCAGGTAACGCCGACGAACCAGAACTTTTCGTTCGGCCAGCCGACCAGCCGCGCCGGCCAGGTCTTCGGGTCGGGTGGCCCGCGGGCGTTCCAGTTGGGTGGGCGCGTTCAGTTCTAATCGTGGCAGG
>Ga0209415_10011802_pt1 | contig 14672 bp, 12 predicted proteins | sample PeaSoiSIISIP2007_FD_187696 | JGI IMG/M metagenome (GOLD analysis project Ga0209415, IMG submission 187696) | Peat soil microbial communities from Weissenstadt, Germany - SII-SIP-2007 (SPAdes) (version 2) | ecosystem: Environmental > Terrestrial > Soil > Wetlands > Peat | place: Germany...
GTTGTCATCATCGTGATCGACCAGTTCCGCGGCGACTACCTGGAACGCTATCGCGACCAGTTTGGCGACGGAGGTTTCCGCGTGTTTCTTGACCGCGGCGCCTATTTCACCGACTGCTACTACGACTACGCCAATACGCGCACTGCCCCGGGACACGCCACCCTCTTCACCGGAAGCTATACCAGCGGACACGGCATCGTGGCCAACGAATGGTGGGACCCGCAGAAAAAGAGGCGGGTAACGTCGGTCGAAGACGACACTACGAAGCTTGTCGGCATCGAGCTTGGTGCAAAGCCCGCCCAAGCGGAGCTTGGACGCGGCACCTCGGGCGCATCGCCTCACAATCTTATGAGCGACACGCTCGGGGACGAACTGAAACTGGCTACCGGTGGAAAGGCCCGCGTATTCGCCATCTCGCTGAAAGATCGTGCGGCGGTCTTGCCGGCTGGATTCTCCGGAGATGCCGCCTACTGGATTGATCCCAAGAGCGGCGACTGGATCACCTCCACTTACTACCGTCCCGATCTTCCCCAATGGGTGCGTAATTTCAATGGCGAACATCCCAAGGAAGGACGCGCGGAAAAATTCTGGAATCGCGAGTGGAAAGACCGCGACGGAAACACCCTGGGCTCGACCGCGCCGCGCAAGGCCAAAGATGGCTCGCCCGCCGGCTTCTACGAGGTCGTCGGATCCACTCCCTTTGCCAATGACTACGAGTTTGAATTTGCCAAGGAATTGGTTTTGTACGAGAAGCTGGGCGCAGGACCGGCGACCGACATGCTGGTCATCAGCCTCTCGGCCAACGATATTCTCGGCCACCAGGTTGGCCCCGACTCTCCGCAAATGCGCAGCATGGCGCTGGAACTCGACCGGAGTTTGGCGGAGTTCTTCGATTTTCTAGGGCATCAGATCGGGATGGCCAACGTGTGGATGGCGCTTTCGGCCGATCATGGCATTGCGCCGCTGCCTGAATTCGCAAAAACGCTTCGCCTGCCTGCCGCCAACCTCGACTCAAAGGTGCTGCGCGAACAGATCAACTCCCTGCTGGCCAAGAAATTCGCGAAGAAAGCCGACTACGTGCTCGATCTCGATTACCCGGTCGCCTGGCTGGACAAAGACGCCTTCGCCGGAACTCTCGGCGCAAAAGACGAATCCGTCGCCGAAGGCGAGGTGGGCGAAGCCATGAAGCAAATGGGGTTCGCGGGATACTTCGCCAAATCGCAACTCGCTCGTGGAGACATTCCGCCCACCGAAATCGGCCGCCGCTACGCCCACAGCTACTCGCCCGAAGGCGGATATTATGTAATTGGAATCCCCAGTCCATTTTCGGTTGGAATCACAAAGGGTACCGACCACGCGACGCCTTTCTCGTACGATACTCATGTGCCGCTTGCTTTCTATGGCCTCGCCTTTCAGCCTGGAATCTATCGCACCCATGCCGAGCCGGTCGATCTGGCGGTCACGCTGGCCTCTTTGCTCGGCATCAATCCACCGGCGCAAGCTACGGGAAGAGTGCTGATCGAGGCGCTGCAACCAACGCATCATTTCGCGGCACCATCTGCCATGCCGACGGCCGCCACGCCCGCTACGCCGCCCAACGGAGGGACGCAATGACGCCCACCGGCAATCCGGACTTGAGCGTCAGCTTCGCCGGCATCGAGCTGAAGAATCCGGTCATTGCCGCTTCCGGCACCTTTGGCTATGGCGTGGAATTTGAAGATATTGTGCATCTCGACCGGCTTGGCGGATTGGTCGTCAAAGGCCTCTCCAAAGAACCGATGACTGGAAACCCGCCGCCGCGGCTGTTCGAGACGGCTGCCGGAATGCTGAATGCCATCGGGCTGCAGAATATCGGAGCGCCAGCGTTCCTCGCGGAAAAACTGTCTGCGTTGCGCGAGAAGAAAAATGTAGTCGTGTTCGCCAACGTCTTCGGTTACACCCGGGCGGATTATGAGCAGACGATTGAGATCCTCAATCAGGGTGAGGGAATCGCGGCGTACGAAATTAACGTGTCCTGCCCGAATACGGCGCACGGCGGCATCCAGTTCGGCAGCGATCCGCTTCTGCTTGACGAAGTGGTACGAACCGCGAAGCGCGTATCGGCGCGGCCAGTGATTGTCAAACTCTCCCCTAACGTCACCTCCATCGCGCAGATGGCGTACGTGGCTCAGGAAGCGGGCGCGGACGCCATTTCTCTGGTGAATACTTTCCTAGCCATGGCGATTGATCCCGAAACGCGCCGTCCCAGAATAGCCAATGTCACCGCCGGCCTCTCCGGCCCGGCCATCAAGCCGATTGCGCTGCGCATGGTGTATGACGCGGCACACGCTGTAAAGATTCCTGTGATTGGCATGGGCGGAATCACCACCCCGGCGGACGTGGTGGAATTCATGCTGGCGGGAGCAAGCGCCGTGCAGGTGGGAACGGCGAGTTACTTTGATCCGGTGGCGACAGAAACGCTGGTCGAGGATCTGACTGGGTACTGCCGCGAGCACAGGATTGAGCGGCTCAGCAATCTGACGGGCGGGATGCTGGTAGATTGAAGGGGCGCGGATCTCAGCTCACCACGAAGAGCAAATCCAGGTGATTCGGTTGCTGTCTTCCCACCTGACCTCCGATTGGTCTAACCTCTGATTGGTCCACTTCGTTAAGCGGACAAACTCGGTGCCGGACGAGGCTCGGGCCGCTAAATATGCCATGACATGCCGATTAACTTTGTAGTAATCATTACACAGGATCAGCCACTTATCCGAAGATCAGCAGGAGGCGCTTGACTCAGTCCGGCGAAAAACAGGCCGCACCCAGCGGCGAAGTATCTTCGGCGCCCAAAAAGAATCGGTCGGGTGCACTGACGCAGAACCACGGCTCCGCGCCGTTCGCGGTGATTCTGTTCGTGATCGGGGTGATCGCCGAACTTTACGCGTGCCTTGTCGCAACTCGGGGTGTCCTCTGCTATACGGTGGACGACGCTTACGTCCACATGGCATTGGCCGAGCACGTTGCTCATGGCACTTATGGTCTGAATTTGCACGAGTTCTCTGCCCCATCATCGAGCATTCTTTGGCCGTTCTTGCTGTTGATCGGCGTGGGCACGTCGTGGCACCTGTACGTTCCTCTGGCGCTCAACATTGTCTTTGGCAGCATGGCGGCTTGGCTCATCGGAAAATGCGTGGACGAATCGCCATGGGAGAACGGAGGTCCGTCCTGGCGGCTCAAACGTATGCTCACTGTCCTGCTGTTCGTCGTCGGCCTCAACCTGATCGGACTGGCATTCATGGGAATGGAGCACATGCTCCAACTGTTGCTTGCCGCGGCCTGCGCCTACGGTATCCTTCAGGTCGATCGGGGGCGCGAAATGCCACGGTGGAGCATCGCAGCCGCTTGTGCCGGGCCTGCCGTTCGCTATGAGAATCTCGCGATCTTGATTGCTGTCGCTCTCGTCCTTTACTGGAACTATCGCAAGCGAGCGGCGATCTGGGCCATGCTTGCGGGCCTCGCGATGCCTCTCATGTTCTCCGTCTTTTTGCTGGCGCACGGCTCATCCGTGCTGCCGAACTCCGTGCTGATGAAGGGAACCCATGGCGGCGGTTGGAAAGGTCTTCTGGCAAACATATTGCTGAATCTGATCCACAACGTAACCGAGAACACGCGCCTTTCGTGGTTGGTCGTGTTCCTTGCTGCGGCGGAGTTGTGGTGGCTGAATCGGCGTTCGCGGCCGTCCGCAGTCGCGGCCGTAGCCATTGTGCTTGGACTCGTGCTCGTCTTTGGGAAGGTCGGCAACTACCGCTATGAGTCGTTCGCGGTCGCGTTCACCGTGCTGATCCTGTTTGTAGTCCTCGGCGGCCAATACCGCGTGCAGTGGCACCTGGCGATGCTCGGTTTTCTGCTCTGCACATGGCCTTACTTCCGGTACGTCGCTCAAACACCGGTAGCATCGCAAAACATCTACCAGCAGCAGTATCAGATGGCCCGGTTCGTCCGCGATTACTACAAGAAAAACTTCGCGGTGAACGACATCGGGGTGGTGAGCTATCGGCTGCCGCAAAACATCTACATGCTCGATACCGCCGGCCTCGCGTCGCCGGAATCGTTTATGCAACAGAATAAGAACGCGGAGTGGGCCGACAACTTCGCTCGCCGCCACAATGCCGGTCTCGCGATGATCTACACCGATTGGCTACAGGGGATTCCGCCTGCCTGGAGCCTTCTGGGCAGGCTCGTGCTCGGCTCGGAACGAGTCGCTCCAGCGGAAGACTACGTGGACATTTATGCGACATCAGTCGGCGATCCGGCGGAGATCGATGCCGAGCTTCGGGCGTTCCAGAAAACCCTTCCGCCCCGCACTACTCTTCTTCTGCGACAGCAGAAGGTCACACACTGACGGGCCCATTGCCAAAGGCAACGACGTCTGCACGGGAGCCGGGCTTTCGAGTTGGGTTGTGAGGCTCGGGACTTGATAACCAGAGGCGGTCTAACGTCCGCTGGCGTGCCAGATCGATCCCGGACTCTGATAGTTCAGCCCTTCGCCCCACACCACGTGCGTATCTCCGTGGTTGTCGATGGCGAGCCCGAAATAATCGCCGAAGGGGAAGCGGAAACCTTCTCTACCTATATAACGGTAGCCGGGCACGTAGCCCGACACGCGAGTCTCTTCTCCCCAGGTTGCGCCGCCGTTGCTTGAACTTCGATAGTACGTGTTCCAGTACGGAGAGTTGCGCTTATCCATCCATGCTATGCGGACGTCGCCGGCGTTTCCCGCCACGATCGCCGGGAAAGCATGTTCGACACCGGGCGCGGCGGAGGAAACGCTGACGCGGGGCAGCCAGTTGTCGCCGCTGTTAGTCGAGGACGAAAAATAGATCTGCTGCGGCCCCAGCGGCGCGCCGCCCCGGCTCCAGAGCGCGTAAAGAGTTCCGGCGGCGTCAGACGTCAGCGCGATCTGCGCGCCCAGAAAGGCCTCGCCGCAGTCTTCGTCCTTACAGTCCGGCGCGGCCGCGGAAACGTCGAGAAGAGTCGCAGACCACACTTTGCCCGCGTCCACCGACTTTGCCACATTCAATTTCACCGCACCCCGCGCGCTTCCAGACTTTGAGTAGGACGCCCACGCGAGATAAGCGTTGCCTGCGGGATCGACCGTGGCCGCACCCAGCAAAGACCATCCCGGACGGCTTTCCGCATTCACGCGCGCCGGCGTAAAGCTGCGTCCGCCATCCTGCGAAGCCGCTACCCAGACCTCTTCTTCATGATTAAACGCCACATAAACGTTCGGGCCGCGCACCGCCAGCGCCGGTTTATCCAGTTCCCCTTCGCTACGCACCGCGATTGTAAATTTCCAAGTTGCGCCCGAGTCCACTGACTTCGCGAGGATGACTGCACGCTTCCCGCCCTGCAGCCAGGCCGCGTACAACGTGCGACGGTCCGCCGGATCGATGCTAATCTGCGGATCAAACTGGCCCGTGCTGGATTCAAGAATTACATGCGGAGTCTGCCAGGTCTTGCCGTTGTCGTTGCTGGACGCCAGCAACATGGTGGGCACGCGGCAGTCGTCGCAGTCGGGCACCTTACCGTAGTGTGGATAAAGCACGTAGATGCGTCCCGAACCATCGGCGGCCACAGCGGGTTCCCATTGGTCGCCAGTGGTCAGGCCGACCCGCTTCTGCCCGGAAAACTGCGGAGTTGCGGCCCAAGCCAAGCTGGCCAGCAACAACAGCAAGACCGCGACCTTAGGCAGAATGAGCTTCGAAACGACGAGTTTAGACCAAGCGACGCGCATGTAAACCATCGAACGAAAACCGGGGCGGGGAGGGAAGAAGCTGAACCCTTGATCTGAAACTTTATCCTGAAGCCGGTCGAGTGGTCAACCACCGGGTGACCCTTGATCCTATTGAATAGTGCGCCCGATGCCGTGCCCTCCCGGTTCGCGGATAACCAAGAACCCCGCGTTGCGCGCCTAGTCTCGACGTGAATCCGCTTTAATGCTGGTGTTGGCCCAGCGCCGGGCGAACTCTAAGAAAAATCTGGAACGAGATTGGATCTTTCCCGTAGGAGGGGTCGAGTGCTGCGGCTTTCGAATAGAACGTGAGGTCCGCGCCCAGCGCCAATTGCCAGAGCCGGCTCTGGACGAGGTCGCGCGCGCCGCCGAAGGTGTAGGCTCCAAAGCGGAAGCTCGGAAGCGCAGGATTGTTGGGAAATAACTCGTCCTTATCGACCAGTTCCAACCGCGAGAACGCATAATTGCGCAACTTGAAGTTCGCCGTCGTCTCGAGCAAATAACCGTTCAGATTATGGTTATCAACTTCCTTGTGTACTCGTCCCCACACCGCGGTAGTTGCCCACGAACCGTTCGCGAACGGCAGCACGTATTCAACCGAGGCCGTCTGCCGGCGCTGGCTGCCGGGCTCAAGCGCCTCGGGATGCTCCAGCCGCCCGTAGCTGTATTGCGCCGTCCAGTTCCGCGACGGCGCTACACTGAAGCGTGCCGACCAGGAATCGAGCGGCGCGAATTGGATGCTGTAACGCTTCTCATTCGGTTCCCGGCCGTTGAACACCGAGCCTTCGAGCTTGAAACGGTCCATTACTAATCCCGTGGTAATCACTCCGAAGCTGATATGAGTCGAATCCTGCAGATGGTGTGACAGCGGCGCGATCGGCAACTCCGACGCCGAGGCGCGATGCATGTAGGCTACTGGACCGAGCGCCGGCTCGCCCGCGGCTGCGCCGTAAAACTCCCACGACATTTTTTCGCCGACCGGGCGCGTGTAATACAACGCGAGCTCGGAAAACACGTTATGTGGATGCTGGTGGTCGACCAGCGCCTGACCGTGATAAGTCTCGCCTGTCTGGAATAGCTCGGGGAATCCCGGATGCGGCGAGGTCAGCGACTCGGCAGAAAACATTTCGCGAAACAGGATGCTGCCGATACCCAGCTTGTGCTGCTCCATCAGCATCAGCCAGTTTACCGACTCCGCCTTGCCCTCGCCGCGCGGGCCCCCTTGCTGGTTGTAATCCACAAATATGACGCCGTGCGCCATCAGGTCCCAGGCTGCAGCCGACTTCATCCAGATGTAGGCGCGCGTGGCCGCGGGCTGCCATCCCGTGCCCGAACTGTCGTGCGGGGAGGGCATCCAGTCTGGAGCAGGCTGCGACATATCCATGCCGGGCATGTCCATGGGTTGCGTATCCATGTCCGGCTTATCCGCCTTCTGTTCAGTCGGATTACCTACCGCCGAGACGCCGACGACGCCGGGCGATTCCCTCTGCGCTCGAGCGAAGGGGGCCGACAACATAATTACAAAGAAACCAAAGATAAACGTCCGCACGTCATGCTCCTCATGTGTAAGAATGGTGTTTTGCGAAATGAAATGCTTGATCGCGTTATTTGAGGAGAGATCAGATCCGAAGCGGGGTCAGACCGGGAGGTTCCGCGGATAAGACCATCGCAACTTCCAGCCGTTCGAAGAGAGATCCGGTTAGTGCAGGCGCGAGGTGCAGCGTGGTTTTTGTCCACGGCTGGAAAGGCGGCGTCTGAAAGAAAGCTTGTACCACGGCCATGTCATGACCTGTCAGGCAACACCGGTGGCTTACGGGCGCTGGCGGCAGGGAGCGAGGCAGCTGTGAATCAGGCAAGTTCGTGCGGCCATCGGCATGGCAACCGGCTGGGCGCACAGCGGGCGCTGCCAAGAGTCGGGCAGGCGAGGCCGACGCGTGGTCCGGCTCCGCCTCAGCACCCGTCGCCATCAGGAGCGCCGCGATCAGCAGGAGACCCGGGATTCTCGATCCACACTTCATTATCATTCTAAGAAATTGAACCCGAATTTCATCGGTGTGCGGTTACGACCCTGTAAGTTTCACCCGAATATCTTCTGGCAGCCGCTCGCGGATCTCCGCCGGCAGCCGGTCATGCACGTGTCGGGCGCCGAGTTTGGCGACATCCACGACCGCGGTGGGCGCCGGGGTAGCCACGGCGACAATCAGCCAGATCAGCGCCGACAACGCGAAGCCAGCCAGCGCGCCCACCTCCAACCAGAACGCGTGGCGCGGCCCAAAATAGCGGATCACGGCAAACGCCAGCAGAAACACCGCCGCCGATGCCGACGCCAGCACAATCAGCGAAATGTCGATGATGCGATGCAGCTTCTGGCGGCCTCGGCAATGCACGCAGGTGGCAAAGTGCAGCTCGTAGTCTCCGCGCATTTCGGGGGCGAGGCCGGAAATATCGTAGCGCCATCCGGCAAGAATTTTCCCCACCATCGGTTCAACGCACTCACTCATAAGAGGTTATAACCGGATGGATTCGAGAACTTCCGCCTGGGTTGCCAGCAGCACACGGTTGTGCCACAGCCCCGGACGGCCGCCGAGGGCATGTTCGGCCGCGGCGCGCGCGATCTCGGGATGGTTATTTTGTTCAGATAAATGGGCCAAAATCAAGTATTCTGCTCCTCCATCATAGTCGCTGGAGAAGAATTCCGCGAGTGCATCATTCGACAGATGCCCCACCCGGCTCATCACCCGCTGCTTCACCGACCACGGGTACGGCCCGGAACGCAGCATCTCCACATCGTGATTCGATTCCATCACCAGCACGCTGCAACCGCGCAGATGGTTGCGCACGCTTGCCGGCATGTAGCCGAGGTCAGTGGCGAAACCGATCTTCACGCCTTCCGCGCGAAATGTGAAGCCCACTGGGTCGGCCGCATCGTGAGGAATGGTGAAGGGCATGACTTCAATATCGCCCACCCGAAAGCCGCGGCCGGCACAGAAATGCTCCGCTTTCGGCAGTTCGGGAATCGCACCCTTCTCGTCGCGCACCGCCCGGTTCCAGGCATGATGCGTCGGCACGGTCAGGAAAACGGGAACGTTCAGCTTTGTCGCCAGACGTTGCAGGCCCGCAACATGGTCGGAGTGCTCGTGGGTGATCAGAATCGCGGAGATTTCCTCGACGCGCTCATTGTTACGATCAGCGAGATTACGATCAGCGAGTGTCCGCAGGCGCTTGAAGGTTTCGCGGCCTGACAGACCGGCATCCACCAGAATGCGCGTTGCACTCGTCGCTACCAGCGCACAGTTCCCACGACTACCGCTGGCGAGCACCGACACCGACACTCCCATAGGCGTAGCTTACCCCCAGCGGCTGTGGAAACGGCAATGGTTTTTCAGCGGCCGGTACCTTTGGTGGGACGGCCGGTGAAGCTCCGATAGGCCTGTCCGCCTAGCGATGACGACGCTGCGCCCAGCGACTAAACCAGGAGTTTCGCGAGCGGCTCCCAATAGTGGGCTTCCCATCCCGAAGCCAGGTGTTCCGCTTCGCCCTTGGGAAAGCCCGTATGGTCAAATACGATCTTTGTACCTGACTCTGTCCCGGAGCCTTGCTCCACGAGCTCGAACTTCGCAATCGAATAGACGCCCGGAGGCCAGCTGCCTGCCCGCCAAGCCTGCACGATGCGCTCGTTCTGTACAAGTTCGACGTGCCGTCCCGTGACGTATCCGCCGAAGAGCGTGAACGCGCCTCCCACTTCACGACTGATCTCCGCGGGCTTGTCTCCCAGGTGCATGGACTGCATGACTCCGCTGAGTTGTATGACCTTGTCAAACTGTTTGGCGTTGGTAAGCGCTTCGTAGACGCGCTTCCGGCTGGCTTTGAAAATGGGCTCCTGGTGGATGGATTCCGCCGTACGAGAAATCCCGTCGTCGGCTGCCGCCCAAGACTCAGTTGAGCCCAGCGCGAGTCCACCGAATGCGATCACAGCGCCGATGACCGCTTGCCGCCGCGTCGGCCCATTGGCCAGCGCTTCCAGATTCGTTCTACCGATCATCATCGTCATTATCCTCCTGAATGTCTGCGTTCAGCCTTTCCTCGCATAAGAGCACCATGCGAAAATATGTTCAACATAATATTTTCCTGGACGGGTGAACCCCCTTCGAGGCATACTTCAGCACCTAACCGAGGAGACCCCATGCCTTACCCCGCTGGTCATCGCGCAGCAGTAAAGAAAGACATCATCGACAGCGCACGCAAGCTATTCAATCGGCATGGTTTTGAGAGTGTCTCTCTTAGCCAGATCATGGCCGGTGTGGGACTGACGCACGGTGGATTCTATAGCTATTTTAAGAGCAAGAGCGATCTGTACGCCGAGGTATTAGGGTGCTTCTTCACCGACCCGCAGTGGAAAAGCTGCTGGGAAGGAGTGCATGTGGATCTGTCATCGACCGATGTAGGTTCGCAAGTCGTCCGCGCCTATCTGTCTCGCCAGCACTTCGAAGACGTGGAGAACTCCTGCCCCATGGTCGCATTGCCGACCGACGTCGCCCGGAGCGGTGTAAGTGCGAGGCGCGCCTTTGAGACCGTATTCAAGGCAATGGTAAGCGTGCTGGAGCGAAGCTTGACCCACAACGGCCGAAGTCGCCGCACCACAGCACAAGGAATAGCTGCCCTGTCCATCGGAGGCATGATCGTGGCTCGAACCATGGTCGACCGCGCTCTGGCGGACGAATTGCGCGCCGCCTGCATGGCGGTCGCGCTCAATCTTGGGGACTGGGATAAGAAGAGCAACTCTCCAAACCGAAAATTCAGGCGATCCCGGTTGCGCGGGGCAGCGGCCGAGTGACACCGATTCAGTCCTCCTCCGCCGCCATTCCCATCGCCAACTCACTTCGCTCACTTCTTCGCGAATAGATTGTCCACTACACCCCGTCCCACTGCTCCCCCGAATGCGCCGGCAATTCCGGGCACGAATGCCAGAAAAGATTCGTAGATCTGCGCCCGCTCCGGTTTCTCCGAAAGGCAGTAATAGGCCAGCCACTCCACTACCGGTACAAACACTCCAACCAGGACAACCCACCGCCACGGCTTGCGTGGACTCAGGAATCCCAGCAACATGTTGGCCGACAGCACCACCATCGCCGTCAGCAGCAAATCGCCCACTTTGATATCCAACCACCCGGCCAGCACTCCCGAGAGCACCGCCAGCAGATAATAGAAAGCGTCGCCGCCTGGTTTTCGCTCAGGAAGAATTCCGCCCCAGCTTGTCGTCATATCTTCATCTCGGATGGTCGGCTGATTCCGTATTGCTGAGCTGCGAGCTTCGGGCCACGAGCTCGAGCAAACCGGTTGCCCGCGGCTCGTAGCTCGTAGCTCGCAGCCGGGGTCACGAGTACGTGTAAAAGCCGCGTCCGCTCTTGCGCCCCAGCCAGCCGGCATCCACCATCTTGATCAGCAGCGGACAAGGCCGGTATTTTGGATCGCCCAGCCCATCCTGCAGCACGCGCATGATGTCAAGACACACGTCGAGGCCGATGAAGTCCGCCAGCGTCAGGGGCCCCATCGGATGCGCCATACCCAGTTTGAACACTTCATCCACTGCCGGCGCTGTCGCTACGCCCTCCATCACCGCGTACATGGCTTCATTCAGCAGCGGCATGAGCACCCGGTTCGATACAAATCCCGGAGCGTCATTCACCTCGACCGGCGTCTTTTCCAGCTTCACCGCCAGGTCGCGCACCGCCTCGAACGTCGTCTGCGAAGTCGCGAGACCCCGAATCACTTCGACCAGCTTCATTACCGGCACCGGATTGAAGAAATGCATGCCGATGACCCGGTCGGCGCGCCCGGTCAGCGCTCCGAGCTTCGTAATCGAAATCGACGACGTATTCGTGGCCAGAATCACGTCGGGCTTGGGCGTCATCATGCGGTCCAGATCGTGGAAAATTTCCGCCTTGATTTCAAACTTCTCGGTCGCCGCCTCGATCACCAGATCGCAATCCGCAAGCTTTGCCCGATCCAGCACGGCCGTGATTCGCTGCAGAGTGGAAATCTTTTCGTCCACCGCAATTTTGTTTTTGGCAACTTCGCGATCCAGGTTCTTGGTGATGGTTGCGAGGCCGCGATCCAGAAAGCGCTGCTCCACATCGCACAGCACGACATTGAACCCGCAGCGCGCGAACACATGGGCAATCCCATTCCCCATCGTGCCTGCCCCAATTACCCCTACCTGTTGAATTGACATGGTTGCCTCTCTCTATAGGTTGCCAAGACTCCCGCACCGCCGTCGCCTTCAGCGGCTAAAGCCGTCGACGAAAACAAGAACAGTTATCGCAGCGGTAAACCGCTGCGCCACCCAAAAGCAAATGCGAGATCTGGTGGAGCCGGGCTCCAGCATTGAAGCGGGACGGGTGACCGGACGGCGGAAACCTACTTTTCTTTTGCAACGTTCAGACGCGTCTCCGCGCGCTGCAATGCGTCTTCCGCACGTGTGTAATCCACCTGCGGATCGTTGCTCTTCAGGCGTTGTTCGGCGCGCCCTTTGGCTTTTTGCGCGCGCTCGACGTCGATTTCCTGTGGATGCTCGGCCGCCTCCGCCAGGATCGTTACTTTGTCGGGCAGCACTTCGGCAAAACCCCAACACACTGACAATGTATGCGTCGCTCCACTCGCTTTGTAAGTAATCACACCAACGGCAAGTTCGGTGATCAGGGGAGCATGTCCGGGAAGGATTCCGAGATACCCGCTCAATCCTGGGATTTGCGCTTCCTCCGCCGCATCTTTTACGAGCAGCCGGGAGGGAGTAACGATTTCGAGTTGGAAAGTATCAGACATTGGTGGTTAGCCGATGGTCGTTAGTCGTCGGTCGTTGGTCAATAGTCGCTAGCTCAGCACCAGGAATTTGCCAACGACCATCGACTAGCGACCAACGACTGTCCTTTACGCTGCCGCGCCTTTCATTTTTTCCGCCGTTTCCATCACTTCTTCGATCGTTCCCTTCATGTAGAAAGCCTGCTCGGGAATGTCGTCGTACTTCCCTTCCACGATGCCGCGGAAACCTTTCACCGTGTCGGCGATCTTCACATAGCGCCCGGGAGTGCCAGTGAACTGCTCGGCCACGAAGAACGGCTGGGAGAGGAACTTTTGAATCTTGCGCGCGCGGGCTACCGTCACCTTCTGGTCTTCGCTAAGTTCGTCGATACCGAGAATCGCGATGATGTCCTGCAGGTCTTTGTAAGTCTGCAGCGTTTTCTTGACCATCTGCGCAACATCGTAGTGATCCTGCCCGACAATTCTAGGATCGAGAATGCGCGACGTGGAAGCCAGCGGATCGACCGCCGGATAAATTCCAATCTCGGTAAGCGCGCGCGAAAGCACAGTCGTAGCGTCGAGGTGGGCAAACGTAGTCGCGGGCGCCGGATCCGTCAAATCGTCGGCGGGCACATAAATCGCCTGCACCGAAGTGACCGAACCCTTCTTAGTCGAAGTAATGCGTTCCTGTAACTCACCCATTTCGGTAGCTAAGTTCGGTTGATAACCTACCGCGCTGGGCATGCGCCCTAGCAGGGCGGACACTTCGCTGCCGGCTTGAGTGAAGCGGAAGATGTTATCGATGAAGAGCAGTGTGTCGGAGCCTTCTTCGTCGCGGAAGAATTCCGCCACGGTCAGGGCGGTTAGCGCCACCCTTAGTCGGGCTCCGGGGGGCTCGGTCATCTGGCCGTAGATCAACGCGGCCTTTGACTCTTCGGGCTTGCCGGGCTTGATGACTCCCGACTCGGTCATTTCGAGCCAGAGGTCGTTGCCTTCGCGGGTGCGCTCACCGACTCCGGCGAACACGGAAAATCCACCGTGCTGTTTGGCGACGTTGTTGATGAGTTCCATGATGACGACGGTCTTGCCAACGCCGGCGCCGCCGAAGAGACCGATCTTTCCGCCCTTCAGGAAGGGCTGGATGAGATCAATTACTTTCACTCCGGTCTCGAACATCTCGGCAGTGGTCGACTGTTCATCGAACGCGGGCGCAAGGCGATGAATGGGCATCCGCTTGTTGAAGGCAATCGGACCGAGATTGTCTACTGGCTCGCCGATGACGTTTATCACCCGACCGAGCGTGCCGCGGCCGACGGGGGCGGAGATCGGTCCACCCTGATCGATGGCCTTCATCCCGCGCACCATGCCGTCGGTCGCTTCCATGGCGACACAGCGGACTCGGCCTTCACCGAGGTGCTGTTGCACTTCAAGGATGACGTTGATGGGGGAAGGCACGGTGAAGCCGTCGCTGACAACTTTCAGCGCTTGATAGATGGGAGGCATTTTCGCTTCGGTGAATTGCACGTCGACGGCGGGGCCGGCGATTTGGATTACGTTTCCGATATTTTCTGACATAGATAGTCTCAACCCGGCGGCTAAAGCCGCTGTCATTTTTGGCACTTGCGGGGCGGCTGAAGCCGCGCCCCTTCAAAACAAAGTCAAACAATTCTTACTGCGCTGCCGCTCCGCTTACTATCTCTATGATTTCTTTTGTGATCTTGGCCTGGCGCGCTCGATTCATTACCAGCGTCAGCGAATCGATCATATCGCTGGCGTTGTTGGTTGCCGCATCCATGGCCGTCATGCGGGCGGCGTGCTCGGCGGCTACCGATTCGAGCAGTGCATGAAAAATCTGGATGCCGAGGTACTTTGGCAAAATTCCCTCGAACAGCTGATGGGGCGGCTGCTCGTAAATGTAATCCACCGGCCACGTCCCGAACTTGGCGGCGGCCTCATCGACGGCGCTGGTGTCGGTGGGACGCAAGCCGACGCCCGCCGCTTTCGCCGCTTCGATTCGTTTTTTGCGTTCCTCTGGCGTGGCCTCTTCCGCCATGAGGACATCGACTTCCCCGATCTCCTTGATCGGCAGCAGGCGCTCGGCCAC
>Ga0209415_10011803_pt1 | contig 14670 bp, 15 predicted proteins | sample PeaSoiSIISIP2007_FD_187696 | JGI IMG/M metagenome (GOLD analysis project Ga0209415, IMG submission 187696) | Peat soil microbial communities from Weissenstadt, Germany - SII-SIP-2007 (SPAdes) (version 2) | ecosystem: Environmental > Terrestrial > Soil > Wetlands > Peat | place: Germany...
CTCAGCTGGTAGAGCATCGGTCTCCAAAACCGAGGGCCGGGGGTTCGAGTCCCTCCACTCCTGCCACTATATTCCTGCCGCCGCGGCGATTGGGGTCGCGGGTGCGAAAGAAAGCCGCCGAATGGCCAAGGATCAGGGTCTGACGCCCGCTCTTCCCAGGGGACGCTCGCCCGTGCCGGCGAACGAGCCGCCGAAGAAGCGCGTCTCGCCGGTCCAATTCTTCCGCGAGGTCCGCGCCGAGGCGCGTAAGATCACCTGGACCAGCCGACGGGAGACCTGGATCACGTCGGTCATGGTGTTCATCATGATCGTGGTCGTCGCGATCTTCTTCGTGCTCGTGGACCTCGGCCTGCGCGCGCTCATGGAGCTCATTCTGAAGCTCGCCGCTTCTTAAGAGAGATCACAAAGATGCCCGCCGAAGCGGCCGAAGCCGTCAAAACCAATCCCAGGCACAAGTGGTACATCGTCCACGCCTACTCGAACTTCGAGAAGAAGGTGGCCGAGTCGATCCGTGAGCAGGCCAAGGCTCAGGGCCTGGAGGACTGCTTCTCGGAGATCCTCGTGCCGACCGAGGACGTGGTCGAGATCCGCCGTGGGCGGAAGGTCAACGCCGAGCGCAAGTTCTTCCCCGGCTACGTTCTGGTGAAGATGGACCTGACGGACGAGGCCTATCACCTGATCAAGAACACCCCGAAGGTGACGGGGTTCTTAGGCTCGGGCACCAAGCCGATGCCGGTCTCCGAAAAGGAGGTCGCCCGCATCATCGGCGCGATCGAGGAGGGGGTCGAGCGGCCGAAGCCCACCATCACCTTCGAGATCGGCGAGTCGGTCCGCGTCATCGACGGCCCCTTCGCGAGCTTCAACGGCTCGGTCGAGCAGGTCGACGAAGAACGCGCCCGCCTGCGCGTCACCGTCTCCATCTTCGGCCGCGCCACCCCGGTCGAACTCGAATACGCCCAGGTCGAAAAGACCAGCTAATCCTGCTACCCTGCGTAGCGGGGCGGCAGAATGAACCACCAAGCACACCAAGCACACCAAGAGGTCGCGGCCGGCATCGACCGCATCGCGCGATCGATCGTCGATGCTGGGCTCAGTGTGCACCAAGCTCTCGGTGCAGGCTTGCTGGAGTCAGCCTACGAGCAATGCCTCGCCTTCGAGCTGACGTCGCGGGGCCTGGTCTGGCAGCGTCAACTGCCGCTGCCCATCGCTTATCGCGGCGTGAAACTCGACGCGGGTTATCGGTTGGACTTGCTCGTCGAGAACTCCGTCATCGTTGAGATCAAGGCCGTGGAGGCGCTTACGCGTCTCCACGGCGCTCAGATGCTCACTTACCTGAAGCTTTCTGGCATGAGGCTCGGCCTGCTCATGAACTTCAATGTCGCGCTGTTCAAAGACGGCGTGAAGCGGTTCGCACTCTGAGCTCGGCATCTTTGTGTGCTTGGTGTGCTTGGTGGTCAAAGTATTACGGCGCAGCCTATTCCTCCGGCCGCCAGAGCCAGCGGAGGGCGTCGGCGAAGAGAGCGCCTCCGTGGCGGAGGCTGTGGCCGCCTTCGCCGAAGACGAACTTGAAATCGTAGCCGGCGAACTGAAGCGCCGCGGCGACCGCCTTGTTCGCCAGCGGCCAGTTGCCGTGGATGATGTCGGCATCGGCCTCGCCGCTCTGCATCCAGACGCGGATCGGCTTGCGTTCGGTCTTGCGGATCAGGGGCGGGTAGTTGTGCCCGCCGCGGATGGCGGTGAATGAGCCACAGTGGCTGATCACGCGACCGAACGCGTCCGGCCGATGCCAGGCTGCGGTGAAGGCGCAGATCCCCCCGCTCGAGATGCCGCAGATCGTCCGCCGCCTGGGGTCGGTCGTTAGCTTGCAGCCGATCTGGCTCTCGACAAACGGCGACGCGTCCTCGAGCAGGAAGCGCACGTAGTCGTCGGTCATGCTGTCATATTCGATGCTGCGTTGCCGGTCGCGGCCTGGGCGCGGCTCGGCGCCCTCGCGCCTGCCGGGCTGAATGAACAGCGCCACCGTCGGCGGTGCCTCTTCCGCTGCGATCAGGGTGTCCAACACCGCGGTCGCGCGGACGGGCCCGTTGCGGTTCAGGTATCCGGCGCCGTCCTGGAACACGATCAGCGCCGGCGCAGGCCCGGTGGGATCGAAGTTCGCCGGCGTGTAGATCCACAGGTCGCGGCTCGTGCCGGGAAAGATCCGCGCGCCCGCCCAATCGCGATGCGAGGCCACGCTCCCGCGCGGCGTGTCGTCAGCCGGGAAAGCCTCCGGGTTGGGATGATACTGCCGGTCGCCGGGCGTGTTCGCCGCAGCCGCGATTTCGGCATTCGAGCGGCCGTTGATCACGACCGCCCAAGGGTCCGGCTCGTCGGCGACCGAGCGATGCAGGCCGAGCGCCTCGTAGGTCTTGAAGTCCATTCCGGCTCCTCCCTTCATTGCGGCGGGCGGGGGAACCTGCTACACGCCCGCGCCTTCGGGCTTAAGCCGCCCGACACCCAAAATCCGTGGGAGGGGCGCCACCCCGCACCACGGCCTTTCGCTTAGTCTGAGAGGACAACGATGGCCAAGAAGATCCTGGGCTACATCAAGCTGCAGGTGCCCGCGGGCGCCGCAACACCGTCGCCGCCCATCGGGCCGGCGCTCGGCCAGCGCGGCGTCAACATCATGGGCTTCTGCAAGGAGTTCAACGCCCGCACCGAGAAAGAGGTGCGCGGCACGCCGCTGCCGACGGTGATCACCGTCTATCAGGACAAGAGCTTCACCTTCATCACCAAGACCCCCCCGGCGAGCTTCTTCTTGAAGGAAGCGGCCGGTCTGAAGTCGGGCGCGAAAGAAACCGGCCGTGAGACGGTCGGCTCGGTGACGCGCCAACAGCTGCGCGACATCGCCCAGAAGAAGATGAAGGACCTGAACGCCAACGACATCGAGGCCGCCGCCCGCATCATCGAGGGCTCGGCGCGCTCGATGGGCCTGCGCGTGGTGGAGGGCTAGCGCGATGACCAAGCAGACAAAGCGCGAGAAGGTCTGGACCGGCGACCGCACCGCCGTCCACGCGCTCGATGAAGCCGTGAAGCTGGTCAAGGCGAACGCCACGGCCAAGTTCGACGAAACCATCGAGATCGCCGTTGGCCTTGGCGTCGACCCGCGTCACGCCGACCAGAACGTCCGCGGGGTGGTCAGCTTGCCCTCGGGCACCGGCCGCGCCATGCGCGTGGCGGTGATCGCCAAGGACGCAAAGGCCGCCGAGGCCACCGAGGCCGGCGCCGACATCGTGGGCGCCGAGGATCTGGTCGAGCGCATTCAGGGCGGCTTCATGGAGTTCGACCGCGTGATCGCCACCCCCGACATGATGGCGCTGGTCGGCCGACTGGGTAAGGTGCTGGGCCCGCGCGGCCTGATGCCCAACCCGCGCGTCGGTACGGTCACCCCCAATGTCGGCCAGGCGGTCAAGGACGCCAAGGGCGGCTCGATCGAGTTCCGCGTCGAGAAGGCGGGCATCGTGCATGCCGGCGTCGGCAAGGCCTCTTTCAGCGAAGGAGCGCTCACCGCCAACGTCAAGGCGCTGGTCGACGCGCTGCAGAAGGCGAAGCCCTCCGGCGCGAAGGGCACCTACATCCAGAGGATATCGCTCTCCTCGACCATGGGCCCCGGCTTCAAGATCGAGCCGACCAGCATCACGGCGTCTTAGCGACGGGTCTGGCCATCAGCAGCGCCGGATTCTCCGGGCCCCATATCTCGGTGAACTCCTCCAGCGCGGCGAACCCCATCGCCTGGTAGAAGGCGCGCGTTCGCTCGTAGGGCTCGTAAGGCGCCGAGGGGCCGCGCGTCTTCACCGTCAGGAAGCGGCGACCCTCTGCGCGCGCCAGCGCCACAGCCTGCTCGACCAATGCCCGGCCCGCGCCGCCACGATGCCGCGCCGCTCGCACCGCGAGAAGCTCGATCTCGAGGGTGTCGCTAAAGTGCGGCTTCAATACCATCAGACCGATGTCCTGGCCGGCCAGGCTGGCGACCCAGGCAGGTCCGGTTTCGGCCAGGTGCTCGTACTCTGCGTTGGACTCTGGAATGCCGAACCACTCCGGCAGCTCGGCGAGGATCGATTGGCAAAGGTCGCCCGAGCCCGAGGGCGCGAGCCTGATCTCTATGGTCATGGGTTTCTCGTAGGCAAGGATGGCCGCCGAAAGCAGCCCTTGTCGCCGCACGCGAGCGCGGCGAGGCGAATCTGGGTGTCGGGTTCGCGGGTTCGCGTGCCTTGTCGCACCAGAGCCTAGATCCCCTGCCGCTCTCACGCCATTGCTATTTTGGCGGTTCGCCGCTAGAGGACGCGCCTTCCGGCGTCCGGGCTCTTCGGCCCGACCGCCGATCCTGTCCGAGAACCGCGGGCCCTTAAGGGGCTTAATCGATACCGCCGCGGGGAGATGGGGATGCCGATCGCCGCCACGCGCTTCTCCAGCGCCGCGCGCGCTTCGGCTCCACTCCGCTCCACTCGAGGACGCCTGGTCTGCCGTTCCGGTCGCGACCGGGTCGGCGCTGTCGAACGGAGGCTCGCCGCATGGAGCGTGCGCAGAAGGCGGAGTCGATCGAGACCCTGAAGGGCGTCTTCGCCGAGGCCGGCGCGGTGGTGGTAACCCACTACCTCGGCCTGACCGTCGCCGACATGAACGACCTGCGCGGCAAGCTGCGCGAGCAGGGCGCGACGCTGAAGGTGGTCAAGAACCGCTTGGCCCAGAAGGCGCTGAACGGCGCCGGCGAGGGCGCGAGCGCGTTGTTCAAGGGCCCGGTCGCGATCGCCTATGCCAGCGACCCGGTCTCCGCCGCCAAGGTCGTCACCCAGTACGCCAAGGACCACGAGCACTTCACCGTCGTTGGCGGCCTGATGGGTGCCGACGTGCTGGACGCCAGGGCGGTCAGCGCGCTCGCCAGCCTGCCCTCGCTCGACCAACTGCGCGCCAGGATCCTCGGCATGCTGAACACGCCGGCGACCCGTATCGCCGGGGTGCTGCAGGCGCCGGCCGCCCAGATCGCCCGCGTCATCGGCGCCTACGCCGCCAAAGACGCCGCCTGATCTCAACCGAATAGACGCCACACCAAAGGACCTCATGCCATGGCCAAACTCGAAAAACTGGTCGAAGACCTCTCCTCCCTGACCGTCCTTGAGGCGGCCGAGCTCTCCAAGCTGCTCGAAGAAAAGTGGGGCGTCTCGGCCGCCGCCCCGGTCGCCGTCGCCGCCGCTGCGCCGGGCGCTGGCGGCGGCGCGGCCGCGCCGGCCGAAGTCGCCGAGGAGCAGACCGAGTTCACCGTCACCCTCACCTCCGGCGGCGACAAGCGCATCAACGTGATCAAGGAAGTCCGCGCCGTGCGTCCGGACCTCGGCCTGAAGGAAGCCAAGGACCTGGTCGAAGGCGCCCCGCAGGCGGTGAAGGAGAACGTCTCCAAGCAGGAAGCGGAAGAGGTGAAGAAGAAGTTGGAAGCCGCCGGCGCGACCGTCACGGTCAGCTAAGCCACGCCGCCCGCCGTCCCGATCCCGTCCTTCCCGCCCGGGGCCTTCGACAAGGAGGACCCGGGCGACGACGTGATCTTCTACCTCGAGCCGCGCCTCGTCACGCACGTCGACGACGCGGCCATCGCCGCGCTGACTGACCTCTACCGCGCTGTCCTGCCAGCGGGCGGGGTCATCCTCGACCTGATGAGCAGCTGGGTCAGCCACCTGCCCGACGACGTCGCCTATCGCGAGGTGATCGGCCACGGAATGAATGTGACCGAGCTCGACGCGAACCCGAGGCTCGATCGTTGGTTCATCCGCGATTTCAACCGTGAGCCTCGTCTGCCGCTTGAGGACGCGAGCATCGATGCGGCGATGATGTGCGTCTCCGTCCAATACCTGCAGCGCCCGATTGAGCTCTTCGCCGATGTCGCCCGCGTGCTGAAGCCCGGCGCGCCGCTGGTGGTCAGCTTCTCAAACCGCTGCTTTCCGACCAAGGCGGTCGCCATTTGGTGGGGTCTGGGCGAGAGCGGCCATGGCGATCTGGTTCGCCTCTACCTCGCCGGCGCCGGCCTGGCCGACATCGCCGTCGTTCGCCTGCGCGACGGCCGGGGGAGCGACCCGATGACCGCAGTGGTCGGGCGGATGCCCAACGGGTAGGCGGCCGGGCCAATGCCCGCTCGGATAACGGGTCGCGCTCCGGTCGCAGTTGCCTGCCGGTCGCGATGGGTCGGCGCCCTACGGCATCGGCTCGCAAGTGACCGGGCCGCGGACGGTCACATTGGTCTTCCCCGCGCCATCGACCGTGGTCGCCACGTCGTACAGGATGATGCTGGGGTCGTCGGCGGGCGTGGGCCGCGGGCCTTTGCGGTAGGCCGCCGCACAGACGCTGACGGGCGGCGGCGCCTTGCCCAGCGCTGCCGGGATCGAGCCCGCCTGGGCGAGGCTGGCCCAGCAGGCCGCGCCGTCTTTCACGACCGAGCAGGTCGCGTTCAGGCCGCGCGTGTAGGTCAGACGCAGGACCCCGTTGACCAGCGACGCCGCGCGCAGGCCGGTGCGGTCCGATTTGCCGTCCTCGAACAGCGTCGCCCCCGAGCTGGCTGAGATGACGAGGAAGTCCACAGCGCCGTTGGGGTCGCTCGCCTCGAACACCAGGAACGGCCCTTTGCGGCCAAGCAGCGAATAGCCGTCGGTCTTCATCGCGATGGCGATGGGCGAGGCCGCACGCCCGCAGGCCGGGCGCGGAGCGGCGGCGGCGACCTGGAGCACTGTCGCGGCCCCTGGATCGGGGGCGTCTGTTCCTGTCTCCCGCACCATCAGGCCGGCGTAGTAGGTGCAGGTGATCTGGCCGACGGCATCGTCGGCAGACTTCGGCGGCAGAGTCTTGATCGCCGCCGGCCGGTCGAACAGCCGCGCCTCGCGGCTCGGCGTGGCCGCCGCGGCGGAACCGGCGATCGCGACCGCGGCGACGCAGACGATCGCGGGCGCCGCCCAGGCGGCAGCTGAGCGCGCGGATGTTGGGTTGAGTCCTGGCCGCATCGGTGAGCCTCCTCGATTGCGGATGCAATTCCCCTTGGGGCGCCTTAGCATTCCCGCCGCCACTCTTGGGAGGTCAACGTGGGCCCAGTCGGTGCTCGCCGGCTCGTCGTCGTCGACAAGCTACTGAATCCAAAGACACTTTCGATCCGGCCGCTCAATCCGGTTATCGGCGCCGAGATCGAGGGCGTCGATCTCTCCAAGCCCTTGGCCGACGAGCAGTTCACCGAGGTCCGCGCGGCGCTGAACGCCCACCACGTGCTGATCTTCCGCGACCAGGCGCTCTCGCGCGAGAACCACAAGCGCTTCGGGCGCATGTTCGGCCGCCTGCACGTCCACCCTTACCACGCCAAGAAGGTCGCGCCCGAGCATGCCGCCAACCGCGGCGGCGTCGGCGACGACCCCGAGATCCTGGTCGTGCGGGCGGACCAGAACTCCAAGTTCGTGGCCGGCGAGGGCTGGCACACCGACGTCACCTGCGATGCCGAGCCGCCGATGGGCTCGATGCTCTACGTCACCGAGACGCCGCCGAACGGTGCCGGCGACACCTGCTTCGCCTCGACCATCCGCGCCTACGACGCGCTGTCGAACACCATGCAGGCCTTCATCGAGGGGCTGACCGCGACCCACGACGGCCGCAAGCCCTACTCGGGCGGCTACGGCGCGCCGGAGCCGCCCGGCGGCTGGCCGCGCACCACCCATCCGGTGGTGATCCGTCATCCCGAGAACGGCAGAAAGGCGCTGTTCGTGAACCGCGGCTTCACGACCAAGATCAACGAGATCGACGGCCGCGAGAGCGACTCCATGCTCGAGCTGCTCTGGCGCCACATCGAGAGCCGGCTCGACTTCCAGTGCCGCGTGCACTGGACGCCCAATACGCTGGTGTTCTGGGACAACCGCTGCACCCAGCACCATGCGGTGTGGGACTACTATCCCCATTCCCGCTACGGCGAGCGCGTCTCCATCATCGGCGAGCGCCCGTCGCTCTGAGCCACTGCTGCCAGTCCTCGCAGCTCAGTCGAGGGCCGCGCCTCGGGCGCGATGCTCTATCGTCCGAACGCCCAGGCCACCATGAGCGGTAGCTCGTCTCGCCAAAACGCGTCGCCGTGCGATCCGTCCCGTTCGGTCATCACGACGTCCGCCCCTGCGCCGCGCAGCGCGTTCGCCCACCGGGTCGCGTTCTCGTGAAAGAAGGGCTCCCGCGTTCCGGCGACGAGGTACGCGCGCGGAAGCGAGCTCGGCATCACGCCCGGCGGTCGGTAGCCCGCACCTGGCGAGGCGCAAAATATAGCGCCGTAGACGTCCGGATGCCGAAGCCCGATGGCGAGCGCCAGCTCTCCACCTGCCGAGACGCCGAACACCGCCGTGCGCTCTTTGCGCAGCTCGACGCCGAACCGCGACTGCGCCCATTCGCGGACGTCCTCGACGAAGAACGTCTCGTGGGCCGCAAAGCGTTTCGGATCGAAGCCCGGCGAGTACTCATGGAGCCGCAATGTCTCATCGGCCAACCGGTGGACACCGACGATCATCGTGGATGGCGCGCCAGCCGCCGCGACAAAGTCGCCCCATTGCGAGATCAGTTGACCGTCACCGGCGAACACGACTGCCTGCGGCGGATTCGGCGGAAGGTACACCGTGACCTGCCGCCCACCGTCGTACTCGAATGTCTCGGTGACAAGTTCTCCCTCGGTGGACGACATCTTGGCTCACCCCTTTGCTTGGAAAAGCCCGGGCAACAGGCCAAGGTCCGCTAGCGACACAAAGCCGACACCCCATAGGCTCGTAGGACCGTCGTCTCGGCTCGTCCGCTAGGCCATCTCGAGCCGTCGCGGCGACCAACCATAGGCGTTGGCGGTCGCGCCGCCCATCAGCATCACTTCGCTCAGGCGCTTGGTCGTGAGGACGGTCCCGCTACGCCGCCACTAGGCGCCTCGCCTCGGCCTTGAAGTCGTAGTTGAGGGGGAGGTCCACGGCGATGTCGGGCCACTTGTCCGTCTTCACCCAGTAGTCGCAGAGCCCGAGCTTGGCGCAGAGGCCGACGAAACGGATGTCATCGATCATCGCGCGGTTCGAACCTGGCAGAAGAACGATCCCGTGCCCGTAGGAACGGCCCGCCGGCATGCGGCCGGTCTCGTCGAACATATGCTCGAACGAGGCCTTCTCGACGAAATCGAATGCCTCCTCGACGAGCTCGATGCGCGCGGCGTGAATCAGCGACCCCAGGTTCACGGTTCCGGTTCGCTCCAGCTGCGAGCTCAGCGCGTTCAGCATGAACTCTCGATCTTCCGGCTTCGGATGGCGAATCATCTCGGCGGCCGCGATGGTCTCGGCGACGACCGGGGCGCCGAACTGCCGCTCGCTAGCCTCCTGCACAAGCGCGTCGAACCGCTCCCAATCGTTATCCTCCACAGCGCCCCAGAGCGCCGTGTTCATCAGACTGGCGTGATCGGGCAGCCTCGCCCGCAGCGTGTCCAGCGCCGCACGGGCGTCCTGACGGTCGCCGGTCATCGCGAGAGCGGTCACATAGACGGTCGCGGTCTCGGGCAGTAGCGGGTCCAGGGCGTAGGCCTGCGCCGCATACACCATGCAGTCGCGATTGCGCCCGGCAAGACTCAGGTGAATGCCGACTTCCGTCAGGATCTGCGGGTCGCGCGGCGCCGTCGCCAGGGCTTTCATGACCAGGTCTTCGCGCTCGGCGTAGCGACCCCACGGCTGCAGGTGGTTGAGCGCGATGTAGGCGACGCCGCTGGACGGATCGAGGTCGAGGGCGGTCTCCGCCGCCTTGACCACGCCGGCCCTGAGCCCGGGGACCCGGGCCGCCGCCGTGGACCGGCGCAGCCGCAGCACCCGCGCGAAGGCCAACGCCGCCCACGCCGAGGCCAGCGCCGGCGCGCGCGACGACGTCTTCCAGAAGCTCGACGGGCTCGGTCTTGTCGAGTTCGGTCTAGCCGAGGCCTGCGCGCGCCCGCAGATAAAGATCGTAGGCCGCGGGATCGATGGCGCCCACCGCGGCGGCGGGCGCGAAGGTCGTCTTCAGCGCCGCCGCCACGGCGGCGGCGATTTCGTCCTGCAGGGCGAAGATGTCGGAGAGGTCGCGGTCAAAGCGGTCCGACCACAGCGTCGTCGAGCTGGCGCACTCGATCAGCTGCGCCGAGATGCGCACCTTCTGGCCGCTGCGGCGTACCGAGCCGTCGAGCACGTGAGTGGCGTTGAGCTCGGCGGCGACGTGGGCCGCCGCCTTGTCGACGCCGCGGAACTGGAAGCTCGATCCGCGGCCGATGACCTTCAGCTCGGTCGAACGGGAGACCGTCTGCTGGATCTCCTCCGACACCCCGTCGGAGAAGTAGGTCAAGTCGGCGTCGCCGGAGAGGTTGTCGAACGGCAGCACGGCGAGCACCGGGTCCGGGGCCTTTGCGGTCCTTCGCGCGGGCTCGCGCGCGCTTGGCGCGGACGCCGGCGTCGTCGCGGGCGCACCGAGCAGATGGCTGACGCTCTCGGCCACCTTCCGCCACCCCGGCGCCGCCAGGTCGCCGGTCCAGCCAGCCATATCCGCGCATTGAATGCGATCGAAGGGCATCGGCAGCCGCGCCTCGTCGATCCGCAGCTGCACCAGCTTATGTTCCTCGCGCGCGCGATCGGCCTCCGACTGCACCCACTCCGACCGGACCGCTTCGGCCGACCAGATGACGACGACGGCTTTCGCATCGCGCAGGCGTTCCTCGATCACCTCGGCGTAGGCGCGGTGCGCTGGCAGATCGTCATCCCGCCAGACCCCATAGCCCAGCCCACGCAGAGCTTCGGCCACCTGGTGGGCCTGGGCCGCGGTCGAGCGGGCGTAAGAGATGAAGACGTCGGCCATGCTTCGCGCCGCCCCACCCTCCGGCAGCGGCGAACCCTAGCGAGGCCGTGGAGCGAGGAGCAAGCGAAAGCTGACTGAAGACGCTGGCGACCTCGCCGCGCCGCCAGCGCTGGGCCTTGAAGTCGCCGAGGGGGTCATTGCGCTCAGATCATGTTCGCCGGGTCGAAGAACGGCTCTTTCAGCGGCAGGGGCGCCAGTCTCTCGCACTCGGCGCGGAAGTCGTAGGGAACCTGGTCGGCGCAGTCGGGCCATTTCTGCGTCGCCGTCCAGTACTCGACCAGCCCAAGCCGCGCGCACAGCGTCACGAAGCGAATGTCGGTGCGCAGCTCCGGAAAGGCGGTCGCCCACAGAAGGTGCGTGCTGTAGGCGTTGGGGCCGAGCGCGTCGCGGGCGGTGCCCGCCGGCCCCAGCTTCGCCGCGTCCAGCATCGCATAGGCTTCGTCGACGAAGCCGAGATGGGCGACATAGATCGCGATCACGAAATCGATATGTCCGGTCTGCCTGGCTCGATCGCCGATGCGCTGAACCAGGTCACGGCGAAGCTCGCCGCTGGTGTCTCGCATCGCGGCGACCAAAGCGGGCACGACCCGGAGTTCGCGCAGCGGATATTGCTGCAGTCTCGCCGGATCGAGCAGTCGATCGACCGCCGCCCAGTCCTGTTCGTAGGCGTATGAGACGGCGAGCTGCGCGGCGTTGTGGTGAAAGTCCGGCCAGGTCTCCAGCGCGCGCTCCATGATGGCGCGTCCCTCGGCGTGCCGGCCGGCCCGCCAGAGGGTCTGACCAGCCGCGGCGGCGGCGAGCATGTCCATCGGATCCAGCTCGTTGGCGCGCCGCGCGTAACCGATCGCCTCGCCCTGGCGGCCCAGCCGCTCCGAGTGACCAGCCAGGATGAACTGGACGTCCGCGTTGTTCGCCCCTTGCGCCGCGAGCCGCCTGACCAGCGGCTCCATGCGCACGAAGTCTCCGAACTTGTCGAAGAGCGAGTACTGCGCGATCGCGGCGAGCAGGTTGTCCGGGTCGATCGACAGGCACTTGGCGACCTCGTCCTCCAGGGCGGCCATGGTGGCGCCGCGCTCGGCGTAGGGCTCGTCCTGAAGCAGCCACGATCGCCGGTACGCCAGAGCGCCCCAGCCGTCGGCGAAATCCGGCGCGCGCCGCGTGGCCCGCTCCAGCAACGCGACGTTGGCCTCGCGGGCCTCGACGCTGGTCGCATGCGCCCTGCCGCGCAGGTAGAGGTCGTAGGCCTCGGGGTCGACCGGCGCGATCTTGACCGGGAAGAAGGTGGTGTTGAGCGCCTCGGCGATGGCTTCGGAGATCTCGTCCTGGACGGCGAAGATGTCCTCCAGCCCGCGGTCGTAGCGGTCGGACCAGAGGCTCGCCTGGGTCCCGGATTCCACCAGGTGCGCCGAAATCCGCACGCGGGCGGCGGCGCGGCGGATCGAACCGTCCAGCACATGGGTCGCATTCAGGGCGGCGGCGGCCTTGGGCTTGTTGTCGCCGCGGAACTGGAAGCTCGAGGTGCGCCCGACCACCTTCAGCTTCGACCCGCGCGTCAGCCGGCCCAGGATCTCCTCGCTGACGCCGTCGGAAAAGAAGTCCATCTCCGGATCGCTCGACAGATTGTCGAAGGGGAGCACCGCCAGCAGCGGCTCCCTCGCCCTGGCGGCGGGCGCGCTGATGGCGGCGGACGGCGGCGCGTCGCCTTGGCGGCCGACAAGCTCGGCGATGCTGGCGACCACCTTGCGCCAGCCGGGCGCGTCGAGGTCGCCGGCCCAGCCGGTCAGGTCGGCGCATTGCACGCGGTCGAACGGCCGCGGGAGCCGTGAGCCATCGACGTTGAGCTGGACGAGCTTGTGATCCGTGCGGGCCGTGTCGGCTTCCGACTGCACCCACTCGGACCTGACCGCCTCCGCCGACCAGATGACGACCGCCGCCCTGGCCGCCTGCAGCCGCTCCTCGATGACGTCGGCGTAAGCGCGGTGGGCGGGGAGTTCGTCGTCGCGCCACACGCCATAGCCCAGCGCCCGCAGGGCCTCGGCCACCTGGTGAGCCTGGGCCGCGGTCGAGCGCGCGTAGGAAATGAAGACGTCCGACATGCTTCGCGCGGCCCCACCTCTGGCAGCGCGCGGACCCTAGCGAGGCCGCAACCGCCGGGGCAAGGGAAAGCTGACTCTCGGGGCGTCAGCGCGGGACCGCGTCAGGCGGCATCTTCCCCTCCGCCATCGCGATGCCGTCAAGCAACGCTTGTATTAGTTTCGGGTTGAAGTTGAGGAGGGTCGTCATGGGACTGGACGTGAGCTCCCGACGGCGCACGAGAGCGCTCTTCGCCTCGTCGATCCGTCCAAGATGACCGTAACTTGCGGCCAGGTAGGCGTAGCCCGCCGAGCCGTCCGTTCGTTGGACATTTTCCCTAAACAGCGAGGCTGCCTCGCTGTATCGCCGCTGCGCAAAACGCATGACGCCCAAAGCAATCACCTGGCCGGCCCGGTTCGATCCAATCGGGTCCAGCCGCATCGCGGTTTCGATGTGCTCGGCGGCCAGGTCCAGGTCCGGATTCGACGACCGCCCCTGCACTGAGCCGCTCGCCTGCCACACGGCCGATGCCCCCGGATTGAGGGCCATGGCTCTGTCGATCAGATCGAGAGCGGTGTCCAAGCCCTGTTCGTGCATCGATAACAGACTTGCAGCCGCGGCGAGCACGTCTGCGTCGTCTCCCGCAACCTTCAGCGCCCGATGCGCCAGCTCGATGGTCCGGCGACGCTCGGCCTCTGGATCATCCGACCATTCGTTTATGAAAAGACCGTGGCGGCAGAGCCCGGCGAGAACCAGCGCCGGACCGAAGTCAGGGTCGATGGCGATGGCGCGGTCGAGCAGATCGAGCGCCTCGAGCACATTTGCTTTTCTGACGTTGTCCTGGCGCACCGCGCGCGCTCGAAGGTAGAGATCGTAAGCGCCCATGTTCTCTGTGGGTCGCCGCGACGCCCGGCGCACCTCGGCGGCCCGCACGGTCGGTTCGATCACGCTCGCGACGCTCAGCGCCACCTTGTCCTGCAGTTCGAACACGTCTTCGAGCGTGTCCTCGAAGCGGTTGGTCCAGCTCTGCGATCCATCGGCGGCGTCCATCAGTTGAACGGCGATGCGGATTCTGTTGCCCGCCTTGCGGACGCTGCCCTCGAGCACATAGCGCACGCCCAACCGGCGTCCGACCTCCTGCGCGCCGACCGTCTTGCCCTTGAACGTCAGGGTCGAACTGCTGGCGATAACGAACAGCGACTTGAAGCGCGACAGCGCCGCGGCGATCTCCACCACCATGCCGTCGGCGAAGCAGTCCTGCTCCGGATCGCCCGAGAGGTTGGCGAAGGGCATCACCGCGATGGAGGGCTTGGACGGGAGCGGCAGGGGTGCGGCGGCGACCGGCGCCTCAGCGGGCGTCCCGGTCTCGCCGATCAGGTCGCCGATGCTCGCGACAACCTTGCGCCAGCCCGGCGCATGGAGATCACCGCTCCAGCCTGCCAGGTCCGCGCACTGGGTTTGGTCGAAGGGCATCGGCAGTCGCGCGCCATCGACGGTGAGCTGGATGAGCTTGTGGTCCTCGCGCGCCCGGTTCGCTTCAGACAGCACCCACTCCGACCTCACCGCCTCCGCCGACCAGATGACGAGCGCCACCTTCGCCGCAGTCAGCTGCTCCTCGATCGCGTGGGTGTAGGCGTGGTGAGCGAGCAACTCGTCGTCCAGCCAGACGCTGTAGCCGAGCGCCTTGAGCGCCTCCGCAGCCGCCTGGGCCTGCTTCGCCGT
>Ga0209415_10011804_pt1 | contig 14670 bp, 15 predicted proteins | sample PeaSoiSIISIP2007_FD_187696 | JGI IMG/M metagenome (GOLD analysis project Ga0209415, IMG submission 187696) | Peat soil microbial communities from Weissenstadt, Germany - SII-SIP-2007 (SPAdes) (version 2) | ecosystem: Environmental > Terrestrial > Soil > Wetlands > Peat | place: Germany...
GGTCGGCGACGGCGGTCACCGGATACGAGTGGAAGTGCCCGGCGACGCACGTCGGGTTGCAGTCGTTGGCGCGGGCGGTTCCCGATGCGGTCGCGCGTGCGCTCCCCCATCCGTGCCAGTGGAGGCCGGCGAGCTCGTAGTTCGCGTCCGCGCAGGTGATGACGAACGTCTTCGGCGTGCTCACGAGCGGGCCGCAGTTCCAGATCCACGCGGTGGCGGCGGGAGGGCTGCAGCCGATGCCGAGATCCGTGAGCACGGCCTTCGGCGCCGAGTCGCAGCCCATCGACGAGCCGAAGCCGACGACGAACCACGTCGCGTGGCTCTCGTGGAAGACCATCTCCGACGGGCCGGCGCTCTTCGAGTCGAGCCTCGCAGCCGCGTAGCGCGAGTCGAGCGTGGAGATCGCGATCGATACGACCTTGTTGTCCTTGGCGGCCGGCGAGCCGGGCACGGCGACGTAGCCGGCGAAGCTCGACTGGATGGCGGTGCGCTCGGCGGCGGAGGGCGCGCGCTTCGCCGACGCCGGCGCGGCGACGACGCACACGAGCACGACGACGGCTACCACGGCTACCAGGGGTCGCACGGTGGACAACGCTACCTAAAGGTCGCCCTCGTGCTCGGCGGCCATGCGCAGGCTGCCGGTCTCACGCTGCCCCGTTTCCACCCGCGGCGAAACGCGCCGGGCCGATGAGTTTCCCGCCCCGGGGCGGTCTGTCGTGTCGATGGCGGCAGGAATGCCACGAACGATCATGTTCGCCGTCTACGGGCCGATCGAGCAGGAAGACCTGCCCGGCCTGTGCGCGCGCGTCTGCAGGATCTTCGATCGCGGCCGGCCGGAGGTTGCCTTCTGCAACGTCGTCGGCGTCGATCCTGACGCCGTCACGGTCGACGCCCTGGCTCGCCTCCAGCTCGCGGCGCGGCAGCACGGCTGCAGCGTCCGGCTGCGCGAGGCCTCCGGCGAGCTGCTCGACCTCGTCGCCCTCATGGGCCTCGAGGACGTCCTGCCGGCCTGATCAGCCTCCTGCGGCCGCAACCCTGGCGACGATGTCGGGAAGCGCGAGCGGGTTGAACGGCTTCGAGACGTACGTGGCGCCGAGATCCTGGGCCCGCTCCTCCGCCGCCTCTCCGGTGAGCGCGGTCAGGAACACGATCGGGATCCCGGCGGTCAGCTCGTGCTCGCGGAAGCGCGCGGCGAGCTGCCAGCCGTCGAGACCGGGCATCATCACGTCGAGGACCGCGACGTCGGGCGGCGTCGCGAGCGCGACGTCCAGCGCTTCGCGCCCGTCGGCGGCCTCGTCCACGACGAGCCCGGCCGCCTCGAGATTCACCCGGCAGAGCAGGCGGATCGACGCGTCGTCGTCGACGACGAGCACGCGCAGCGAACGCGCCGCCCCCGACGCCTGTGCCCCGGCCACCGGACGAGGATACGCGCTTGCCGACGGGAGTGGGAAGATTGCGGTGTGAGCAAGAAGCAGCGCGAGCACTGGAAGAACGAGCCCGACGAGCATGACTTCCCCGCCGCCGCCGCGTACCTGAGCCTGCTCTTCGCCCCGCCCGACGCCGATGCGCTCGTCGAAGCGCTCCACGCCGCACCGCTCACCCATCGCAAGGCGAAAGATCTCCTGCGCGCCAGCCGCCACGAGCTCCTCCCGGCGGACGATCCGGAGGTGGCGAGAGACCTGAAGAGAGTCGCGCGCGGCGAGCGCCTCTCACCCGTGCTCCTCGTCCGCGGCGGCTCGACGACCGCCGCGCCGTTGATCGTGGCCGACGGCTACCACCGCATCTGCGCGAGCTACCACCTCGACGAGAACGCAGACGTCCCCTGCCGCCTCGTGGACTCGCCGTGACGGACAACGTCTGGGGCGCGATCGGCCCGCCGACCACCCCCCACCTCGACCGCCTCGTGATCGAGGCGCGGCGGCTGTTCTCCGAGGTCTTCGGGACGTTCCTGCTCGTGCTCGCCGGCGCGGGCGCGGGAGTCGTCGGCGCGCTCAGCCACGGCGCGATCAGCCGGCCGGCCGCAGTCGCCGCCCCCGGCCTGACGGTGATGGCGATCATCCTCTTCATGGGGGCGGTGTCGGGCGCGCACCTCAACCCGGTCGTGACGATCGCGTTCACGCTTCGCACCGACTTCCCGTGGCGGCGCGTGCCCGGATACATCGTCGCGCAGCTCGCCGGTGCGACCCTCGCGTGTCTCTTCCTCTGGGGCGCGTACGGGAAGGCAGGCTCGCTCGGCGCGACGGTGCCCGGATCCGGGATCGCCGACTGGCAGGCGTTCCTCACCGAGCTCGTGCTCACGCTCGGCCTCGTCAGCACGATCCTCGGCACGTCGTCGCGCGCGCAGAACGTCGGCCCGCTGTCGGCGGTCGGCGTCGGCGGCTACATCGTCCTCGCCGGGCTCTGGTCGAGCCCGATCAGCGGCGCGTCGATGAACCCCGCGCGGTCGTTCGGTCCCGACCTCGTGCTCGGCGACTTCGCGCACTTCTGGGTGTACGTCGCCGGGCCGCTCGCGGGCGCGCTGCTCGCGGTCGCGGCCGCCTGGGTCCTGCGCGGCCGGGGCGGCGGCGCCGTCGCCGCGGCGCAGGGCACGCTCGATCCGTGATCTCGCCGCCGGAGTACGCGCGCCGGCGCCTCGCGCGCGAGTCGAGCCGGCTACGTGCGCTCGCGTATCCCGACACGCGCGCCATGGACGAGCTGCTGGTGTCGCCGCAGGTCGACCGGATCTCCTGGGAGGAGGCGCAGCGGCTCGAGTACCGGCCGGCGGCGCTCGGCGAGCGTTTCGGACCGCTCTGGGCGACGTACTGGTTCCGCATCCGAGCGACCGTCCCGGAGGAGTGGAGCGGCGCACGCGTCGACCTGCTCTGGCGCTCGGGCAGCGAGGCGACGTTGTGGACGGACGGCGTCGTCGCTGCCGGCCTCAACGAGCACCACGCCGAGGCGACGCTCGCCGACGCCGCGAAGCCGGGAGAGCTCGCATGCCAGGTCGAGCTCGCGTGCAACGGGCTCTTCGGAGAACAGGACGCCCCCGTCGAGCTGAGGCGCTGCGAGCTCGGGCGGTTCGATCCCGCCGCGTGGACGCTCGCCGCCGACTTCGAGGTGCTGCGCGCGCTCGAGGCGCATCCGGCGACCGAGCCGGCGTGGTCCGCCCTCCTCCGCCGCGAGCTGGAGCGCTTCTGCGACGAACGCGATCCCGGGATCCTCGCCGCGCTCTACGAGCACACGAACGCGTCGTACGCACACGAGGTCGTCGCCGTCGGGCACGCGCACATCGACACCGCGTGGCTGTGGCCGCTCGCGGAGACGTACCGGAAGACGCTGCGCACGTTCAGCACCGCGCTGCGCACGATGGACGACTACCCCGAGTTCCGCTTCGCCTGCTCGCAGGCGCAGCAGTACGCGTGGATCCAGGCAAGGAACCCCGAGCTGTGGGCGCGCATCCGGGCGAAGGTGGAGAGCGGGCAGTTCGTGCCCGTCGGGGGCACGTGGGTCGAGCCCGACCTCAACCTGCCGTCGGGCGAGTCGCTCGTGCGGCAGCTCCTGCACGGCCAGCGCTTCTTCGAGCGCGAATTCGGCATCCGCTGCACGGAGCTCTGGGCGCCGGACGCGTTCGGGTACAACGGCCAGCTCCCGCAGCTCATGCGCGGCGCGGGCATCACGCGCTTCCTCACGCAGAAGCTGTCGTGGAACCGGTTCAACAAGCCGGAGGAGAGCACGTTCGTCTGGCAGGGCATCGACGGCAGCGAGGTGCTCGCGCACTTCCCGCCCGCGGACGACTACAACAGCCTGGCGCGCGTCGACGAGCTCGTGAAGATCGCGCGCGAGTCGAAGAGCCTCGACCACTCGGGCACGAGCATGCTCGTGTACGGCTACGGCGACGGCGGTGGCGGCCCGACGCGCGAGATGCTCGAGACGCTGCGCCGCGCCCGCGACCTCCAAGGGCTGCCGCGCACGCGCACGGGCACGCCCGCCGAGCTCTTTGCCGCGCTCGAGGCGGAGCAGACGACGCGGCCGACCGTCGTCGGCGAGCTGTACTTCGAGTACCACCGCGGCACGTACACGACGCAGGCGTTCGTGAAGCGCGGCAACCGCCGGAGCGAGCAGGGGCTACACGACGCGGAGCTCCTCACCGTCGCGCGCGGCGGCGACTACCCGCGCGCGGAGCTCGAACGCCTGTGGAAGCTCCTGCTCCTGCAGCAGTTCCACGACATCCTCCCCGGCTCGTCGATCCGGCTCGTGTACGAGGACGCAGCGCGCGACTTCGCCGAGCTCGAAGCAGGCATCGCGGCGTTGATCGGCGAGGGCGCCGTGCCGGTGAACACGACGTGCTTCCCGCGGCGTGAGGGCGAGTGGGAGGCGGCCCCGTTCGCGGTCGCCCGCCGCGTCGATCCGGACGACGAGGTGACGATCGACGGGCTGACGCTCGAGAACGCGCACCTGCGCGTGCAGCTCTCGGAGGACGGAACGGTCGCGAGCGTCGTGCACAAGGAGAGCGGCCGCGAGACGCTCGCGGCGCCGGGCAACCGGTTGGAGCTGTACGACGACGACCCGGTCGCCTTCGACGCGTGGGACATCGACCCGTACACGCTCGGCACGCGGCGCGATGCCGGTCCCGCCGAGCGGTACGAGCTCCTCACCGCGACGCCGCTGCGCGCGGAGGTCGCGTTCGAGCACGCACTCGGCGAGAAGAGTCGCCTGCGTCAGCTCGTGCGCCTCGACGCGGGCTCCCGGCGGCTCGAGATCCACGCCGAGGTGGACTGGCACGAGTCGCACACGCTGCTGAAGACGTGCTTCCCGCTCGCCGTCCGCTCGCCGAACGCGACGTACGAGATGCCGTTCGGGTACGTCGAGCGACCGACGCACTACTCCACCTCGTTCGACCGCGCCCGCTACGAGGTGCCGGGTCACCGCTTCGCCGATCTCTCCGAGCACGGGTTCGGCGCCGCCGTTCTCACCGACTCGAAGTACGGCTACAGCTGCTTCGGCGGCGACCTGCGGATCTCGCTCCTCCGGTCCCCGAAGAGCCCCGACCCCGAAGCGGACATGGGCCGGCACGCGTTCGCGTATGCGCTCGTCCCCCACGCCGGCGGCTGGCGAGATGCGGGCGTCCTCGCGGAGGCCACGCTGTTCAACGCGCCGCTCGTCTGGACCGATGCGTCGTGGGAGGGATCGTTCGCGTCGGTCGAGGGCGGGCTCGTGCTGGACACGGTCAAGCGCGCCGAGGACTCGGACGCGATCGTCCTCCGGCTGTACGAGCCGCACGGCGGCCGCGGCATGGCGCGTGTGCGGCTGTCTGTGCCGTGCTCGTCAGTGCGGCGGGCGAGCCTGCTCGAGGAGCCGGGAGAGCCCGTCGACCTCGACGCGCTCGGCTACCGGCCGCACGAGGTGATCACGCTGCTCGTCGAGTGAGCGCTACGCGGCCGGAAGGTCGACGGTGAACGTCGACCCGGCACCGGGCGCGGACGCGACGCTGATCCGGCCGCCCATGCGCTCGAGGAGCTCGCGGCAGATGTACAGCCCGAGCCCGGTCCCGCCCGGGACGAGTCTGTCGCTCGAGCCGCCGCGGTAGAACTTCTCGAAGATCCGGTCGCGGTCCGCGGGCGCGATGCCCGCGCCCTCGTCGGCCACCTCGATGCGGATCCGCCCGTCGACGTGAGAGGTTCGCACCGCCACCACTCCGCCGTCCGGCGAGTACTTCGCCGCGTTGTCGACGAGGTTGATGAGCACCTGCTGGAGGCGGTTCGCGTCGCCGAGCCCCGCACCGGGCGCGCCCAGCTGCCGCTCGATCGTCACCGAGTGCGGCAGGTTCGCCTCGAGCGCGTCCACCGTCTGATCGACGACGGTGTCGACGTCGACGCGGATCTGCTCGACATCGACCTCGCCGCGGTCGAGCCGGCCGGCGAGCAGGACGCTCTCGGTCACCTCGGACAGCCGCGCCGCCTGCGTCGCGATCATCTCGAGCAGCTGGCGCGATGTCTCCGGCGTGAGCTCGATGTCCCTACGGAGGAGCGTGTTCGCAGCGCCGAGCACCGCGGTCATCGGCGTGCGCAGCTCGTGCGAGACGGTCGCGACGAACTCGTACTTGCTCTCTTCGAACTGCCGCTCGAACGTCATGTCGCGGAACGCGTACACGACGCCGTCGCGCGTGCGGACCGCGACGAACGACAGCCACAGCTCGCGGCTGTCGACGTCGACCGGCAGCGTGACAGGGCGCGGTCGCTCCTCCGCATGCGCCGCGTGCACGCTTCCCGAGAGCGCGGCCCAGCCGGCACCGAGATCCGCGAGCGGTCGGCCGCGCACCGTCTCGCCGAGCAGCCCGGTGATTGTCTCGGCGGCGCGGTTCCAGAAATCGATCGCGCCTGCGTCGTCGACGGAGAAGATGCCGTCGCCGACCGCTTCGAGCACCTGTGCCGCGCGCTCGCGTTCCTGCGCCGTCGCGCGCGCGGCAGCCGCTGCCGCCTCGAGCCGCAGCGCCTCCTCGTGCAGGCGCGCGTTCCGGACCGCTGCGCCGAGCTGCGCCACCATCCCCTCGGCGAGCTCGAGCTGCGCCTCGTCGTAGGCGGCGCTGTCGGTCATCAGCTGGACGACGCCGACAACGGCGCCCTCGTGCTTGACGGGCAGCATCAGCGCCGCCTGCGCCTTCGGCGGCACGTCCTCCGTGACCCTGCGCATCGTCCCCGAGCTGTCGACGTCGTAGTACGTCCCCGCATCCCGGACGCGCGCGGCGACGTCGTTCGTCAGGAGCGGCAGGCCCGTCCGGATGACCTCGCTCTGCATGCCGCCGGTGGACTGGAGCTGCAGCGGCGGGAAGATCGAGACGTCGAGGAGCTCACCGTCGACCCAGGCGTAGTCGCAGCGGATGATCCCCTGCTCCGCGTCGTAGGACGAGACGACGACGCCGTCGTGCGGGATCGCGTCGCTCAGGATCTCGCGGAACCGTTCGTAGACGCGCGTCGGCTCGAGAGTCTCGCCCAGGTAGCGGGCCGCCTCGAGCAGCAGGCGGACGGTCTCGATCTCGCGGGTCGGGTCAGGCGCCACGGGGCAATGATGCCCTCACCGCAGCGGCGGCGCGAGGAGCGCGACCGTCGGCTCCTCCTGCGTGCCGAGCAGCGGCTCGACCTCCGCCTCGCTCTCGTCGAGCCGTTCTACACGCGCGCCGAGCGCGTCGAGGAACGCGTCGGGCGGGTCGAGAAAGCTCACGGCGGGCGTGCGGTAGTGCATCGGGACGACGAGTCGCGGCGAGAGGGCGCGGACGACCTCCGCCGCGGCCGCTCCGCCGGTCGTCGGGCCGCCGCCCACCGGCAGGAAGAGGACGTCGACCGCGCCGATCGCCTCGCGCTGCTCCGGCCGCAGCGACGCCTGGCCGAAGTCGCCGAAGTGGCAGACGCGGAGGCCGTCGAGGGTGAAGCAGAAGATCGTGTTCGGGCCGCGGACGGTGCCGGCCGCGTCGTCGTGCTCCGAGGCGACGGCGACGACCTCGCCGACGGGCGAGTCGAGCCGTCCCGCCGTCGAGCGGAGCACGACCGGTGAGCCGCCGATCGTCTCGACCGCGTTGTGGTCGCGGTGCTCGTGCGTGACGAGCAGCAGGTCGGCGGTCACGCCCGCGACCGGCGGGTAGTCGAACTGCATCCCGCGCGCGGCGGCGAGCCCGCTCATGTCGCCGAACGGGTCGACGAACACCGTCTTCTCGCCGGTCAGCGAGAACGCCGACTGGCCGTACCAGCGCACACGCATGCCGGAAGGTTAGTCGGCGCGCGACGCCAGGCCGGCGAGCAGCTCCCACCGCTCGTCGACGTGCGACTGGATCGACTCGATCTGGCCGGCCGCCAGGTGCGCGAAGCGCCCCTGCGTCGCGAGGAAGTCGCGCACGGGCACCGGATGCTTCGGCCGGAACGTGATCTCCCACGCGCCGTGGTCGACCTCGACGAGCGGGAAGTAGCGCGACTCGACCGCCAGGCGGATCACCTCCGTGGACTGCGCCGTCGGGTACCGCCAGCCGGGCGGGCAGCCGCCGAGCACCTGCAGGAACCGGAAGCCGCTCATCTCGGCGGCGCGTGCGACCTTCGCGCGGAAGTCGTGGAGCATCGGCACCGAGCCCGCCGCGAGGGTGGCGACGTACGGGATGCCGTGCGCCGCCATGATCCGCGCCATGTCCTTCTTCTGGCCGGACTTCGGCGCGGCCGCCGGCGTCGTCGTCGTCCACGCGCCCTCGGGAGTCGCGCCGGACTTCTGCACGCCGGTGTTCATGTACGCCTCGTTGTCGTTGAGGACGTAGACGATGTCTTCGTTGCGCTCCGCAGCGGCGGAGACGCCCGAGAAGCCGATGTCGGCGGTGCTGCCGTCGCCTCCCCACACGACGACCGTCGTCTCCCCGCGGCCGCGCAGGCGCAGCGCCGCCTTGAGGCCGGACGCCTCAGCCGCGGCGGACGCGAACGGCGTCAGGTGCACGGAGACGCCGAAGGCGTTGACGGGGTAGACGCCCGCGATGATCGTCCAGCACGATGCGGGGACGACGAGGACGATCTTCGACTCCGGCTTCGCGGCCGCGAGGCCGTCGAGGACGTGCCGGATGTTGATCGCGGGCCCGCAGCCGGCGCAGGCGGCGTGCCCGGGAAGCAGGAGCCGCTCCTCCGAGACGATCTCGTCGAGCCACGCGGACATCAGACGCTCTCCGGGACGTAGAGGACGTCCGAGCTTGTCCGGTTCAAGGCCCACCGCAGCGTGTCGGGCGTGACCTCCGCGCCGCCGAGGCCGCAGACGACGTTCGTCGCGGGTACTCCGAGCGACCGCACGTCCGCTCCCAGCGGGCCGTACGAGCCGAACGCCGCCGCCCGGTCGACGACGGTGACGTGAGAGGCGCGACCGAGGGCAGCCGACAGCTCGGCGCCGGGGAACGGCCGGTACGCGTGCACGCGGACGACGAGCAGGTCCTCGCCGTCGTCGAGCAGCTCTCGCGCCGTGTCGGCGATCGTCCCGACGGCGACGAGCGCGCGCTCGGCACCGGGATCGCCCGTCACCTCGAGCGCGGCGACCTTCTCGCGCCCGAAGTGCGAGGTGAACTCCGACGCGGCCTCCGCGATGAGTCCGCGTGCGCCGTCCATCGCCGCTGCGACGTTGCGCTGGAACGCGAAGTAGTCGTTCGAGTCCGGCAGCGCGGAGAACGCATGCGGCTCGTCCGGGTCGAGCATCCAACCGGCGGGCGGGTCGAAAGGTGGGATGAACGCGTCGACCGTCTCCTGGTCGGGGACGTCAACGATCTCCGAGGTGTGCGAGAGCAGGAAGCCCTCCTCGCACACCAGCACCGGCAGGAGCGCCGTCTCGGCGATGCGGTACGCGCAGAGCACGCTGTCGAGCACCTCCTGCGCGGACGCGCAGTAGAGCTGGATCCAGCCGGTGTCGCGCTGGCTCATGCTGTCCGTGAGGTCCGGCTCGATGCTCCAGGGAGCGAAGACGGCGCGGTTGACGTCGACGGCGACGAGGGGGACGCGCTCGCGCGACGCGCGATGGAGCTGCTCGTGCGCGTACAGCAGTCCCTGCGACGAGGTGGCGGTGAACGTCCGCACGCCCGCGCGCGCCGCGGCGATGACGTAGCCGAACATCGAGTGCTCGCTCTCGAGGTTCGCGTACTCGACGTCGTCCCGTCCGGCGACGAGGTCCGCCAGCCGCTCGACGATGAGCGTCTGCGGCGTGATCGGGTAGCAGGCGACAGCCTGCACGCGCGCGAGCATCACCGCGTACGCCGCCGCCTCGTTCGCCGTCATCACCGTTCGCCCGCGCGGAAGCGTCTGGATCACGCCGGCACCGCTTCCATCGCGATCGCGTCGCGCACCGGGCACACGACCTCGCAGATGCCGCAGCCCTTGCAGTAGAGGTAGTCGACGACCATGGCGCCGTCCTCGCGCGTGATCGCGCCCTCCGGGCAGAACACGGCGCACAGCGCGCAGTCGTTGCACGCCTCCTTCAGCACCGGCCGCTCGAGCGACCAGCCGCCGGTGTGGTTGCGCAGCGAGTCGGTCGTGCTCACGGCGAAGAGCGGGCGGCGACGCGGAGCGTGCGCGGCGACGGCCGCGGGCTCGACGCGAGTGTCGCCGGCGAGCGTGTGCTGGCTCGTGCACGAGGCGTAGCCCTCGCGCGCCGCGACGACGTTCGCCCGTGCGACGGAGCCCATGCGCGCCTCGACCGCCTGCTCGAGGAACGGGAGCCCGTCAGGCAGGAGCAGGCGCACGGCCGCGCCGAGCACCGCGACGTTGCCCATCGCCCTGCCCTCCGACGAGAGGATGCCGTTGCGCTGCGCGATCCGCGCCGCGGGGACGCGTGCGACGTGCACGCCCGAGTGCGGGAAGCGCGTCTCGCGGTTGAGCACGACGATCCCGCCCGGCCGTACGCTCGCCAGGACCTGCGGCGAGGGCGGCGACGGCGAGACGACGACGAGGACGTCGCAGTCCTGGATCTTGTACCGGCGGTGGATCGGCGCGTCGTCCCAGCGCAGGAACGCGGAGATCGGCGCGCCGCGCCTCTCCGCCTTGAACTCGGGGAAGCTCTGGACCGAGAATCCCGCTCGCGCGAACGTGTCGGCGAGGATCTGCGAGGCGAGGACGACGCCCTCGCCGCCCCGGCCCACGATCAGCATCTCCTTCACACCCTGATCGTCGGCCGCGGGCGCGGCCGGGGCATCGGGGAGATCGCCGAGACCCCCCTCCGTAGTCCCGCCCGGGCTACTCCTCGACGGGCGGCGGAACCGGGTCGCCGGCTGCGCGCTCCTGGGCCGCCTCGGCCTTCCTGGCCCGCTTGCGGTCGCGGCGCTCCTTCACTGCGAGCTCACGCGCGCGCTTCGCCATCGTCTGCGGTCTCTTTGCTGCCACGTGTCTCCTCTCGTCGAACGTGTGCGCTCAGTACCTGCGCCGCCGGTCGCTCGCAGCGTAGATCTGCCGCCCGCAGCGCGGGCACGCCGCCGGAGCTGGGACGAGCCGAAGCCGATGTCCGCAATGCGGGCACCGCCACATGCGCGTCAAGCGCTGCCGGAGACCGTCGAGCCTGATTCCTCAAGCTAGCAGGGGCGGCGGCTTTCACCGTCTTTGCGGGCGTGTGCGACACTGTGGGGAGCGCGCAGACCCTGCGCGGTCGCCGTCGAGGCCGCTCCACTCTCCCTCTTCGACTTCCACGCCGCTCGAAAGAGGAGGAGCACGCGATGACAAAGCACAAGGGCCCGTTCGCACGATGAGCCGTTTCCTCGGCGGCGGCGAGCGTGCGGATTCGAGCCTCCTCGACTACGAGGCGACGCTTTCCGCGCTCCTGTCGCTGATCGGGAGGCAGGTGCTCGTCCTCTTCTCGGGAACGGACGCGCCGCCGTTCGTCGCGGGCGTCGTCTCGGGTCGTCTCGACCGCGGCGAGCCGGATGAGCGGCTGCAGGAGCTGCTCCTCCGCGCCGACCGGTCGCTCGTCGAGACGCTCTTCTTCCACGTCGGCTCGCGGCAGAGCGGCTTCGTGATCCGGCCCGACGAGTTCGAGCACGCCTTCTGGCAGACGGACGAGCAGCTGACGATGCACCTCGGCCACTGCGCGGTGACGATCCTGATCGAGGGCGACCTCGGAGACGCGCTCGACCGTGAGTAGCCTCGCGACCAGCGCCGACGAGATGCCCGCGGTGCGCCCGCGGCTGCGCGGCGTGCTCCACCAGATCGGGTTTTTCGTCGCGTGCGCCGTCGCCGTCGCGTTCCTCCCCGGGCTCGAGGGACGCAGGCTCGTCGCCGCCACCGCGTTCGCGGCCTCCGCCGCGACGATGCTCGGCGCGAGCGCGCTCTATCACCGCGTCACGTGGACGCCGCGCGCGCGCGCGTGGATGCGGCGGGCGGACCACGCGGGCATCTACCTCCTGATCGCCGGCACGTACACGCCCATCGGCCTGCTCAGCCTGCACGGCGCGATGCAGCGAATCGTGCTCAGCCTCGTGTGGAGCGGAGCCGGAGCCGCGATCCTGGTGAAGATGTGCTGGGTCCATTCGCCCAAATGGCTGTCGGCCGTCCTCGGGATCACGCTCGGCTGGGTCGGCGTCGCCGCCATGCCGCAGCTCGCCCAGACCTCGGGCCCGGCCGCCGTCGCGCTGCTCGCAGCGGGGGGCGTCGCGTACACGGCCGGCGCAATCGTCTACGCGCGCAGGCGGCCCGATCCCGCACCGGCGGTGTTCGGGTACCACGAGCTCTTCCACGCGCTGACGCTCGTCGCGCTCGCATGCCAGTACGTCGCGATCGTTTTCTTCGTCGTGAAGGTCGGATGACACAGGAAGGAACACCAATGCAAGGGACGATGCTCTGGTTCAACCTCGAGAAGGGATACGGCTTCATCCAGACCGCGGACGACGAGCGCCTCTACGTCGCACGCAGCGGCTTTCTGCCCGATCACGAGCCCGCACCGCGGTGCAAGGGACGCGCAGTGAGCTTCGTCCGGCAGGTCGCCGAGGGCGACACGCGCGCGGTCGACGTCTCGTTCCTCGTGCAGCGCGACGGACGCCGCGCGCGCATGCGTCATACGCGCGGCGGAAGCTCGCTCTAGAGCGAGTGGTATCCTTTCCGTAGCGTCCCGTGTCCTGACTCCCACACGAGCCCGCCGCTTACCGCTTCGGGGGAGTCGTCAAAGGGAGCGACATCATGAGAAAGAACCTGAGGCGCGTCCTCGACCGCCTGCGCTCGGCTGCGAACGGCGTGCGCAAGCCCGCATCGATCCGCAGCGGCTTGCAGGAGCCGCAGCAGATGAGCCCACAGGGCTAGCGCATTGCGTACGGCATTCGTCTCCACCTACCCGCCGAGAGCGTGCGGGATCGGCACGTTCGCCGCCGACCTGCGGGGGACGCTCCTCGGCGTCCCCGACGTCGACGGCGTCGATCTCGTCGCAGTGGTGAACGAGCCGTCCAGCCCGCAGCGGCGCGGCCTGCTCGCGACGATCGCGCAGGCCGTCCGCGGCGACTACGTCCGCACCGCACGGATGCTGGGACGGCTCGACGTCGACGTCGTCCTCCTCCAGCACGAGTACGGCATCTTCGGCGGTCGCGACGGGGAGTACGTGCTGTCGTTCGCGCGCGAGCTCGCGCAGCCACTCGTGGTGACCCTGCACACGGTGCTCTCCGAGCCGAAGCCCCATCAGGCAGAGGTTCTGACCGAGCTGTGCGCGAAGGCGGAGCTCGTCATCGTGATGACGGAGACGGCAAAGCGCCTGCTGGTCGACTGCGGCGCCTGCGCGGAGCAAAAGGTGCGAGTCGTTCCGCACGGGGCGCCGGCGCGCCTGACCGCTCGCGCCGCATCGTCGGGGACGTACGTCCCCTCGGGTGAGCGCTTCCAGCTGTCCACGTTCGGCTTGATCTCCCCCGGCAAGGGCCTCGAGACCGTCATCGAGGCGCTGCCGTCGATCGTCGAGCGCCACCCCGAAGTCACCTACATCGTCGCCGGGCGCACGCATCCCGACGTCGCGCGCCGGGAAGGCGAGCGGTACCGGTTGATGCTCGAGCGTCGCGTGCTCGAGCTCGGGCTCGAGGCGCACGTGGAATTCGACGACCGCTTCCTGTCGATCGACGCCCTCGCGGATCTGCTCGCGGCGACCGACGTGTTCGTGACGCCGTATCGCAGCCGGGAGCAGGCCGCCTCGGGCGCGCTCACCTTCGCGATCGCGGCCGGCTGCGGCGTCGTATCGACTCCGTACTGGTACGCGCAGGACATGCTCGCGTCGGGAGCGGGCCGATTCGTTCCGTTCGACGACCCGGCGGCGCTCGCCGACGCGGTTTGCGAGTACGTCGAGCAGCCGGAGATGCTCGCCGCGGCCCGCGCCGAGGCGCGGCGCATCGGCTCGACGCTCGCTTGGCCGTCGGTCGCGGAGGCGACGGCCGTCGTGCTGCGAGAAGCCCACGCGCTCGCGCCCAGACGCCGCCCCTCGGGCGTGGCCGACCTGCATCTCGCGAGCATGCGTACCGACCACCTGCTCACCCTCGTCGACGACGTCGGGATCGTGCAGCACGCGCACGGGATCATCCCCAACCGCGAAACCGGCTACTGCGTCGACGACATCGCACGGCTCGCCGTCGTGTCGCTGCCGCTCGCACGGCGCGGAAGCGAGCAGACCTGGACGTCCATCCTCTACCGCGCGCTCGCATTTCTCCATGCCGCAACCGGCGACGAGGGCATGCGCAACTTCATGGGGTACGACCGCCGCTGGCTCGACGAGCCGCACGTCGGCGACCACGTCGGCCGCTCGGTGTGGGCGCTCGGGGAGATCCTCGCCACCGCGTGGTTCGACGCGCTCGTCGTACCCACACGCGACCTCCTCGCGCGCATGATCCGCCCGCTCGCCGGGGACGTCTGGTTGCGGACGGCCGCCTACACGGTGCTCGGCCTCTCGCGCCTGGACGCCGACCGGCTCGAACCGGACGCGCTTCGCCTGCTCGAACGCCTGACCGAGCAGCTCGCCGATGCGTACCGTGGCACCGCCGGGACGGACTGGTGGTGGTTCGAGAACACGCTGAGCTATGACAACGCGCGCCTGTCGCAGGCGCTCATCGTCGGCGGTGACGCGCTCGGCAGGAACGACTTCACCGAGCTCGGGCTGGAGTCGCTGCGCTGGCTCGGCGACGAATGCGGCCTCGAGCAGGGGCTCCTGCGGCTACCGGGCCACGGCGGCCGGCGTCGAGGC
>Ga0209415_10011805_pt1 | contig 14669 bp, 14 predicted proteins | sample PeaSoiSIISIP2007_FD_187696 | JGI IMG/M metagenome (GOLD analysis project Ga0209415, IMG submission 187696) | Peat soil microbial communities from Weissenstadt, Germany - SII-SIP-2007 (SPAdes) (version 2) | ecosystem: Environmental > Terrestrial > Soil > Wetlands > Peat | place: Germany...
TGAGGTCCCGCACCTCGAGCAGCGGCGCCTTGGCTTCAGGCGACGCGGACGCGGGGGTCGAGGATGCCATAGAGGATATCCACCAGCGCGTTGGCGAAGACGACGAAGAAGGAGGCGTACATCACGGTCGCCATGATGACGGGCAGGTCGAGATCGAGCAGGGCCTGATAGGTGAGCCGGCCCACGCCGTGGAGGGCGAAGACGACCTCGGTCAGGAGCGCGCTGCCGCCCACCAACGCGCCGAAATCGAGGCCGAACAGCGTCACGAAGGAGATCAGCGACGTGCGCAAGGCGTGGCGAACGAGGATCCGGCTCTCGCTCAAGCCCTTCGAGCGCGCCGTGCGGATATAGTCTTCCTGCCCCGCTTCCACCAGGCTCGCTCTCAGCACCCGGCCGTAAAGGCCGATATAGAGGATGGCGAGCGTAATCCAGGGCAGCAGGAGGGATTTGAACCAGAGCCAGGGATCCTCGGTCAGCGCCGTATAGCCCAGCTGTGGCACCCAGGAGAAAAGCCAGGTGTCGTGCAGGTCCTTCTGGGTGATCAGGTTGACGATCTCGCCCAGCCAATAGACCGGCATGGATATGCCGATGAGGCCCAGCACCATCAGCAGGCGATCGAGGAAGCTGCCCTTGGTCGCCGCTGCGATGAGCCCGATGGCGATGCTGCCGAAAATCCAGAAGACGGCAGCGCCCATGACCAGGGAGAGCGTGACCGGCGCCGCCCCCATGATCTCCGGAACCACGACTTCGCCGCGGTTCACGAAAGAGGTGAGGTCCTGGTCGATGAAGAGCCGCCGCATCATCACCGCGTATTGGATGGGCAGAGGCCTGTCGAGGCCGAAACTCGCCCTTACGGCGGCCAGCACTTCGGGCGAGGCGTTGCGCCCGGCGATGCGCGAGGCGGGATCGGCGCCGGGTGTGGCGAAGAAGATCAGGAAGACCAAGATGCTGATGCCCAGCATGACGAAGATCATCTGGGCGAAGCGCCGGATGAGCAGGCTCACCATCGGGTCAGCGGATTCTGAGCTTGGCGCGAGGGTCGAGCGCGTCGCGCAAGCCGTCGCCCAGGATGTTGAGGGCAAGCACCGTCAGTACGATGGCAATGCCGGGCGCGATCGCGACCCAGGGCCTGGTATAAATCAGATCCTGGCCGTCCTGGATGATCGTGCCCCAGCTCGCGTCCGGCGCCTGAACGCCGATCGAGAGGAACGACAGGGCCGATTCCGTCAGCATGTTGATCGCGACCATGAGCGGCACGAAAACGATGATCGTCGTCATCACATTGGGCAGGATGTCGCGTAAGAGAATCCGCCAGTCGGGCACGCCCAGGCCCTTCGCCGCCAGCACGAATTCGCTCTCTTTCAGCGCCAGGACCTGGCCGCGGATCGGCCGCGCCACATAGGGGACGTAGACGATGGCGATGATCCAGATCGGCAACCAGAGACTCCCCGAGGTGATCTCGAAGGGGCCGATGGTAAATCCATGGCTGATGAGCACGATGGAAAGCGAGATCGCCAGCAGATAGATGGGGAATGCCCAGAGCACGTCGAGCAGGCGCGAGATGAGCATGTCGGTGACGCCGCCGAAGAAGCCGGAGACAAGCCCGGTGAGCGCGGCGAGGAACAAACAGATGGCCGTCGAGGCGCCGCCGATGAGAAGCGAATTGCGCCCGCCGTAAAGCAGGCGCGCGGCGACATCGCGGCCTTGGGCATCGGCGCCGAGGAAATAGGCGTGGTAGTCCCAGGTCGGGCCCAAAGGCACCGAGCCCAGGCCCAATCCCTCGGTCGATGGTTGGATCAAGTCCACATCCTGGCCGTCGACGGTGATGCTGCCTTCGACGTTGGACGTGAAGGGATCGGTATGGGCGACATAGGTCGCGTAGAGAGGCGCCGCGAGGCAGGCGAGCACGATGAGGATGAACAGCCCCAGAGCTCCCATCGCCGTCCGGTCGGCGACCAGCTTGCGCCCCGCCCGCGCCCAGGGGCCGAGGGCCGGCCGCGGGACCGCGGCCAGCCCTTCCCCCACTTCAGTCGTTGCCGGCAGACTGCTGCTCATCGTGATTCACTTTGGCGATGAAGCCTTTGTCCAACCGGTACTGGTCGCTAACTACTGCACCCAGGCCAGGTTCTGCTGCCAGTAGTACTGGGCGTTGAAGATGTAGTTTCCGACCCGCTTCGACAGGAAGTCGATGTACTTCGGCGTGAACAACACCGCCGCCGGCGCCTGATCCGTCATCGCCCTGTCGACAGCCGTCCACTCCTTGGCCGCCGCCGCCTTGTCCGTCAGGCTCGTGATCATCGCATGCTTCATCGCCGCATCGATGGTCTTGTCGCAGAACCCGGGGATGTTGACCGAAGAGTCGGAGCCCGGGTGGAAGCTATCGCAACCGAACAGCACGTTGAGGAAGTCCGAAGGCGCGGGGTAATCCTGATACCACTGGGTGATGCTGATCTGCACCTTGTTGTTGGTGTTCTGGATATAGGTGAACTGGATGTTCTGGGAGAGTACCTTGACGCTGGCGTCATAGCCGATCGACTTCAGCACGCTTTGCAGATATGTGCCTTCCGCCTTATCCGCAGCCAGATCCTGGACGATGATGGTCACCTTCTGGCCCGCCGTGCCGGATTCCTTCACCAGCCGCTTGGCCTTCGCGAGATCCGGTGCCGACCACCTGGCGCCGGGATGCTTGGTATAGGGACAATAGGGCTTATAGCCGTCGAAACCGGGTGGAATGATCTGGCAGGCCGGCTGAGCCAACACCTTGCCGCCGAACAGCTTCACCATCGCATTCCGGTCGATGGCGTAATTGACCGCCAAGCGTGCCTTCAGATTGTTGAAGGGCGGGATATTGACGTTCATCGGCGCATACCACATGGCCGTCAGGGTGTTGATGTGCACCTGGCTCGGGTACTTTGAGCCCATCTCGGCCAGGCGGTCCGCCGGCGGCTGGTCTAGGGTCCAGTCGGCCTGGCCGTTTTCGATGGCCGTGATCTGGTCTTCCCCGGCGAGGCCGAAATCATAGTGGATCTCGTCCGGATAGCCGTCGGGCTGGGCGTCGTTGCTCCATACCTTGAAGTACGGGTTGCGCACGGCCTTGAGCTGCTTGTTGGGATCGTAGGCGGCGAACATGTAGGCGCCGGTTCCGGGAATCGGCGTGTTGCCCATGTCCTTGTCGGGCGTGTCGGCCGGAAGGACGACCGCGTGGGGCACGGAGATCTTGTCGAAGAATTCGGAATCGGGCGCCACCAGATTGATCGTGATCGTGTTGTTCGCCTCGTCGGCGACCACGCCGCCGTCGAGCGTGCAGGTCGCAGGCGTCTTCAGGCAGGCGTCGGCGCCGACGATGCCGTTATAGAACGACCCGGCGGTCGGGCTCGAAACCTTGAAGATGCGCTGGAAGGACGCGACCACGTCCTTCACGTCGAGCTCTTTTCCGTTGGAGAACTTGATGCCCTTGCGCAGCTTGAAGACGTAGGTCTTGCCGCCGTTCATGGACTCGGGCATCGCCTCGGCGAGATCGGGGACGATGGTGAAGCCGTCGGAGCCGGCCGCATGCTTGAAGGTCAGCAGGCCGTCATAGGTGTACTGGTACATGGTCCAGTACTGCAGGGTGTAGTTGATCTTCGGATCGAGAGTTCCGCCTGCCGATGCCGACACGAGGCGGAGAATTCCGCCCCGGTGCATGTCGGCCGAGGCCGGCCCCGCGGCCGTGGCCAGCAGGCCAACGGCGGCCGCGGCACCGACCAACCATTTCATTCGACGCATCTTAGCCTTCCTTTCATCACATCCCACTGGCGTTGATCTTGACTAGTTAGCCGTCATGCGCGGCCAGGAACGAGCCGACGGTCTTTAGGTATTGTTCGGTTTCTTCGAGATGGGGCGTGTGGCTGGAGTTCTCGAAGATCTCCCAGCGCGCGCCCTTGATCCTGTCGGCATAGGCCTGCACCGTCGCCGGCGTCGCCTCGTCATGGCGCCCGGAAATGATCAGGGTCGGGGCCGCTATCCGGTCGAGCCGATCGATGATGCTCCAGCTCTTGAGACTGCCGATGACATGGAATTCGCTCGGCCCGTTCATGGTGTGATAGACGGTCGGGTCCTCTTCCATCACGGCGAAGCTGCGGTCCAGCTCCTCGGGCCAGGGCTTGGCGCGGCAAAGGTGGCGTTCGTAAAACACGCGCACCGCCTTGGCGTAGTCGGGGGAACTGGTCGTACCGGCCGCCTCATGCTTGACCAGGGTCGCCTGCACGTCCGGCGGCAGGGCGAGGCGCAGACGGTCCGCTTCCTTGACCCAAAGCTCCATGGAAGCAGGCGAATCGGCGATGACGAGGGAGCGGAGACCCTTGGGTCGCCGGACCGCGTGCTCGGCGCCCAGCATGCCGCCCCAGGATTGGCCGAGCAGGTGATAGCGCTTGTCGATGCCGAGATGAGTGAGGAGATTGTCGAGCTCGTCCAGGAACAGGCCGACGGTCCAGAAATCCGCGCCCTTGTCCTTGAGATGGGTGGACCGCCCGCCGCCGATCTGGTCGTAGTGAACGACCGCCCGGCCGTCGGCCGCGAGCCTCGCCAAATTCTCCAGGTAGTCATGCGAGCCGCCTGGCCCGCCATGCAGCGTGACCAGTGGCGGCTTCGGCCCGCCGAGATTGCCCGTAACCCGGTACCAGGTGCGGTGGCCTCTGAATCCTGCGAAGCCCTCGCCGGCCTTCAACGCTGTCACGCCAACTTCACCTCGTCCCCCCCGGTTGCCGTTCAGGTTGCGGCCTCATTGCCGGCCGCTTACCTGTCATTGGCCGCAAGGAAATCGCCGACCACCTTGAGGTAGCGCTCGGTTTCCTCCACATGCGGCATGTGGCTTGAATTCTCGAACTTCGCCCAGCGCACGTTCTTGATCTTATCGGCGAAGGGTTGCACGCAGGCGGGCGTGGCCTCGTCGTATTTCCCCGAGATCAGCAGGGTGGGCGCCTGGATCAGATGCAGCCGGTCCACGATCGTCCAGTGTTTCAGCGTGCCGACGACGTGGAATTCGCTGGGTCCGTTCATGGTGAAATAGACGGTCGGATCCTCCTCCAGGGCAGCGAAAGTGCGCGCCACCTCCGGCGGCCAGGGGTTCACCCGGCAGACATGGCGGTCGTAGAAGACCCGCGTTGCCTTGATGTATTCGGGCGAGCTGGTGGTCCCGGCCTTCTCGTGGCGCAGCAGGGTCGCCTGGACCTCTGCCGGCAGCGCCTCGCGCAGCTTGTTCGCCTCGCTGACCCAGGTCTCCATGGAGGCTGGCGAATCGGAAATGACGAGGGCCTTCAAGCCCTTGGGTCGGAGCACCGCATGCTCCGCCGCCAGCATGCCGCCCCAGGACTGGCCGAGAATGTGGTAGGCGCCGGCGACGCCGAGATGGCGCAACAGATTATCCAGTTCCTCGACAAACAGCGGCGGCTGCCAAAACTCCGCCCCCTTGTCCCGCAAGTGGGTGGAGCGCCCGTTCCCGATTTGATCGTAGTGGACGACGGCCCGGCCGTTGCCGGCGAGGCCCTTAATGGAGTCCACGTAGTCATGGGTGCAGCCCGGGCCGCCATGAAGCACGAGCAGCGGCGGCTTGCCGCCGGCGAGATCGCCGGTCACGCGATACCACGTGCGGTATTCCCGGAAGGGAGCATGTCCTTCCCGGACTTCGACGGATGCTGTGGCCATTGCCTCGCCTGACGCTTTCCGGAATTTATGCCGTAGAGCGCGGCTAAGCTAGTTCATCGGTCGTTTGACTGTAAAGATGCCGCAGAAGCGAAATTCTCGCTTGCCGGCAAACTCGCCGCTTTGTGATCCCCCGGCTTCGAGGGCAAGCACTGTCGGGCCTCTTGGCCGGCCGGGCTTGCGGGAGCTTCTTTCCGCCACCTCGGCGTTCTCCGTTGAAGCGGGCACCGGTTCGGCGTGGAAAATATGACCAAATCAAGGAATCTCGAGCATGTTCCGATTCAGTAGGATCGGGACATGCTCTAGATTGGCGCCGGGATGGATTGCGAACTCTCGGTCATCGTTCCGACCTTCAAGGAAGCCGGCAGCGTCGGGCCTCTGATCGCCCGCCTGGAGGCCGCGCTGGCGGGGATTTCCTGGGAAGCCCTGTTCGTCGACGACGATTCGCCCGACGGCACCGCCGCCCTCTTGGCGGAAATCGGCCGCGAAAAGCCGTATGTTCGTTGCCTCAAGCGGGTCGGGCGCAGGGGCCTTTCCTCGGCCTGCCTGGAAGGCTTCGCCGCCACCCGTTCGCCCTTCCTCGCTGTGATGGACGCCGATCTGCAGCACAACGAGGCCCTGCTGCCCCGCATGCTGGCGCTGCTGAAAGCCGGCAAGGTCGAGCTCGTCAACGGCAGCCGCTACATTCCGGGCGGCGGGATCGACGGGTTTTCCCCCTTGCGCGCATTCATCAGCCGGTCGGGCAATCGAGTGGCGCGCTCGCTCCTCGGCCTCGGGCTTAGCGACCCCATGAGCGGATTTTTCATGTTCCGCCGCGAGGTCCTGGGCCGTTGCGATTTCGCCGGCCTTTCCGGAGCCGGCTTCAAGCTGCTGCTGGAGCTCCTCGCCGCGGCCGATGGGCCGATCCCGTTTGCCGAGCTTCCCTATGTGTTCCGCCCGCGCCACGCGGGCGAAAGCAAGTTCAGCCCGCGGATCGGCTGGCTGTTCCTGCTTTCGCTTCCCCAACTGCGCCGGCGCCGGCGCTGACCGGAGCTTCCGGCCGAGCTCCACCCGGGCTTTGCCCGTCTCAGGAGTTGCATTTTCAACTGCATTTTTCCCCCGCCTTGCATTTGGACGGCGGCGGCGGCGGCGGCGGTTTTGGCGCCGAGCCGGATTGTACATTGTGGCTGTTGCCGGATTGGATTTGCCCGTTCTGCTGATTGTTGTGCTGCTGTCCGGAAGTGACGTTCGTATGGATCGTGCCGGTTTGGGCGCCTTGCGTCCCCGTGGGGTTGGTTTGGCCGGTGCCGAAGTTCTGATGATTCGTGCTGCCTTGGTTTCCTTGGTTGCCCGTCGTGCCGCCCTGGGTATTGAAGGTCTTTGGCTTGCTGGGCAGGTTGCCGCCGGTCTGGTTCCCTTGGGTACCGTTCCCGTTGGTCGCCGTGCCGCCCTGGGTATTGAAGGTCTTCGGCTTGTTGGGCTTGTTGCCGCCGGTCTGATTGCCTTGGGTGGCATTGCCATTGGTCGTGGTCGTCGTCCCCTGGTAGGTCGTCGTCCCCTGGTAGACATGGGCCGTGCTGCCGTTGTTGGGTATCGTCGGGCCTGGCGCGGTCCCGCCCTTGATCTTGCTCCCATTGCTTGGCGGGGCGGTGAACGTGGTCGCGCCGTGGTTGGTCCCGGTAAGATTATTCTGGCCGCCGGCCTGCCCTTGACCGCCCGCCTGACCTTGACCGCCAGTCTGTCCCTTGACGGTGTTTCCGCCTTGGCCGTTCGCCCCGACGGCGTTGAACTGCTTGTTGTGCTGCTGGATCTGAGGACCGGGCGCGCGCTTGATGTTGGGCGTGCCGGTGGTGGCGAGGCCGATATGCTGCGCCGTGCCTACCGTCACGCCGGCGGTGGTAAAGCTGGGCTTGATCGGCGCAGCGCCGCCGTAGGACTTGGCATGCTGCCAGGACTGGTTCGAACCCCCCTGAGGCATCTGCTTCCATGCCTGGCCGATGGGCCGTGAGTGCACCATGGCGTCGCTTGAGACCATGGTCGCGCCGTGGAGGTGGTTCCGGTACTGGTTGTAGTCCTGCCCGTGCGGCGAATTGTAGTAGTTGTAATTGATGATCGTCGTGTTGTGGATGTAGGCGACGTTCATGCGCCTCATGTAGTCGGGGCTGGCCCGATAGCCGGGGTAGCAGATCTCTCCTGGACCGAGAGGTACCCACCCCACGGCCTGACCGATGGCGACCCCGACGCTGATCCCGCCGAAATTGCCGAAGAATGCGACGAGGGCCGGCGAGTAGACCGGTCTCGGCTGATAGGCGCCGGGGACCCAGCCCCAGCGACCGCCGTAATCGACCCAGCGTCCGTAGTGGAAAGGCGCAAAGCCCCAGGGCGCATCGTCGACCCAGGTCCAGCCCCAGGGCCAGACATAGGCCCAATGACCATAGCGATAGGGCGCCCAGCCGGCCGCCACTTGCGGATACCAGACCGGGCCGTAATCCGGGGTCGACTGCCAGGCGCCGTAGGGTGCCAGGTCCTGATAGCCGGTCATTCCTGGCGAGCCGTATTGCTGGGACGGCTGGGCTGGTTGGTTGGCGTAAGGCCGCTCTTCATCCTGGACGAACAGGATGAAGTCGTCGGGCGGGGGGGCCTGGCCGGTGGATGCCTGGAGCTGATTGTCCTGGCCGCTGATGCTCGCTGTCTCGCCCGATCCGATCGACAGGTTCACGCCAGAGCCGACGACCTGGGCGAGGCCGGCGTATGCCGTCACCGTGGTGGGATGATCGGCGTCGCCGGCGACTATCTCATAGGTGCCCGGTTGGCCGATCAGCACCTGGCCGCGGGGCGTATCGATCTCGTACTGGATCCCCCCGTTGTCAGAGACCCTCGCATAGACGGCGCCCTGGGGCACGGAAGCGATGAAGTGTTGGTCGTCGATCGTGCCGATGTCGAGCTCGGTCGAGCTGTCCATATAGACGCGGCTCGACCCGACATCCACCGCGGCATGGGATCGCGGCTCGGTCCAGAGCGAATTGCCGTTGGTAATCGGATAGTTGAGGGTCGCGGGCGCCCACTGGTTGTCGCCCGTCGTATGGAAGGACACGGTGCCCGACATCTGCGCCAGCCGGCCGACCTGATCGGGCGGGTCTCCGGCGCTCTCCGCCATGGCGGCGACCGGCGCACCGAGATAGAGGCCTGCCGCCGCCAAGCCAGCCAGAATCCTTCCCCGCCTAGTCATGGTCCGCTCCCGCCGAGAGATTCGGGTGGCGGGAAGTGTAGGGCAGCAAAGTGGCAGAGATAGGGAAACATCCCCCGCCTTACAAAAGTTTCACAAAAGACATGGGGAGCCTGCTCGTCTCCAGCGCAGTTTGGCTCGAGACGATCAGGCTCCAGTCTATTGAAATCGAGCAAGATTCAAAGGGATCAGCGTAATTCAAACTGATCCTGTCTTGCTTCAGGCGGCCACCTTTTGCAGCAGTAACGATTCGATGCGCTTCTGCGCGCCGGCGAGGCTTTCGGCTGCGGCCTCGGCGCTGATGGCCAGACCCTCGGCGTGGACGAAGGTGACGTCGTCGAGGCCGAGGAAACCCAGCATGCCGCGCAGATACGGCTCGTGGAAATCGAGCGCCTTGCCCGGCCCTTGACTATAGACGCCGCCCCGGCTGGTGACGATGAAGACCCGCTTGCCCCTGAGCAGGCCGACCGGGCCCTTCTCGGTGTAGCGGAACGTGCGGCCCGCCCGGGCCACATGGTCGATCCAGGCCTTCAAAGTCGAGGGCACGGTGAAATTGTACATCGGGACGGCCAGAAGGACGGTGTCGGCCGCCTCCAGCTCCTCGATCAGCCGGTCGGCGAAGGCGACGATTTCGGCCTGTTCGGGGCTGCGCTTTTCCGCCGGCGTGAAGATCGCGGCCATGGTGGCGCCGGTGATGTGGGGCAGGGGCTCCGCCGCCAGATCGCGCTCGACCACGCTGGTGCCCGGATGTTGCGCCAGCCACTTGTCGACGAACGCCTGGCCGAGCTGGCGGGACTTCGAATCCACTCCGAAAATGCTGGACGTGACGAAGAGAAGCTTGCCCATGGATTGCCTCCTCAGGTTTGCCCTCGGAAGGGCGATTTGCCGATGGCGCTAAGCTGGGCATTGGCGCATATCTTCAAAAGTGATAAAATATCGGCCAGAATCATCTATATAATCGATAGATTATGCTTGAGACCGTCACCCTCGACCAGCTCCGGATGCTGATCGCCATCGCCGACACGGGCAGCTTTTCCGCTGCCGCCAGGCGCTTGAAGCGGGCGCAATCGGCCATCAGCCACGGCGTCGGGCAGCTGGAAGCGGCTCTGGGGTTGAAGCTTTTCGACCGCGCGTCCCGCAGGCCGCGTCTCACCGAGGCCGGCGAGACGGTGCTGGCCGACGCCCGCTCCGTCGTCGCCAGGGCGGCCGAGCTGAGGGCCAGGGCGCGCAGCATCGCCGAGGAGATGGAGCCCGAGCTTGGCCTGGTCGTCGACGTGATGTTTCCCGTGGCCCTATTGACCAAGCTGTTGCGCAAGCTCCTGGCCGACTTTCCTCTCTTGCCGGTGACGCTCCACTCTGAATCCCTGGGCGGGGTGGCGGCCCGGATCAGGGACGGAAGCTCCCGCCTCGGCATCGCTCCCAACTGGCCCGACCAGCCGGGCGAGGAGATCGAGCGGCGCTATCTCACCAGCATCACCATGGCGAGCGTCGTGGCGGCAGGGCATCCCCTTGCCGCCTGGAACGGCGCGGTGCCGCGCCGCGAATTCGAGCGCCATATCCAGCTGGTGCTGACGGACCGCAGTCAGCTTCAACCTGGCGTCATGCGCGGCGTCATCAGCCCCCATGTCTGGCGCTTCGGCGACCTGACGATGCGCCGCGAGTTCCTGCTGGAGGGCTTCGGTTTCTGCAACATGCCGCTGCACATGGTCCGCGAGGATCTGGCCGCAGGCCGGCTGAAACGCATCCAGATCGAAGGCTGGGGCGCGGCCGACTACAAGCTGCCGCTCTATCTCGTGTCCCGCCGCGGTTTTCAGCCGGGCAAGGCGGCGCGCTGGCTGATCGGCCAGATGGAAAGCTATTTCGCCGAGCCGGGCGACCGCGAAGCCTGAGCCCTGCCGAACCCCGCTAAGACCTGAAGTCGGCCGGCCGCATCGGCGGCTGGAAGCGGCGGGGGGTCTTGCGCTCGACCACGACCCGGCGTTCGGTTCCCGCGGCACCCCGCAGCACGAGTTCCCGCACGGCGCCGCGCGGGCTCGCCTGGGCCCTAACCCGAGGACTGACCTCCTCGGCGCTGAGCCCCATGAGGGAAGCGGCGATCTCGATCTGCTCGCTCAGTTTGTCCGACAGTCCCTGAGCCGCGAAAATCGCCTCGTCCAAGGTGGGCGGCTCATGGCGCACCCGGAGAGGGGGCTTCGCCTTGGCTCCTGCCTTGGGCTTCTTGCCTGGCTTCATGGTGCCTGTCCCCGCTTTCATGTCGGGCCCCCCGGTTTCATCTCGGACTCTTTGATACCCCTCAAGCTTGGAATTGTGCAGCGCAAAAACAAGGAGGCTGGCTTGCATCCGTGGTGGAAAACTCCGAGCCGACCCACGAGCGCGGGCCTGCGAGGCGCAGGATCGCAATCCGCAAGCCGTGAAAATTCTGACGAAGGCGATTGAATGAGGCTTCCCATGCGCCTGATACGCGGAGTCATCCTCGCCCTGGTATTGGCCGGCAGCGTCGCGGGCTGCGTCGTGGTTCGGCCCGGGCCCTACTACTGGCATCCCTGCTACCGCTGCTGGTGACGACGGCAGCGGGGCGCTTCGTCTTCGGTCCATCGCTCTCAATAGCTGGCACGAGTTCGGCGAAGCGCCTGAACGCGAAGGCTGAACAGACATCCGGATGGCGACGCCGGTCGGCCTGGGGTGGCATACTGGCGCCTTGTGGCCCCTCGCGCCCGGTCAAGCGAGAGCGGCCAGGACCATCGGATCAGCCCAAGGGCTGGCAAGGAGCAGACCCATCTCTCGCAGCTGGATGGAGATCCAGGTGGAGGGGGAACCTGAAGGCGAGCACCAAGCGGAGCGGATCGGCCGTGGCCTGGCCTGCTCGCTCGCCTTGCATGGCGCCCTTGCCCTGCTGATCGTCTTTGGCCTGCCGAGCCTGGTGCAACTGCCGCCCCAGGCGGCGCAGTTGCTGCCCGTCGACCTGGTCCAGTTCGGGCAGGAGACGGCTTCGCCCGCGCGCCAGGTGAAGGCCGAACTGCCCCAGGCCAAGGCGCCGCCCGCCGCGGGACTGCAATCCCCCGGCCCGGTGCCGGTGGCCGACACGCCTTTGCCCAACCCCCAGGTCGCCCGGCCTCGCCTCAAGCTCGGCACCGGGGCCGATCGGCAGGTGGCGCTAGCCGTGCCCGAAACCCACAAGCTGCCGGCGACGACCAGGCAGCCCAAGCGGGCATTGCCCGCCGCCGTCGCGCCCTCCAACAATCCGCCGCCGCCAACCCAGGATCTGAACGCCCGCCTGCAATCCCTGACCACCGAGCAGCAGCTCCAGGCGAGCACGCCTCGCAACGACTGGCAGCAGGCCGACGCCGGCAGCTCCACCATCGACGCCAGCAGCGCCAACGCCGCCCTCGGCCAGCAGGCCAGCTACAGCATCAAGGATTTCATCCGCGCCCAGATCGAGCGCCACTGGTACTTGGACAAGAACGCCCTCGAGGCCAGCAATTTCGTCGTCTCCATCCACATGACCCTGAACCGGAACGGCAGCGTCGCCGGCGCCGACATCGTGGCCGACCCCAGCTACGCGACCAATGCCCTCCATCGCGCGCTCGCTTTCAGCGCGCGGGACGCCGTGCTGCTGTCCTCGCCTCTCCTGCTGCCGCCCGGGACCTATGATCTGGTCAAGGACATGACCTTGAAATTCAGCCCGCGGGACGTCCTGCAATGACGGCCGGCGACTGGAACATGTCCCGATCCGATCGCCACGCCGATCGGGCTTCGAGACCCGGGCGCTTATTTCAGGATTTCTATTTCGCTGATGAATGATTTGGCCACGCCATTACCCTTTGCGTTTTCCGTGTCGATGTCGATTCCCAGTCCGCTGATCGCGGGCAGGTTGGCCTGTCCGAACAGTTGTTTGAAGTCTTCCGCTATCGGATATTCCGTAATGACCGGTTGCCCTATTTGTGCACGATCAGCGCAGACGTAGCGGCCGCCGGCGTGGAAGAGTCGGCCCTTGTATCCCTCGCCAATCGGATCCGAATCGGACAGAAATAAACCGATGAAATAGGGGCTGTCGGGAACCAGGAAGTGGCCGCTGGGGAGCTTCTCGGTACCGAAGAAAACGTAGACCATGATGGCCTCGCTTCTGACACCTTTCGCATAGGATGCGCCGGGCGGGAAGGCGTCGACGCCCCACTTGATGCGGATTTTCGAGTACACCGGTATATCGGTCGCACTCACCAGGAGGCCGGCGGCTTGTCTCTTGGTTTCCAGCTGCAGGAATTCTCCGGTGGGGGTGAGGGTGACTTTGCGCGGGTTGTCGGCATCGCGCTGGGGCTGGAATCCCTTATTGGCCAGCCATTTTAGCGGCGTCCCGCCGGCATAGTCGGAAAAAATCACGTCGTAGGTGATGCTCGAAGCGCTCTGGGCGCGAAAGGCAATGCCAAGAAAAACGATCAGCGTCGCCGCGCAAATCACGAGAAGACGCAAGTGAGAGCCGCGTCGCCGTAGCCGGTCGTCGAGTGCTCTCATCGACGCGGCACTTCCATTCAAATCCATTGATTTGACTTTCCCCAGACAAGCCGATTTCGAGTTTCAGGGTAGGCGCTGGGGCGTTACGCGGCAAGCTGCAACGCCCTGAACAACAGCCGAGCCGCTTCCCGCTTGAACTTATTGCTGAACCGCTCCCGCGTTCCCATCCGACACCTCCCCTGGGAAAATAGCCCCGTTTGGAAATTTGCGGGAAACCCGGGCTGGCTCAATGGACTAAGGACTTTAGATGCAGCCATTTTTCAATATGAAGCTGCGGGCCGCAGTCAATCTTTCGGCCTTTGAGATCAATTGATCCAAGTCAATGCACAAATCATCCAAATCAAAAAAATGGAATAAATATTCCCGCTTTTCTCTTTCCAAAGCGAGGAACGCGAATATGGCACACGGTCCAGTCCGCAGCGTCCTGCCGCTCCTGCTTGCAGCGCCGCTGATTCTGTCCGCCTGCGCTCAGAGTTCCCAGCTCGATACGGCCCTGGCGGAGAACCACAAGCTGTACCAGCAGAATCAACAGCTCACGCAAGACAACCAGCAACTTCGGCAGCAGGTCGCAGCCGGGCAGGCACATGTCGGCCGGTTGCAGGAAGCGGTCAAGTACACCGTGAATAGCGATCTGGCGTTTGCGTCCGGGAGTTGGCAATTGTCGGCTGCCGGCAAGGACATCATTGCCAAAGTGGCGAAGGTGCTGGCGCCGGAGCAGCAGGATAGGATCATGGTGACCGGCTACACGGACGATACACCCGTGGGCGCGGGTCTGCGGGCGCAAGGCATTACGTCAAACCAGATGCTGTCGCAAAAGCGCGCCGACACCGTGATGCAGTATATGATCTCGCAAGGCGTGAGCCCGGATATGGTCACCGCGCGCGGGTTGGGCGAGGACTATCCTCTTGTCCCGAACAGCAGCGCGGCCGCCCGGGCTCAGAACCGGCGCGTCGAGGTCACGCTCGCAGGGCCTGGTTCCTGACGACGAAGCGAGCCCGAACGTCGGCGCAGATAGGGTCGGGTCGGCAATTTGAGGTACCTGCACGCTCGGGTGGGCACCAGGAGAATGGCGCCCGATTGGCCTTTGGTTTTCCGGCCGGGAATACTGAAAGGACATAGATCAGGACAGTGAAGAGATCCTCAGGCGCAGATCGCACCCTTGCGGCAGCGACGATCGCCTTGATCGGGCCAGAGGCGGGAGCATTGACTCTGCACCTCGCCGGCGACTGGAAACTCAGAGGCGGCTTGCCCGCGCCGGCTTCCGTCGGGAAGAAGT
>Ga0209415_10011806_pt1 | contig 14668 bp, 20 predicted proteins | sample PeaSoiSIISIP2007_FD_187696 | JGI IMG/M metagenome (GOLD analysis project Ga0209415, IMG submission 187696) | Peat soil microbial communities from Weissenstadt, Germany - SII-SIP-2007 (SPAdes) (version 2) | ecosystem: Environmental > Terrestrial > Soil > Wetlands > Peat | place: Germany...
TGCCCGCAGGACAACCAGCACAGGTAGAAAGGCGCCGGTCAACGTACACGCAAAGTCACGCTTGACCCGGGAGCCACTGCGGACACTCCGGTCAGAGACCAAGGGCCAGGCGGGAGCCTGCCCGGACCGGACGCGGGCCATCCCCTGCAAGGTGCGGCCAGTGACGGCGGAAGTGTCCATGATCCGGAATATGCGCGGAATGGTCTCGGCCGCTGGGGAGATGAGTGATCGAGTCCAAGCAGGCAGGATGCGCAAATTCGAAAGATGTGGTCTGCCGCCTCCGGAACCGTGAACACGCCTCCATGGGATCCACGCTGGCAGACGGACCCAGCGTCGCCAGGCAGCTCGACGGCCCGAAGCGCCGCATCTGGACCTACAAGGTCTGCACCCCTATCATCCGGGTCGCTCAGGAGGCTGCGGCTCTGGAGGTCCTGGCCGTGCCCGCCGCGTGCCCGATGAGGTGGTCGACCGAAGGTTCTCACGGTCAGTCCCGGACAACACCGCAGGCATCGCGACCTGGCTTGACGCACGTGGGCCAGCTCGCGGAGGAGACCTATTACTACGGAAGAAGTCCGCGGTACGCGAACCGGCGCGACGCCCGTCCGATCACGGTACCCAGATTGGGTTACTGTGATGGCCTGCCCTGCGGGACAGACGCTGAACCTGGGAGGGTGTGTGTGAGATGACCGCAGCATTTGCCCTGGTTGCGGCTGCTGCTTCCGAGATGGGTCTCGTCCGGCAGAACAACGAGGACGCGGCTTACTCGGGCCGTTGGCTGTTCGCGGTCGCTGACGGCATGGGCGGCCACGCTGCAGGTGAGGTTGCCAGCGCCGCGGTAATCGAGTCGCTGCGTGCCCACGACGCGGACGTCGACGCTGACGCCTTGCTAGAGGTCCTCGGCCACGCGGTGACGGAGGCGAACGCAGAGGTGGCGCGGCGGGCTGCCGAGGACTCGGCGCGATTCGGCATGGGGACTACGCTCACGGCAATGCTCTGGTCAGGCAACACGGCCGCCCTGGTGCACATCGGAGATTCCCGCGCGTTCAGGCTGCGAGACGGCCAGCTGCGCCAGATCACCGAGGATCACGTACTTGGCAATCTCGTCTCGAACGCTGGCCCGCTGGCGCCAGTGCTCTCGCGGTATCTCGACGGCCGCCCGGAGCGGTCCCCGGATCTGGGCCTTCGCGAGCTGCAGGCCGGAGATCGCTATCTCATCTGTTCCGATGGCCTCAGTCCGGTCGTGGGCTCGGATGAGATCGGCGCCGTCCTGGCGGCCGCGGCCGATCCCGCCGACGCCGTACGCCAGCTCATCGCCCTGGCCGAAGAGGCCGGGGGGCCGGACAACATCAGCGTCATCGTCATCGACGTCCGGGATCCAGGCGCTGATTCCGACCCTGGCGAGCCCGTGACGCTCGGCGCGGCCGCAGCCGCGGTTACGCGCTAGCGCCCGGTTCCGTATCGGTCGGCTCAGGCCAGGGCTCGGCTGCGTTCTCGGCTCGTTCGAGCACTACGACCTGTTCGACACGATCGCTCGGGATGACATAGACCGTGACCTCGAGCGGCCGTTCATCCCTCCCCGACGTGCCAACGCGGACGATCTCGAGCACAGGCATCGTGACCGGGATCTGCAGTTCGTCTGCCTCGTCCCTCGTCGGCATCCGGGCCCGGTGCGTTTCTCTCCACGAGATGGGCCAGTGGCCCGCTGCCTCGAGCCGGTACAGCCAGTCGCCAGGTGCCGCAGCCGCTGCGGCGACCTCGGGAGCGTCCGCAAGGCCGCGCGGGTGAATGTAGGAGTCATTCGTCTGGAACGGAGGCTCGCCTGTCGGGCCCGTGACCCGGTGGCGACGCATCACCTCGGTTCCCTCCGGCACGCCGAGCATCCTGGCCAGCCGCGGATCCGTCAGTTTCTCCAGCTTCGCGGTACGCGGCACGTGGTGCACCCATACTTCCTGAGCGCTGGCACTCGGGAAGCTATACCCGGGTTCGTCCGTCCCCGCGTTGCGCTTGACGTAGTTCCCGCGCGGCCGCCGAGGCCTGGACATGCCGTGCCGTACCACCGTGCCCCTGCGCGGGACGGCCCATAGCAGGCCCTCGGCCTCAAGGATGGCGATTGCTCGCGCCAGTGTGTCCCGGTTAACGCCATATCGCCGCGCCAGGTCCGTCATGCGAGGCAGGTTCGCTCCTGGTTCCCACTCGCCGCTGAGGATGCGGGTCCGCAGATCGGCCGCAATGTCTAGGTATCGCGAAGTTCCTGCCGGCAACCTTAGCTCCAGTCTCCTCGAGGTTATTTGCCCAAGCATATTGACACCGGCAACGGGTAGCATCACGATGAGATATGCCCAAGCAAATAAGGGCATAGTAAGGCCCCCTGGACTATCCGCCAAGATCCCCCAGGGGGCAAGGCCCCTGCGACAGGACCCTTCCATGCAAGCTAGCACGCTATATGCCCAGCCAGATAGGGCTGCTCTGACTCACGCCGCAGCGGCGATGCCGCAGCTCGTTGAGACGGCGGCTCGGGCTGCGGTCACGCTTCCGCCGCCGCCTATCTCGCTGTAACGGCGATGAGCCGCAGGGCTCCCAGCTGGCTGGCGATGACGCCGGGCGAGGTCTACACCCTGCACTTCTGGCCGCCATACGGCGATCCCGAAGTCCAGCTGGCTAAGCACTACACCGGGTGGGCCGAGGAAGGTCGGCTACGGCGACGCCTGACCGACCACACGCTCGGCCGCGGCGCACGGCTGACCCAGGTCCAGCGCGAGGCCGGGGGCACGTGGGTAGTAGCTGATGTCCAACCCGGCACCAGGGACCGTGAGCAGCAGCTCAAGGAGCGCGGTGCGGCCCGCAGGTGCGGCGTGTGCAAGGCCGCCCGGGACATCGAGGCCGGGAAGCTGACGAAGGAACAAGCCCTCGCCCAATGGGAGAACGCCACCGATTACGAGCGCTCCCTGCTCCGCGAGATCTTCGGGATGGAGCCCGAGGCAGCAAAGCCCGCTCCAGTTCCGGTGCGGCAGGTGACCCCCGCTCCCTCGCCTGAGCCGCTGACGCACAGCCCTGAGATCGACGCGCTGGTCGACGCGCTCATCGAGAGCTGGACCTCCCCGAAAGCCGAGCCCGCCCTCGAGACGGAACTGGAGGCGGGCGCGTGAACCCGCGGGAAGCCATCGAGGCGGCCGAGCTGGCCGAGGCCGAGACCGCCTACCGCCAGCAGCTGGCCCGCGAGATGTACCAGGCCGGACAGCGAGCTGGCTTCCAGGCCGGCTACCGGCAGGCCAATACCGACGAGGCGGCGCAGTGGGCCAAGGTCACCCGCTCTGTCGCGCGCGGCATCAGTCACGCCGAGCTCGAGCAGCGCCGCTGGGGACCTGGTGGCCGCGCCCACTTCGCAGACCCGCGCCCCGGCGACTTCCCCGGCCGGGGCGCCAAACCACAAGCACAACCCGAACAAGAAATGGAGGCCGGATGACATGCCGTCGCATGACCCCGGAGGAAATCAAGCAGGCCGACGCCGCCTACCGGCAGTGGTGGCTGTCCGTGCTGACTCTGGGTCTCATCCCGAAACCCGAACGCGAGCTGGAGGCACAAGCATGAACGACACCCAGGCGACCACGCCGGGCGACCCGGCGATGTTCGAGCCGCTGACCACTGACGAGAACAGCATCCTCCACGCCCACCTGGTCTCGGGATGGCTCAAGCAGGCCGCCGTGTACCCGGCCCTGTCTGAGCCGTGGCAGGAAACCCACGCGCTGCTCGACGACCTGTACGAGGCGCACCGGGCCGCCAGGCAGGCCGGGCACGAGCCGGAGGCCTGACAGTGACCTGCCCCACCGAGAGGTCACAGCAGCCGCAACCGACCGAACCGACGTTCACCGACGAGCCTAATTTGCGCGCATTTTTCAGGCAGGCCGAGACGCCCGACACGTGGACGGCAGATGCCGTTTACCCTGCGGATTCGCCGGATTCGCCGGTCCCGTACACCCTCACCGCCAAGGCCGAGACCCTGCTGGGAGAGGCCCGCTCCCCGACGACCCCCTTGCGGAAAGGGCACGCTTGTGGTATGAGCACCCGCCCGCCGCAAGCAGAATCCGGCCTCTCCGGCCAGCCGCTCACCTACGTCACCGAGATTTCCCTGCCGCCGTCTGACAGCGGGATCCACCGGCTTCACGTGCGCATGAAGGAATCCCAGCCAGAACCCGAGGCCGGGCTGTGACCGGCGACGGGCTGTACGGCCGCGACGTGACCGACGACGCCTTCTACGAGTGGCTGCTGTCGGACCACCCCGACGCCAAGGCCGAACGTGACCGGCGGCGCGCCGCCACCTACCAGGCCGAGACCGACCGGGCCGCAGCCGTCCGCGCCTGGGCCGACAAGATCAACGCTCAGCTTGACGCGCCGCACACCGTGCGGGACCTGGCCGCCTCCATGGGACCGCTGGCCGACCAGACCGCGGCCCGCGCCGAAGCCCGCCACGCCGAACCCGACGACGCCTACGTCACCCGGCTGCGCGCCCAGCACGAAACCCACATCCAGGTCTCCGGCCCACCCGGCTCCTGGGACTACCGCTACCCCGCCCACCTGACCGGGCCCGGCGCCGCCGCCTACCCGCCACCACCCCAACCGGACATCCCCGCATCCGAACCCGAGGCGGGCGCATGATCCCCGCCCACGGTCCCCGGCGCGCAACCGGACGCGAGGCCGACCGCAGGTCCCACCAGAGCAACCAGGCCAGAACCCCCGGCCAGGTCCCCGCACCAGCTGTCCGTCCCGCCGATCCGGTCAGGCTCCAGTTCCCCCGCGGCCACGTCCCGGCTACCCCGGACGCGGCCTGCACCAGCCACGATCCCGAGCTGTGGTTCTCACACTTCCCGCAAGCCATCGCACAGGCCAAGGCCATCTGCCACCGATGCCCGGACCAGGCGTCGTGCCTGTCCGGCGCCATCGAACGCCGCGAGACCTACGGCATCTGGGGCGGCACCGACTTCAACCCCCACCACCAGGAGGAGGTGGCGTGAACGACAACCCCATCGGACCCCTGGCTCACAGTCCGGCTTACCAGGGCACGACTGCGAGCCAGGGCCCATCCCACCAGCACGAACCCGAGAGGCGCCCGCCGGTGAGCGATACCAGTATCCCCCGCGGCCCCGGCCTGTTCGCCATCGAGCACAGCGGCGAGGCCGGGTCCCGCGCGTTCATCACCAACATCCGCAGGCTCGCAGGCCGCGAACGGCCCCCCGGCAGCGTGCTCATCGCGTCGGCCACCTGGCTGCTGGCCATCCTCGACGCCGGCCTGCTGTACGTCAGCTTCGACGCCCAGTACCGGTACATCTTCGCGGTCAAGAACGCGAAGGTCCCCGCCGTGATCGAGGCCGCGATGCTCGACGCAGGCATGATCATCCTGTCCGCGCTGGGCATCGGGCTCGCCATGCGCGGCAAGGCATCCAAGACCGAACGGTTCCTGATCATGATCTGCTCGGCCGCCTCGGCCGGGATGAACTTCGCCGCCGCCAACCCCGGCAGCTGGCGGTCGGTGGCCGCCTACACCGCCGCCCCGGTGTTCCTGGCCATCATCACCGACCGGGTCATCTCCGTCATCCGGCGGCACGTCCTGCCCGGCGACACCGAATCCGCCTGGGCCTGGCTGGGACACGCCACGATCGGCGCGGCCAGGCTCACCGCCCTCGTGGCCCTCTACCTGCTGCGGACGGTCCTCGCGCCGAGGGAAACCGCCCGAGGGCTCCGCCGCATGGTCCTCGACGCCGCCCCCGTCCCCGGCACAATCCACGTTCCCGCCGCTCCCGCCACCGGCGGACCGGACGAGCCGGGCGACCACGACGACCAGGGCGACGAGGACGGCCAGCGCGACGTCCAGGACGGCGGCGAGCCCGCAATCGAGTTCGCCACCAAGAAGCAGGCGTTCCTGTCCCGCTACCGCGGCCACCCGCAGTACGGGATCCGGGAGGCCGCCGCCCGGGTCGCGGCCGAGCTCGCGCCCCTGGCCGGCCTGCAGGCAGGCACCGGCCGGACCTACATCGCCGAGGAGCTCAAGCGCATCGAAACCACCGTCGCCGAGCACCTCACCCGCGGGAACCTCGCCATCGCCGCACCCGGGGGAGAGCCGCGATGAACGGGCTCGACGGGTTCCTGGCCCTGGCTGTCCTCCTCGCCTGCCTGGTGCTGTTCACCCGGGCCACCGTGTTCTCCGGGCAGCAGGTCCGGCGGATGACGTGGCGGACCAGGCTGCGGATCCGGCCCGGGGCCGGGTTCGCCTCCCACTGGGAAATCACGTTCCGGTTCTCCCGGCTGGCCGCCCTGTACCACGGCCGCCGATGCCGCCCGGACCTGCGGCTCACCGACCGCCTGACCCGCCCCGCCAGGACCTACGCGGTCCGGCTCGGCCGGGCCCAGCTCGGCCGCAAGGTGTACGGCCGCGGTGAGGACCAGGTCGGCATCATCGCGCCGCAGCGGACCAACAAGACCGGGATCCTCGCCGACCGGGTCTACGGGCACCCCGGCGCCTGCGTCGCGGCCACCACCCGCGCCGACCTGTACACGCTCACCTCCGGCAAACGGGCCCAGCTCGGCCCGGTCGAGGTGTTCAACCCCGAAGGCATCGGCGGCATCAAGTCCACGTTCCGGGCTGACATCGTGGCCGACTGCCTCGATCCCGAGGTGGCCATCCGCACCGCGGCCGCGCTCACCGGGCCCACCGACGGGTCCGGTGAGATGCAGTTCTGGCTCGAGAAGGCCGTCTTCGCGATGGCCGCCCTGATGCACGCCGCGGCGCTGCTCGGCGAGGACATGAGCGCGGTATGGCGCTGGTCCCAGCTGCTCGGCGACCCGCTCCGGGACGCGCTGGCCTGCCCCGGCGCTTCCCCGGAACTGCTGACCGCTGCCGTCGAGATCCAGCGGGACGGCAAGGCAGCCGAGTCCATCCGCATGACCATGGCCCGTTCCCTGGCCTGGGTCGGTGTCCCGGCCCTGCGCCGCACCGTCGCCGGGAAAGGGATCCGCCCCTTCGACGCTGAACAGTGGATCCGCGGCAACGGGACCCTGTACGTCATCAACTCCGGTGAACTCAGCGCCGCCGCGCCCCTGTTCCGCGCCGTGATCGAGAAGGTCCACCGCGACTGCGTGTACGCCGGCTCCCTCACCGCGTTCGGGCGCATCCCCAATCCCGTCCTGTTCGCGCTCGACGAGGTGACCCAGACCGCGGCCGTGCCGCTGGCTGACTGGCTGGCCACCTCGGCCGGATCCGGCATCCAGGTGTGCTTCATCGTCCACACCCCCGCGCAGCTCCGCGTCCGGTACGGCACCGACGCCGCCAAGGCCATCTGGGCCCTGGCCGGGACCAAGATCGTGCTCGGCGGCAACACCGACACGGACATGGCCGGTGAAATCTCCACCCTGGCCGGGATGTACGGCGGAGAGATGGCCCTGCCCGTCGTCCCCGTCGCCTACATCAGGCAGCTCCCCGAATCCCGGGCCCTGGTCCTGGCCATGAACCGGTCCCCGATCGCGGTCAAGGTCCGCCCCGTCTGGCGCCGCCTGTCCTTCCGGCTCGGGCTGCACCCGGCCGCCTACCTGCCGTTGCCCGAACTCGTCCCGCTGCCCCCGGTCATGGCCGGGGCTGAAGGTGAGGCCGCATGACCGAAACCCCCGACGCCGCAGCCGCCGCGCTGGCCGTCCAGCTCGCCGCGCTCAAAGCCAGCCTCGGCCAGGCCCGCGAGGACCTGGAAACCGCCAAACACGAACTGGCCGGCCGGATCGACCAGATAGCCGGCGACCTGGCCGCCCGGGCCGCACGCGACCCCAAAGGACTACCCGCCACCTGCTGGCCCGCCCTGGACACCGACGCCAAGGCAGCAGAAATGGCCGTCCTGACCAAATGGGTCAGCCTCATGCGCCAATGCCACCCCACCTACTTCGAGCCCGTAGCCGACTGCTGGAAATCCCACCCCGAAGTCGTCATCGAACTCCACAACGTCATGACCGAATTCACCCGGATCTACCAGATGAAACACCCCCCGCTCGCCGACACCCTGCTCCTCTACGACCGGTGGCTCCCCGGAATGCTCCGCCGCTGCAGCGACGTCCTGAAGACCTGCGGCCCCGCCGGATGCTCCAGAAACAGGCAATTCATGTACAGGGCGCCATACCGATGAGTACTCAACGATCCCCGCGAATGCACGCAGGTCCGGCATTCCCGCACCGCCGCATGCACGACGCGGCGCCTCGCCGTGCAATCCCCGTGCGGACAGGCCGCGGAACCAGCCCGCCAGGACCGGCAGGGCCAACGGCGGATAAAGCACCACGGCACGGAGGAGGTGAACGTGAAGACCAGAACACCACGTGACCCGCACCGCGAGCGAGACGAGTGGCTGACCGTCGAAGAGGTCTGCACCGAGCTGAAGATCTCCCGGCGGACCTTCGACCGGTGGCGTGCCCTTGGCACCGGCCCCAAGAGTCAGCGCCTCGGCGGCAGCGGCCCCGTCCGCGTCCGGCGTAGCTGGCTCGACCAGTGGCTGAACGCCCCCGACGAGGACATCGCTTGACCGCCTCGTTTGACTTCCACCCCTGGAAGATCCAGACCCGCAAGGGGCGCAAGACGCCCTACCGGGTCCGCTGGGTCGTGGCCGGACGGCAGTTCGGCAACTCCTTCGTCACCATGGCGCTCGCCGAGTCGTTCCGGGCCTCGCTAATCACCGCAGCCAGGAAAGGCGAGGGCTTCGACACCGACTCGGGCCTGCCCGAATCCATGGAGCGCACGCGCCGCGACGTCTCGTTCTACGAGCACGCCGCCGAGTTCACCGCCGCGGCCTGGCCCACGGCCGCGGCCAAGACCCGCGTGTCCATCATCGAGACCCTGGCCAGGGTCGTCCCCATCGTGGTGCGGGACCTTGCAGGCGCACCTGACCCCGACGTCCTCAGATACGCGCTGCGAAAGAAGCTCAACCAGGGCCAGCACGCGGGCGAGCTGGACGAGGACGAGGCGAAAGCCATCGCGTGGATCGCCAGGGCATCACGCCCGGTAAGCGCACTCGAAGATCCGTCAGTCGTCGCCGATGTCCTCGACTCCCTGGCCGTCAACCTCAACGGCAAACCCGCCGCCCCCGAATACTTCTCCCGGCGCCGTCGGGTCCTGCACCGCGTCCTCAGCTACGCGGTCCGCAAGAAAAGACTCACAAAGAACCCGCTCAGCAAAGCCAACCTGCCCGAAGGCTGGACACCCCCGCAGGCCTCCGACGACACCCTCGACCCGCGCGCCGTGGGCAGCCCGGCTCTGGTCGCGTCGATGCTCGAGGCCTGCGCAACCATCGGGAAGCGGCAAGGCCCGCGCTTCCGCGCCTTCTACGGCTGCATGTTCTACGCCCTGATGCGCCCGTCCGAGGCCGCCGCGCTCACCCGGGAAGGCTGCCACCTGCCCGACAGCGGCTGGGGCTTCCTGATCTTCGCCGACTCCAGCCCAGCCGCAGGCAAGGCCTACACCGACGACGGCCAGGTCCACGAGCACCGCGGCCTCAAAGGCCGCACGAAGGGCAGGCCGACCCCGAGAGCCCGCAGGCCCGTCCGGAAGGTCCCCATCCCGCCCGAGCTCGTCGAGCTCCTCCGCGCGCACATCGAGACCTTCGGCATGGCACCGGACGGCAGGCTGTTCCGGTCCGAGAACGGCAACCCGCTCCAGCCCTCCACCTGGTGGCAGGTCTGGCAGAAGGTGCGCGCCGCGTCGCTCACACCCGAGCAGCTGGCCTCACCGCTGATGAAGCGCCCCTACGACCTTCGGCACTCCGGCGTCACCTGGCGGCTCAACTCCGGCGTCCCGGCCACCGAGGTCGCCGCCTGGGCAGGCCACTCGGTCGAAGTCCTCACCCGCGTCTACGCCCGATGCGTCGTAGGCCTTGAAGGCGTCTGGATCGGCCGCATGGACCAGGCGCTGCACCTGGGGGAGGACCAATGACTTGGGCCGCGTATGGGCCGTCTTGGGCCGCGTATGGGCCGCAGAATCCGTCATGTGACGGCATCCGGTGGCATCACATGTCCGAGGCTGTCAATCAGTCCGCCCGCGTTCCCGCAGGTCAAGGCCAGGAAAGCCCCGCTAACAGTAAGCGCCCCCAGCAGGATTCGAACCTGCGCTCACGGCTCCGGAGGCCGTTGCTCTCTCCCCTGAGCTATGGGGGCTGTGCGACACCAAAGGGTACCAGCCGCAAGCCGCGCGCGGGCACGCCGTGCCGTGTGCCTGATCTCGTCATTCATCGACGTTTTCCGCCGCCATGACCTGCGTGGCTTGCTGGCAGCACTATCCGCACGCCTTCGGCTGCGGCGCGCGGGGGTCAGCCGTTCAGGATGAGGGCTTTCTGCTGATCGAACTCGGCCTGGGTCAGCACGCCCGCCGACAGCAGCTCGCCGAGTTGCTTCAGCTGGACGAGCCGGTCACTCATGTCGGCGGGCTGCGCCGGGGCGGCCGGTGCCTGCGGTGGCGGGACCGGCTCGGCGTAGGCCTGCTGCGGCTGCGCCGGGGCGGCGTGCGGCGCTGGCGGCGGAGCGGGCACAGCTGCCGCATCGACCTGGTCCTGCGCTGTCCACCGTTGTTGCTGCCGGCGCTGAATCCGGCCGTGCACAGAGCTGGCGACCGCGACGGTGGCGACGGTCTTCAATAGGCCCATGGTGACCTCCTCCTCGGTGGCTTCGCTGCTGGGTCCGTCGGGAGTGCCGCCGGGTCAGGACGGCTCGGTCGCGTCAAGGGCGGCAATGATGTCGTCCGCGGACAGGCCGCCTTCGGCGATTAGCCGCGCGCCGTCGTGCCGCCAGGCGTCGACCAGGCCGAGAACCCACCGGTTCTCGTAGATCACGACAACGGCGACACTGCCAGGTTGCATCCTCGCGGAGATCTCGCCGACGTCGGAGTCATCGAGCAGGCCCGATGACGCTCCGGCCCAGGCACCCAGGTCCACGCCCTCGGGAACGGCGAACTCCCAGACGTCAACCTTCTTGCTTTTGCCGTCAACGTCCTTGGCGATGAACTCCATGTCCAGAATCTGGACGACGCCCTGGTCGGCCAGAGAAAGCAGCTGATCAAAGCCTGGAGCGGTGAGCCGGCCGCCCGGAAACTCGATCGCCAGGAAATCGACCGGTCCCAGCTCGTCGTCTGATCCTGGCTGGGCTGGCGCCGTCATACCTGGCTCCTCCCCGGAAATCTCGGCCAGTCGGCTGGCCGCTGTGAGACAAATCTAACAGTCCAGCCAGTGACCAGGGAATCCTGCCGAGCCGACCCGGGAGATGAGGTGACTTCCCGCAGCGGGATAACGGTGCCCGGGGAGGCCAGAAGCAAGCGCATCTCAGAAGCTCTCCTTGCATTCAGCGGGTCAGCCTTGAACGATGATCAGTAACACCCGGGAAAGGACGTAGTAAATGAGTCTGTCGCCGCGAGTTATCCGGGCCGCGCTGCTGGTGGCAGCCGCTGCCGTGCTGGCCGCCGCAGCTGTACAGCTACGCGACAAACGTGAGACAGCCGAGCTGGCCGTGGAGAGCATCCATGCGCAGCTCGATGCCCTGGATCCGGTTACGCGTGCCGCGGTTATCGCCAGGCTGAGCTCGGATGAGGTGAAGAAAGTCCGCGACCAGCGTCGATGATCGACCTGGCTCCGGCCGATCGGCCGATGTTTCCGGCTGGGCCGACGGCGGAGGAGTTAGGAGGTGTCATGGGAGCTGATGGGAGCGAGCGGGCCGACGGCAACCTGGACAAGGTTGACCACGTCGTGGTCATGATGCTGGAAAACCGATCCTTCGATCACATGCTCGGGTACCTGTCCCTGACGGGGAGGCGTCCGGATATCGACGGCCTGCGGCCTGCGTTCGCCAACGAGTACCAGGGGCGCAGCTATCCGATCCACCACCTCGGCACCACGGCCCTAGACATGGACCCTGACCACAGTTCGAGCGCGATCGACCAGCAGATCGCGGGCGGGAGCATGGGCGGCTTCGTCGCCAGCGCGGCCGCGACCCTGGCCGAGCGCGGGGACAGCGGCGGCGACCCGGCCTGCGTCATGGGTTACTACGACGCCGCCGACGTGCCCGTCTATGATCACCTGGCCGAGGAGTTCGCGGTCTGCGACCGCTGGTTCAGCTCGGTGCCCGGCGCTACGTTGCCCAATCGCCTGTATGGCCTGTGCGGTGTGGCCGCCGGCAGCAGGGATGACCGGCCCTCGCATGTGCCGCCCCTGTACCACCAGCCGTCGTTCGTCCGCCACCTGGACGCTGCCCACGTGCCCTGGCGCTGGTATTCCTTCGACCCTGGGACGCTGCGCCTGGCCGACGCCCACTACCTGATCGGACACCACCGCCGGTTCGGCTACTTCAGCAAGAACGGCCTGCCGTGGCGGACCGCTCTCGACCTCGCCGTCAACCAGAAGCTTCCCAGCTTCCTGGACGACGCCGCGGCCGGCACGCTGCCGCCGGTGTCCTGGATCGACCCGGCGTTCACCAACTTCAACCCGCTCGGCTTCCCCGTCAACGACGACCACCCGCCCGCCGACATCAAAGACGGCCAGGACCTGGTCCTGGCCGCCTACGATGCGCTGGCCTCAAGCCCGCAATGGGAGGCGTCGCTGCTGGTCATCGTCTACGACGAACACGGCGGCTTCTACGATCACGTCCCGCCCCCCCAGGCCGCCGACGATGAGCCCGAAATGTTCGGCCGCTACGGCGTACGGGTGCCGGCGATCATCGTCTCGCCGTGGGTGGAGCCGCGCACCGTATCGAGCACCGTGTTCGATCACACCTCGATCATCAAGACGATCCTGCTGCGGTTCTGTCCGCAGGCTCTGAGCGAACGGCAGCCGGTCCGGGCCAGGCGGGCCGGCCTGGGCCCGCAGTACCCGGGCCTGCGCGTGGCCCAGGCCAGCCATCTCGGGGAATTCCTGACCCGCAGTACGCCACGACCCGCCCCGCCCCGCGACGCGCTGCTGCAGCAAGCCGCGGCCAGGGCTGTATCAGCCGAAACCAGCCCGCCCCGGCCCGGCCAGCCAGGACCAGCCGACCGCCCGCTCAACGACCTGCAAAAAAGCATTCTTGCCGCGACCCGCGAGCTGCAGAGGCGTGGGCATCCACCGAACGCGCCCTAGTGTCTGGCCCGTTCCCCGGCGAGCCCGAACGGCTCAAAAAGGCCCATTCTCGCCAGGCCGGTTCCTGGATAACGTGTCGGGCGACGCCATCATCGGCCGGAAGACGCTACCCTCACGCGAGTGACGCACGGATTGGGACGGGTGCTCGTCGTGGACGACGACGAGGTGATCAGGCGGTTGATTGCGGTCAACCTCCAGCTCGAGGGGTTCGAGGTGGAGACCGCGGTGGACGGGCAGGACTGCCTGGACAAGGTGGCGGACATCGATCCGGACGTCATCACGCTCGACGTCATGATGCCGCGGCTGGACGGCTGGGAGACGGCGGTGCAGCTGCGCAAGTCACCGGGCACCGCCCACATCAAGGTGGTGCTGATCACCGCCCGCGCCCAGGAGGACGACAAGACCCGGGGCACCCGGGTCGGCGCCGACGCCTACCTGACCAAGCCCTTCGACCCGAACGAGATGATCCGCGTGGTCCGCGAGCTGGCCGGCGCCAGCTAAGTGATCACCGCCGAGCTGCGGCGCGCCCTCCTCACCGCGGCCGGGAAAGGGGTCCGGCCGGACGAAGACCCGCTGCTCCGCCCGGGCCCGGAGCCGGGCTGCTACGCCTCCAGCCTGCCGTTCCGCCTGGACCGGGATGACCCGCGCGCGGCCGCGGAAGCGCTGGCCGCCCGCCTGGCCCGCGAACCCTGGATCGCCGCCGCCGAGGTCACCGGGCCCGGTTACCTGACCGTCACCGTCACCCGGGACGCCCTGGCCGGCCTCGCGGTGCGGATCGCACGGGCCGGCCCGGCCTGCGCGGGCAGCGACGCGCTGCACGGCCGTACCGTATCCGGGCCGGCCGCCGCGGACCCGGCCGCCGCACCGGACTGGCCGTCGGCGCGGGCCGCTCTCGCCGCCGAGGTGACCGCCCGGCTTGCCGCCACCGCGGGCGCGACCGTCATTTTTTATCCCGAACGGATCGTGGTTCCAGCTCCCGCTCTCGCCTCACCGGTCCCCGCGGCGGTCGCCTACGCGGGGCTCGACGCGGTCCGGTTCGCGCTCGCGCGGATGCCCCCCGGCGGCCGCCCGCCGCGGGCGGAGGGCATCGCGCGGCATGTGCTGGGCAATCCCGCCTATGCTGTTCGGTACGCGCATGCCGCCGCTGCCGCCGTGCTGCGCTGGGCCACCTCGCTGCGGATGGGACCGGCCGGTTTCCAGCCGCGCCAGCTCATGGCACCACCGGAGCTGGCGTTGCTCGACGCGCTGTCCTGGCTCCCGGAACGGGTGGCCATGGCCGCGCGCCGCGGCCGGCCCGACGAGTTCGCCGGGTACCTGGAGGAACTGGCAGCGCGGACGATTGACACCATGAGCACTACTGGCTTCACGACGATACCGAGCATCAGCAGCGAGCGGCTGTGGCTGGCGGACGCGGCGCGGACCGGGCTCGCCGCCGGCCTCGCTCTGCTCGGCATCGACGCGCCCAGCAGGCTGTAGGAAGGGAACCGCATGAGCCGTGTCGCGCACCCGGCCGGGCCACGCCATGGTGACGTGCTGCCCGCCGACCATCCGCC
>Ga0209415_10011807_pt1 | contig 14667 bp, 11 predicted proteins | sample PeaSoiSIISIP2007_FD_187696 | JGI IMG/M metagenome (GOLD analysis project Ga0209415, IMG submission 187696) | Peat soil microbial communities from Weissenstadt, Germany - SII-SIP-2007 (SPAdes) (version 2) | ecosystem: Environmental > Terrestrial > Soil > Wetlands > Peat | place: Germany...
CATCATCCAGCTATGACACTGCAAACCTGGCTTTTGTTCTGCGTCACCGAATCGGTGCTGTGCTTCATGCCCGGCCCGGCGGTTCTGTTCGTGCTGGCGACGGCGCTGCGCCGCGGCTTCCCGCCGGCGCTCGCGGCGGCCGCCGGAATCCTGGCCGGCAACACCTTCTACTTTGCCCTATCGGCGACCGGTATCGCGGCCGTGATCGTGGCCTCGCACGCGGTGTTCAGCGCCCTGAAATGGGCCGGCGCTGTCTACCTGGTGTGGCTCGGCCTGCGCATGCTGGTCGCGCGCGCCGGCGGCGCCGGGCAACCGGACGCCGCACGCCGCAAGGACGGTCATGCCGAACGGGTGTTTACCCGCGCCTTCATCGTCCAGGCCGCCAACCCCAAGGCGGTGGTGTTCTTCGTCGCGCTGCTGCCGCAATTCATCAACCCCTCGGGCAGCATCGCATGGCAGATCCTGCTGCTGGGCGCCAGCTCGTTGGTGATCGAGTCCCTGGTCCTGGGCCTGTACGCGGCCCTGGCCGCACGCGCGCGTCGCCTGGCCGCGGCGCGCTTCGCCACCGCGCTCGAGCGCCTCGGAGGTGCCATTCTGATCGCCGCCGGTGCGCGGCTGGCCTGGTATCGCCTGGGCTAGCCGCTAGCCGTCGACCGGATGCGCCGGCGTATCCAGCACCAGCTGATAGAACTGCAGATCCAGCCAGCGACCGAATTTGAATCCGACTTGCCGGATATGCGCACACTGCTCGAAGCCGAGCCGCCGGTGCAGCGCGATGCTGGCCGCATTCTGCGAGTCGATGCCGCCGATCAGAGTGTGAATGTCCTGCCGCTTCGCGGCCGCGATCAGCTCGGTGAGCAGCAGCCTGCCGATGCCCTGACCGCGATGCGAGCGCTCCACATAGAGTGAATGCTCGAGCGTGTACTTGTAAGCCGGCCACGCCCGAAACGGACCGTAGGAGCCGAAGCCCAGCAGCTGATCGGCATCGTCGATCACGCCGATCACGGGATAGCCGGCTCTTTCCTTGGCATCGAACCAGGCCTCCATCATCGCCGGCGTGCGCGCCCGGTAATCGTACAGTGCGGTCGAGTGCTCGATCGCCTCGTTGAAGATCGCGAGGATCGCTGCGCCGTGCGATCGCTCACAGCTCATGACACGCATGCTCATCTGGCGCCCGGGCTCAACACTGCTGATGCCTTGCTATGATGCAACTCGGTGACCTCTTGGGAGCAGACATGCCGGATGCGGGATCTTCCTGGCGCAGAGCGTTGCTGCCTGCAAGGCTCAAGGCCGGCGCAGCGGCGCTCGCACTGCTGGCGGTGTTCGGCCTGTGGCCGCAGCCGTCGCAGGCGGGGGGCGGCCCACTGGGCATCGATCATGTCTGGACCTACAGCGATCGCGGCATCTGGTCGACCCGCTACGAGCAGGGCCTCGAATACGGCGTCATGATCTTCGAAGCCGGCGGCGCTTTCTGGCTCGGCGACGACGAAGGTTTCGGCCACGTGCTGTGGCAGACGGTCGACTCCTCGATAGTATCCGGCATCGGCGCCGAGATACTCAAATATGCCTTCAGCCGCGCCCGCCCTAACCAGGGCGGCAACCCGGACAAATGGTTCCAGGGCAGCTGCTGCGACAGCTTTCCGAGCGGCCAGGTGACGCTGCAGGCGAGCTTCGTGACCCCGCTCATCCTGCACTACGACCACAGCGACCCGTGGATCTGGGCGCTGGAGGTGCTGCCGCTGTACGATGGGCTCGCGCGCCTCAAGCACCAGGACCACTGGCAGAGCGACACGATTGCCGGCTGGGCGCTGGGCACGGCGACCGGATACTGGGCCGCGGGTCGCGAGACGCCGGTGATGGTGCAGATCCTACCGCGTGGACTGACGATCGGGTTCTACCGGCATTTCTGAGGTGTCAGTGCACGGTCGCTGGCGGCGCCGCATCCGGCGGTGCTGCGCCAGCCGGCGCTGCCGCGGCAGCGGGCGCTGCCGGCGCCGCCGGCGCAGCCGACGGCGCCTCGCCCGGCTGCAGGCCCTTGGAATACAGGATCCGTCCGTCGGGCGTCACCAGCACTGCGTCGACGTCATCGAGCTGGTTGTAGATCTTCATCGCTTCATCGGGCCCGAGCACGAACGCGGTCTTCGACAAGCCGTCGGTACGCGTCGCGGTCGGAGCAATCACGGTGGCGCTGCGCACCTTGCTGGCGGAATGACCGGTGTGCGGATCGATGATGTGGTGATAGCGCACGCCGTTCTCGTCGAAGTAGCGCTCGTAGTCCCCGGAGGTCGAGAACGCGGCGTCCACCAGCGGGATGCGCGTGATCACCTGGTCGGGGTGATCCGGATGACGGATGCCCACGACCCACGGCCGCCCGAAGCGATCGCCGATCACGCGGCTGTCGCCGCCGGCGTTCACCAGTGCATGGGTATAGCCGCGCGCGCGCAGGATCTCGATGCCGCGATCGACCGAATAGCCCTTGGCGATGCCGCCCAGATCGATGCGCACCCCCGGCTGCGAGAAGCGCACCGAGTGCGTCTTGGCATCGAGCAGCACGTGCCGATAATTCACCGCCGGCAGTGCCGCCTGGATCTGGCCCTCGGTCGGCCGCTTGTGCTCGCGAAAGTTGTACATGTAGCCGACGCTGGCGTAGGTGATGTCGAAGGCGCCGTGCGTGATGCGCGAGTATTCGGCCGCGGTGCCCAGCAGATCGAACAGCTCACGGCTGATCGGCACCGGCTGCGTGGCGGCCAGCGCGTTCACCTTGGAGACCTCGCTGGTCGGCTTGTAGGTGCTCATGGTCTCATCGATGTGGCGCATCTCGTCCATCACCGCATCGATCGCCGCCTCGCCCTGGGCCCGATCCTCGGTCCAGATCTCGACGTAGATGCGCGTGCCCATGATGCCGTCGACGCTGCGGGCCAGCCACTCGGCCTGCGCCGGCGCCGCGGCCAGCAGGCTAAACAGCAGCAGCGCGCGCGATGTAACGCTCATGCCGAGGCGGCCGGGAAGCCCGCTGCCTCGAGCAGGCCCTTCTGCGCCAGCCAGTCGCGGTTGAACAGCCGCGACAGGTACTTCGAGCCGGTGTCGCACAGCACCGTGACCACGGTATGGCCGGCCCCGAGCTCGCGTGCGACGCGCACCGCCGCCGCGACGTTGATGCCGCTGGTGCTGCTGACGAACAGGCCCTCCTCGCGCAGCAAGCGGTAGACGTAGTGCACCGTCTCGGTATCCTCGATATGCACGGCATCGTCGATCGGCGCATCCTGCATGTTGGCGGTGACGCGTCCGATGCCGATGCCCTCGGTGATCGAGCCGCTGCCGGTGGCTTTGACCACGCCGTGGCGCACGAATTCATACAGCGAGCTTCCGGGCGGATCGGCCAGCACCGTGCGCACCCTGGCGTTGCGCGACTTCAGGTACTCGGATACGCCCGCCACGGTGCCGCCGGTGCCGCTGGCGGCGACGAAGGCATCGATGCGCCCGCCGGTCTGCTGCCAGATCTCCGGCCCGGTGGTCTCCACATGGGCACGGCGATTGGCGGTATTGTCGAACTGATTGCTCCAGATCGCGTTCGGCAATTCCTGCGCCAGCCGTCCGGCGACCTTCTGATAGTGGTTCGGGTCGCTGTAGGGCACGGTCTTGACGCGACGCACCTCGGCGCCGAGCGCCTCGATCAGGGCATATTTTTCCGGCGATTGGTTGTCGGGCATCACGATCACGCAGCGATAGCCGCGCGCGTTGCAGACGTGCGCCAGTCCGATGCCGGTATTGCCGGCGGTGCCCTCGACCACGGTACCGCCCGGTTTGAGCAGCCCGCGCTGCTCGGCATCGAGCACGATGCCGCGCGCGGCGCGATCCTTGACCGAGCCGCCCGGGTTCATGAATTCGGCTTTGCCGAGAATCTCGCAGCCGGTCTCGTCGCTGACCCGCCGCAGCCGGATCAGCGGGGTACGCCCCACTGCATCGACGAAATCCTGGACTATATTCATGGCCCGGCTGCCCCCGTCGCGATCAGTTCCTCCATCAGCTTGGCGGATTGCGCTGCGCGGCCCGCCACCTCGCCGACGATCAGCAGCGCCGGCGCCACGAGCTGCGCGCGCTGCGCCTGCGCGGCGATATCGCCCAGGCAGCCGCCGATGACCCGCTGCCGCGGCAGCGTCGCGCGCTCCACGATCGCGGCCGCGCGCTCGGCCGGGGCGCCGTGGGCTTGCAGCCGCTGCACGATCAGCGGCAGCTGCGCCACGCCCATGTAGAACACCACGGTCTGCAATGGCGATGCAAGTGAGCGCCAGTCGAGGCCCTCGGCCCCGTCTCCGGTCGCCGTGACGAACGTGACCGACGGCGCCACGCCGCGCTGGGTCAGCGGCAGCGCCGCGGCGGCCGCCGCGCCCAGCGCCGCGGTGATGCCCGGCACCACGATCACCGGAATGCCGGCGCGCTGCAGCACGTCGAGCTCCTCGCCACCGCGCCCGAAGATGAACGGATCGCCGCCCTTCAGGCGCGCGACGCGCTGGCCGCGGCCCGCGTGTTCGAGCAGCAGCGCATGAATGCGCTGCTGCGTGACGCGGTGGTGGCCGGGTTCCTTGCCGACGAATATGCGCTGGGCGTCACGCCGCACACGCTCGAGCACCGCAGCGCTCACCAGCCGGTCGTACAGCACCACGTCGCTCTGCTGCAGCAGTTGCAGTGCGCGCAGCGTCAGCAGATCCGGATCGCCCGGGCCGGCGCCGATCAGGTACACCTCGCCGCACGCTCGCGACGCGCCGGCGGCGGCGGCGGCGAGCTCGGCATCGAGCAGCACCTCGGCTTCGCGCATGCTGCCGGCGAGTACCTGGCTGGCAATGCTGCCTGCGAACAGCCGCTCCCAGAACCGCCGGCGCCGCTCGATATCCGGCAGCGCACGCTGCACGCGCTCGCGCGCCGCGCCGGCCAGCCGCGCCAGTTCCCCGATGCGCTCGGGCAGCATCGCCTCGAGCTGCGCGCGCACCCGCCGCGCCAGCGTCGGTGACTGGCCGGAGGAGCCGATCGCGACCAGCAGCGGCGAGCGATCGACGATGGCCGGCATGATGGCCGATGAGGCGGCGCCATCGTCCACCACGTTGACGAAGATGGCGCGCGCCGCGCCGGCCGCGGCCACCGCATGATTGACCTCGCGGCGATCGGTGGCCGCGATCGCAAACACTGCGCCCTCGAGGTGTCGCGGCTCGAACTCGCAGCCCAGGTGCTCGATGCGCCCGGCGTCGCGATACGGCGCCAGCCCGGAATGCAGCCGCGGCGCCACCACGCGCACCCGCGCGTGCGCCTTCAGCAGCAGTTCGACCTTGCGGGTCGCCACGGCGCCGCCCCCGACCACCAGTACCAGCCGGTCACGCAGGTTGAGGAATACCGGCAGATGATCCATGGGCGGACTTTAGCGGATCGGGCGGGCGTTGACCTCGGCCACCGCGGGCCCGGCGCGGGCGGCGGCGCAGCGCTCTAGGTTATCGCGTGGCTGACCGCGGCCGCTCGCCGCCGTGGATGCAGGCCGCATTCGCGCGAGTCCGGCTGCTCCCACCACCAGCGCCCCGCCCGGGGGTCCTGTCCGGGCTCGATGGCTCGCGTGCAGGGCGCGCAGCCGATGCTCGGATAACCGCGATCGTGCAGCGGACTGTAGTAGAGCTGGTGGGCGCGGATATAGGTCCAGATGTCCGCGCTCGTCCACTCGAGCAGCGGACTGATTTTCTGCAACCCGGTCTGCTCGTCACGGGCGATCGAGTGCGCCTCGGCGCGCTGCTCGGACTGTTCGCGCCGCACACCCGTGACCCAGGCGCTGTAGCCGGCGACGGCACGCCGGAACGGCTCGACCTTGCGGATATGGCAGCAGCTGACGCGCTCGCCGAGACTGTTGTAGAAGCCGTTGATGCCATGCTCGCGCACGTAGTTCTGCACCGCCTGGGCGTCGGGGTAATACAGCTTGATGCGGCGCTGGTAGCGGCGCTCGAGGCGTTCGAGCAGCGCCAGGGTCTCCTCCGGCAGTCGGCCGGTATCGATGCTGACGACGTCGATCTCGGGCACATGGGTCCAGATCAGATCGGTGAGCACCATGGCTTCGGCGCCGAGACTGCTCGCATAGACCAGCCGGCCGTGGTCATGCACCGCCCGGCGCAACAGCCCCAGGCTCGCTTCCACCTTGGCGGCCAGGGCCGGATCGATTGTTGTTGGTTGGTCGGCGGCCGACGGCATAGGCAGCGGATTCTGCTCGCCGGCCTCATAACATTGGCTTATAAGTTAAGCACCGATCGTGACCTGGGCACGGGACATGTGACAATGCGTGACCGCTGGCGGGGTGCCGCGCGGCACACTGTCAGCATCCATTTCAAACCAGCCAAATAGCATGAGCTCTCTCGATCTGCGCCGGTTGCGCCAAAACGAGCATGTCCGCGCCCTGACGCGCGAGGTCCACGTCCGGCTCGATCAGCTGATCCAGCCGCTGTTTGTCGCCGAGGGCGGCACGCATCCGCAGGCCGTTCCGGGGCTGACCGGCGTGCACCAGGACACCAGTGAGTCGCTGTTGCGCCAGGTCGAGCAGGACCTCAGGGCCGGGGTACAGAAGTTCCTGCTGTTCGGCGTGCCGCAGGCGCGCGCCGAGCGCCACATCGACTGGTCGTATACCGCCGGCCAGGTACGCGCACTGAAGGCGCGCTTCGGCCACGACATCTGGCTCGCGACCGACGTCTGCCTGTGCTCATCGACGCCGCACGGCCACTGCGGCGTGCTCGCCGCCGAAGGCGATCATGTCGATAACGATGCCAGCGTCGACGAGCTGGTGCAGGCGGCGCTGGCGTATGCCGGCGCCGGCGCCGACTGCGTCGCCCCGAGCGACATGATGGATGGCCGCATTGGCGCGATTCGCAGCGCCCTCGACCGCGGCGGGCTCGAGCGCACCATCCTGATGAGCTACGCGGTGAAATTCCATTCGACGCTGTATGGACCGTTCCGGCTAGCGGCCGACTCGGCGCCCAAATCCGGCTCGGCATTGAGGGACCGCGCCAGCTATCAGCTCGATCCGGCGCGGCCGGGTGATGCCTGGCTGTGCGCCGAGCGCGATGACGATCAGGGCGCCGATATCCTGATGGTCAAGCCGGGCCTGCCGTACCTGGATCTGCTGCGCGAGCTGTCGCGCGCGATCCGCAAGCCCTGGGCCGTCTATCACGTCAGCGGGGAATTCGCCGCGCTCGAAGCGCTCGCCGCGCAGGGGCTCGCCAACCGCGCCGCCCTGCATCGGGAGATCATGACCGCGTTCCGGCGCGCCGGTGCCAGCATGATCATCACCTACGGCGCGCGCTTTGCGCGCGAGTGGCTGGCGGCGTGAGCGGCGGCAGCGCCCGATCCGAGGAACTGTTTGCGCGCGCGCGGCGCGTCTCGCCCGGTGGCGTGCACTCCCCGGTGCGCGCCTTTCGCGGCGTCGGCGGCACGCCGCGCTTCATGACCGGCGGCGCCGGCGCGCTGCTGCGCGACGTGGACGGCCGCGACTACCTCGATTTCTGCATGGCGTTCGGCCCGCTGATCCTCGGTCACGCCGACACCCAGGTGCGACTCGCCGCCGAAGCTGCGCTGGCACGCGGCTGGAGCCTCGGCACCGCGGAGCCCTACAGCCTGGAACTGGCCGAGCTGATCACGACGCGCGTGCCCTGGGTCGAGAGCATCCGATTCGTCAATTCCGGAACCGAGGCGGTGATGTCGGCGCTGCGCGTGGCGCGCGCGGCGACCGGCCGCGCCCGGATTGTCAAATTCGAGGGCTGCTATCACGGCCACACCGACTCGATGCTGCTGCGCGCCGGCTCCGGGCTGGCCGAGGCGCCGCTGCCCGACAGCGCCGGGCTCACGCCCGACGTCGTGCAGCAGACACTGGTGGCGCCGCTGGACGACGAGCACGCGCTCGAGGCGCTGTTCGCGCGCCACGGCAGCGAGATCGCCGCGCTGATCATCGAGCCGTTGCCGGCGAACCATGGCCTGCTGCCGCAGCGGCTCGAGTTCCTGCAGGCGAGCGCGCGCCTGGCGCGCGCGCATGGCGCGCTGCTGATCTTCGACGAGGTGATCTCCGGCTTCAGGGTCTCGTTCCAGGGCTACGCCGGTGTCAGCGGCATACGCCCCGATCTGGTGACCTATGGCAAGGTCATCGGCGGCGGCTTTCCGGTCGGGGCTTATGGCGGCAGTCGCGACCTGATGCAGCTGGTCGCACCGGCCGGCCCGGTCTACCAGGCCGGCACCCTGAGCGCCAATCCGCTCGCGATGTGCGCCGGCATCGCGACGCTGCAGCGCCTGCAGGACGGCAGCCTGTACCAGCGCCTGGAGCAGCTCGGCGCGCGGCTGCAGCGCGCGCTCACGGGCGCACCGGGACTTGCGATCCAGCGCGCCGGCTCGGTGTTCTGGGTCTGCAGCTCGCGCGGCGGCTTTGCCGCGCTGCCGATACGCTCGCCGCGCGGCCTGCCGCCCGATGCGGGCAAGTGCTTCGCAGCGCTGTTTCATCCGCTGCTCGAGCGCGGCATCTACCTGGCGCCGAGCGCCTACGAAGTCGGCTTCCTGTCCGCGGCTCACACCGAAGCGCACATCGATGCGCTCGCCGAGGCGCTGCTCGCGCTCCAGGCGTCATTGATGCGCGGTGAGCTCGGCGGCTGAGGCGGTGGCGGGCTCCCTGGGCGCCGGTGCAGGTGCCGAGGGCGCTGCCCGCTGCACCGCGGTCGAACTCAGGACCTCGGCCGGCGCTACCGGCACGATCGCGGTCAACAGCTGCACGCTGTGCGCGGCCACGTCGATCGCAGCCAGCTCGATCTCCTGATCCGCGGTCTGCGCCTCGGCGCTGTTCAGCCGCAGCGACCAGCGGAATCTCGGGTCCGGCAGCTGAAAGCTATGCGACTCGGAGGTGTTGTTGGTCAGCAGCAGGCTGACCTCGACCCGCGCCTCGTCCAGCTGCAGCGCGCGACGCACGCACAGCAGCCGCCCGTCGCCGTAGTGCCAGTCCTCGGACCGCATCACGTCGCCGCTCTCGTCGAACCACTCGATGTCGCGTACCTGCGGCAGCGGCTCGATCCGCCCGTGCTGGTAGTAGTCGCTGCGCAGGCTGCAGAACTCGCGCCGCAGCCGGATCAGCCGCGTCACGTAGGCGCGCTGCGCACTGCCCGCGGCCGACAGCGCCTGCGCCCAGTCGAACCAGGTCAGCTCGGAGTCCTGCGCGTAGGCGTTGTTGTTGCCGTGCTGGCTGCGACCGAACTCATCGCCGCCGAGCAGCATCGGCGTGCCATGCGAGAACAGCAGGGTCGCGAGCATCGCCCGCTTGACGCTCTCGCGTGTGGTCTGTATCGCCGCATCGTTGCTCGGCCCTTCCACACCCCAGTTGTTGCTGATGTTGTTGTCGCTGCCGTCGCGGTTGTCCTCGCCGTTGGCCTCGTTGTGCTTGTGGTTGTAGCTGACCCAGTCCTGCAGCGTGAAGCCGTCGTGCGCGGTGATGAAATTCACCGATGCCCAGGGACGGCGCCCGTGGTGATCGAACACATCGGCCGAGCCCTGCAGCCGCGCGGCCAGCGCGCCGCGCACGCCGGCATCGCCGCGCCAGAAGCGGCGCACGTCGTCGCGAAACTTGTCGTTCCATTCAGCCATGCCGGCCGGATGATTGCCGACCTGGTAGCCGCCGGGGCCCAGATCCCAGGGCTCGCCGATCAGCTTGACCCGCGCCAGCGTCGGATCCTGCAGCAGGGCGTCGAAGAATCCGGCGCCCGGATCATAGCCGCCGGCCTCGCGGCCGAGCGTCACGCTCAGATCGAAGCGAAAGCCGTCGACGTGGAACTCCTCGACCCAGTAGCGCAGCGAGTCGAGCGTCAGCTGGATCACCCGCGGGTGCGAGAAATTCACGGTGTTGCCGGTGCCGGTGTCGTTGACGCAGTGGCGCGGGTTGTCCGCCGCCAGGCGGTAGTAGGCTGCATTGTCGAGCCCGCGCAGGCTTAAGGTAGGACCCAGTTCGCTGCCCTCGCCGGTGTGGTTGTAGACCACGTCGAGCAGCACCTCGATGCCCGCGGCGTGCAACGCCCTGATCGCCGCCTTGAGCTCATCCGGGCTGCCGTCGGACAGATAGCGTGGCTCGGGCGCGAAGTACGCGAGCGTGTTGTAGCCCCAGTAGTTGGACAGTCCGCGCTCCACCAGCGCACGATCGTTGACGATGGCATGCAGCGGCAGCAGCTCGATCGCCGTGATGCCGATACTCTTGAGATAACTGACGGTGCGCTCGTGGCCGAGTCCGGCCGCGGTGCCGCGCAGCGGCTCGGGGATGCCGTCGAGCCGCATCGTCAGGCCGCGCAGATGCGTCTCATAGATGATGGTATCGGTCCATGGGGTGCGTGGCGGACGGTCATCGCCCCAGTCGAAGCGATCGAGCGTCACCACGCCCTTCGGCATCGCGAACGCGCTGTCACGCCGGTCGAACGACAGGTCGACGCGCGGGGATGTCAGCCGGTAGCCATAGAGCGCGTCACTCCAGCGCAGCATCCCGGCGAGCTTGCGCGCATACGGGTCGAGCAGCAGCTTGTTGACGTTGTAGCGCTGGCCCTGCTCCGGCTGGTAGGGTCCGTGCGCGCGATAGCCGTAGAGCTGCCCCGGCGCGACCCCGGTCACATACCCGTGCCATACCCCGTCGGTGCATTCGCGCAGCGCGAGGCGCCGCTCCTGCCGGCCGCCGGCATCGAACAGGCACAGATCGACCTGTTCGGCATTGCCGGCGTAGACGGCAAAATTACAGCCCGCGGCGTCGGCGCTGGCCCCGAGCGGATAGGCGGCACCCGCTAGCGGGGTTTTCGGCAGGTCGGACGGCATGCACGGCGATCCTCAATGGCGATCACCCCCCGTGGCGCAACAATATCGTGGCCAGCGGAGGTAGTGTTAGCTCGAGCGAAAACGGCTGGCCGTGGGAAGGCGCGGTGCTGGCCTCCAGGTGGCCGCCGTTGCCGAGATTGGAGCCCCCGTAGAGCTCCGAATCGGTATTCAGGATCTCGTGCCAGACGCCGGTGCGCGGGGCGCCGAGGCGGTAGTGCAGGCGCGGCACCGGCGTGAAGTTGCACACCGCGATCACCGGCGCCGACTCGGCGTGGCCCTGGCGATAATAGGCATAGATGCTGTTGCTGTAGTCGTCGGCGATGATCCAGCGAAAGCCGGCGCTGTCGCTGTCGAGCAGGTGCAGTGCCGGCTCCTGGCGATACAGCCGGTTCAGATCCGCCACCAGCGCCTGCACCCCGCGGTGCAGCGGATGATCGAGCGCCACCCAATCGAGCTGTCCGTCGTGATCCCATTCCCAGTCCTGGGCGAATTCACCGCCCATGAACAGCAGTTTCTTGCCGGGCTGCGTCCACATGAAGCCGAAATACGCGCGCAGGTTCGCGAACCGCTGCCAGGTATCCCCGGGCATGCGCCCGATCAGCGAACCCTTGCCGTGCACCACCTCATCGTGCGAGAGCGGCAGCACGAAGCGCTCGGAAAACGCATACAGCAGCCCGAAGGTCATATCGTGGTGGTCGTAGGAGCGATGCACCGGGTCGTGCTTCATGTAGCGCAGCGTGTCGTGCATCCAGCCCATGTTCCATTTGTACGAAAACCCCAGACCCCAGTCACGGGTGGAGCGCGTGACGCCGGGCCACGCGGTGGACTCCTCGGCAATCACCAGCGTGCCGGGAAACCGCTGCGCCACGGCGTCGTTCAGGTAGCGCAGGAAATCGATCGCCTCGATGTTCTCGCGCCCGCCATACTTGTTGGGGATCCACTCGCCTTCGCGCCGCGCGTAGTCGCGGTAGAGCATCGAGGCGACCGCATCGACCCGCAGGCCATCGACGTGATAGCGCTCGATCCAGTGCAGCGCACTCGACACCAGGAACGCATGCACCTCGCGCCGGCCAAGGTTGTAGATCGCGGTACTCCACTCCTGATGAAAGCCCTCGCGCGGGTCGGTGTGCTCGTATAGCGAGGTGCCGTCGAACTGGGCCAGGCCGTGCGCATCGGTAGGAAAGTGCCCCGGCACCCAGTCGAGAATCACGCCGACGCCCGCGGTGTGACAGCGATCGACGAAACGCGCAAAGGCGGCCGGATCGCCGAACGTGGCCTGCGGCGCGTACTGGCTGAGCACCTGGTAGCCCCAGGAACCGCTGAACGGATGCCCCATCACCGGCAGCAGCTCGATGTGAGTAAAGCCCAGCGCGGTGACGTGGCCGATCAGCTGATCGCCGAGCTCGTCCCAGTTCAGCGGTCGCCAGCCCTGCTCGGCGACGCGCCGCCAGGATCCGGCGTGCACCTCGTAGATCGACAGCGGCCGGTTCACCAACCCGCCGTTGACCGAGCGGGCCGCGATCCAATGCTCATCGTGCCAGCGAAACGGTGCCGGATCCGGCACCACCGAGGCGGTGCGCGGCGGGGCCTCGATCTGCAGCGCCACCGGATCGGACTTGAGCGGCAGCAGTCCGAACGGCCCGAGGATCTCGTACTTGTAGAGCGTGCCGGTGGGCAGCCGCGGAATGAACAGTTCCCACACCCCGGCCTCGACCCGCTTGCGCATCGAATGCCGGCGTCCGTCCCAGCCGTTGAAGTCGCCGACCACCGATACGCGCTGCGCATTCGGCGCCCAGACGGCGAATCGCACCCCCGCAACGCCGTTGATCGTCATCGGCTGGGCGCCGAGGCAGCGGCCCAGTTCCAGGTGGCTGCCTTCCGCGAGCAGATAGATGTCGAGCTCGCCCAGCAGCAGGCCGAACGAATACGGGTCCTCGGTTTCCTGCAGCAGGCCACTGGGCCAATGGATGCGCAGTCGATAGTCGGCACCGGATGGAATCACGCCGGCGAACAGGCCCGCAATCTGCAACGGCTGCAGCGTTGACAGCAGCGCGCCGTTGCGATCGATGGCCTCGGCGGCCGAGGCGGACGGCAGATAGGCGCGTACCACGGTGCCGTGCGTCGATGGATGCGGACCGAGCAGCCCGAACGGGTCGCCACTGCGGCCTTCGGCCAGCGCCTCGAGCGCCGACGGGTCGCTCATCAGGTCCGGGTCGACGGGTGACGCCGGCTCGGTGAGCCGTTCATTCCTTGTAGCCGGCTCTGTCCAGTCCCGCACGCTTACCCCGATGGTTAAATGGCGCATTCAGATCGACGCCAGGAGCAACTGCCGCTGGCCAGCGGTTCCGAACTTACCACGACGCCATGACATGATAGCGCACGCGCCAGGGACCGGGCTTGCGCGCCCGGCCGACAAGCGCCGTCAGACAAAAGCCGAATTGATGCTGCTAATTGGAGGCGCGCCGACGAGTGCCGGCAGGCACTGGTTCAGGCGTGGCCCGCGCGCCGCCGGACCTGCACTACCGCGTCGCTGCCGTCCTGGTAGGCGACGCTGAAGTCGTTGAGCGCCGCGAGCGCGGCCGCCAGGTCCTCGGTCGGATCCAGATCGAAGCTGTCGAAGCCGCAGCGCGCGAGGAAAAACAACTGATCGCGTTTGATGACGCCGCGTGCGCGCAGTTCGCCCGCGTAACGATAGCGCTGGCGCAACAGTCGAGCCTGGGAAAAGCCGCGCCCTTCGCCGATCTTCGGGAAAGTCACGACGATCAGGCTCAGCCGCGCCAGATACGGTAGCAGCCCTTCGATCTCGTCCGTGGGGCCGAGCAGGATGGCGGCAGCGGCGGCAGCGGCCTGCCCCGCGCTCAGCGCGGCGAGGAACTCCGCGGCCGGCTGCACCGCGCGCGCCTGCGGGCCGGCCGCCTCGCCGGGATAGCAGACATCGTCGGTGACCAGCTCACGCCGCCGTAGCACTCGTCTCATACACCCGCTCCTGAAAGGGTTCGATACCGATGCGCCGCACGGCATCGAGGAAGCGTTCGTCCTCACCGTGGCGCTCGCGCACATAGACGTCGAGCAGCCGGGCAATGGTGTCGGCCACCTGGTCTTTCGGCACCGACGGCCCGATCACCTCGCCAAGCGCCGCCGGAGCCGCCGAGGAGCCGCCGATCGTGATCTGATACCACTCCTTGCCATGCTTATCGACGCCGAGAATGCCGATGTGGCCGACATGATGGTGGCCACAGGCGTTCATGCAGCCCGACATCTTGATCTCGATGGGACCTAAGTCGTACAGATAATCCAGATCGTCGAAACGGGCGTGTATCTGCTTCGCGATGTCGATCGAGCCGGCGTTGGCGAGGCTGCAGAAATCAAGTCCTGGGCAGCAGATCATATCGGTCAGGGTGCCGATGTTCGGGGTCGCGAGTCCGAGCGCATCGAGCTCGCGCCACACCTCGGGCAGCGCCGATTGCGGCACGTCGGCGAGCACCAAGTTCTGGTCGTGCGTGGCGCGCACCATGCCGAAGCTCACGCGATCGGCCAGCTGAGCGAGCGCGTCCATCTGTGCGGCGGTCATGTCGCCGGGAGCCTCGCCGTGCTTCTTCAGCGACACGATCACCACGCGATACCCCGGGATCTTGTGGCGGCGAGTGTTGTAGCGCACCCAGGCGTCATAGGCCGGCGCGCCGGAACTGGCACTGCCGCTCGCAGGCAGGCGGTCCTCGAGCCGCCGGTACGGCGGCGGTGCGAAGAAAGCGCGCATGCGCTCGACCTCATGCGCCTCGAGCCGGGGCGCGAATTCGCGACTGGCCTCGAACTCATCCTCCACCT
>Ga0209415_10011808_pt1 | contig 14667 bp, 13 predicted proteins | sample PeaSoiSIISIP2007_FD_187696 | JGI IMG/M metagenome (GOLD analysis project Ga0209415, IMG submission 187696) | Peat soil microbial communities from Weissenstadt, Germany - SII-SIP-2007 (SPAdes) (version 2) | ecosystem: Environmental > Terrestrial > Soil > Wetlands > Peat | place: Germany...
TCTACGAGCGGGCCCACGCCGCCGGCCTCCTGGAACAGACGATCAGGGTCGAGCTGGCGCCCTAGCCGCACGTGGGGCTTGCAGCTGTCAGGAAGCCGACAGCGGGGCAGGGCGGCAAACCCCGGGAAACACGGACTGGCGCGTGCGCACGGGATTTGCTGAACTACGGCATGATGGAGTCTGCCGTTCGCCCCGGCCCCACGCGCGCGTCCCAGCAGCGGGCGCGCTTCGAGGCCGTGCGGCGTCGGGTGTTCGACGAGCTGGAGACCGGCTCGGCGCGGTGGCGGCTCACGTGGATCCTGCCCTTCCAGGTGTTCGTCGTGGGCCTGCTCGTGATCCGGGGCGAGTCGCACGCGAGGGCGATCCTGCAGATCGTCACGCTGGGCGTGTGCGCCGTGCACTTCGTGATGCGCGCGCGCCCCTCGGGCTCCTCGTTCAAGGCCCTGTCGTTCCTCTTCGGCATCGCGAGCTACTTCGTGCTCGTGGGCACCACGGGCGGCCTCGCCAGCCCGCTGCTCGTGATGGGGACGATGATGCTCGCGTCGGCGGCGTTCACGACGCTCGAGCCCCGCTGGATCAGGGGCGCCGTGTTCCTCGCGTTCCTCGTGGGCGTGACCACGCTCGCGGCCCTGTCGCGCGTGGGCATCGGGCAGCTCGAGGCGCCGCTGGTCGGTCCCGACGGGCTGACCGCGGAGTACGCGACGCTGTCGCTGCTGGCGATCGTGTTCGTGATGATGGGCGTCTACCGCATGGGCTGCACGATGACGCGCGGCTACGAGCGCGCCGCCCTCGAGCTCGCCGAGCGCCGCGAAGAGCTCTGCACCGAGGGCGAGGACCGGTCGCGCGCCCTGGAGGGCCTCGCGGCCCGCATGGCGCACGAGGTGAAGAACCCGCTGGCCGCCATCAAGGGCCTGTCGCAACACATGGCCCGTCAGGCGACCGACCCCAAGACGGCCGAGCGACTCGCCATCGTCGCGGCCGAGGCCGAGCGCCTGCAGGGGATCGTCGAGGGGTTCCTGTCGTTCTCGCGCGGCCTCGACGACCTGAACCTCGGGCCGACGCGGCCGCACGAGGTGGCGCACGAGCTGTCGGTGCTGCTCGAGACGCGCGCGGAAGAGGCGGGCGTCCTGCTCGAGGTCACGGGCGACGCGAAGCTGGTGCTCGATGCCGACGCCCGCAAGCTGCGCCAGGCGCTGCTCAACCTGGTGGTCAACGCCATCCAGGCCTCGCCGCGCGAGGGCACGGTGAAGCTGTCGGTCGCGGGCGAGTGCGCCGGCGCGCGCATCACCGTGCACGACGACGGCGTGGGCATGACGCCCGAGGTGCTCGACCGCATCCGCAAGCCGTACTTCACGACGAAGGAGGGCGGCACGGGCCTGGGCGTCGCCGTGGCGCGCGGCATCGTCGAGCAGCACGGCGGGCACATGGACATCAAGAGCGCGTCGGGCAAGGGCACGACGGTGACCATCACCCTGCCCATGAAGGCCAAGACCTGCCTCAAGCTCCCCAACCCCCTGCGCACGACCGACCCCGACGCCAAGACCGAGCAGAAGCCCGAGCCGGTCACTGCGGTTGCTCGATAGGTCGTCATGAGCCGGGTGCTCGTCATCGACGACGACGCATCGCTGCGCTTCACGCTCGAGGCCGTGCTGAGCGACGCGGGGCTCACGGTGGAGACCGCCGACGGCGGGTCGAGCGGCCTGGCGGCGTTCGAGGCGCGCGGGGCGGACCTGGTGCTCACCGACCTGGCGATGCCCGACATCGACGGCATGCACGTGCTCGCGCGGCTGCGGGCGAGCGACCCGAGCGTGCCGGTGCTCATGCTCACGGCGCACGGGTCGGAGCGCGTGGCGGTCGCGGCGATCAAGGCGGGGGCGTTCGACTACCTGCCGAAGCCCTTCGACCCCGACGAGCTCGTGCTCGCGGTGAAGCGCGCGACCGAGTGGCGCGAGCTGCGGCTGCAGAACGCGCGCCTGCGCACCGAGGCGGCGCTCGGCCGGACGATCATCGCCGACAGCCCCGCGATGAAGCGGGTGATGGACGTCGTGGCGCGCGTCGCGCCCAAGGACGTCACGGTGCTGCTCACCGGCGAGAGCGGCGCCGGCAAGGACGTCGTGGCCCTGGTGGTGCACGCGCACTCGAGGCGGGCCGACAAGCCGCTCATCCGGTTCAACGCGGCCGCCATCCCCGGCGAGCTCGCCGAGGCGGAGCTCTTCGGCCACACCAAGGGCGCCTTCACCGGCGCCCAGACGGCGAGGGCGGGCTACTTCCAGCAGGCCAACAAGGGCACGCTCTTCATCGACGAGATCGGCGAGCTGCCGCTGGCCATCCAGGCCAAGGTGCTGCGCGCGCTGCAATCGGGCGAGGTGCAGCAGGTGGGCGGCCGGGCCGAGAACGTGGACGTGCGGCTCATCGCCGCGACCAACCGCGATCTGTCGGCCGAGGTGAAGGCGGGCCGCTTCCGCGAGGACCTGTTCTACCGGCTCAACGTCGTGCCCCTGCGCGTGCCCCCGCTGCGCGAGCGGCCCGAGGACGTCGAGCCGCTGGTGCACACGTTCGTCAGGCAGTACGCCGAGCGGTACGGCATGGGACCGGTCGAGGTGGAGCCGGGGCTCGTCGACGCCCTCAAGACGCACGCGTGGCCGGGCAACGTGCGCGAGCTCGAGAACACCGTGGCGCGGCTGCTCGCGCTGGCCCCCGACGAGCGCCTGACGCTGGCCCTCTGGCGTTCGCTGGCCGAGGGGCCGGCGTCGTCGGCGACGACGCTGTCGGCCGCCGGCGATCCGGGGCCTGGGCATCCCTTGCGCGCGCGCGTCGAGGCCTTCGAGCGCACCCTCATCGCCGAGGCGTTCGAGGCCGCGGGGCGCAACCAGAGCGAGACGGCGCGGCGCCTCGGCGTGTCGCGGCCGGCGCTCATCGAGAAGCTCCACAAGTACGGGCTGATCGGCTGAGCGATGCGCGCTTGGGTGGCCGTCGCGATCGCGCTCGTCGCCGTCGTCCCGGGGTGCTCGCGGGACAAGGCGCACGCGCCCGCGGTCGCCACGAGGGTGGTGTCGCTCGGGCCGGCGACGACCGAGGCGCTCTTCGCCGTCGGCGCGGGCGGCAGCGTGGTGGGACGCTCGCAGTATTGCGACTGGCCCCCGGAGGCCGCGAAGCTGCCGGCGGTGGGTGGCATCGAGCCGGACATCGAGGCGATCCTGGAGCTGCGGCCCGACCTGGTCGTGGGGCCGTCGGGGGGCTGGTCGGCCAAGCTCACGCAGACGCTGGACGCTCACGGCATCGCCAGCTGGTTCCCGGGGGAGGTGCGCACGCTGCTCGAGGTGGACGGCCTCGTGTCGACGATCGGCGCGCGCACGGGGCACGCCGACGGCGCGGCGCGCGTCGTGGCCAACATCGATGCGAGAGAGCGCGCGGTGGACCGCGCCGTGGAGCATGCGCCGCGCCCGCGGACGCTGCTCGTCGTGGGGATCATGCCCGTCGTGGCGGCTGGACCCGGGAGCTTCGCCGACGACATGCTCGAGCGCGCCGGGGCCGCCAACGTGGTGAGCGACGGGGGTCCGTGGCCCGTGGTCGGGTTCGAGCGGCTCGCCGAGATCGACCCCGACGTCATCGTCGATGCGTCGGTCGCCGAGAGCGGGGGCGTCACGCGCATCACGACGCAGGCGTCGGGATGGTCGTCCCTGCGCGCGGTCAAGAGCGGGCACGTCGTCGCCGTCGCCGACGAGCGCGTGCTCCGGCCTGGGCCTCGCGTCGCCGAGGGGCTCGCCGTGCTCGCGCACGCCCTGCACCCCGAGGCGGTGCCCTAGATGGCCCGCGTGCGCCTCGACCAGCTCCTGGTCGCGCGCGGCCTCGCGCCGTCGCGGGCGCGGGCGCAGGCGATCGTCCTCGCGGGCGAGGTGACGGTCGCCGGGGTGCGCGTCGACAAGGCGGGCACGCTGGTCGCCGCCGACGCGGCCGTCGAGGTGCGCGCCGCCGACCATCCGTACGTCTCGCGCGGCGGGGTGAAGCTCGCCGGGGCGCTGGACGCGTTCGGCATCGACGTCACCGGGCGCGGCTGCCTCGACCTCGGCGCGTCGACCGGCGGCTTCACCGATTGCCTGCTGCAGCGGGGCGCCGCCCGCGTGGTGGCCGTCGACGTGGGCTACGGGCAGCTGGCGCACAAGCTCCGCGTCGACCCGCGCGTCGTCGTCATGGAGCGCACCAACGCGCGCACCCTCACTCCCGAGACCGCGGGCGGCCTGGCGGACCTGACGGTGGTCGACGCGTCGTTCATCGGCCTCGCGAAGCTCATCGACGCCATCGCGAGGTGCACGCGCCCGGGAGGCGAGCTGCTCGCCCTGGTGAAGCCCCAGTTCGAGGTGGGCCGCGCCGAGGCATCCCGCGGTCGCGGCGTCGTGCGCGACGAGGGCGTGCGCGGCGAGGCGATCGAGGCCGCCACCCTTCAGGTGCGCGCGGCGGGCTTCGAGGTCCTCGGCCAGCGCGACAGCGTGCTGCCCGGCCCCAAGGGCAACCGCGAGGCGTTCGTGCACGCGCGCCGCGTCCTGCCGTCGCTATAGTCACCCCCGCTCGTGAAAGCTCCGCGGCTCGGCGCCATCTTCCTGACGGTCTTCATCGACCTGCTTGGCTTCGGCCTGGTGCTGCCGTTCCTCGCCAAGGAGGCGCGCGACACCTTCGGCGTGAGCGCCTTCGTCGCGACGCTCATCGCGTCGGTGTACTCGCTGATGCAGTTCCTGTTCGTGCCGGTGTGGGGGCGCCTGTCGGACCGCATAGGGCGCCGGCCGGTGCTCGTGTGGTCCATCGCAGGCACGGCCCTGTCGATGGCGGGCCTCGGGGCGTCGCTCGTGTGGGGTGGCAGCATCGCGTGGGTCTTCGCCGCGCGCCTCTTCGGCGGCATCGCGACGGCCAACCTGGGTACCGCGAGCGCGTACATCGCCGACATCACGGCCCCCAAGGACCGGGCGCGCGGCATGGGGCTCATCGGCGTCGCCTTCGGGCTCGGGTTCATCCTGGGGCCCGGCGTCGGCGGGGCCCTCGCGAAGATCGCCATCGAGGGGCGGCACGGGGCGGTGCCGTGCTTCGTCGCGGCGGGGTTCAGCCTCGTCAACCTCGTGTGGGTCGTCTTCGGCGTGGCCGAGTCGCTGCCGCCGGAGAAGCGCGCGACCACGCCGAGGCGCAAGCTCGCACCCCTGAACGTCGTGGCGATGCGCGAGGCGTTCGACATCCCGGGCGTCGCCCTCGCCGTCGCCGTCAACTTCATCGTCATCCTGAGCTTCACCAACCTCGACCAGACCTTCACCTTCTTCTGCGCGGACCTGTTCGGCATCGACGAGCGCGGCACGGGGTACGTGCTGGCGTTCATCGGCGTCGTCGCGGCGGGCGTGCAAGGGGGCCTCGTGCGGCCGCTGGCGAAGAGGTTCGACGAGGTGTGGCTCATGCGCGGCGGGGTGGCCATCCAGGCCGTGGCGTTCGCGGGGCTCGTCGTCGCGGGGACGCTCGGGTCGCACCCGGCGCTGTACGCGGCCGGCGGCTTGCTGGCCATCGGCAACGGGTTCACGCAGCCGTCGACATCGGCGTACGTGTCGAAGCGCGCCCCCGCGGACCGGCAGGGCGGCACGCTGGGAACCAACCAGAGCTTCGCGAGCCTCGCCCGCACCTTCGGCCCGGCCGCCGGCGGGTGGCTCTACTCGAGCCTCGGCAGCCGCGCGCCGTACGCCGCCGCGTCGGCGGGGATGCTCGTGGCCCTGGCCCTCGCGATGGGGCTGCGCAAGTCTGGCGACGCGAGCTAACGTTCCCCCATGCCCAGCATCTTCCGTCCCGGCCTCTTCGACGGGCAGGTCGCGATCGTCACCGGCGGCGGCAGCGGCATCGGGCTCGCCATCGCCAGCACCCTGGCCGAGCTCGGGGCCCGCGTCGCCATCGCCGGGCGCGACCTGGCGAAGCTCGAGCGCGCCAAGGCGCAGCTCGTGGAGCGCGGCGGCACCGTGCACACGGCGTCGTGCGACATCCGCGAGCCCGAGCAGGTCGCGTCGCTCGTGAAGGGCGTGCGCGAGGCCTTCGGGGAGATCTCGGTGCTCGTGAACAACGCCGGCGGCCAGTTCCCCACGCCCGCCGAGATGCTCACGTGCAAGGGCTGGGACGCCGTCATCCGCAACAACCTGAACGGCACCTTCTACGTGACGCGCGAGGTCGCGGTGACCTCGATGATTCCCAAGCAGCGCGGGCGCATCGTGAACATCATCGCCAACGTGCAGCGCGGCTTTCCGGGCATGGTCCACACCGGCGCGGCGCGCGCGGGCGTCGACAACATGACCAAGACCCTCGCGGTCGAATGGGCGCAGCACGGCGTCGCCGTGAACGCGATCGCGCCCGGGATCATCCGCTCGACGGGCACCGACCGGTACCCGCCCGAGCTACTCGAGATGGCGCGCACGCGCACGCCCCAGAAGCGCCTGGGCACCCCCGCCGAGGTCGCCGAGCTGTGCGCCTACCTGGCCAGCGACGCCGCGGCTTTCGTCACCGGCGAGACGTGGTACATCGACGGCGGCGCCCACCTCTGGGGAGACACCTGGATGATCCCCGAACGCGACGAGCCCGCCCCGCCCGAGGTCGTCAAGAACCTCTCCCGCTGAGCCGTGACCCAGCCCGAGCCGCACCCGCCGCAGCCTGCCGCGCCCATCGTGGACGTGGAGGAGCCGCTTCCGCCCATCCCGAAGCGCACGATCCTCACGCGCATCAAGGAGTACTTCCTGGGCGAGGACCCGACGCTGCTCACGGCGCTGGTGCCCACGTGCTTCCTGTCGATGGTGCTGTACACGCGGCACCCGGCGACCAACTTCATCTTCGACGAGCAGGAGGCGCTGCTCGCCAACCCGTACGTGCGCGCCGCCGCCGACCCGGCCACCAAGATCGGCTGGCTGCAGGCGTTCACGCGCGACTTCTGGGGGCTCACGTCCGACCGGACCATCGGCTCGTACCGGCCTGTGCCCGACATCGTGTGGCGCGCGCTCTGGAAGATCGGCGCGCGCGACCAGAGCGCCTTCCCCCACGACTACCTGAACGTGATGCTCCACGGCCTCAACGGGGCGCTGGTGGTGCTGCTCGTGCTCCGGTGGACGCGCGACCGCATGACCGCGTGGCTCGCCGGAGGCCTCTTCGTGGCGACGGCGGTGGTGACCGAGGCGGTGAGCGGCGTCGTGGGCCTGGCCGACGTGCTGGGCGGCACCGGCGCGCTGCTCGCGCTGCTCGCGCTCAACCTGCGCATCTACATCATGCCGCTGGCGGTCTTCTGGGCCACGATGCTGGGCCTCTACTCGAAGGAGAGCGCCCTCTGCATCGTGCCGATGGTGCCCCTGGCGGCGCTGCTCACCTCGCAGATCACCCACCCCGAGCGCCCGCTGCGCTGGGCCCGCGCGATCGTGGCTGCCGCGACCACCGGGGTGGCATTCGTGTTCTACGTCGAGATGCGGCGGCGCTGGTTCCCCGTCTCGACGCCGGCGGCGCTGACGATCGAGGCCAACGCGGGCAGGCCGGCCCTGGCGCGCTTCTTCGCGGCGGCGCTGCGCTGGTACGCGCAGCCCATGCTGCCGCACGATCCGCTGAACAACCCGCTCATCAACGCGTCTACGCCGTACCGCGTCGCGGGCGCGCTGCGCGTGTATGCGCGCGGCCTGGGGCAGCTGATCTTCCCGCGCACCCTGTCGGGCGACTACTCGGCCCCGCAGGAGCCGATCCCGTCGCGCCTCATCTTCCCGGAGAGCGTGCTCGGGGCGGCGGGGCTCATCTTGCCGCTGGTGGCGGCGCCGGTGGTGGGCCTGGTGTCCTGGCTGCGCTGGAGGCGCGAGGGCAAGGCTACGCTGCCGGAGGCCGGCCCGTTCCGCACGGCCGCCGAGGCCGCGCCGGTGCAGGCGATCCGGCGGTTCGCGCCCGCGCCGCTCATCGCCTTCTGCCTGATGTGGATCGTCATCTCGTACTTCCCGGTCTCGAACATCCCGGTCGTCTTGCCGACGGTGCGGGCCGAGCGCTTCTGGTACTTCCCGGCCATCGGGTCGGCCATCGTGCTTTCGCTCTGCTTCGCGTGGCTCTTCGACGCGGGCCGCAAGGCGCGCGCGCTGCCGGCGTCGGTGGCGCTCTTCGTGCTGTACATCGGCTTTCAGTGCTTCGCCGCGCGCATGCACGCGTTCGACTACAAGAACGACCTGGCCTTCTGGGACGCCACGCGCAAGGCCGTGCCCTACAGCGCCAAAGCGCACCTCAACTACTCGGTCATGCTCGGCGCGCGCGGGGATCTGGAGGGGCGCCTCGCGTCCAACGACGTCGCCCTGCACCTGGCGCCCGAGTGGCCGATGGCGAGCGTGTACGAGGGCGACACGCTGTGCCGCCTGCACAGGGCGCCCGAGGCGGTGCCGCACTACCTGCGCGGCTTCGAGCTCGGGCCCAATGACCAGTCGCTCATCGCGCTGGGCATGCAGTGCCTGTGGGACGAGCACGAGCTCGTGGAGGACTCGCCGGTGCGGGCGCAGCTGCAAGAGGTGGCCGACAAGTTCCCCGGGTCGTGGGTCAAGTACCTGGTCGACGACACGCTCGAGAGCGGCGAGGAGTACAAGGGCGTGAACCCGAAGTACCGGCCGCGCGGGTACAACGAGGGGCCGAAGAAGGACGAGTAGGCGGTCGATGCCGGGAGGCTGAAATAGCCCGCCCGCCTCCCCCGACTCGTTGCACTTCAGCCCCCCCTGCGCTAGCTGCAAGGCGCTCGCATGGCCTCTTCCTCCACCGCAGCGACCCTCCCCCACGGCCAGGTGTTGCCCGTCGAGGCCTGCGTGCTCTGCGGCGGCACCCGTCGCACGTACCTCTTCGTCGTGGGCCGGTCGCGCATGACCCGGTGCGACGAGTGCCAGCTGGTCTTCCGGAGCGATGAGGGGCGCCTCTCGGCCGGGGCCGAGTCGTACGCGATGGACGACGACAGCGAGCGCGCGGTGCGCGGGATGCTCGCGTCGGGAGCGTCGCGTCGCAAAGTGCTCGTCATCGTCGACCGCGGCGGGCCGCATGCGACGCTGCGCGAGGACCCGCGCCTCGACCTCACCACGATGACCGCCGATGCGGCCCTCGCGGCCCTGCCGCTGGCGACCTTCGACGGCGCGTTCCTCAACGGCGCCCTCGAGCACGCGGACCCCGTCGCGCTGCTCAAGCGGGTGCGTGCGGCGCTCAAGCCGGGGGGGGACCTCGTCGCGGTCGTGGGCGACGACACGGCGATCCGCGGGGCGACGCTGCCCCGGTACGCGCTGTCGACGGTGCCGCTCACGCGGGCCACGCTGCTGGCGGGCTTCCGGCCCAAGTCGTGCGGGATCCTGTCGCGCTCCCTGGAGACGCCGGTGCGCGACGAGCGCCTGTCGCACGAGCACCTGCCGCTCGCGGGGATGGCGCACCTGGCCGAGTCGCTCGGCCGGCGCATCGAGACGCCGAGCGGCCTGCTCGCGATGCACGCGAAGGCAGAGGCGGCGCCCGCGCGCCCCAAGCTGTCCATCATCATGCCGGTCTTCAACGAGGCCCGGACGTTCGCCGAGACCTTCGAGCGCGTGTACGCGGCGCAGGTCGCGGGCGTGGACCGCGAGATCGTCATCGTCGAGAGCAACTCGACCGACGGATCGCGCGAGCTCGTGCAGAAGATCGAGAAGCGCCCCGGCGTCGTCGTGCTCTACGAGGACCGCCCGCAGGGCAAGGGGCACGGCGTGCGCGCCGCCATCGAGGCGTCGACGGGCGACTTCGTGCTCATCCAGGACGCCGACAGCGAGTACGACGTCGGCGACTACGACATCGTGCTCGAGCCGCTGCTCAGGCAGTCGGCCACGTTCGTGCTCGGGTCGCGCCACATGGGCGGGCGCACCTGGAAGATCCGGCAGTTCGCCAACCAGCGGGCCCTGGCCTACGTGATGAACCTCGCGCACGAGTCGTTCACGGCGCTGGCCAATGGGCTCTACGGCACCGAGATGCGCGACCCGACTACCATGTACAAGGTCTTCCGGCGCGACGCGTACGCGGGCATCCGCTTCACGCGCGACCGGTTCGACTTCGACTGGGAGCTCGTGTGCAAGCTGGTGCGGCGCGGGCACGTGCCGGTCGAGGTCCCGGTCAACTATCAGTCGCGGTCGTTCGCCGAGGGCAAGAAGGTGCGGTTCTTCCGCGACCCGCTCACGTGGTTCGAGACCATCGTCGCGAGCCGGTACGAGCCCCTGGGGCAGGACGAGCGATGACGCTGGAGGGTCGCGTCGCGATCGTCACCGGGGGGTCGCGCGGGATCGGGCTGGCCATCGCGAGGGCGCTGGGAATCGCCGGTGCGCGGGTCGCGATCGCATCGCGTACGCCGGGTGAGCTCGAGTCGGCGCGTGCCACGCTGGAGGGCGCGGGCATCGAGGTGCTGGCGAGGGTCACCGACGTGGCGCGGGCCGAGGACACGCAGGCCCTGGCGGCGGCGGTGCTCGCGAAGTGGGGCCGCATCGACGTGCTGGTGAACAACGCGGGCGCGGTCGGCGCGATCGGCCGCCTGGACGAGACCGATCCGGCAGCGTGGAGAGTCGCCTTCGACGTGAACGTCTTCGGCACCATGCACGCCTGCCGGGCGGTGCTGCCCGCGATGCGCAAGCAGCGCGCGGGCAAGATCGTGAACATGGCGGGCGGCGGCATCGGGGGCGCGGGGGTGGTGGCCCGGTGGAGCGGGTACACGTCGTCGAAGGCCGCCGTCGTGCAGCTGACCGAGTCGCTGGCGCGCGAGGTGGCGGACGACGGCATCCAGGTCAACGCCATCGCGCCCGGCGCCGTGGTGACCGAGATGACGGCCGCGGTGGTGGCTGCCGGGCCCGAGATGGCCGGCAAGGTCCTCTACGAGCAGACGCTCAAGCAGCGCCAGAGCGGCGGCGAATCGCCGGACCTGGCGGCCAAGCTGGTCGTGTGGCTCGCCTCGGACGCGAGCGGCGTGCTCACCGGCAAGATGCTCAGCGCCAAGTGGGACAAGCTCGAGGGTCTCGACCTCGCGGCGACCAACAAGTCGTCCCGCTACACGCTGCGCAGGATCGACGGGGAGCTCTTCGACGAGGTGCGCAAGGGATGAGAGTCGGGATCGTCGGGTGTGGGCTCATCGGCGGCAAGCGGGCGGCAGCGCTCGAGGGCGACGATCGCCTGGTGGCGACCTTCGACCTCGTCGCCGACCGGGCGAAGGCCCTCGCCACCAAGTACAAGGCGGAGGTCGCGGCGAGCCTCGAGGACCTCGTGGCCAAGAGCGACGCTGTCGTCGTCGCGACCACCAACGATCAGCTCGTGCCCTTGGGCACGGTCGCCGTGCGCGCCGGCAAGCACGTCGTGCTCGAGAAGCCGGCCGCACGCACGGCAGCCGAGCTCGAGCCGCTCGCGAAGCTCGCCCAGGAAAGGGGCGTCGTCGTGAAGGTGGGGTTCAATCACCGCTTCCACCCTGCGGCGCAGAAGGCGCGCGAGATCCTCGATGCGGGCGCCGCCGGCGACGTCATGTTCATCCGCGGGCGGTACGGGCATGGCGGGCGCGTGGGCTACGACAAGGAGTGGCGCGCCGACCCTGCAAAGAGCGGCGGCGGGGAGCTCATCGATCAGGGCGTGCACCTCATCGACCTGGCGCGCTGGTTCATCGGGGCCGAGCTCGTGGACGTCGCGGGGCGCGCCGAGACCTACTTCTGGAAGATGCCGGTCGACGACAACGCCTTCCTCACGCTCGCCACGGCCAGCAAGCAGGTCGCGCACCTGCAGGTGTCGTGCACCGAGTGGAAGAACATGTTCTCGCTCGAGATCTACGCGCGCTTCGCCAAGCTGCACTGGGAGGGCCTCGGCGGCAGCTATGGGCCGGAGCGACTGTCGCACTACCAGATGACGCCGGCGATGGGCCCGCCCGACGCCGTGATCTACGAGTACGCCCCGGCCGACCGCTCGTGGGCGCTGGAGTGGGCCGACTTCGCGCGCGCCGTCGCGGCCAAGACGCGCCCGTGCGGCGACGTGCAGGACGCCCTCGCCACGCTGCGCATCGTGGACCGCATCTACGGTCGCTAGACGCCGCCGCGCCTGGTGACGAAGGGGTTGGCCATCAGGAAGGTCAGCGTCTCGACGACGCTCTCCTCGATGGTCTTGGTGTGCGCCCAGCCGAGGGAGCGGATGCGGCTCGTGTCGAGCTCGATCCGGGGTGAGTCGCCGACCCAGCCGCGCTCGCCGCCCGTGTGCTCGATGCGCGGCGAGACCTTCATGGTTCGGGTGATGATGGAGACGCTGTCGTCGACCTGCAGCACGCCGGGGTGGCCGAGGTTGAAGACGTTGATGGGGCCTTGGGCCTTGTCGATCGCCACGAACATGGCAGCGACGCAGTCGCTCACGTGCAGGTAGCTCTTCTCCTGCTTACCGTTGCCCAGCACCACGAGCTTCGTGGGGTCGGCCACGAGCTTGCGCCAGAAGTCGTACACGTGCCCGTGCGTGTACCGGGGACCGAGCACCGACACGAACCGGAAGACCCAGGTGTGGAAGCCGTACCCCAGCGCGTACGAGCTGAGCAGCCCCTCGGCCGCGATCTTGGACGTCGCGTAGATCGACGTCTGCACCGGGAACGGCGCGTCCTCCGGCGTCGGGAACACCTTGGGCTCGCCGTAGACGGAGCCGGTCGAGGCGAACGCGATCTCTTTCGTGCCCGCCGCGCGCATCGCCTCGAGCACGTTCTGCGTGACGACGATGTTCTGGTCGATGCACTTGCGCGGCGACTTGAGGTTGTCCTTGATGTCGGCGTTGGCCGCCATGTGGAACACGAAGTCGACGCCGTGCATCGCCGCGTCGAGCATCTTCTGGTCGAGCAGGCTCCCCTCCACCAGGGTCGCGCGCTCGTGCTTCGGCACGTACTCGCGCAGACCCGTGGAGAAGTCGTCGTACACAGTCACGTGCGCGCCCGACGCGAGCGCGCGGTCTGCGACGTGGCTGCCGATGAAGCCGGCGCCGCCCGTGACCAGCACGTGCCTGCCCTTCCAGTCCATGCGTGGTTCCGGACGCTACTTCTTCTTGGGGCGATTGCGCCAGGCCGTGTTGAACTCGTTGATCGTCTCGATCGTACGCGGGTTCCACACCATCTTGCGCAGGATGGGCGGGGTGATCGTGGGCACGTGCGCGCCGCACTCGAGCGCCTCGTTCACGTCCATGAGGTGGCGCATCGAGCCGACGATGATCTTGGACCCGAGCTTCTCGCGATCGATGACGGCGCGCGTGGACTCGATGACCGGGCGCACGTCGTAGCCCATGTCGCGCACGCGGCCACTGAAGATGCTCACGTAGGTCGCGCCGCAGGTGGCCGCGAGGTACGCCTGGTTCATCGCCATGAGGCACGTCACGTTGGTCTTGATGTTGCGCTTGACCAGCTGGTGCAAGACGCGAAGTCCGATCTCGCTGAACGGGACCTTGACCGTGATGCGCGCGGGGTCCCACGCGTGGTAGACGAGCGCCTCCTCGAGCATCTCTTTTTCGGTCTCGGTCGTGAGCTCGACCGACACGTCGCCCCAGCTGACCTTGAGCACGTCGCGGATGCGCTCGCCCAGGTCGGCGTCGGGCGCCTCCTTGGAGATGATGAGCGGGTTCGTGGTCACGCCCGAGAGGACGCCCCATGCGAAGAGATCCTGGATCTCCTTGGGGTCCGAGCTGTCGATGAAAAGAGCCATGGTCCTTGGTGCTCCTGGTCCCCTCCATCTAGCACGCGAGGGCTCACGCGGGGCGCAGGATTGCCGCGGCGATCTCGCGCAGAGTGGGCCCGTGGACGTCCGGCCGCAGGCCGCCCGGCCCGTCGCGCAGGGGGCATAGCTCGCACCGGTTGCGGGACAGCACCAGTGCAGTCTTCACGCCCGCTGCGCGGCCCGCCTCGAGATCGCCCGAGCCATCGCCGATCATCCACGAGGCCGCCGGGTCCGCGCCGAGGCGCGTCATCAAGGTGGTGAGCATGCCGGGCTTCGGCTTGCGGCAGTCGCACGGGCCGACCAGCGTCGGGTCGCCTCCCGGACCGCCGTCGGGGTGGTGCATGCAGACCTCGACGCCGGCGATGCGCACGCCCTCGGACGCGAGGCGCGAGAGGAGCGCATCGTTGGTCCTCTTCACGGCCTCGGCCGAGAACTGGCCCTTCGCGGGCGCCGGCTGGTTGGTCGCGATGGCCAGCAAGTAGCCCGCGTCCTGAAGGGCTCGCATGCCCTCGGCGGCGCCCGAGAGAAGGCGCACGTGGTCCGGGTGGAACGCGACCGAGATGGCCCCCGTCTCCTCGTCGCGGACGACGTCGATGATGGTCCCGTCGCGATCGAGGATCGCGAGGCGAGTCATGGCTTCGCCGCGACCGTGCTCTCCCACTTCGTCGCCGACCGCTGCAGCTTGGGGTGGCTGACGAGCAGGTGCCACACGACGGCCGCGAACCCTTCGGTGTGCGGCGTGACGCGATCGGGTGAGACGGTGGGGATGATTGCGCACGCGTCGGCGACCTGCTTGGTGTACCCGCCGTCGCGCCCGACGACGCCGTAGACCTTGGCCCCGACCTCGCGCGCGAGCTCGAGCGACTTCACCAGATTCACGCTGACGTTCTTCTCGCGGTTGCCGCCTCCCACCGAGAACACGAGCAGGCCATCGCCCTTGCGCAGGCGCGAGCCC
>Ga0209415_10011809_pt1 | contig 14667 bp, 13 predicted proteins | sample PeaSoiSIISIP2007_FD_187696 | JGI IMG/M metagenome (GOLD analysis project Ga0209415, IMG submission 187696) | Peat soil microbial communities from Weissenstadt, Germany - SII-SIP-2007 (SPAdes) (version 2) | ecosystem: Environmental > Terrestrial > Soil > Wetlands > Peat | place: Germany...
AATTATGGGCCTGTAGTTCTGTTGAATCTGTTTCTCCCGGAGGGCCTGGGCAGCCACGAATGGGATATCGAAGTTCTTCTCGATGCTCATAGATTGACTGCTCTGTTACGGAGTCTCGATGAAATTACAGACGGAGCTGCCGCGCAATGGACGTTATGCCCGGAGGGTGGAAGCAACGGCCGACAAGCGCGGGTCGTCATCGAGTCGAAAATTCAATGTCGATTCCTCCTCATGCCCTCCGAAACAGCCCCTTCGCGCAGGAGGTCTACCGCCTCCCACGTCCAGTCCCCTCTTCGATTCCACCAGGCCATCGGAGCGCCTCCGCGGGGCAAAGATCCCGACCCGGTCGGGACCAGCCACTGCCCCTCCAGCCTCTACCCCCTACACCGAAACGATCGCCGTTTTATACCCTGCTGTTCCGGGGGGACCAAAAGGCAGTGGCTAGTGGTTGGTGGCTGGCAGGGCCCGGGAGGGGGGCGGACAGGAAGGTTGGGGATGGCAGCGTCCGGAGATTGCTGGGGTGAATCTCGCGATGGGCACGAGCGTGGATGCAAACGAACGCTGCACAGCCCCTCCGCGGCGGGTCTGTGCTACCTCGGGAACTTTTTCGGCTCTCGCGGCATTACAGGTAGTGAAGGGGCGAGGCCGGAAAGGGAAAGGCCGGAACCTGCCTCGGGTCTGAAGACCCGAGCTACAGCGGGGTTCGGTCGGGTGGGCCGCGCTGGGAGGAAGAGACCTGTCAGAGGAAACTTTCACCCGGTCCAGGCGAGCCAGCCAACAGAGCGGCGCCGGCGCGCATCGAAGGTTTCCAGAACAGCTTCTGCAATGGCAGTTCTCGCCCAGAGCGCAGATGACGGCAAGAAAACTTCACCCGACTGTCCAGAGACCCGGGAACTTGGCAAGGGGAATGGAGTCCAACACGCTAGAAGGAGGCCGTCATGTTTCGAAGGAGACCGTTCTATTGCGCATTTATCTCTGCTGCTATGGTGGCCGGGTGCTTGATTGCAGCAGGGGCCGCGGATGGCGAGAAGAGGGGCCGCACCGCGCCGGGAAAACCCAGCCCCTGGAGATTGATTGAGCCAATCCAATACGAGAACCTGATCATCTTTCCGGTGGTGAGCGCCCGCTCCGCAGATACCGCAGGATTTGCCACGCTGGACGATGCTTTGGCGGCCAGAGAAGCGGTGGTCACCGAGGGCGGGGCCAATGTCATCCGCCGGACGCGGGACGGGCGTCCGCCGGCCATCCCGCAGCAGCAGGGAGCTTCCGTGAATCAACTGGTGCTGATCAACCGCGGCTCCAAGCCACTGGTGCTGCTGGCCGGTGAAATGGTGAGCGGAGGCAAGCAGGACCGAATCATCTCCAAGGATCGTATCGTCCCGCCAGGGGCTGAACCCATCCCACTCGATGTGTTTTGTGTGGAACAGAGCCGCTGGTCATCGGGGGCGCAGTTTTCCGCTGGGAAGATCATGGTGCATCCAAGCGTGCGGGAAAAGGCCGCCGTGGATCAGGAGCAGAATAAAGTGTGGGCGGCGGTGAGGAGCGGAACCACGTCGAGCCCTGGCGGCGGGGAGGGGAGCGGGGGCGGAGGAGGAACGTACGCGGCGCCGGCGGTGGTGACGAGTGGAAGCATAGGCGAAGTCGTGGCCTCGGAAGCGCCCACAGGGGCCTATCAGAAAATCTACCAATCAAAGAAAGTGAACAGCACCGTGGAGCCTTTCGTAGAAGAAGTCCAGCGGCGCTTCGCGCGGCGTATCGCGGGACTGAAGGGCGAGTCCGTGGTGGGCGTCGTGGTCGCTTATGGGGGCGAATTGGCCTGGAGCGACATCTTCGCATCGGGCGAGATGTTTGCGCGTTACTGGCCGAAGCTGCTGCCCAGCTACGTGGTGGAGGCGCTGGCGCGGCCGCGGACCCGGGAACAGGCGTCGCTGGACGATGCCGGAGAATTCCTCCGGCCCATCACCGGCCATGAGACCTCCGAGAGCGAACCAGACGTCTACAGGCTCACGCAGGTGACCCAAGGCCGCTATGTGGAGATTGAGCTGGAGGCGCTTCGGCCGGCCGACATCATGCTGCACACGTTGAAAATCCATCGCACGAGCTGAAAACAACACACCTGTCCATGAAACGTGCCGGGGCCTTCGCCCCGACATCCGAGGCCTTGACCCCTAGCCGGGAACGATCGTCGATTCCAGACCCTGTGCGCCGGGCGCACAACCTCTTTTAATGTGGCCACCTGGCGCGCTCCAGCGCGCCAATAACCACCCGCCACCCCCGCTCCCTTCCCCCTCCTCTACCAGTCACCAGTCACGAGGCACCAGTCACCGCCCCTTAAGCCTCTACCCCTTACCCCAAAACGATCGCCGTTTTTAGACCCTGTGCGCCGGGCGCACAACCCAATCTAATGCGTCCGGTCCGAGCGCCCCAAAGGGTCGGGGCGGCTCCGCCCGGGCGCTGGGCAGACAAAAGACGAAAAGGAGGGCGGAAAGTTGAGTCTGCCGTCACCGCTGACGGCGGGAGGGGGGACGGGAACAGGGACGTGAACGGCGCAAAACCGCGAGTCCCGCTGGGCGGGACGCGCGCTACATGCCCGCCATGCTCTCGAGCGCTGCCCGATTGCGGATGGTGACGGTGGCGCCTTGTATGGTGAGCAGTTTTCTGTTCTTCAGAACGGTCATTTGGCGCGTTACGGTTTCGCGGCTCAGACCGAGCATCTCTGCGATGTCCTGGTGGGTGAGCGCCATCTGAACGCGATCCTGGCCTTGCGCGTGATGCGCCGACCACTCGATAAAGAATCGCGCCAGTTTATCGGAAGCAGAACCCAGATGCCCCAACGACTGAATCAGCCGGTGGCCCTCGTAATAGCTGAGCGCCAGGAGTTGGGCCACCTCCACAGCCGCTTGCCCGTTTGTCCGCAGATACTCCAGAAACGAGGCGCCAGAGATGAAATTGACCCGCGCCGGCTCCGAGACTTCGGCAGTCACCTCGTAAGGCGTGCCGGAGAGCGTGGCGGGCAGGCCGATCAGTTCTCCCGCTTCGGCAATTTTCAGAATGATGGCCTTCCCTTTAAGAGAGGAGGTGGAGAGTTTTACCCGTCCGCTGCACACCGCGAAAATGCCGTGCGCGGTTTGCCCCTCCACAAAAAGCACCGAACCCCTGGGATAGGGAGCGGGAGAGACTATGACGTCCAGCGATTTGAAAGTGTGTCCCGATAAGTGGCTAAATGCCGGCCCTTTGCGAGCAGGGTGCGCCGGGCCTCTTTCGACGATTCGGAGTCCGATCGCGGCTTTCGCAGTGTCCATTTCGCTTCTCCTGGCTTCGGCTCAACGGCGGGAGATGAGGAGCGATAGGGTAAACGCCGGGAAAAGGCGTTCCTGTTCAATATTGCACACTTTTCGATTTCCCGCCATGGAATGACAACCGCGCGTGGGGGCGGCGGGACGATTACGGGAAACCGTGAGTGTTAGTTGGCTGGCTTGGCGAACAGCGACTGATCCATGGGCTGGTTGATGCGGACCTGCAGGACGAAGATTTCGGAATGGCGGACGCCGTTCTGGTACGTGACGGTGTGGAACGGGAACTGCACGCCCTCGACGGCGCGATAGTCGTCCCACATCTGGAGCGTCTCCGCGGGTCCCTGGGCGCTGCCGGAGATGAACCTGGCGGCCACCAGAAAATGGCTGCCCACATCCACGTACAGCCGCACCGGTCCTGATGGCCCGCGCCACAGCACGGCGCGTGTCTGCTTCCCTTCCACTTCTTCTTCTCCAAGGAATTGCAACTCGAGCGCACCGGCCTGCGCGGCGTTGACGATGCCCACGGCCCCGGTAAGAAGAATCGAACGGCGAAATTCGCTCACGGCATCCGCGGACACCTCGGAGACGCCGCCTGGAAATTGCAGCCATCCGGCGGTGCCGTCGAAGCCCTGAGTGAGGCCGGCTTGCGGCAGCTTCATGTCCAGCCGCATGTGATCGGGATAGGACACCTGGAGGTGCAGCTCGACGTCCGCATCTCCGGCCTGCTGGTAGAGCTTGCCCTGCGCGGCCACGTCCACGGTTTTGACTCCGGCGAGCGCGGCGCCGCCCGCCGTCTTCGCGGCGGAGGCCAGCAGCGCGCGGCCCTGCTCGAGCGTTTCGGGCGTGGGAGCGGGCACGCCGGCGTCGGGGCTGGCGCCGGAGAGTTTGCGGCGCAGGTCCGGGGCGAGCAAATCGAGATCGGAGGCGGCGAGCTCGTCCATGCGCGCGTCGGGATAGGCCTTCTTGAGCGCCTCGCGGAACGTCCCCACGTTGCCCACCATCACGATGGAGAGATGGGATGCGCCGAAATACTGCGCGGCCAGCGCCTTCACCTGCGCCGCACTCACCGCCTGGAGATTCTCGCGGTAATGCTGGTAATAATCCGCGGGCAAACCGTAGAGCGGGAGCGAGAGGATGCGTCCCGCCACCTGCTCCGGAGTCTCCGACTGCATGGGAAACGCGCCGACGAGATAGTCCTTGGCGAAGCGCAGCTCGTCGGGCGCGACGTCGCCCGTGCCCATCTGGCTCATCAGGTCCAGGAGCAGGCGGAGCGCCTCGAGAGTGGTTTCCGTGCGCGTGGAGAGGCCGGCGGAAAGGCTGCCGGCGCGGGCGCGGCCCGAGAGCTGCGAATACGCGCCGTAGGTGAGTCCTTTCTTCTGGCGGATGCTGGCATTCAGCCGGCTGTTTTCTCCGCCGCCGAACACGCGGTTGGCCACGAAGAGCGCAAGGTAATCGGGACTGTTGCGCGGGATGGCGGCGCGGCTGGCGCGGATCTGCGTCTGCACGGCATCGGGCTTGTCCACGAGCACGAAGCGCAGGCCGGCGGCGGCTTCTGGAATCGCAGTAGCGGTGACGGCCGGCGCCACGCCCGCCCATTCGCCCAGAAAGTTTTCCGCCGCGGCAAAGGCTTCCTCGGGTGTCACGTCGCCGGCGATGGAAAGGAAGGAGCCCTGGGGCACGTAGCGCGCCTTCTGGAACTCGCGCAAGTCGTCCGGGGCGATGGCCTTTACCGAGTCCGCGGTGCCGTCTTCCGGCAGCCCGTAGGGGTGCAGGCCGAAGAGAGCGCGGGCGGCAACCACCTGCGCGAGGTAGCCGGGATCCACGGATTCCACTTCCAGATTGGAGAGGATCTGGCGGCGTTTGCGTTCGACTTCCTCGGGCTGGAAGTTGGGATGCAGGACGACATCGGAGAGCAGGTCCATGGCCAGAAGAAAGTCTTTTTTCACGACCGTGATGGTGACGTTGGCGCCATCGCCTTCCGCACCTGTGTTCAGCGAGCCGCCCACAAAATCAATGGCCTCGGCAATGTCCTGGGCCGAGCGGTGCGTGGTGCCTTCGGGCAGCACGGCCGCGGTCAGGGAAGCGAGTCCCGATTTGCCGGGCGGGTCAAAAAACGATCCCGCCGAGGGAATCAGCAGGGTAATCGAGACAGCCGGCTGGCGGTTCCGGGGAACAACGAAGATTTCCAGGCCGTTCGGCAGCAGCTTGGTTGCCGGCCGCGGGAAGTCAAACGGCCGCGGCGCGGACGCGGCGGGCATCTGGGATTCCAGGCGGACGCCGGGCGGAACTTTTCCTGACGGGCCGGAAAGCTGGGGCGCGGGTTGCTGCGCCGGAGCGGAGGCGGCGGGAGACGGAGCAGGCTGCTGCGCACGCGCGGGAACCGCGAAGCAGAGGGCGAGAAGAGTGATGGTGCACGCGCGCGAGAGGATGCGATTCATGGCCAATCCTGTGAATCTCCTTTAGCCAGCGTCAGCATCCTGTTAACGCCCGGGCGCGGGCGGAGTGATGATCAGCGCGGTGCGCCGCGCGGGGACGAAGTATTTCCGCGCAACACGCTCGATGTCGTCGGGAGTGACGCGGAGGTAGAGATCGGTGTCGCGATTCACCAGCTCCGGGTCGTCGCCGATGACGGCGGCGAAACCGAGGTTGTCGCCGGTCTGCTGGTCCGCTTCGCGCGCGAAAATGGCGCCCGCGAGCACCTGGTTCTTGGATTTGTTCAGTTCGTGGTCGCTCACCGGCTGATCCTTCATCTGGTCCAGAACGGCCTCGATCGCGGTCTTGCCGTCTCCGGCCGTCTTTCCCTGATTCATGACGGCGAAGGCGAGGAAGAGGTTGGGGTCTTCTGTGAAGTTGCCGACGCCGGCGGCCTGCGCGGCGAGCTGCGTTTCGTAGACCAGGCGGCGGTAGAGCCGGCTGCTTTCGCCAGAGGACAGAATGTTGGAAGCAAGGTTTAGAGGGTAGTAGTCCGGCGAGTATGCCGCGGGCATCTTGTAGCCCTCGACCACGGCGGGCAGCGGGGAATTCGCGCCGTAGGATTTTGTGGACAGCTTTTCTTCAGTCTGCTGCGGCTCGACGAGCTTCTGCCGCGGCACGGGCTGGACGGGCTTGGGAATGCCGCTGAAATATTTCTCGGCGGCGGCGAAGAACGGCTCGGGAAGCACATCGCCGACGGCGATCAGGGTGGCGTTGTCGGGCCGGTAGAAGAGGCGATAGAAATCCTGCACGTCGGAGAGAGTGGCGCGGTCCAGGTCCTCCATGCTGCCCATGGTGGTGTGATGGTAGGGATGCACGGTGAAGGCCACGGCGTAGAGGTCCTCGAAGAGGCGGCCGTAAGGAGGATTTTCGATGCGCAGCCTGCGCTCTTCCTTGACCACCTCGCGCTCGGAAAGGAAATTGGCCTGGTCCACGTTGAGCGAGGCCATGCGGTCGGCCTCGAGCCACAACACACGGTCGAGGAAATTGCTTGGAACGGTTTCCCAGAACACGGTCGCGTCGTCGTTCGTGTAGGCGTTGTCCACGCCTCCCGCCGTTTCCACGATGCGGGAATGCTCCTCCGGGGCCACGTGGGCGGAGCCTTTGAACATGAGGTGCTCGAACAGGTGGGCGAAGCCGGTGCGGCCGGATTGCTCGTCCTTGGAGCCCACGTGGTACCAGACCTGCAGATTCAGAATGGGCGTGCTGTGATCTTCCACGAGCAGCAAGCGGAGACCGTTTGAGAGCGTGCGAACTTGGATGGTAATCGGGCGCGGCTTCACCGAGGAGGACGATGCCGCTGTGCCGGCCTGGCCGGAGTCCGCCCGCGCCACGGCGCCGGAGAGCAGAAGGAGGCCAGCCAGCAACAGCACGGGTTTCCGAGACGATCGCACCGGAATTCCTTTCCGCTAGCGGATGGACGCCGCAAGGGGAGCGCGCAGGGGGGACTCGTGCGGCCCCTGCGCTTCGCGCAGAGTATCGTAGGGGCGGGGCGGAGTGCTGTCAATGCGAGCCGGCCGGGCGAGACTGGGCCGATCAGGAAACTCGCAGGAGCGCCGCGGTGATGTCGTCCTGCGGCGGGGCGTGGCCGGAGAATTCCTCGGCGGCGGAGAAAAGGCGCGCGAGGAGGGCATCGGCGGAGGAGTTCAGGTGGTTCTTGCAGATCTCCATGATCCGGGAGGCGCCGAACTCTTCGCGCTGCGGGTTGTGCGTTTCGAGCAGGCCGTCGGTGAGGAAGAGCAAGGCATCACCCGGCTGGAGCGTGACGCTGTACTGGTCGTAGCTGGCCTCATCGAACAGGCCGGAAGGGAGCCCTCCGTGGCCCACCTCGCAGCAGGTGGTGGCGGAAAAATGGATGGGTCGGGGCAGGCCGGCATTGGCGTAGAGCAGCTCGCGCGATTCCGGATCGTAGACAGCGTATTGCACGGCGGAATAGCGGCCGGGGACGGCGCGGGTGCGCAGGCGGCGATTCAACGTGGAAAGCACGGTCATCGGCGGGCAGCCGGTTTTGTGGATGCCGCGCAGGGTGCCGACCGTCAACGCGGCATACATGGCCGCGGAGAGTCCTTTGCCCACCACGTCGCCCAGATAGATTCCGATGCGGCCGTCGCTCAGATGGAAGTAGTCCAGAAAATCGCCGCCGACGGCTGCGGCGGGCTTGAATCGAGAACTGAATTCCGCGTTGGGCGCCCGGAGCGGCGCGTTGGGCAGCAGGGAGAGTTGGAGGTTGCGCGCCTCCTCCAGTTCCGACTCGCGGAGGTGAAGCAGCGAAGGAACATCGAGCTGCACGGCCGGGGCTTGCAAGATACTGGCTCCGCGGGAACGCCTTTGGATGCTGAACGCCGTTGGCATGATAGCAGGAGTGCGCGGGCGATGGGGAGGACGCTGTGCGCTGTGTGACGGATAATGCGCTGGGTGGCGCTCTCCTCCGCTGGGCAACGCGGGCTGTGCTTCGTGCGGCACAATGGCAGGTGGATGTGCCGCCTTCCCCGGGCGGAGTGCGCTAGGCTGGGGCTTGAGGAGGAGAAAATGCGCGGAATTGTGGGGTTGGTGGCCGCTCTGGCGGTGGTCTTTCTAGGGTACCGCGTGTACCTCTCGCAGACGCTTCCGAAAGAGGAAGGCGGGGGCTCGCCCGTCCAGGCGATCAGCATGACGGGAGTGAAGAACGATTTGATCGCCATCGCCCAAGCGGAACGAGCTTACCTGGCCGAGCACGGCTCCTACGCGTCGCTCGACGAACTCCTCTCGAGCGGCACTATGACAATGACGCGCTCCAGCCGGGACGGATACGCGTATTCAGTCGACACACAGGGCGGCGCGTTTACCGTGACGGCGCGGTACTCCGGCCCGATCAGTCCTCCGCCTCCCACCTTTGTGATTGACCAGACCATGGAAGTCCACCGCGCACCCTGAACCGGCGCCGGCAGAGGCGCCCGGGGGCTACGCGCACGAGCATCGCCGGGGCCACGACGGGCCGTGTGCTAAGATTCTGCGCGATGCATACCGGCCTGAAGGAACTGCTGCACGTGCAAACGCTCGATCTGAAGCTGGCCGAGCTGGCGGCGCAGCTCGCGCGGTTTCCGCGGCGCATCGCGGAAGTGGACGCGCAGGTGGAAGCAGCCCGCGGCGTGCTGGTGAAAACGCGGGAAGCACAAACCGCCAGCCTGAAGGACCGCAAAAAGCTGGAGCTGGACGTGGAAGTCTGGAAAGACAAAATCCGGAAATATAAGGATCAGAGCGGGCAGGTGAAGACGAACGAAGCGTATCGCGCCCTGCTGCACGAAATCGAAGGAGCAGAAGCAGAGATTCGCAAGGCCGAAGACACCGTGCTGGAACACATGGTGGCGAGCGAGGAGCACGACCGCCAGGTGAAGGCGGGGGAGAAGGCGCTGGCGGAAACGGAAGCGGCGGTGAAGGCCGCGAAGCAACAGATCGAAGCCGAGCGCGCGGCCACCGCCGCCCAGCAGGCGGCGCTGCGCGCCGAACGGGACGCCGCGGCAGCCGCGGTGCCGGAAAAACTGTACGAGCGGTACCGAGTGTACGCGCCGCGGCACCACGGCGTGGCGGTGGCGACGGTGGACGGCGAAGCCTGCTCCGGTTGCCGAGTGCATCTGCGGCCCTACGTGGTGCAGCGACTCCGCCGGCCGGAGTACAGCGAACTCGAGGAATGCGAGTCCTGCGGGCGAATGCTCTATTTCGAGGAGCCCCCGGCCGCAGCCGCGGCAGGGACGGCAGCGCCCGTCGAGCAGAGTGCAGCACCACGGGAACCGGCACAGGAATGAGCCGCGAGCGCAGCGCACGATGACCCCTCCGGAGAGACCCGCATCGCGTTCCAGAGGACTTTTTTCCGAGCCGGCATCAGACGCGCCGGAGCGCGCGCTGGTGACAGCGAATGTGGATGGCGGCGCGCGCGGCAATCCTGGACCCGCGGCCTACGGAATTGTCCTGCGTGAAGCGGGCGGCGCCACACTGATCGCCACGGGAAAATACGTGGGGCGCGCGACGAACAACGTGGCGGAATATTACGGCCTGATTGCCGCGCTGGACGCCGCGCGGGAACGCGGCGTGACACGGCTGCGCGTGGAAAGCGATTCCGAGCTGCTGGTGCGGCAGATGCAGGGACGCTACCGCGTGAAAAGCGCCGACCTGCGGCCGCTGCACGAGCGCGCCGTGAAGCTTTCGCACGGGTTCGAATACTTCGATATCGCGCATATCCCGCGGGAGAAGAACCGCGAAGCCGACCGGCTGGTGAATGCGGCGCTGGATGGGGATAAAGGCGAAACTCGAAATTCGAAATTCGAAAATCGCTCAGAAAAGGCCGGAGGGGAGCTGCCTGCGGGATCGCCAACGGCGGGCCCGCAGACCATCCGGGCACGCTACCGGGGAGGCGTGCTGGTGCCCTTGGAATCGCTCGAGATCATCGAGGGCGCCGAGGTGATCCTGACGGTGAAGGCCGCTCCGCCGCGGCGGGAATAGATCGCCGGGCAAGAGCCCCAGCGAGGAAGAGCGGCGGAGTTCGTCCAGGATGTAATCTTCCACGCGGTTCCAGACCTGCGGGTCCGAGTCGAATTGGGCAGAGCGCGCGCGGGGCTGCGGGCTTGGTGACACACTCTCCGGAAGGTCCACCCATTTCCCGTCGCTGGAGAAGAGGAGATTGGCGAGGATGTGCGTCTTCGCGGGATCCTCGGCACGGATGCGTGTGCTGCCGCCCTTTTCCGCCGCGGCGGCGTGGAAGAGATTGGCGGCGCGGGCGACATTCGAGGGGATGACGCCGTCGCTCTTGCCGGCGGTGTCCACCTGAACGGCGAGAGCGATGGGCAGGCCCAGTAATTTCAGATCATGCGCGAGTTTGATCACTGCGACGCCGCCTTCGCCGCGACCGTAGAGCAGAAGCTGGATCTCGCTGCAGCCTTGCACCGGGCAGCGGCCCTTCTCGTCCCGGCGCGTCGCGGCTTCGATGAACTTGAGCGCCTGGCCCGAGCTATCGTGCGGGGCGGTATCAATGTACACGGCGGGGATTTCGAGAGCGCGGAGGCGCTCGGCGAGCTGGATGGCCGGCCGGTTCTGGTCGCCGCTTCCTTTGCCCGCGCCGAGGAAACCGAGGATCAGCGTGCTGCCGGAGCTGAGGGGCGTGGGAGTGGTGAACTCCGTGTGGTGCAGGAACTGGGCAGGTGCGGCTACGGGATGGACGAAAGAGAGGAGCAACGCCAACGCAGGAAATGCACAGAGGGGCAGACACCCGCCAAGATGAAGGCGGGCAGGCCTTGGTCTGCCCCTACGAGAGGGCGCCGCGAAGCCGCTGGAAGAAGCAGGTCCCTCGCTTCGCTCGGGATGACAACCAGGAGGTTTCACGGCGCTAGTTCTTCAGGACGTAGGAGCGGTAGAGCGTGTCGCGCTGGGCAGGGATGTAGCCCGCGTCGGAAATAATGCGGCGGAGCTCGGCCTCGTTGGTGCGGTTGCGCACGCCGGCGGCGTAGACCACGTTTTCTTCGATGAGGATGCTGCCCACGTCGTCGGCGCCGAACTGGAGGCCCACCTGGCAGACTTTGATGCCCGGGGTAAGCCAGCTCGCCTGGATATGGTCAATGTTGTCGAGGTAGAGGCGGCTCACGGCGAGCACTTTCAGATAGTCCACGGCGGTGGCCTGCGGGACTTTCTTTCCAAGCGGGGTATTATCCGGCGCGAACATCCAGGGGATGAAGGAGGTGAAGCCGCCGGTGTCCTCCTGGAGGCGGCGGACGCGCTCGAGATGGTTCACGCGGTGGCGCAGCTCCTCGCCGCAGCCGAACATCATGGTGGCGGTGGTGCGCAGGCCGAGGGAGTGCGCGGTGCGGTGCACCTGCTCCCACTCGTCCGCGGTGCATTTGAGCCGGGAGATGCGGCGGCGCACCTCGTCGTCCAGGATTTCCGCGCCGCCGCCGGGAATGGAGGCGAGGCCGGCGTCGCGCAGGCGCGCGATGGTGTCACGCAGGCTCAGCCCGGAAAGCTCGGCGATGTTGATGATCTCCGGCGCGGAGAAACAGTGCAGGTGCACCTGGGGGTAGCGCGCGCGGAGGGAACGCAGCAGATCCTCGTACCATTCGATTTTCAGGTCGGCGTGCAGGCCGCCCTGGAGGAGGATACCGGTGCCGCCGAGCGCCAGCATTTCGTCAATCTTTTGGGAAATCTCCTCGATGGAGAGGATGTAGCCTTCGTTTGAGCCCATGGGGCGGTAGAAGGCGCAGAAGGAGCAATACTCGGTGCAGAAATTCGTGTAATTGATGTTGCGATCGATCTGGTAAGTGGCGATGCGCGGGTCGGTTTTGCGTTTGCGGACTTCCTGGGCGGCCGCGCCGAGGCCGAGGAGGTCGTCGGATTGGAGCCAGTCGAGGGCTTGCTGTTGGGTGATCGCCATAAAGACTCCGTTACGAAAATCGATCTGGGCCGGCCAAGCCGCCGATCAAAGGCGCGCAGGCTTCCCGATAGAAAACACCGGGACGCAAAAAGCGCGAAAAGCCTGCGCTACCGGGCGGCGCTTAATTTGCTCGCTGCGCTTGCGAATTCGAGCTGGCGCGCCTGGGGAATCAGACCCGCCTGGGCGGCCTTTTCGAAATAGAGCTCGAGGCCGGCGCGATTTTCGTCGTCCAGAGTGTAGTCAATATTCTCGCGCAGGTAACGCTCGAGATGCGCCTGGGGCAGGCCGAGAGTGGCGGCCGCGTTGGCGGCAATCTCCGGGAGATGCGCCAAGCCGTATTCCTTTGAGGCCTGAAAATCGGCCACGAGTTCCGGCGTGACGGCGTCGCGCCGCGCGGCCCACAGCGCCAGCACACCGGGACGGCCGGTCCAGGCGCGCCACTCCGTGATGACGTCCACCAGATGTATCCCGCCGGGCGGGAGGCCAGGCAACAGGGGTTCGCCGGCGTCATGGCGTTCGGCCAGGCGCAGGGCGGGATCGCCGATGATGAGCGCAGCATCGTTGGCGGCGAGCATCTCGGCGAGATCGGGGTCCGCGCGGGTAAATTCGATGCGCGCGCCCCTGCGGGACCACCAACCCGCCGCAAGCATCCTGACCATGGCGGAGGTTGTGCGGGAACTCGTGTCCAGCGCGAGCCGCCGCGCCTGTTCGATGGGCATGCGGGAAACGAGCAGCAGGCTGCGCACGGCGTGTTTCGATGCGATGGCCATGCCGGGCAGCACGACGAGGCCGGGAATCCGCTGGCACTCGATGGCCGGGATGATGGCGATGTCCGCTTCGCCGCGGGCGAGTTGCTGGGCGCAGAGCGAAGGCACGGTGAAGGAGAGGTCGTAGCGATCCGCGAGCGGCCCGTGGGTGAAACCCCAGACGAGTGGCGCGGTGTTCAGGTACTGCACCCCGGAGATGCGCAATCGGCCCATGGCTCAATCGAAATCGCGGACTCCAATATAACACGCAGGGGCACGCGCCTCAGCGAAACGCCGAGGGCGCGTGCAGCTGCGGGAAATCGTTCCATTCAGCGCCGCTGGTCCGGTCAAAACCGGCGAGTGGGTCCGTTTCCGATAAGGCGAGCATGCGGGTGAAGACTCCCCTGCCTTTTGGGAAGGCGACGAAACACCGCTGATCTCGTTGGGGCCCGCCCTGGCGGCAAATTCGTTGTTGTCGAGGGCAGGAGAAATGTACGATGCGCGAGACAGAGGTCCAAATCGGAAATCCCGGTTTAGGCCGTCACACGATTGGACACAGGGTCGCTGGCCCCTGCCAGGAGGATGCTTCGATGAGGCACCTGACCGCCGTCCTGGTTTTCGTATCCTTTCTCTGCGTGCGTGCCGTCTCCGGACAATCTGCGAACCCGGGCGCAGCGCCGGGTGGCTTCGTCGAGCTAGAGGGTTCCCGCCTCTACTATGAAGAATGCGGGAGCGGACCGGATGCGGTCGTGCTTCTCCACGACGGAGGGGCAAACTCGGGCGTCTGGAATTGGGTCTGGCCGTTGTTCTGCCAGCGGTTCCACACCATCCGTTACGACCGTCGCGGCTTCGGGCATTCTCCGGAAACCACCAAGCCATATTACGAAGCGAACGACGTGGCGGCCCTGCTGCGCGACCGCAAAATCAGCCGCGCCGCGTTGATCGCCAGCTCTCACGGCGGCGAAGTCGCCATGAATTTCGCGTTGCGCTACGGGGAGCAAGTAAGCGATCTGGTGCTCGTCGGACCTGCGGCGAGCGGATTTGCGTACTCCGAGCACTTTCTGTTGCGCGAACGCGACACCTGGCATTCCAACAAGGTGGACGAGCTGATTGAAGCCACGCTCCACGATCCCTATCTAATCGTTCCCAGCCACGACGAGGCGCACAAGCGGCTGCGCGATTTGCTATCGGCCTCTCCGCAGGACCTCACGCATACCGACATGCCGCTACCGGAGAAGCCGGTTTTGCCCCGGCTGCACGAACTCCACATGCCCACGTTGATACTCGTCGGCTCGGCTGACATTGCAGACAATCACGCCGTCTCCGGAGCGCTCGTAATGGCGATACCGCAAGCGATGCGCATCGTTGTGCCCGATACAGGGCATTTGATGTATCTGGAAAAGCCGGAGGTTTTTTTCGGCCTGGTGGACCGGTTCCTTACTGCGCATCGCTTCCCAACGCGTTAGCGCCACTGGCCCCGGATTCCGTTCCGGCTGCACCGCGATTGGGTTGGCATATAAAATGAGAATAAAACATAGAGCCTTTCGCTGGTTCTGGCATCAGTGATGGCCAAGGATTCAATCGCGACTTGGCCGGGCTGCCAGCTAAAACCGAACTCAAACACCACATCCGCTCCAGGATAGTTGGCGACTGATTTTCGGACCTGTGCGCCGGGCGTCCCTTGGAGAGCCAATTCGGTTTTATCTTTACTGAAAGACGCATCCGGCTTCACGTCGAAGTCGAACATCTCCCTCCAGTA
>Ga0209415_10011811_pt1 | contig 14666 bp, 8 predicted proteins | sample PeaSoiSIISIP2007_FD_187696 | JGI IMG/M metagenome (GOLD analysis project Ga0209415, IMG submission 187696) | Peat soil microbial communities from Weissenstadt, Germany - SII-SIP-2007 (SPAdes) (version 2) | ecosystem: Environmental > Terrestrial > Soil > Wetlands > Peat | place: Germany...
CTCGCCGGCTGCGCTCTGGAGCCACCAGGACACTAGACGATATATTAAACGCAGCCTATTTGCTGCGCATGAGGAAGCGACTCGGAACGATTTCCCCGCATCGCTTCATCGAGGCCCAGAGCGTGCGACTACTCGATTGCTACAGGAGCTAAGATATTGATTTTGTTAGCTAGTAGCATGCAGCACGGGCTCTTCCCGCAAGCTCCAGCCCCAAGGCTCAACGTCGGTATGGATCTGGAATTGAGCGACCGTTTCTTAGATTGGACAGGCGCTGTCGCTAGGTATCGGCTGCGGCAGTGCGGAAGTGGACATAATGCCCTCGGCGCGATGCATGTCGTTCGCGCTGGCGGCAACAGTTTCGGAGCGAAACACAATGTCGACGTCTACTTCGCTCGGCAGTCGCTTTAAAGCGACCCAGCGGTTGACATCTTCGAACACCAACGTCCACTCATCATGTCGCAAGGCCCGGTCTCGCAAGGCGTGTACGTTCTTGAGCCACAGTGCATACATTTCCGCATCGCAATCCTCGAGCGCCTGCATGAGCGCTGTGGCGGTGCATTCGCGCAACACGATGCCGATCTTATGGAGGCGGACGACCTCAGCGGTGGCGGTGTCGGCCGCGGCAATGACCGGAACTCCCGCGGCAATTGCGCTGTAGAGACGGTACGGCAGCAGCCATTTGGAATTTTCGCCCTCGGACAAGTCGATCGCCCAGACGAAACTGGACTTCAAAATCAGCGCGCTCAGCATTTCGGGCGCGTAGGGCCCGCTGTAGCTGCAGTTGGGCAGACTGATCAGCCTTCGCCCCAGAGCTCCGAGCCTGTCCAGCGTGCCGTGCAGCGACAAGTGAACCGAATCGGGTGCTGAACTCAGAGCTTCCACAAGCACCGCCGCCGAGGTCTGACAGCGTAGTAACCCGTTCCAGGCGATTCTCTTCGCCAGCACGGGCGGCCGCTGCCCATTCACAGAGCTCGGAGCAACCTTGTTCTCGATCAGCAGCGCCGCCTGCGGCACGCGCAGCCACTGCCGGTAGTATTCCCAGTAGAACCAGGGCGAGGTCACCACGATCAGCGGCACGCGCTTGAGCGTGCGGCGCTCGAGCCAGCGCATGAATCGTCCGGCAAGCGACTTCGAGAGCTGCAGCGGATGAATATCCGACACGTCGTAGACGGTCGGCATGCACGTGAGTCCGCACAGGTCGCTGATGATCAGCAACTCGAGGCTGTTGACCAGAACGATCGCGTCGCGGTCCTTGAGATGTCGCCGCGCACGCGCCAGCGTCCAGGTGGCGCGGATGAACGAATACAGGCGCGAGAACGTGACGCCCCCCTGAATGCGCCCGAGCGAGGTGTGACGGACATTCGGATCGCGATAGACCGGATGGTCGACCACTTCGCGATCGAACGACAGCAAATGGATATTGCGGTGGGCAGCCAAAGCGCCGATCATCCGGTCCGCAACTCGGTAGGCGCTGCGATGACTCGATACAAAGATCAGCGTTTTCGACATTGTTTTTTAATGCTAACACGTCATCTAAAAAAAAGACTACGCTGATGGCGAATTGTGGGGGCAATTCCGCAATGCGCGGATTCCGATGGCCAATTTCGCGCGATAAAATCCGACCGCGGTGCGCTGGCCGACCGCCCGGTGGCGGCCAGGCCGACCAGGAGTAGTGCTATTTTCAGAAGCGTCAACTCGACTGATGCCAAATGGAACCCTCAAACGCGGTGATTGGGTCGAGGTATTGCCGCCGACGGCCATCCTCGCGACGCTTGATCCGCGCGGGATGCTCGACGACCTGCCGTTCATGCCCGAGATGGCGCAGACGCAGCGCGCGGCGCCTGTTTTGCCCGCGCGCCATCCGGCCCTTCTGGCGCGAGTGCTGGCTCGAGCGCGTCGAACCGCCGCCCGGCGGCGCGAGTTGAGATTGTTCGATTCTGCGAGCGTCATGAGCTTCATCTGCTGATTCAATTTGAATCTCATCAACGAAAGCTATGACGGGGTCCTCACGAGATATCGGCATCGCGCATGCAATTGTGAACACTTTATGAGCTGGCTTCAGCAGCAGCGTAATGTGGCTAGCCACAAATGACTGCAACGTAGTCCCGGGACTCGATTCCGCAGCCTCGCAACCCAATCCCAATTTTGTATGTCTCGCGATGGACGCCTGTAGGTGGGGACCTTGAACTCATTGGACATATTGCGGGGTAGATTATGTCTACAAGAATTCCGCTTAACGAGCTGGGGTGAGCAATGCGCTCTGTTGAATGCGCGAGTGTGGGAATGGAATAACATCCGAGGGATGCAGGACGAAGCTCGCAACGCGGGTTAGGTAACGATGAATTTAGCCAGCCGCGGGTCGACATTCTGTTAAAGTTATTAAGCTGAATTGCGCCGTAGTGCTACCCGCGCTCTTGGAGGAAGTACCGATCGACCGTGTGTGGCAACATTCATTCCCGTGTGGCGATCGCAGCATGTCCGGTCGGGCAGCGCGCCGATGATTAAACGGAGTCGATTCAAACTCTCAGCCCAGAGCACGCGCCATTCTATCAGCGCCGAACTAAGCCGCTTCGGGGTTGATTGGGATCAGCTCGGTAAGTTCGATATCGATTTCTGGCGCGAGTATTTGGAGGGGGCGCCCGCATTGCTCGTGCTGCCCACCGATCGGCCGCGCCCGGCCGTTCTGGGCTACGCGCGCGGCAATGTTGAGCTGTCGCTGCCGAGCAAACTCGCCTCCGCCCTGCGGCGCTTTGGTCAGCACCATGGCGCCACCGTCTTCGCAACGCTCTTGACCGGTTGGGCGGCACTGCTCGCCAGGCGCAGCGGGCAAAGCGATTTCGTGATCGGTACACGAGTCGAGCATGGACCCCGCGATCAGTGCGCTGCGCTGGGGCGACTCGAGGGTACGCGAGCTTTGCGAGTGCGGCTTGAAGGCGATCCGAGCGTGGCGGAGCTGCTCTCGCTGATCAAGACGAGTACTGGGGCGGGAAGCGCTCATCGAGATATGCCGTTCGCACAGGTCATGGAGGCGCTGCAATTCCCGCGGAGCCTGAGCTACAACCCGATTTTTCAGGTGCTGCTGGCGCTCAATACTGCACCGGCGATTGAGACCGTGCGCTCTACAGGAATTCTGGTGCGCGATCCGGGTCGCTCCCATGCCGCTGAGCAGTTCGATCTGGCGCTATTGCTCAGCGATGGCGGCGATAGCATTGGGGGTACTCTCTCATATGCGGCCGATCTGTTCGAACGCTCCACGATCGAGCGCATGGCCGGCCAGCTGTTGACGGTCTTCGAATCCATGATGGTCGATGATCGTCAACGCATCAGTGAGCTGGAACTGCTGTCGCAGAAGGAGCGAGAGCAGGTTGTCGAGGGTTGGAACGTGACCTCGGCGACGTTCCCGACCGGGACGCTGCCGGAGCTGCTGGCCGCGCAGGTGGCACGCACTCCGCAGGCCCCAGCGGTCGTCGACGGCCAGCGGGGGCTGTCCTATACGGAACTCGATCGTGCCGCTGACGGCGTAGCCGCTGCGCTGCAGAGCTCTGGTATCGAACCTGGAGCGGTCGTCGGTGTGGCACTGCACCGTTCGCTCGAGACCCTCGTGGCCGCGTGGGGCGTGCTCAAGGCCGGTGCGATTTACCTACCGCTCGACCCGGCTTTGCCCAAACAGCACCTCGCATTCATGCTGCAGGATGCGCAGGCCGCTCTGGTGCTTACGGACGAGGCCGCGGCTTCGCGGCTGCCCGCAGAGGTGCCGCAGTGGCGTCTGGGAAGCAGTGTGCCGTCCGGCGCGCCGCGGCCGACGGCACTCGGTCCCGAACAGTTGGCCTACATTGTCTATGCGTTCAGCGCGAGCGGAGCGCCGCATGGTGTCGCGGTCAACCATGCGAGCCTGATCAACCTCGCCTTTGCGCGCAATCGTGGACACGATCCCATTGGACCGGGGGATCGCGTGCTCGCTGCTGTCTCGGTGGGGCTCGATGTCTCAATCGGTCAACTGTTGCTGCCCTTGCTCAGCGGCGCCTGCGTGATCATCGCACCGAATCTGACGGACCTGTCGGCTGCCGATTTCTGGGCGCTGCTGGCGGACCTGAGAGTCAGCCATGTCGACTCCGTGCCGTCGCTGATCGAATCCGTACTCGATGCGGCCAGCCAGCAACCGAATCTTGCGCTCAGGCGCCTCATGCTCGGAGGCGGATCAGTGTCGCGCACGCTGTGCCGGCGACTGCATGCCGCATTGCCCAATACCGCGATCGTCAACGTCTACGGCTTGGAGGAGGCCTGTATCGATGCCATCGCGTACGTGGTGCCGGACGATGTCGAGGGTGAGTCAGCGATCCTGCCCATCGGCCGCCCGCTGGCCAATTATCGCGCCTACGTGCTCGATGAACGCTTGCGCCCCTTACCTGCCGGGGTCGCCGGAGAGCTGTTCCTCGGCGGCTCTGGGCTGGCGCGCGGCTACCTCAACCAGCCGGAGGAAACTGCGGCGCGTTTCCTCGAGGATCCATTTGGTCCGCCCGGCTCTCGGCTTTACCGCACCGGCGATCGCGCCCTCTGGCGCACCGATGGCATGCTGATGCTGCTCGGAGGGGAATCGGATCGAAGGGCCTTGGCGCAGCTTGTCAAAGCGCCGTCGGACCGGCCGCCCTACGAGGCGCCGGCCAATGAGGTCGAGGCGATAATCGCGCGCATCTGGCAGGAGTTGCTCGGCGTACAGCGTGTCGGCAGACACGATAATTTTTTCGAGCTCGGGGGGCATTCGCTGCTCGCGCTCAAACTCACGGCGGCCATCCGTGCACAGTTCGGGCGATCGATCGCGATGCCGCGGGTATTGCAGGAGCCGACCCTAGCGCAGCTCGCGGCGGTCATCGACGAGCTGCGCGTAAGGTCCTCCTCGTGGAAGCGGCTTATGGCGTTCAACGAGGGCGGCAGCCGCAGGCCGCTGTTCTGCCTGAACGGCTTTAGCGCCGATTTGGAGGCCTACGTTCAAGTCGGCAGCCTCGTGGATGCTTCCGTTCCGGTGTATGGACTGGCCTCGCCCGACGGCATAGACGATCGGGGCGCTGTCGCCGAAGTGCGCATGCGGGCGTACGAGCAGGAGATTCGAAGCCTGCAGCCGAACGGCCCGTACCGCCTGTGCGGATTTCACTTTGGTGGCTCGGAGGCCTTCGAACTCGCCTGTCGGCTCGAGCAGGCGGGAGAAGAAGTGCTGCTGATTTTGCTCGATGTCTATCCACCGCCAAGCTGGCTCGAGCGCAGCAGTTGGATGCCGCGGATGTTGCAGAAGCTGCGCTCCGGGGAATCCAATCCGCCTGCTGCGCAGCGCTTGCGCGGCAGAGTCGTGCTGTTCGAAACGGCGCTGGATCAGGCTGCGTTGCAGCCCCAGCCCGATGGCCGCAGCCGCTGGGAGCGGTACGTCAAGGGGCGTTTCGACATCATTCAACTGCACAGCGAGCGCGCGCTGCTGCTCAAGCAGCCCGCGGTGGGAACGCTGGTCCGCTATATCAACCAAATCCTCTGTAGCTGATCGTCGAGGGAGCCTCAGCTGGATCGATCACTCTGGGGCAGCAGTCGCGCGATGATGCGTCGCGGCAGGCGCCAGGCTTCGAGCAGGGCAGGATTGAACGCGGCGAGCTGCCGGATAACCTGCGGATAACGGTGCATGCTGCACAAGTGCACGCTGCGGCGGCCAAGCGCCGCCAGGGCCTCGCGCGCCACATCCTCGGGCGCCATCGCCTTGGCTGGCGGTGGCAATCCCGCGCGGGCGAAGAAGGCGGTCGCCGTATAGGTCGGGCACAAGGCGAGTACGTCCAGAGGATCGCCGCGACACTCTTGTGCCAGCGCTTCAGCGAGGTGTAACTCGAACGCCTTGCTCGCCGCGTAACAGGCGAGGCCAGCCGGCGCCTGAGCGAAGGCGGCCGTGCTGGTCACAATAATGGCCGCGGCGCGACGCTGTTGGCTGCGCGCTCGATCGATCATGGCGGGCAGCAACGCGTGCAGCAGCTCGAGCGCCGCAAGGATGTTCACGGCCACCGTGTCGTGCGCCTGGCTCAGCGGCGAGTCGAGGAAGTTTCCCGACCAACCAGCGCCGGCATTGCACACCAACAGATCAATGTTCGTCTCGAGGGCGCGTTGCACCAAGGCCGCACGGCCCTCAGCGCTAGCGAGATCCGCCGCGATGTACGTGGCGCCTCCGGCCGCCGCTCCATTGAGTTCGGCGGTGAGCTGACGCAGGCGCGGCTCGTCTCTGCCAGTCAGCAGCAGCCTCGTCGTAGGCGCGAGAATCTTCGCAAACCCGGCACCGATGCCGCTGCTCGCGCCCGTGACCAGCGCGGCTTGGTATTCATGCGCGCTCGCTCGCATCAATCGCTCCAGCAGCCATTCCGCAGTTTGTGCACCGGAATTGGACATATTCTGAATCCCATTATGTCACTTAATAAATTGAAACGCGGTGGACACAAATTAATCTTTCGACGGCAACATTCGCAATATGGCGATCGTGAGCGGCCGCGTTACCAAGACAGCGCTGGAATCGCTGAACGTTGTGGTGCCAATCCGCGATGTGCCGCGGTCCACTTCTCGGCGAATACTTGCAATCCGATGCGCGCGTGTGCATCCCGATGCGCTGTACCGCTCATTGCACTGGGCGATGCGCGGATTTTCTTCGAAGTTTCGAACCGGGAACTGCGCGACAATCTGTTAGAATGCCGCGTTCCTGATATTCGCTTGCGCCAACGAGCGCATAGCGCGCATCTCCATGAGATGTCGCAATCGCCGCGGCGACATCAGGAATCGGGGACCCAGCCAGCTGCTTTTAGAATCAATTTTGCTGGGGCCTAGCGTTTGATAGGGTGATCCAACTAAATTCGCGTAGCCCCTAAATGGGCGGCGGCGGTGACCAGGTCGAGTCCAATCCAATTGTTTAACCGTAGCACGCGTAATCGTATCGGCCCTGAAGTCAGCACCATTGACGGCCCTTGTGACCAGCTCGGCAAGTTCGACGTCGAGTTCTGGGAGAAGCACCTAGCCGGCGCGCCGGCCTTGCTCGAGCTGCCGACAGATCGGCCGCGTCCCACGGTGCTCAGTGACGCAGGCGATAGAGTCGGCTTGACGCTTACACCCGAGCTGACTACCGGATTGCGGCGATTGAGCCAGGATCATGGCGCCACGCTGTTCATGACTCTGCTTGACGGTTGGGCGGCACTGCTGTCACGTCTCAGCGAGCAGAGCGACATTGTTATTGGCACGCCGGTTGCGAACCGCCAGCACGGCGAGGTCTCGACGCTGTCCGCTTCCAACGTCAATACGCTGGCGTTGCGCGTGCGCCTGGGGCAAGACCCGACCGTCGCCGAGCTGCTCGCGCAGATCATAGCGATCACCTCGGACGCCTACGCGCATCGGGACGTTCCCTTCGCGCGGGTGGTCGAGGCGATGCAACCTGCGCGTCGCTTGTGCCACAACCCGGTCTTTCAGGTCATGCTGAGCCTCGACAACGCATCGGCGGTCAGAGAAACGCGCACCATCGTGCCGTGTGATCTGAGCTTAGCGCTCAGCGATGCGGGCGATCGGATCGCAGGGGTGCTGAAATACGCCAGCGATCTGTTCGACCGCTCGCGCATCGAGCGCATGGCAGGCCACTGGGTGGCGCTGCTCGAATCCATGGTGGCTGACGATCAGCAGCACGTCAGTGGGCTGAACCTGCTCACGCAGGGCGAGCGCGAGCGAGTGCTTTCAGGCTGGAATGCGACGGCGGCGCGGTTCCCGAGCGGCACGCTGCCGGAGCTGATCGGCGCGCAGGTCGCGCGCACACCGCAGGCCGAGGCGGTCGTGGATGGTCAGCGGGCGCTGACCTATGCGCAACTCGATCGCGCGGCCGAATCTCTTGCTGCGGCGCTGCAGAATTTTGGCATCGAACCTGAAATGGTCGTGGGCGTAGCGCTGCCGCGCTCGCTCGAGACCATCGTGGCCGCGTTGGCCATCCTCAAGGCAGGCGGCGTGTATCTGCCGCTCGATCCGGCCGTCCCGGAGCCGCGTCTGGCGTTGATGTTGCACGATGCACGCGCGGCGCTGGTACTCACGGACGCCACCGTGGCTGCCCACCTGCCTGCGGATGTGCCGCAGTGGCAAGTCGGACAGAGCTTCCCGGCGAGCACTGCGCGCCCGGTTGGCCTGACTGCCGAGCACCTCGCCTACATTATCTATACCTCCGGCTCGACCGGCCGACCCAAGGGCGTGGCCGTCAGCCACGCCAGCGCCGTCAACGTGGCGTTCGCACGCAGGCACGGCCACGACCCGATTGGCCCTGGGGATCGCGTGCTCGCTGCGATCTCCGTGGGCTTCGATGTCTCGATCGGCCAGCTGCTGCTGCCGTTGCTCAGCGGAGCCTGCGTGGTAATCGCGCCGGATCTGCGGAGCCTCTCGGCCGATGCTTTCTGGGCACTGCTGGCCGAGCAGCGCGTCAGTCATGTCAACTCCGTGCCCTCGTTCTTGGATTCCGTGCTCAATGCCGCCGGACAACAGTCCAATCTGGCACTCAAGCGCCTCATGCTCGGGGGCGAGGCGCTCTCGGGTGCGCTGTGCCGACGTCTGCGCGCCGCATTGCCGAACACCGTGGTCATCAACATGTACGGCCCCACGGAGGCATGCATCGATGCCACCGCCTACGTGGTTCCCGACGAAGTCGAGCCCGGGCTCGCGATCCTGCCGATCGGTCGGCCGCTGGCCAACTATCGCGCATATGTGCTCGATGCCGATCTGCATCCGCTGCCTGCGGGCGTCGCGGGCGAGCTGTTCCTCGGCGGTGCGGGATTGGCCCGAGGCTATGTCGGAGAGCCCGGCCTGACCGCGGAGCGCTTTGTGGCCGATCCGTTCGGTCCACCGGGGGCCCGGCTCTATCGCACCGGAGATCGAGCGCTCTGGAGCGTAGACGGCACTCTCTGGTTCTTAGGTCGCCGCGACGAGCAGGTCAAGATCCGCGGCTTTCGTGTCGAGCCCGGAGAGATCGAGGCCGCGCTGCGCACTCATCCGGCCATCGCGCAGACGGCGGTCATTGCCCGCAGCGAGCAAGGGTGTGCCCGACTCATCGCTTATATGGTTCCCAACGGCGCCGCTCCCGCACCAGCGCAGTTGCGCGAGTATTTGGCCCGATCCCTGCCGGCGCACATGATCCCGGCCGTCTTCGTGTGGCTCGATGCCCTGCCGCTGACCGCCAACGGCAAGCTTGATCGCAAGGCGCTGCCTGCGCCGGATGAGAGCTCGCTGGCCACGCAGCGCTACGAGGAGCCCGTGGGCCAGGCGGAGCGGACCATTGCAGGGATTTGGCTGAAGTTGCTCGGCGTGCAGCGCGTGGGTCGTCATGATGATTTCTTCGAACTGGGTGGGCACTCGCTGCTGGTCTTGAAGCTCCTCGCCGCCCTCAAAGCAGAGTTCGGCCGGCCGATCGCGATGGCTCGGGTGTTCCGGGCGCCGACCGTCGCGCAGCTCGCAGCGGTGATGAGCGAAGCGCGCGTGCATTCCAGCTGGAAACATCTCGTGGCCATGAACGAGGGCGGTTCTGGCAGCCCGTTGTTCTGCCTGAACGGCTTCGACGGTGTCGTGGATGCCTATTTGCATATCGCGCGCTTCGTGGATCGGTCCATTCCGGTGTTCGGGCTGGAGGTCGCCCCGCAAGGGGACCACGACAATTTCCGCGAGACACTCAAAACGCGCATGGAGTCGTATCTGCAGGAGATCCGCAGCGTGCAGCCGCGAGGGCCTTACCGCCTGTGCGGCTTCTCCTTCGGCGGCGCCGAGGCGTTCGATTTGGCGTGTCGGCTCGAGGAGGCCGGGGAAGAGGTCTTGTTGATCCTGCTGGATGCGTACCGGCCCTCGAATTGGCTCGAGTGGTCCAGCTATGCTCCGCGCTTGTTGAAAATGGTGCAGTCCGGTGAACTGCTTCGATCCGCGCAGCGGCGGGTCCGGAAACTCTTCACCGTCGAGGAGCATCGCTGGCTGACAGGGAAGGACAAGGATCTCGAGCAAGCCCTCAGACGGCACGCGCTGCGGCGTAAGCATGCGCCGTTTCATGGCAGGGTGATCCTGTTCAAGGGCAGCGGCATCGAAGAATGGGCGTACCAGCCGCGGCTCGACGGCTGCAACGGTTGGAAGAGGTACGTCAAGGGGCCCTTCGATGTGATCCAGATGCCGGTGCCGCATAACGCGCTGGTGAAAGAGCCGACCGTTCAGAGCGTCGTGGGCCACATCAACCGGCTTTTATGCGAGCAACCGTGCGCATGAGTGCGTCCGGGCCAGTACCGTTTCCAGCATTGCCCCCGCATCGGGTGCCGGCCCTGGGGCTCATCCGTGCGCAGGCCGGTGCTGCGCTGCTGTCCAGCGTGGCCGACTACGCGCAGCGAGCCGCGAGGCTGTCCCACGGGGAAGCTGTCGGGGCATTGAGCCTGTTGTGGCACCGATTGCCCCGCCCGGATAACCACGCGGCATCCAAGGAGCCCTCAAGGATGCGCTCGCTCGGGCACCTGGCGGATGAGGCAACGCATGATTGGTACATCCACGTGTACCGCGTCTCGGAGCCCGAAGGGCCGGCATTCCTGCGCAGTATGCTGATGGCCGCCAGGCTGTTTCATTCCGAAATGCACGAGTTCTATCCGGAAGCGCAGGCGCTGCGCTATGCCGAAATCGGCGCTGGACTGACGGCCCTGCTGGGCCAGATTGCCGGAATCCGCCTCGCGTCTATGGAGCACAGCGCGGCCGAAGAACACGCGACGCCTGCGGCGCTCGATCCCATGTGGCGCTGGGTCGTGGGGCATCAGATATTCGTTGCGCTCACGCAAGGCATCATCCTCGCGCTGCAGGAGTTCGAAGCGGCTGCGGCCACGCCCGATGAGCAGCCCATGCGCGATGCGCTCGCGCTGGCGGCCGACCTCCTGATGGCCTCGGCCACGGCATTTCGATTCACTGCGGATTTTGCGCCTACCGTCTACCACGATATCGTGCGGCCGAGCATGATGGGCCCGGAGGTGGGCGAGGGATTCAGCGGCCTGCTGTCGGTCGATCATCGCCGACTTGTGGCGGTGCTGGTCCGAGTTCGACCGCTCTTGGGTCAAGCGGCCGTGCGCTTCGTCGCCGAACATGAACGGCTCACGCTCGCCCTGAATCATGTCTATGGTGACCACAAATTCGTTTGTGCGCGCTTTGGCGGTGCCGAACAGCCGAGCCTTCTGTGCCCGCGCAGCAGCCCTTTGTCCGGCGTCGAGCAGCTCGATCGCTACCAGCGGGCGCGCGTGGAACTGCTTCGCCCCCCCTCCGGCGTCGATCCGGTCATTCTCTCATGATGTCAAAGACGCGCGTCGATCGGTAGGGTGCCGGTGATCGGCAAGCTGCGGCCGCAGACGCGTAGTCGATATTGCCGGCCATGAAAAACCGCATTACGATGATCTGGAGCTGGGCGGGAAATCAAGCAGGCGCTGTTTCGTTTTCGCAGGTTGCGTTGTTTGCGCCAAACTAGTTGAGGCTTCAGTGATCGTGATCGGTGTGGGGGGGATTCGCCTTGATCGGCCTGGGTTGCCCGCGGGCTACTGTTGGGTCGCGCAGAATAAGACGCAACCGCGCCAGGACCGACCATGATGTCGCCAGCTCAACCGCTCGTCAGCGTGGTCATTCCAACCTTTAATCGTCCGCAGTATCTGCATGCGGCGTTGGCCAGTGCCGTCAATCAAACGTTCAATGACACCGAGATCATCGTTCAGGACAACGCCAGCGCCATCGATCCAACGCCGGCGGTATTAGCACTGGGGGACCCCCGGATCAGAATCTGGCGCAACGCGACCAACATCGGGCAAACGGCCAACATTGCGACAGCCTGTGCCAGGGCACGCGGCAAGTACATCGCGATCCTGGGCGATGATGACTTGTGGCAGCCGAAATTCCTCGAGACTCTGGTGCCGCCGCTCGAAACCGACCCGGAGATCGTGGTCTCCTTCTGTGCCCACGACTACATCGATGCTCAAGGACGCCTCGAGGCGGCGCGAACCGAGGTCGTGAACCGCCGATTCCGCAATCATCTGACCGAAGGCGTATATGGCCCTTTCGTCGAGATTGCGCTGGTCAAGCGTTCGATCTGCGCCGTGTCGGCAGCCGTGTATCGGCGGGACGCGATCGACTGGTTGGCCATCCCGATGAATCTCGAGTATGGATGCGACAATTACATCAACTACCTGGCTGCGCGGACAGGCAGGCGCTGTTTCTATCATCCGGCGCGATTGGCTCAGGTGCGCCTGTTGGCCCTGTCGGCATTGGCGGCCGCGACGACGTCGGCTCATGGCAAGGAGATGACGAGCCGCGCATCCTTACGGTGCTGGGACATCTTCTTCCGCGACACGGCAGTGTCCGCCGGGCGCCGTTACTTTGGGATGAAGCGCGCCGACAATGCGCTGCGTGTGATTGCATGTGTTCTATGGCGCAAGGATTGGACTACGTTGCTACGGGAGTCTCGTACTTTCCTGCAAGGCGGAATCATCCGACCCAGCGCCTTGCTGTACCATCTTCGATGGGGTCGGCACTAGTCAGTCCATTTGGTGCCGCGAAAGCCGTCTTATGCTCAACGACGAGGCGCTTGCTGACGGTTGGATCGTGCTCATCAACGATGAAGAGCAGTACTCGCTCTGGCCCGCCTCGAACGCCATTCCCGCAGGCTGGCGCGCGGTCGGGGCCAGAGGAACGAAGGCCGAGACGCTGGCCTATGTTCAGATGCACTGGACCGACATGCGGCCCAAGAGTCTGCGTTCGGTATAAGTCGATTCGCGATCACGGAAGCCAAGGTGTCACGCTCCCTTTTGACATAATGATTGACGCGCAAAACAACATGGCCCAAATCTCAAGCACAGCATTTTAACTCCGCTTCATTTTAGAGCACGGTCTCGATCTCTCTGTGTCGCCGCTTTTCCGTATCGCCGAACGCGGCGTGACCAGATGTAACAGGCGTGGCTCCAAGCCTTGCGCCGATGAATGAAGCGAAATCAATCCCGAGCAGCATTGTTTTTATAACTTAGGCGCGATTGCCTCGGACAGCAAATCGGAAAAGATTTCTCTGAACTGAACTGTAAATTCTCTAACGATTTTCTTCTTTTGTTACATAAGATGATGGTATGACCTTTGCTGTTGCTATAAGGTTTTTCCCGCACTGCGATGTAGGGACCGTTACGTGCCTCGAGCCCGAGCTATTGATAAAAGTTCTCTGGCCGGCGCCGAGGGGCCGCACGCACAGTGGGAGTCGTGTGCGCATCTGTCGGCGCTCACGAGCACTCCAGTCCATCAGCAAGTAGTGCAGCTTGGTACGGTCGAGCCCCCGATCCTCTCGCTGCTGAAGCACTGGCTCAAACCCGCGATTGTCGCGTTCGCGCTGTTTGGCTGTGCATTGCTCTCGCCGCAGCCGGTCGCGCCCCAATATTATGCGCTCGCCCTGGGTGCCGTTCTGATTGCTCGGCAAGTGTTCCGGCCATTGCAGTTGCGTACGGGAACGTCGCTCAAACCTTTCAAGCGCACGTTGATGTGGATACTGCTCGAATGGAGCGTCGTGGTCGGTTTGCTGTTGCTCCTGGGTTTCGCCCTCAAGCTTGATGCAGTATTTCCGCACGCAGTGCTTCTGAGCTGGTTCGCGCTGACGCCGGTGCTGCTGTTACTCGCTGTGTACGGCAGTCCAAGGACCGTGGCACGGGCAGGTTCGACTCACCACCGTCACATCATTATCGGCGCCAATGACATAGGCGAAGAGCTCGCACGGCGCGTCTCGCAAAGCATCGGTGCAAGTACCTTCATGGGCTTCTTTGACTTTCGCAGCCTGGATCGCCTACCGGAGCGCGTTCGCGAGCAATTTGCCGGCAAGTGTCACGATGTTGCCGCATTTGTCAGACATCACTCGATCAATGCCATCTATATCGCCTTGCCCATCTCCAATGCGCCGCGTATCGAAGAACTGCTGCAAGGGTTCCGGGATACCACGGCTTCAATTTATTTCGTACCTGATATCTTTAGCTTCGAGCTCGTTCAGGCACACTGCGTGGAAATGCACGGCATGCCGATGCTGTCGATATGCGACACGCCCTTCCACGGCATGAAAGCGGTACAAAAAAGGGCGGTCGATCTGATCCTGGCGACGACCGCGCTGTTGGTGTCCTGGCCGATCCTGCTCATGATAGCGATCGCCGTAAAGCTTTCGTCGCCGGGCCCCGTCTTTTTCAAGCAACGTCGCTACGGTCTGAACGGGCAGCAGATCGTCGTATACAAGTTTCGCAGCATGACCGTAGGCGAAGACGGTTCGATCGTGGTGCAGGCCAGGAAAGGGGATCCGCGACTGACCATGGTTGGCAGATTTCTACGGCGTACGTCTTTAGACGAACTCCCACAGCTGTTCAATGTCATCAGAGGCACGATGAGCTTCGTCGGTCCCCAGCCGCATGCGGTGGCGCATAACGAGCAATACCGCAAACTAATCAACGGCTACATGATCCGGCACAAGGTTCGGCCAGGGATGAGCGGGTGGGCGCAGGTTCATGGTCTACGTGGTGAGACCACGACGGTCGAGCAGATGCGCCTGGGGGTGCAGTACGACCTCGACTACCTGCGACGTTGGTCGCTTTGGCTCGACCTGGAAATCATGCTGAAGACCGCGC
>Ga0209415_10011814_pt1 | contig 14662 bp, 9 predicted proteins | sample PeaSoiSIISIP2007_FD_187696 | JGI IMG/M metagenome (GOLD analysis project Ga0209415, IMG submission 187696) | Peat soil microbial communities from Weissenstadt, Germany - SII-SIP-2007 (SPAdes) (version 2) | ecosystem: Environmental > Terrestrial > Soil > Wetlands > Peat | place: Germany...
CCGCCGTTTCCATTTGTCAGCCCTAGCGCGGGCCAGACGGTGCTACGCAGTTACTGCAAATTTCCCTGGCACCGAAGGACCATCGATGTCCCGTGCAACCCACAACTACCCATCAACGGGCCTATGGGTTCGTACGCGAAGTTGCTTATGGCCTTGTTAGCCGTAAACTGAACCCACTGCGTGCATCCGGTGAGATTCGGGTCCGCTTTGCCGTTGGGGCCGTTGCCGTACGTGTACAGGCCCACCCCGGCCGCCACAACGTTCGAGGCAAACTCGCAGCCAAAATCGGTTGCGGGACATATATCTTTAGCCGCGTTGAACTTGGAGAGCTGCAGGCAGTTCTCGCCGCTCGGGCATGAGCTAAAGTCGCTGTCCGGTACGACACAGACGTTCCCCCCGCAGGAGCCTGCGCCTGCGCCCGTGCAGCACTTGAGAGGCTTTCCTTTGGCCGTGCACTGCTTGTTGTCGTCCGTAGCGAGAAAGCTGACGGGTACGCCGCCGCTGCCCGCCGTCAATGGCGTGGTAGCACAAAATTGCGCCGTGTTAGGCTCATTCTGACCGATCGCAGCACAGCCGGTGCTTGAGGCTACGATGCCGGTAAAACCCACCGTCGAGGACTGGCCGTTCGCGAAATTGAGCGTAGTGATGCCCGCGCTTGTAACGCAGGGGTTGGTGGCCGTGTTTGCGGTGCAGATCGCGTCTGTACCGCTACCGGAAACGGGGCCTACGAAACTACCGGCGCCGCCGATTCCTCCGTAGCAGAGCAATGAGTTTGCAAAGAGGTTGCACGCTGCCATTGCCCGGCTCGCTGTCAGCCCCATCGACAGCAGAGCGGCCGAGAGGCAGAATGCTTTCAAAATTCTTTTGGTTCTCATTTCGTTATCTCCAGTTGCATAATCCGGAACGCACTAACTTGAGAATGCGTTTCTAGTACGCGTTTCTAATGGTTCTCGCACGCCAGGCTGATCTCCGAACCCGACATCTTGCAGCTACCGGACAACCCGGTGAAGGTCATGTTTGATGCCGTGCCCTTCGCGTAAGGAAGGACTTGGAAGGTTGCCGTACATCCCCCAAATGGGTCTGAGTGCGGGACTCCCGGCTGTGAGTTGGGGGAGCTTTGGCCTACCTCAACAAAATTCGCGGTTAATATATTCGGCTGTGACGTGTTGGGGAAGGTGCCTTTGGCGGCGGGGATGTAGCTACCGGTCGCGTACGAGGCCTGCACGCATGGGTCGGTAGCGGCGGTCGCTTTCTGGCCGTTCGCACTCAAGGTCGTGCAAGTCGCATCGACATACCAGCCTAAGGTTATAGTGACAGTCGCGGGTACCGACGGAAACGGCGCGATATCTGTTTTGATACGCTGTAAATAGGCCCCGAGCACCGTCAAGTCTCCGTCCGGCAGGTCTGTTGCATCATGTGAATTAGTAAGGCTCCCGAAGCACAGCATACTGCCGAGCAGGGGGGTAGCCGTTGTTACGCTTGCGGCACCCGCAGTCGCCGGCATAAACGCGATCAGCATCGCCACTGCGGTAGCCGCGGCCACCGGTGGCAGCCACTTTTTCAATGAAAGTAGGGTTCTCACAGTTGCCTCCTGTGTTAAGAAATTCATTTAGCCCCCCAAGCAATGACTCGACATCCGCCGCGTCAGCCCGGTCGGGCGCGCGGACGACAAGATCGTCTCGCGTAAAACCTTTTCATTGGAAGTTCCTCCCTGCAAATCGTGAAGCCCGCATGATTTTTTTGGCGCGCCTCTTGCGCGAACACTAGCACGAGTGTAACGAATGTCAAGGGAAAAAAGCCCCCCCGATGTTCCCGCTTCGGCGGCGGCGCGAAAGCGTCAAATGGCACCTCCTGGCGCGCCGAAACGGCCATCCACCACCGGGGCTGAGACGGCCCAAATCGGCCGACGACATGCCCCCGCACCGGAGTCGGTCTACAATTGGACATTATTTCCCACGACTCGGCGGTCTCAATAATAGGCCACGATCGGAACCGCGTCGTGGAAGGTCTGGTTGGCCGGCACCCGCTCGCCGGGCGGGATGCGGCCATAGACCTGAATCGTGACGGTGCGGTTGCGGGGAGGGTGCGCATTGTAATAAACGGTGCTGCCCTCGCTGCCGTCGCCGAAGGGAACCGAGCCGCGCGGATCGAGCGTCAAAAAGTAAGGCAGCTTGGCGCCCCCTCCGCGCATCACGCGCCTTACGTCTCCCCCCGCGTCATCCCGGCCGATGGCGATCTTGATGCCGGCCGGAAGCGGTCCCGTACAGGTGTACGAGATGGTCCCGGCCGACACCACCCATTCGCTGTCGACCGCCGCATACTTGCCGAAGTCGATCGGGCTCGCGCTCACCATGCACATTGCGCGAGCCGGCGCGGCCATCGCGGGCACCAGCATCACCGCGAGCAGAAGGACCATCACTCTGGGCGGACCGGCGAGTCGCATCGAGTGCCCTACTGCATGGTGCAGTGCAGAGTTCCCAGCCGGACGAACGGCTGTCCGAGGTCGGGTATGTTGATCGTGAACGCGCATGTCCCATTCTCGAAGTCGATTCTGGCCGGATACCGCCCCAGCGGCGGGCTATCCAGAAAGAACGCGCCATCTCTTCCGATCGGCGAGATAAAGCTCCTGCCCTCGGCGTCCATCGTCAGCTGGCCAAAGGACGGAATCACCGTCTTTCCGAGCATGACGACCTGGAGCTTGCCGACAAACGAACGTACGGGCCTCACCGGGAATGACACTACCGTGCCCCCGCGGTATGGAGGCGCGACATATTCCTTGGTGGCGTCGATCCTGTAATCCACCGGGATGTCGCGCTCGTTGATACTGACTGGGTTGCCATAGTAGGCAGTCAACTGCCCTAATACGAAGTCGCCGCGGGCGTCGGTTTGGCCCAATAGCTGGTTGGACAATGAGACTTCGACGCCCGGCACGCCTCCGGCGCGAACCAGCCCAAAGGAGGCGCCCAAAGGCTGGCTCGGCATCACACGATCCCCGATCGCCACCACCGCTCCCGCGATCCCGAGCGTCTCCGTAGTCCGCGAGGTTGAGTGGTCGATGGTCATGAAGTCGCTGGTCCGCTCGCCATGGTAGAGCAACTCCGCGGTCTCCGATTCACCTTGACTCCCGGTCTGCGCGCCAAGCAGGTAACCGCCGCCTGGACCGGCGGGCGGAGCTTTCGAAAACTGAGCGGTGTACACGTCACCAGCCCCGGCACCTATCTGGTGTTCGTAGCCAAGATTGACGTTCGCTTGGCTTCCGAGGGCAAAGCTGATGCCGGCCGACAAGGTTATCGAAGAGGCAGTGCTCGATTCTGCCGACCGCGACGCATTGAGGTATACCGAGGCGCCTTTCCCCAGACGATAAAGTCCGGTGATCGTGGCGGTCTGCCTGTTTCCCTGGTCGCGGTCCTTGCTGTACTCAAACGAGCCGGAAACCGAGCCTCGCGAGCTAATCTGGAGACCGAATCCGATTCCAGCCTGGAAAGTTGATCGATCGGTTTGGGGAGCAAGGCTCAAGTTTGCGTAGTGCGGGCTGAACAATTGCACGTTGCCGCCGAACGAATAGAACGGCCTCCCGTAGCTGTAGGTGGCCGTGGCGGCATAGCCCATGACCGTTCGGCCCCCGCCGACAAGCACCGGATTGGCCGTGATGGTAGGGGGCGAGTTGGGACTGGTCGGTACCGGAGTGGGTACCGGGATCGCGTTGCCTGGAAGCATCGGGGCTTCGCTTACCGCACCGGAAAGAAAGAGGGTCCCCACCGGGATGCCCAAATTCGCCATCAGCCCGCCGCTCAGCAGTCCGTTGTCGCTACCTTCCAACCGCACCCCCGGGGAGAGCCGCTCCGTAAGGCCAAAGCTGTCGTTGGCTGCGAATACGAACGGGCCGGTATAATTTATCCCGCCCGAGCCTTCTCTCTCGGGACCAAGGACCAGGTTGTACACATGCAGTCCAACCGGCACCAGTTGAGGGGCGTAGTAGTAGGGCTGCGTTATGTCCTGCTCACGGCCGAAGGCGTCGCGAATCAACAACTCGGTGTTGCCTCCGCCGAAGCCGGTGGTGCCTGCGCCGAGACCGTAGGGAATGTTCTGGAGCGTGAATACGCCCGGCGGCAGATCCTGTTTGAAGACCAGACGGCCGTTCACATACATCTCGACCGTGGAAGGAGACAAGACTTCGGCCCTGAGGCTGTCTCCCACGCTCTGAACGTAATACGGATCGATGCCGGTATTTTTCGAGATTGAGACTCCGCCGATGGCAGCGCCACCGCCAAGCGGATCCGTAGTGAGCGGCGTCACATCACCCAGTTCCAGACGCCTCAGGTCGGGAAGGTCGTCGATCGTGAGGCTGGTACTGCCCCGGGTAATCATCCCAGTCTGATCGACCGAGAACGTCGAGTCGAGCAATGAATTACCGAACATGCTCAGCCCGACTTCGTCGAATGACGAGATGGAAGTGAAGTTACCGGACTGAAGGCTGTAGTTGAGGAACGCACTCGGATCGTGGCTGTAGACGAGTCCCGGGGGCGGGTGGGCCTTGCTCAGGTCCAGGACCTCGCCCGCCAGGTGTCTCGGCTGCACGGTGATTTTCAGCGCCACCAATTTGGGATCGAGCTCGTACTTGACATCCGGCGCCAGCGAGGCCAGCGAGACGAAAGTTCTCTGCTTGATCTTTTCGTGCTTTCCACCCAGCCCGGTCACCCCCGCGTTCTCCATTTGGTCGAGCGGGACCAGGATGTCGTCAGTCCGGACGATGGCAAGCACGTCGCCCTTGACCACCTCGTTGACCGTCAGCGTGAAGACCGCGAGTTGATCGCCGGCCCGCACCGCAAGCGGAAAAACCATCGCCGCCACCGCCATGGCGATCGCGATACTTCGGGCTGCGACGAGATGCCTGCGAGTCAAGCGCACCCCCGGACACCAACCGCTGTTCAGGGGCCGTTCGCGGCGGCTCTCGACCCTCGCGCAGGCCCACAGTCCGCCGGGCTCACCGGAATCTCGGCCTTGAGCGTGTTGGTCCGCAGATCGTAGTCGCCGAAGGGCTCGGTTATCGGAACCTCGACCGCAATTTTTTGCAGTTCACTGCAGGGCGGGTTGGGCAACTCCATTTGCTTTTGCAGCGGCTCGCCGGCCAGCAGGTAGCCTGAACCGCCGCTTGCGATGTCGAAAAGCGGCCGGTTGCCGGCAGCCCAGCCCCGGACTCTGGCCGCTCCGGCCAGGACGTGAGAATTGCCGGTGTTCTTCAGCTCAAAAGCCAACCGGCCATTCTGAACCGCGAGCCCGTCGATGCTCTCCTGGTGAGTTTCGGCAGGGGGCGACAGAAATATCGGCATCGAAATTCTGGTCAGAACGACCACTTGGGTGACTACCTTTTGGGGCGCCCCGGCTGGTAGCGGCCGGAAGCGAGGCGGCGGAAGCTCTTCAGCGATCAGCCGGTAGGTCTTCTCGGTAAGGCCAAAAGGCACCATCGCGCCGACGCGGACGATGCGGTCCTCCTTTGCCTCCACGGTGACAATCGGAGGGAAAAAGACCACGTCATCGCTCGGCGTCAGATTGATCTTCCCGTCCGGGCCCTGATGCCATTGGAAAACGCTGAGCTCAAGGCTGACCGCGGTATCGCCTCTGTTGTGCAAAGTGATCAGGTCGGTCGCTCTGGTCGGGGTCAGCGACAGTCCAACCGGCACGATTGAGATGTCGCTAGCAAATGCCGGACCCGGCCTGACGAGCCACACTCCACCCAGGGCAACGGCAAGCAAGGCAAGAAGTGCATAACCTAGAGCACGAATTGAATAGGCGTAAGATCGGTGTGAGCGGCGGTTCTTCACGTTCCTCCTGTTGCACACCATATCGGTCTTTTGACGGACCGAAAGCGTGGAATATTCAAGACGTTGGAAAAGATGCTGTGGATTGATGGACGGCTCTAAAAGCAAACGGAGCACGCCAGCGTGCTCCGATTGCTTTTGTACAGGAACTCGAAGCACGCCGGGCGTGCTTCGAGTTTCCCTCAGACAAGAAAACCTAGAACGTGACCGAAACGTTGACGGTATCTACGTAGATACCAGGGGTCAACGGCTGTACCTGGTCGCCAGGGATTGAGCCGTAGACCGGCAACAGAACCAACGGGGCATTCCCGCCGAGAGGACTGCTGGACAGCAGTACCGAGTACTCCGCAGAAGTGAGGGCCAACCCGTTGAACTCGGTGGTCGAGGCGGTACCAGTCAAGGTGCCATCCGCGAATCCGCCGATGACTCCGCTCGAGAAACCAGGCTCGAACAGATCGTACGCCAGGAAGCTCGTCCCGTTCGTCATCGCACGAATCGCGCTAGCGTCGATGCCGATTCCGAGAATCGGGGCAATCGCGCCGTTGGCGCCGGTGTCGAGCGAGACAGTGACCGCCGAGCCGTCGGTCGGACCATGGGTTCCGCAGGCGATCTCAACTGCGCCAGCTGCGGTGTAAAAGGTGTCCGTGTCCTCTTCCACGATTAGCGGGCTGACAGCGCCGAAATTCAGCCCGATCGTGCCGACCAGACAGCCGCTGGTTACTGACGCTGATACCGGCAGCGTCGCCGTTCCTGAGCCGCTTGCCAATGCTCGTCCCGGCGCCATCGCCAAAGCGAGCAGCGCAGCAGCCGCTGTTACCTTGAGGAATCCCTTCATATGCGTACCCTCCTGCCAAAGATTAGGTTAACTGACCAATCCGAAGCTTTATATAGCAGCCTCCCAGAAATTGTCAAGTGCTCCAAACCCTCCAAAAACCCCCAATTTGTGCCGCTCCAAAAGCCGCGCTGGCAGCCGGTTCGGCTTCTGATAAAATCGCGCCGCCGCTGAAGGTCGCGCCCCAAGATCCGGCGCCGCGGAATTCGGGCGGCGGTCCGCGCTCAAGCGGTTGGCGACGCGGGCCGATTGAGCGAAGCGATCCATCAAGACGAGCGTAGACCTTTGCAGGACGAGTGTATACATGCAGGGCGAACCGCAGCCTACGCGGGACCGGACGTCGGCGGACGCAAGGCGGCGTTTCCGGCGTGATACGTTTGCGCAGTGTGTGCGGGCCGCAACGGCGATAGTGCTGCTGGCCGCCCTCGGCGCCGGCTGCGGTCCAACCGGTTCGGAGTTCCCGGCCCCTTTCGGCAACTTTTCAATCGGCCGTCAGCGGGATGAAGCGGTCTGGATCCCGGGCAGCACCGAAAAAATCTGCCAGCTCACGGGACAGCTCGACCGCCAGGCCGGCGACACCACCCTCAACGAGACCGGCTACCGGTTTGGCCTCGCCGGGACCGATCTGGGCGCATCGTTCGAATACCAGGGGCATACCCGGTTCCTGTTCGGCGACACCGAACCGACCGAATACTTCACCGGACGCGACAACCTCGGCTCGCGCTCCGAGCAGTACAACGACAGCATCGCCTACACGCTGGGCAGCGATCCCGAGCGCTGCCTGGTGCTGCAATTCGTCACCGGCCCGGGCGGAGCGTACTTGAGCCCCAAGCTTCGCAGCCGGAGCGGCAAGCCGATCGCTCTCGGCAACTTCGAGGTTCCGATCAGCGGGTTCGGCCTCGACGACAAAATGTATGTTTTCTTTGCTGTTGGTCATCTACATGGAGAGCTCTCGCCCTACGTCCGGTCGGTGCTGGGATCTTCGGCCGACGGCGGCAAGACCTTCACCGAGGTCCGCGAGTTTTCCTCGGCGAAGTTCGTAAACGTATGGGCGGCAGTCGCCGATCGAAGCCTGATTCCCGGGCTGCCGCCCGATAGCGGCAGCAGGGTCCTGCTGGTCTGGGGCAGCGAAGGCGGCGACCGCTATCGGGCGAGCCAGCCCTACCTGGCCGTGCTCCCGCTCTCCAAATTGGCGGAAAGCGGCAGCACACAGTATTTCGCCGGCTTCGCGCCGGGGTCCGCAACGCCGCGTTGGAGCCGCACTGAAGACCAGGCGGCGCCCCTGTTCGAGAGCCATTGCGTCGGCGAGCTGTCGGCCCAATGGAATCCCGGCGTGCGCAGCTGGCTGATGCTCTACGCATGCCGGGAGGATCCGCGCGGGATAAACCTCCGCCAAGCCGTCCGTCCCTGGGGCCCGTGGTCCGAACCGCAGGTCATCTTCAACGGCGCCCGGGACGGGGACACGCATTTCATGCACCAGCCGCATCGCGACTATCTGAGCGACCCCGGCCGTGAGGAGTTGGCAGGCGGCGAATACGCGCCGTTCTTCCTGCCCTTCTTCAGGCAGAGCGGGGCTCAGGCAACGATCTACTACGTGATCTCGACCTGGAATCCTTATCAGGTGGTCTTGATGAAATCGCGGCTGACCGTGCCGGCTCAATCCGGGACTGATTCGATACGCGTGGCGCAGTGAGCTCTTCTGCCGACACCTCCGAAACCGGGATAATGCAAGGCCATGGAGATGCCCGAGCGCGGTGATTCCGGCGGAGCCCTGGCGGGGCGCGAGTCGATCCTGCTGGGGGCCGTGCTGATCGCCACGGCGATGGTCTATCTGCGATGCCTGGGCAACGGCTTTGTCTACGACGACGCCATCATGATCGTCACTAACCGTTGCATCAAGGACTGGTCGTTCTTATGGAAGTCCTTCCGCTACGATTTCTGGTGGTTTCTAGACCCGAGTCACTTGCCACAGACACGGTTCTATCGGCCGCTCGCCGATGCCTGGCTGGGGCTCAACTACCACGTGTTCGGGCTCAATGCGTTCGGATGGCACGCGACGCAGGTCGCGCTCCACCTGGTCGTCGTGTGGCTGGTGTTCCGGATTGCGCAGCGGCTGGCGCGCGACGCGAGCGTCGCCCTGCTCGCGGCGTTGCTGTTCGGCCTGCTGCCATTTCATGCCGAAGCGGTGGCATGGCCATCGGCGGCTTGTCACCTGCTGGGCGCCGTGTTCGAGCTGGCGGCCTTTTATCTGGTGATCGATCCGGGCAGCCGGGCGACAACGCGTCGCGACCGCGCCGGCGCAGTTCTGCTATACGGGGCGGCGCTGCTGAGCATCGAAAGCACCGTTATGTTCCCGGCCCTGGTCGCATCATACTTCCTTCTGCCTGACTTGCGCGGCGGGCCCGAGACGCGGGCGCGGGCATGCGCCGCGGTCAGGCCGCGACTGCGCCGCGCCTTTAATTTCGCCGCGCCATTCGCGGTCGAAGCGCTGCTCTATTTGATTGTACGCAGGCTTGCCCTCTGGTCCCCGGGAGGCTCGATCCCCAACATCCTGAATGGGAGCCAGGTCCTGATGGAGGCGCCGCGCGTTCTTGCGAGCTATGCGGGTTTGCTCGTGCTGCCGTGGCGCGCGAGCCCTGCTCATCGCGTGCTGGCTGTCACGAGCGTCGAATCACCCGAGTTTTATCTGCCGGCCCTGGGGCTGCCGGCGCTCGCGGCCACCTCCGCACTGTTCCTCAGGCGCCATCCGCATCGAAGCCTCTACCTTTTCTGCGCGGCCTGGATGGCAATTACGATCGCGCCAACCATGAACCTGTCGGGCTTTCGTCCCGAGCTGTGGGTGCAGGATCGGTACCTGTATCTGCCGTCGGTCGGATGGTGCGTGCTGATCGCCGACTTTGCCGTCTGGGTCGGTCATCGAAGCGCGCCCGCGAAAAGGCTGGTCCAGGGCGGCGCCGTTGCGGCTGCGGCGGCGTGCGCAGTATCGCTGTGGAGCGTGCAACGATTCTGGCACGACGACCTGACGCTCTTCGCTCGCTGCATCGAGGTTTTCCCGGAAGCGGGCTTCTTTCACTTCGAGCACGAAAAGACTCTGGTCGCTGGCGGCGATTTCAAGGGAGCTGCACGCGAGTGCGACGAATGGTTGGGCCCGAAAAGTGAACGTTGGTGGGTTTATCCCGACGACATGATCCTCTGCGGATCGCTCCACGTAAAGCTCGGACAGACGGCCCAGGGCGCGCCTGAAATCGCCGCCGGATTGGCGATGAAGGCGGAGCCCGATCCGGTCAATTGCATCGCTCTGGCCCGACTCTACGAGACTCAGGGCGATTCGGCGGCGGCTGAGCACGTACTCCGCACGCTCCTGGCCCGCGATCCGGACCCGCCGGCGGAGGCCTATCTGGAGTTGGCGAAGCTGTGTGACGCACAGGGCCGCTCGCAAGAGAGCGACGCGCTCTTGAGGCGCGCGGAGTCGACGCCGGAGGGCGCGGAGACCGCATTGCTATTGCGCGCCCAATTGAGGATGAAACACGGCGACGCCGGCGGTGCCGAAGCGATCCTGCGCCAGCTTGCCGCGCGATATTCGGGCGACCCGCACGTGTGGACGATGCTTGGTCTGCTGCTGGCGGACGAAAATCGCGGCGCGGAATCGCTGCGCGCTTTTGACCGGGTGCAGCAGCTCACGCCCGGCGATCCGGAGCCGCATTTCTTCGCCGCGCGCGTACTCCATGCGCTAGGCCGCGATCCCGACGCGCTGCAACAATGCCGCCGCGCACTGGCCCTGGCCGCTTCATCCGGCCATCCGGGCGCGCTGGCGTTGATGACCGAAATCGAGCGTGGCACCGGGTTGCGCTAGCGGCGCAGCCCTCAAACCGAATCTCGCTCGTATGATCCGGAGCGCGAGCTTGCGTCTATCGGGCATGATGCTACGCTTCCGCTTCCACATGATGGCGCGTGAGCGACCTGGCGGAAACGATCGAGAATCCACCGGCCTGGCCCGGCCACCGATCGCCGTCCCGCCTGACCGGGCCTCCGGGCGCGAGCGGCTGATACTGGCGGGCGTGTTGATGGCGGCGCTGGCCGTGTACCTCCGATGTCTGGGCAATGGCTTCGTCTACGACGACGACACGCTGATCCTGGCTAACCCCTATATCGGTCAGTGGTCGTTTCTGTGGAAGTCGCTGACCAGGCATACGTTCTGGTTCATCGAGTCAGTGCCGGCCGGACGCTACCGCCCGCTGCTCTCGATCTGGCTGGCCCTCAGCTACCATCTTTTCGGCTTCAAACCCGCCGGATGGCACGCCTTGATGGTCGCGACGCATCTGGTCGCGGTGTGGCTGGTATTCAAGATCGGACTCGGCCTGACCGGGCGGAAGGAATCGGCGCTGCTGGCCGCCGCGCTCTTCGCTGTGCTTCCCGTCCATGCCGAAGCGGTGGTGTGGCCCGCCGGATTTGGTCTCGCCCTGGCGGGCACGCTCGAGCTCGCCTCATTCTATGTCTTCATGAAGCGCGGCGACGGCGAGCGCCGCAACTGGTACATGGCGCTGGCGTTGTATGCAGCCGCGTTGTTCAGCCATGAGAGCGCGGCCGCATTTCCGGGTCTCGTGGCCTGGTACGTCTTTCTGCGCGAGCCGGGGAGCGGGGAACAGTCGAGACCCGCGCCCTTCGCGGCGCGGGTGTCACGGGCGTTGGTCTGCATGGCGCCGTTCGCGTTCGAGATGCTGCTCTACCTGTCGGCCCGCAGATACGCGCTCGGGTTCTTGCTCTCGGATCCCGCTAATCCATCCAATCTGGCCCCGCTCTCGCAGATAATCATGACAGTGCCGGAGGCGTTCGCCACCGACCTGATGCTGCTGACGGTGCCCTGGATGGCCGGGCCGGCTCACAGCCTCGAGATCGTAACCAGCCCGGCGTCACCCAGCTTCTACCTCGCGGTCGCGGCGCTGATCGCGCTCGTGGCCGGGCTGCCAGTTGCTATCTGGCGGAGTCCCCGGCGGCGCCTGTACCTGTTCTGCGCGGGATGGATCGCGATCGCCTTGGCGCCAATGATGGACCTGCACGCGTTCCTCGAAGATCAGTTCATCCACGACAACTATCTTTATCTGGCGTCGCTCGGATCGTGCCTGCTGCTTTCCGATTGGGCGACCCGCCTGGCCGATCGGGGCGCGGCCGCGAGCCGACTCGTATGGGCGACCGCGGCCGTGGTCGCGGTCTCGTACGCGGGCGCGCTCTGGAACGTGCAGCACTACTGGCACGACGAAGGCGTGCTGTTCGCGCGCTGTGTCGAGGAATTTCCCCACTCCTGGACTTGCCACAACAGTCTGGGGATGGCGCTCGAGTCACGCGGCGACCTGGAAGGCGCCGCGCGCGAATTCAGGAGCGCGCTGGCCATCGCACCGCATCGTCCGGACACCGCCCTTGCCTTGGGCGTAATTTACCTGCAGCAGAGAAAACCGGCCGACGCGATTCCACTGATCAGCCAGGCCGCCGCGGGCCTGCCGCGCGCTCCCGCACTTGCCGCGCAACTTAAATTGGCGCGGCTCTACGAGGATGAGGGCGACCTTGCCCAAGCCGGCCAAGCCCTGGAAGCGGCGCTGAAGATCGACCCTGAAAACAATGCGGCGCTCTACCGTCTCGGGTTGGTGCACGCGCGATCGGGCCGCATCCGTGAAGCCGTGAGCGAGCTTTCCAGGGCGCTCAAGCTGATGGGCGACGCGCCCGCGGTCGCCTACGTGACGCTCGCGGAACTCTACGACGCGCAGGGTGACGTGGCGCATAGAGACGAAGTGTTGCAGCATGCCAGGAGTCTGCCGGACGGGGACCAGGCCGCCGGGCTGGCCTACGCGCGGATCAAGGCCAGGGAAGGCGATCTCAAGGGAGCCGAAGACATCCTGCGCGACCTCGCCCGGCGCCATCCCGATGATTCACGCTCATGGACCGCGCTGGGCCTGCTGCTGGCGGACGATAATCGCGGCGAGGAATCGCTCGACGCTCTCGACCGGGCACAGCAGCTTTCGCCCGCTGATCCGCAGCCGCATTTCTTCGCAGCCCGCGTACTTCATGCGATGGGCCGCGATCGCGACGCGCTCGAGCAATGCCGCCGCGCCCTGGCGCTGGCGCCCGGCTACGATCAGGCTCGGGCGCTGCAGGACGAAATCCTGCGAAACCCTGCCCGCAGATAAGGTTTGCGAGCATCGGGTAGTGGGCCGCGGTTTGAGAATCGGATGGCCGGCAGGGACGCCGGCCACTACCCTCCGGTAGGGGGCGGCTCGCGAGCCGCTCGGGCGCGCCCGACGCGCCCCGCAACAGTGTAGGGGCCGGCCTCCGTGCCGGCCCTCTTTTCCAAAACCGCCCACTGCGAGCCCGGCTCCGGCTAGGGCGGCGGCATACCGGCGGAACGGATTGTATAGACTCCCGGCCCGAAGCCCGGGTCACCGATGACCTCGGTGAAGGTCTCCGGCGCACGGTCCATCCACACCTTTTCCGGAGGCGGCGGATTCAGACTCACGACGTAGTCGATATGCTCGCTCTTGAGGCGATCTACCCACGACTTGAAGTCGGCGCGCTTGATGAGGTCGGTGCTCGGCAATCCGTAATTCACCACCGAACCGTCCGCGGTCACGGGCACGTAGACCACGGTGTTTTGAAGGTGGCTGCCCAGCAGGGGATAGAGGTACCAGTTGTCGCCGATCCCGTCCCATCCCGCGGTGAGGGCAATTCGATGGGGCTTGCCATCATCGAGAAATGCCCACAAGTCCCACGACGCATACTGGGGCGACAGCAAGTGCATGTCGTAGACCGGACCCGTGATCGCCGCTGCGGCCTGATAGTACTGGTAGCGCAGCCTGGATCGGATACCCGGCAGCGTTACGAACAGTCCCAGCGCCGCCACGCCGGCCGCGATAATCGCCCACCTCTGCGAGCGCTGCCAACCCACCATCAGAATCAGAATCACGAGCACTCCCACGACCAGAATCGGCGCGACCAGCTCGCCGACCGCGCGGGCGTCGAAACTCGTGAATCCGGTCGGCAGTGACAAAACTCCATCGACCAATAAAACCAGCCACCAGAATATGTATATCCCCGGCGCGGCGAACAGGGCGGCGGCCACCGTCGCCAGCGCGCACACCGGCATCGTGAAGCGGCCGAAAGTCAGAAACAGAAGCGTGCGAAACCCCGCCATCTCGGGCGAGAACAAACCTCCGGCCAGCACCAGCGCGATCGCGAGCACGAAAAGCAGCTCGCCTCTTTTGCCGGGCCGCGCGAAGGCCTTGAGCCAGCCGATTACGCCGAGAATCAAGATCGCGGGACTCAAGGGGCCAAGTCCCAGATAGTCAGTCGCATACAGTTGCGAGAACGGCCAGATCAGATACAGCAGGCCCGGCGTGCTGAGGTTGTGCACCAGCCTGGCCGAGTGAACCAGCGACCACTCCGTGTCTCCCCGGAGCAGCACGCGTCCGAACAGGGTCAGCGGCAGCGGATACAAAGGAGAGCCCTTGGCCAGCCAGAGCCGCCAGTAAGAGTTGAGGAACAATAACGCGCCGATAGCGCAGGCCGCCAGCGGGACGCCATAGCGATGCCATCCCGAGCGTTTTCTGAAAGCGGCGGCAAAGATGAAAGCCCATCCGATCGCCATCACCGGCACCATCGTCACCTTCACCGCGGTGGCGAGCCCCAGCGCGAGGCCGGCCAGACTGGCTTCGGCGATCGTGGGAGTCGCTAAAGCTCGCGCGGTGAAGAGTATCGCCAGCAGGAAAAACGTCAGGCCGATGGTGTCGATATAGCCCGCGGTCAGCGCATTGGCGATTGCGGGCGTAAAGCCGATAGAGAGCGCCGAGAGCATCGCCAGCTTGCGTCTTGCCCCCAGCGTCCGGGCGGCGGCGTAGCCCGACAGCACCAGACCGATCCAGATCAGCAGTCCGGCGGGTGCGAGGAATTCGCCGTCGCGCGCGGCCAGCAGCGGCCACGACCAGAACGAATCGCCGGCGGCCGGATAGTACTCGCAGAATCCCCA
>Ga0209415_10011815_pt1 | contig 14662 bp, 14 predicted proteins | sample PeaSoiSIISIP2007_FD_187696 | JGI IMG/M metagenome (GOLD analysis project Ga0209415, IMG submission 187696) | Peat soil microbial communities from Weissenstadt, Germany - SII-SIP-2007 (SPAdes) (version 2) | ecosystem: Environmental > Terrestrial > Soil > Wetlands > Peat | place: Germany...
CCGGTTTTGGCCGATCCGAGACACAACGGGTCAATTCCGCGCCGAATCAGAGACCCCGTGAATAATCTGGGTTAGGAACAATCGGGTGGATGCCAACGCAGGGCAAGGTCGTGCAGTGCAAAGAAAAAATCCCGGCTTCCTACCCACGCATGGAAGCCGGGATCACATTCAAGCTCTCGCCTCAAACTCCGGGCGCACCCAGTGTTCGCCCATCGAGGAATCTCCCGTCCTCACCCCGATGAACTCGCCATAGTATTGGATCGACGGGCTTAAAAATTCAATGGCCAAAGTCGGCAAACCGCCCTATAAAAACCCGAACACAAGGCCATTTTTGTAGTTTATTGCCAGGCCAATTGGGAAAATTGGCAAACTGGATAAATGTTGACTCTTGTATGGGTGAAGCAAACTCGACAAAAAAGCCGCCTGTAATTTACCCATATTAACAAAATGGCTCTATTTGTAGGTTTGGGAAGGCACCAACTCGAAAGTAGCGCCCGGGAGGGCGGCGACGTTGATTATCGAGCCGAGTGCGATAGGCCCTGCGGAGAGATCAACGGCAGTTTCGGGCTGTGGAAGCTCGACGGAAATGGGGACTCCGGCTCGGATAATGATCTGGCGATCTTCCACGTGCAGGGCGCGGCCCTGGAGGGTGCGTGGCGGGCCGAAGATCGGCGAAATGAACCCCCCGCCGCTGGGAACGGTGTAAACCTTCCTGGCTTTGGCACGAATGCGGGCATCGACGAGTTGGCCAATGGGGCCGGTGTACGGCCGGGATGTCTGAAGGTGCATCTGATAGTTTGTATCGGAAGGCTGAAAGACGACGATGGAGTCCTTTGCTTCGACGACCTTTCCGCGGGCGAGAAATCCGTTAGACATGCGGGGAAATGTAACTGCAAACGATGGGCTTGTCATGCGGCGCGAAGTTCGGAGGATTTTCCGATGTCTTGCGAAGCGCATGGAGGGCGACTAAATTCGCGAGAAATACCCGTCGGTGATGGAGAATCGCATGAGACGCGACATTCTGATATTGCTGCTGATCGGCGTGACTTCATGGGCTTGCCGGGCCGCGCGGGCGGATGATGAGATCGTGATCGGGGAATTCGGATCGCTCACGGGGGGGACCGCGACGTTCGGCACGTCGACCGATGAAGGGTTGCGCCTGGCGCTGGATGAAATCAATTCTTCCGGCGGCGTGCTGGGCAAACAGATTCGCGTCGTGGTGGAGGACGATCAGTCCAAGCCGGAAGCGGCGGTGACCGCGGTCCAGAAACTGATCTCCGAGGACCACGTGATCGCCGTGATCGGGGAGGTGGCGTCGAGCCGGTCGCTGGCGGCGGCGCCGGTCTGCCAGCGCAGCCATATTCCGATGCTCTCGCCCTCAAGCACCAATCCCAAGGTGACGGCGGTGGGCAACTTCATTTTCCGGGCTTGTTTTATCGATCCGTTCCAGGGCGCGGCAATGGCGAACTTCGCCATGAAGGACGACAAGGGCCCCAAAGCCACGCGATTTGCAATACTTTACGACGTCAAGAACGACTACAGCGTCGGGCTGCGGCAGTTCTTCACCCAAACCGTCAAGGCCAACGGCGGGCTGATTGTCGCCGATGAGAGCTACGGCGAAGGCGACATCGACTTCAAGGCCCAACTGACCAACATCGAAAGAGCCGCCCCCGATGCCATTTACGTTCCGGGTTATTACACGGAGGTTGGGCTGATTTGCCGGCAGGCGCGTGATCTGGGGATGGGCATTCCGCTGATGGGCGGCGACGGCTGGGACAGCGATAAGACGTTTCAGATCGGACGGGACGCGGTGAACGGATGCTTTTTCACAAATCACTATTCGCCGGATGAGGACACCCCGAGGGTGAAAGATTTCGTCGCGCATTACCGGGCCAAATATGCGAACAAGACGCCGGACGCGATGGCGATTCTGGGGTACGACGCGATGGGGATGTTGGCGGATGCGATCAAGCGGGCCGGGAGCACCGATGGCCGGCTGATTCGCGATGCGTTGGCGCACACCAAGGGGTATCCCGGAGCCAGCGGCAACATTACCATGGACGCCCGGAGAAACGCGCAGAAGCCGATCGTGATCCTGAAGATCGAAAACGATCACGCGCACTTCGTGGCGACCGTGCAACCCGATGCCGCCGGCTCCGCCAAATGAGTGGGCCGCTTCCCGCGCGCTTGCCGGATTATGCCGCAGTTCCAACAGTTCGTTCAGCAGCTCATCAACGGCCTGTCCATCGGCGCCATCTACGCCTTGATCGCCGTGGGGTACACCATGGTGTACGGCGTGCTTCGGCTAATCAACTTCGCCCACGGCGACGTGTACATGGTCGGCGCGATGACGGGTTTTTACGCATCGACCCGATGGTTCCATCTCCAACAACCCACCTGGGCGGGATTTTTTCTCGTGCTCGTCTGCTCGATGCTCGTCTGCGGCACGCTGGGATATTTCATCGAGTTGCTGGCGTATCGTCCGCTTCGCAATCAGCCGCGGATCGTCTCGCTGATCACGGCCATAGCGGTTTCGATGCTGCTTGAATTCGGCGGGCAGGCCAAATGGATGTTCGGCCCCGATCCCAAGCCGTTTCCCGATCTGATCCCCGGCGTCGAGGCGCATCCGGACCTGGTCCACATGGGCCAGTTGGTGATCGGAAAAGTGGATGCCATGATCTTCCTGATCGCGCTGGTGATGATGTTCGCGCTGCGGTACGTGGTGCGGGAGACGAAGATGGGCCTGGCGCTTCGGGCGGTTTCGTATCGTTTCGACACCGCGGCGCTGATGGGCGTGAACGTGAACCGGGTGATCAGCTTCACGTTCGTTTTGGGCTCCGTTCTCGCGGCCGTCGCCGGCGTGCTGGTGGGGCTGCGGTCTCCCAAGGTGGATCCCCTGATGGGATTATTACCCGGTTTGAAGGCGTTCATCGCGGCGGTGCTGGGCGGGATCGGCGATATCCGCGGGGCGCTGGCCGGGGGATTTCTACTTGGAATCACTGAGGCGATGGTCGTGAGCTATTTCCCAAAGGGTTCGGAATATCGCGACGGCGTGGCGTTTCTCGTTCTGATTGCCATTCTGGTCGTCAAGCCGTCGGGGCTGTTTGGGCGAGCGGTGCAGGAGAAGGTTTAACCGATGCAGACCGACGCATTGCCGCGAGTCCGATCCTGGTGGCTTGCGCTGATCCACAATCTTTGGATGCCGGCGGTGCTGGCGGCGATCGTCTGGATCGGGCGCGAATTGGAATTCGCGGACCGGCCCGGACCGTACGTCATGCACGTAGCGATGATCGCGGCCATCAACATCATCCTCGCCGTCAGCCTGCAATTGACCATCGGAGTCAGCGGGCAATTCTCGCTCGGCCACGCCGGATTCATGGCCGTGGGGGCCTATCTGGCGGGATATTCAACGTTCGTGTTTGCACCATGGAATTTTGATCCCAACGCCGATTACCCCGATCCGCGGCAGTTGTTCGCCAACCCCGGCGCAACCCTGATGAGTTTCGTGGCCCTGGCGGTGGTGGCCGGAATCGGATCGGGACTTATCCTGGGGTTGTTCCTGCTGATCCGCCAGGCGCGGCGGATTTTCCCGGCGTTGCCGCTGATTCTGATCACGATATTTCTAATCTGGATCGTGATTGATGCGCGGAACGCGTTTAATTCGCCCGAGATTCCCGTCGCCTGCATCTGGTCTCGCGGCGCGATCGGGCTGGTGCATTTGTACAACGCGATTCTGCTGCACAGCCAATCCGCCGGTTTGTGGTTGAGCGCAACGCTGCCGGAAGCATGGCGCAAGCCGGCCAGCCTGATGGTGGCGATCGTCGGCGGCGGAACGGCGGCGGCGGCGGCGGCACTGCTCGTCGGTTTGCCGACGCTGCGGCTGCGCGGGGATTATCTGGCCATCGCGACTCTCGGGTTCGCCGAGATCATTCGCAACGTGATCGTGACGATTCCCGCTCTGGGCGCGGCCACGGGTTTGAGCGTGAACGTCTATTGGACCAAGCCCAGTCCGGCCGATCGGATCTTCGAGCCATTTTACATGTCGCCGTGGATTTTCGGGACCGCGGCATTGACGTTGATGCTCATCGGCCGTCTCGTGCGTTCGCCGACGGGCCGGGCGATCAAGACCGTGCGGGACGATGAAATCGCGGCTGCGGCGATGGGGATCGACCCGACCAGTCATCGCGTGGTCGCGTTCGTCACCGGGGCGTTTTTCGCCGGCGTCGCCGGGGCGCTGTACGTCCATCTCGACGGGTACCTCAACACCAATTCCTTCTCCTTCATGCGATCGATTGAGATCGTGGTGATGGTGACGCTCGGCGGAGTGGAAAGCCTTTTCGGCGCGGCGATCGCGGCCGTGGCGCTGACCGCGATTCCGGAATTGCTCGACAATGCCGAGCGGTTCTTGCCCGCCGCCTTGACTCCGCAGGCGCATTGGATGGCCGACAATCGCTTTGTCCTCTACGCCTTTCTGCTGCTGGTTATCATGATCACGCGAGCCAAATTGAAAGGCGCGATTCGAAAAACGCGGTGAAAAACGATCCCTCCGGACCAAAGATCATGACGCTTCTGGAAATATCACACGTTTCGATGGAGTTCGGCGGATTGAAAGCGCTGGCCGATTTCAATTTCACCTTGGATCGCACGGAACTGGTCGGCCTGATCGGCCCGAACGGCGCGGGCAAGACCACGGCCTTCAACATCGTCACCGGCGTCTACTGCCCAACCGAGGGAACGATCACCCTCGACGGGAAACGCATTGACGGCCGATCGCCCGTCGCCGTCAATCATGCCGGAATCGCCCGCACGTTCCAGAACGTCCGGCTGTTCCAGAATATGAGCGTGTTCGACAACGTGGCGGCGGGACTACACCGGTCGGCGGAGCGCGGGTTCGCCGACATCCTACTTCGCAGCCCGAAATTCTTCCGCCAGGAGAAAAGTTCCCGCGGCCAGGCGATGGAATTGCTGGCGGCGTTCGGATTGGCGGATCAGGCGCCGGCGCTGGCGGGCAGCCTGCCGTATGGCCATCAGCGGAGGCTGGAGATCGCCCGGGCGCTGGCGACGGGGCCGAAACTCCTGATGCTCGACGAGCCGGCCGCGGGAATGAACCCCCGGGAAAAGGCCGAGCTGATGCAATTGATTCGCTCGGTCCAGGAGCGGTTCCGCGTCGGAATCTGGCTGATCGAGCACGACATGAAGCTGGTGATGTCGATCTGCCAGCGGATCACGGTGCTGGACCACGGCGAGACGATCGCGGTGGGAACGCCAAGGGAGATACAGGATGACCCCAGGGTGATTGAGGCGTATCTTGGAAAGGCGGAAGACGTGAAATCGGAAATTCGAAACTCGAAATTCGAATGACGAGACAACCTTTGTTTCGAATTTCGAGTTTTCGGACTTTACGGAGTTCTCGTGCTGCTTTCGGTAACCAACCTGACCGTTTCTTACGGGGCAATTACGGCGCTACACGATGTGTCGGTCGACATCGCGCCCGGGGAGATCGTCGCCCTGATCGGCGCCAACGGCGCGGGCAAAACCACCCTGCTGCGAACGATCAGCGGATTGCTCAGGCCGGCGAGCGGAAGCGTCACCTGGTGTCCGCCGACGGCGCAATCGGATGGAAGCCGAACCCTGGAATATTTCGGGGCGACGCGGGAACTGGTGGGGATGCGGACGGACCAGATCGTGCAACTGGGGATCAGCCACGTACCGGAAGGAAGGCAGATTTTCGCGGATTTGACGGTTCGGGACAATCTCATGCTGGGGGCGTTCGTGTTGCACGGCAGGCGGGAAATCGAAGAGGAACTAGCGCGGTGTTTCGGGCTGTTTCCCGTACTCCTGGAACGGAAGCACCAGCGCGCCGGAACGCTCAGCGGCGGCGAGCAGCAGATGCTGGCGATGGCGCGGGCGCTGATGGGCAAGCCGCGGCTGCTTCTGCTGGACGAGCCATCCCTGGGCCTTGCGCCGATGGTGGTGCGGCAGATTTTTCAGATCATCCGTGAAATCAATCAGCGCGGAGCGACACTCTTTGTCGTGGAGCAGAACGCGCACATGGCCCTGACCGTGGCCCACCGCGGCTACGTCCTGCAAAGCGGACGCGTGATCCTGGCGGATTCAGCGGCGAATCTGCTGGAAAACCCGGAGGTGAAAAGGGCGTATTTGGGAGGATGAGAGTGGACAAATTCGAAACTCGAAACTCGAATCAAATTCGAAACCAAGATCGTTTTGTCATTCGAATTTCGAATTTGATTCGTCATTCGAGTTTCGAATTTCGAATTTATCGTCCTCCGCGGTATCCTATGGCACATGAGCATTCCAACCACCATCCCTTATTCCGGCGGCGGACCGCATATTCCCGTCACGACGACGTTCACGATCGAGGGATATCGAATCGCCAGATATCTCGGCGTGGTGCGAGGGCTGATCGTGCGAGCGCCGACGATCTCGCAGGGGATTTTGGGCGGCCTGAAGTCGATCATCGGGGGGCGAATCGGGGCGTACACCGAAATGTGCGAGCAGACGCGCCAGCAGGCGTATGACCTGCTGATCGATCATGCGTTGGCCGTGGGCGCCAACGCGATCGTGGGGTTTCGGTACGATGCCTCTGAAATCGGCGGCAAAGCGGTATCCGCGACCGAAGTGCTGTGTTACGGCACGGCGGTGGTGATCGAGCCGGAGCAAGCGGGACACGCGGGTTAAACGCGGGATTGCTTGAGAATCAGCGTTCGCGCCGCATCCGCGGGAAGATTGAGCGCGCCGCGGGCCTGGGCGGCGGCGTCGCGGATGGCGGCGTCCTTGCTGTCCGACACCGTCTTTTCCACTCCCCCAATCTGCTCGGACGCCAGACGATTCCCAAAGTGCTTGGCGCTTTCGGCCACGCTCTTGTAGAAGCTGACGCGCACGTCCGGCGGGGTCGCGGCGTCGTTGGCTTTCATCGCCAGCCCGTTCTGCGCGCTGTCGGAATTCAGCGTGGCCAGCACGCGCCCGGCCGCCGTGGCGATCTGGGGCCTGGAATCGCTCAGAGCGGTCAGGAGGCCGGCCTCGGCACCGGCTATGTTGAATGCCTGGCCACGGGTGATGGCGATTCTTTCCAGCAGCGAGGCCGCCTCAAGGGCGTCGTCGGACGCATCCTTTTCAGACATGATGGCGGTGCCGGAATGTTGGCGGGCGGCATCGATGTCCGCCTTCAGTTCGTCCTTGAGCGCTTCCTTGGCGGGCATCACCGCGGCGTTCATCAGAAGATCCGTCGCGCTGGCAACGGCGTAGGGGCTTTGGGCCGTGTGGGTCAGGACGAGCATTGAAGCGCCCTGAAGCCGTGCAATCTGCTGCTCGAGATCAATCATTTTCCGCACGTCGCTGTCTTCGGAGATGATGATCAGGTCGATGGTGGGAAGGGTAATGGCGGCGGAGGCGGCATCGCTGGGGGAGGCGGCGGCGGCCACCGGATACCCCAGACCCTGCACGGCATCGCGCAGGTCGCCCTGCGTCAACGAATCGCCACTTGCCGGGGCAACCACCAATACGCCGGGTTTGCTGGTCTGATTCACCGCCTCAACCAGAAGCGGCACGACGCGGTCGGAGCCGGCGAAAGGTTTGCTGGGCAACGATTGCGCCAGCGCGAACGCGGCCGCGTAGCGGACCTGCCGATTGGGGAAGTACAGGGCATCCATCAGAGGGGTGATCGCGTTGCCGCTGAGATTGCTCCGGCCGGTGATGTCGCGGAGCGACTGGCAGAGTTTCAGTGCGACGGCGGCGGCGCGGTCATGGGTGGCGCGCAAGAGGGCGTCGTTGAGATAATTGGCGCCCGCGGAGACGTTGTAGTAATTGGCGTCGGGGTCGCCCTGATGGGTGAGATCGACCTCGCCTGCCGGGAGATCGCATTCACGCTTGGTGTTGGCGGTAAGCCAAAGGCTGACCGCGTCGCCGGCGGTGGGATCCAGCTTCAGCGTGTATTCACAGGCTCGCATCGCCAGCAGATCGTTGAAGATCGGCGTGGGAACTTCGGTGCGTTTCAGGCCCTGGTCGTCGGTCCAGAACCAGATATAGGAGATCTTGTCGCCGGCGGGTTCGATGTCGGATTTGCCGTAGTAGCATTTCTCCGCGAGGTTGAAAAACAGGTCGCTCGGCCGCACGGCGGTGTTTCGTTCCAGGCCGGTCTTAAGGAGCGCTTTTCGCGCGGCCACGCGAATGCCGTCGGGGACGTTGCGCGCGGCCGCCAGCCGGGCGAGGTACGGAAGCGATGCGTCATACCCGATGTCGCCGAGAACGGAGATGACGTCGACGAGGGTGTCGAAATCTCTCATTTCAGTGGCAGCCAGGAGCGGGTTGAGAGCTTTTCGGCCAAGGTTGCGCAGGATTCTTCGGCAGGTGACGTGGTACTGGTTTTGCGCCGGATCACGAAGGATGTCGATGAGGATTTTCACCGCGACCTCGCCGCTCTGCGCCAGACGCGGCATATTGTTGTCGTAAGCCCGTTCCCCGGTGGACATCTCATAGATGGTCTGGCGGATGAAATTGGGATCGCTGCGGCGCGTGGCGTAGCCCTGGCCGATAAGATCGTCCAGCTTGGCCGTCACCTGCCGCATCGCCTGCACGGAGGGGCGGTCCACCGCATCGCTGAGGGGCAGCGATTTCCAACGGAGCATCCAGGTGTCGATCGTGTCGTTGTGGCGGGCGGTGACGGCCTCAAAAGACATCAGAATCGCGGCGGCGTCGGCGCCGGAATCAAGGATTTTCTGTCCGGCATCGGCGGCCAGGTCGTAGCGGGCAATCTTCCCATAGTGCCAGAAGGCGTCGGTGAGATCGTCGAGGGTGGGCTTGGCCTCCGGCTCGGCGGCGCTCGTCGCGGGCGGCTGGGCGGCTTCGGCGGGTTGGGTGGCGGCTGGAACTTCAGACGGCGCCACGGTGTTATCCGGCGTCGCCGCGGGGGTGGCGGGCGCCGGCGTGGCGTTGTCGGAAGCGGGGGTTGGGACATTGGCCGACGGCGGCGTGGCGTCATCGGCGCGTGCGGCAAACCATGAGGCCGGCGCAACCAGGCAGCAGGCCAAGGTAAAACTCGCGAAGACACGGGATAACCGCATCATGATGCTGGCCTCCGAAAACAGTGAATGCGAAAATACAAGACGGCCGGAACCAGTGAAAAATCCGTGAAAGCGATCTTAAGAGCGGCGAAAATCCGTGTCAAGAAAACGCCTTATCCGGCATCGGGTCGATTTGGAATCATCTACGGGCAAAAGACCCACGGATGGCTATCCGTGGGCTTTGGAGGATGAAATTGATGCGTAACGCGGCGGGCTGCATTGGCGGTTTTCAAGGCGACCGTATTCGCCAAATACTCCACCTTGACCGCATCGCCATCGCGGCCGGCCTCTACTCGGGAGTGATGAAACCCAGCTTCTGATATTGATGGAGTCGATAGTAGATTTTTCGAACGCTGATCCCCAATTCGGCGGCGGCTTCCTGGCGGTTGCCGTTGTGCCGCGTCAGCGCGGCGAGAATCAGTTCGCGCTCCATGTCGTCGATGGATCGCTGAGCTTGCACATCCACCGCGGCAGGAGGCGCGGGAGCGGGAGCAGGCGCCTGGTCAATGGCCTGCGACGTTTGGCTGGTGGAATCGACGGCCCATCGATCGAGCCATCGCATGCGGGCGCGGTTCAGCGCGTTCTCCAGGTCGTCCATCCTGCAGGGCTTGATCAGGAAGTCGACCACTTGCAGGCGGATCGCCTGCCGGGCGGCATCCAGATCGCCGAACCCCGTGAGGATCACGACCTGAAGATGGGGCTTTTGCTGAAGCAAGCGCTCGCAGAGTTCCAGCCCGTTGATTCCCGGGAGATTCAGATCGACTACGGCGAGGGCGAAGAATTGCTGGCTCGCCAATTTTAGCGCGGCCTCGCCGGAGGAAGCGCCTGTGGGCTGAAGTCCCATTTCAACGATGGATGCGTGCAGCATTTCGCGCAGCCGCCGCTCATCTTCCACGATCAGCACGCGCTGACTGGCCGATCGTGGCGAGAGCGTGCCGAGCGAATCGCAATCTTCAACCGGTTCGGGTGACGGCTGGTGTGTCATACGACTGGCTCCGCGATCGGCTGTGTGTTTTGGGTGACCGATGGCGGCAGGTCTTGGACCACCGGGGGAAGTCGAACCGTGAATCGGCTGCCTCGGTTCAGCCCGTCGCTCTGGACGAGAATCTCACCGCCGTGATCGGTGACGATGGCGTGGCAGATAGACAACCCCAGCCCGGTGCCAGGCTCGTCGGCGCCTCTTTTATTGGTGAAGAAGGGCTCGAAAACCCGTTCGATGGTCTCGCCGCTCATCCCCCGGCCATTGTCCGATATTTCCAGTTCAACCCAATTCCCTGTGTGACGACCTTCAACGACGACGTTGCCGGATCCGGCTTCCACGGCTTCAATCGCGTTGATGAGCAGGTTCAGCAGCACCTGCTTCATCTCGGGGAGGTTGGCCCGAACAAGCAATTTTTCCTGGGGATCAACGGCTATCTCCAGGCTTTTTCCGCGGAAGGTGTTCAATCCGCGCACCAGTTTCGATACTTCCCCCACCGCATCGCCCAAAGAGATATTTTCGCGGACATCGCCATTCCCCCTGGCCAGCGACAGGAGTTTCTGAGTGATTTCCTTGCATCGGAAAGCTTCGGCGCGAATGATCGCCAGATGTTTTGCCACCTCGGCATCCATCGAGTCGGGCGAGAGCCTCCGGAGACGCTTCAGAGATAACTCGGCATAGCCGGACATGATGTTCAAGGGATTGTTTATCTCGTGGGCGACACCCGCGGCAAGATAACCGACGCTGGCCAGACGCTCTGATCGTACGAGTTCGCGGCTCTTGAGCGCGACCATCGACTCGAGCTTGCGATAAAAGGCGTTGAGTTCATCGGCCATCTTGTTCACATCGCGAGCCAGCTCTTGAAATTCGCGGTCGGCGGTGGGCTGGTACGCAACCGAAAAGTCGCCTGATGCAACAAGTTTGCACCATCTTCGAAGCCGCTGAAGGGGAACGACTATTTTGCGGTACTGCCAGCCGCTGGCCAAAAGTGCAATCACCAGGGTACAGCCCGCGATTGAAGCGACGGCGACGGTGGTAATGCGAAGATCCGTGTCTGATGCGAGTTGGGTGCGATGGACGAATCCATTACAGGTCGCCAGCAGATCCATCAAATCGCCGCACAAACGATCGACGGCAGCGGAGACGGCGGCCGGGTCCGGCGGCGCCGCGCCCTCCGGATGCGCGGCGCCGCGCGACTTCGGCGTCTCGAGCTGCATGGTCAGTTGTGCAAGCCCCGTCACAATGTTCCTGGTCTTTGTCCTGGCGAGCAATTGAAGATCCGGGGTGATCTCGGGTGGAAGGATGTTGTCGTATTGGCTGAGGATAGCTTTGTAATCGGTCATCGCCGACAGGGCCGCCCGCAGGTCGGTAATCGCCGCCGGCTGATTCGCGGCACCGCTTCGCACCGCCTGCTGGAAGGCAAGCAGCCGGGCCTCGGCGACCTCCACATAGTGAAGGGCGGAATACTCGTTCAAGGACGCTTGAACATGCTCACGCTGCCGCCACAGCCCGAACATCGAGCCGGCAATCATCAGCAGCAGGCTGACAAACAGAACTGCATCCTTAAAGAGAATCTTTCGCCGCAAGCTCATGTGGTTGCCCTAGAACCGGTTCTTGATTGTATCGCACCAGCCCCTTGGGCCGGCAAAACAACTGCAAAGTTTGCAGGCTATAGCTGACCGGGTGGGAGCCGGCGCGACGTAACCATTTTCAAATGATCCGCTTAGATATCGAGTCTCAACTCTTAAAACCCTGCTAACCATCTGAAGGCGACCGCGTGCATATACTTGGAGGCGATGATGCCCGGTTCCCGGCTACATCCAGGCCCACCGTCTGCCGGCCGAGGGTTCACGTTGGTTGAGCTGCTGATTGTGATTGGCATTATAGTGGTGCTGATTGCAATCCTACTTCCGGCGCTGTCGGCGGCGCGCGAGTCGGCCAACCGCGTGACGTGCGCAAGCAACCTGCGGCAGATGGGGCAATTCGTAATCCTCTTTGCGCACGACCACAACGACCGCGTTCCCGAAGGGCAGGACACACCGGCTTCCGGGGCGGGGGGCTGGATGCCGACATGGATGTACACCAAGGACTACTTCGTCCTGGTCGACGATTATGGGGCGAACCAGAAATTGTTCATCTGTCCGTCGTCCCCCCTGGCCGATCAAGGCCCCAGCGCATTTCCCTACGGCGAAGGGTCGGAGTTGGCGGCGCGGGCCAGCGTGGATCTGTTGCCTGAAAACCCCAAAACGGTTGCCGAGGGCGAGGAGGATCTGACGGAGTATTGGGTCGGGTTTGGCTACGTATGGATGGGCCGAAACATCCAGGAGACCCAAGCCCCCGGGGGACAGAATCCAAACGGGGCGCCGTTTGAGGTGACCCGGTTGACTCACAACACCTTCACGGGAACCGCGATCGATTCCAACCCTCCGCTGATGGCGGACATCGCAAGCTATCAGACTAACGGCACGTACACGTTTAACCATGGACGCCGCTGGCTGATCCCCTCCTTCGACACCAGCACATCGCTGCAACCGTGGTACCGCGGCACCGCATCGGCGCACGTCGGCGACGTTCGAATAAATGTCCTGTACCGGGACGGGCACGTCGAACTCAAACAGCCGGACCTGCACGCGTACATCAATTCAAGAACTGTCTACTTCTTCCGCTGATCAACTGCATTCTTTGCAAATTCGTTTTAACCTGAAAAAATTGATTATTTTCTCCATCCGGCCGCGAGCAACGTGCCGCGGCAAAACCTTCATGGCCTCCCAGGGCAACCGGATAAAGGAGAATCATCATGCGTCCTATGTGTTTTCTGGCCGCACTAGCGGCCATGGGTTTAACCGCGAGCGTTGCTCGGCAAGCCGCCGCCGCATCGCCGCCAGTCGCGTCGGCCACGATCACGACGGTCTCAACCGGCCCGACGAATTCCTACGCCCTCACGCTTACCGATACTGCCGGGAGCCCGAGTCCTATCGGAACCTTCTGGTTCGCCTGGATTCCCGGGCAAGACTACCTGGACACTTCGCCGTTGTCGGTCACCGACCCCACTGGCTGGACTGACAATATCACTCACGGGGGCGCCGGTGATGGGTACGCCATCCAATGGATCGCTTCGTCATCCGCCGACGACGTGACCATCGGAAGTTCGCTCTCAGGGTTTGGATTCACCAGCACGGACTCACCCGCATCGGTATACGGTAACTCGGCATTCTTCCCGACAACACCGGTGCGCACGTCGTTCACCTACGACGCCGCTCCATTCAGCGATAGCGGGGATAGGTTCCTGGTAACCGTCGTCCCTGAGCCGGTTTCTCTGGGATTGCTGACTCCCATGGCACTCCTGCTGCTTCGCCGATCACGCCGGTGAATGGAAATGGGAGAAATATCCTCCGTGCGCGCTTAACGGGGCGCGCGGGGTTTTTGGCTCAAAGCTGCAAGAGGCGGGAGAAGTCGCCAAATTCCCGCCGGTGACGCCTTCTTGGCGGGCACGGCGATTATACTGTCGCGATAGGTGAATTTGGCGCAAAACAATTTGGCGGGGATGGGGATCGCCTTGGGGATCAAGCGACGGGCGAGGGAATTGGGGTTTGATCTCGTCGGAATCGCCGCCGCAACGCCGTCGGGGTATCGGCAATATCTGCGGCACTGGCTGGATTCAGGCCAGGCGGGGCAGATGGACTATCTGGCCGAGCGGTTTGATCAACGGACCGATTCGGCGGTCTATTTGCCGGGGGCGGCAAGCGTTATCTCCGTTGGGATCAACTATTATGTGCCGTTGGAGCGGGCGCCGGCCGGACATGGGCGGATCGCGCGGTATGCCCTGGGGGACGATTATCACGAATTGATCAAGGGGCGGCTGCATGGGCTGGCCGATTGGATTCGCCAAATCGCGCCCGACGCGAAGACACGATGCAGCGTGGATACGGCCCCGGTGATGGAAAAGGAATTGGCCGCTCGGGCCGGGATAGGCTGGATGGGGAAGAATACGTGCATCATCAATGAAGAGATCGGATCGTGGATTCTGCTGGGGGAAGTGCTGACGACGCTGGCGTTGCCGGCCGATGAGCCGGCGACCGACCGATGCGGCTCGTGCGGCCGATGCATCGAAGCGTGTCCGACGCAGGCGATCACCGAACCTTACCAGCTCGACGCCCGGAAGTGCATTTCTTATCTGACCATCGAGCATCGCGGCCAAATCGACAAGGAGTTGACCGCGAAATTCGGGGATTGGATGTACGGCTGCGACATCTGCCAGGACGTATGCCCATGGAACCGCGACCCGCCGGCCACGGCGGATGCGGCGCTCAAACCAAGATGGCCCAGCGGGACGGTCGATCCGGAGCAAGTGCTGGGGTGGACGGAGGAGGACTATCGGCGCCAACTGAAGGGAAGCGCGATGAAAAGGGTGAAGCTGCCGATGCTGAAGCGAAACGCGAGCCGCTGCGCGGAAACTCGAAATTCGAAACTCGAATGACGAATCAAATTCGAAATTCGAATGGCGAAACGTCTTTGTTTCGAATTTCGAGTTTCGAATTTGATTCGTCATTCGAATTTCGAATTTCGAGTTTCCGATCAGCTAGTCTAGAATCCCGCCCTATGC